>ENA-OUQP01000101-OUQP01000101.1-human-gut-metagenome-genome-assembly--contig:-NODE-101-length-90735-cov-9.999515_pt1 | contig 90735 bp, 105 predicted proteins | sample MGYA00237951_ERZ548836 | MGnify/ENA primary metagenome ERZ548836 (study PRJEB26490, sample SAMN05194702) | human gut metagenome | biome: terrestrial biome; feature: human-associated habitat; material...
AGCATCATAACGGCGACGATAGTGTGAAGACGCGACAATAGCAAGCTGCCAGGTCCTTTTTTTTATGCCTTCCGACAGGAGGGCTTTTTTTATGGTATGTTTCATAAAATGTCACAATTGTAACGGCATTACAATAAACAATAATATAAAGATGAAATTATATTGAAAACAATATGTAACATGTTTGAATTCACTAAAACTAGTTACAAAAGTGTTGACATATACAACAAAAAGCGTTACTTTAGATTCGCACATTTGTAACATGTTTACAAAAGGCGAATATTTGTAAGATTTAATTTATTTTTTAAGATACAGAATAAGAATGGAATAGAATGATGGTTAAAACGAATAATCATATTGAGGACAGTCCGGTAAAAGGAGATAAACATAAGAAAAAAGTTATTTTTTTTATGCTTGCGATAGTGATTGCCCTTTTTGTATCTCAAAAAGTATATGTATTTAAAATAACTAGTTCTACAATGTCTCCTTCGTTAAAGTCAGGACAGTTAGTAGTGGCAGTCAAAAAGAAAGAAATTAAACAAGGAGACCTCATAGCCTTCTGGCATGGTAATAAATTACTTGTCAAACGTGTTATTGCGGGTCCCGGGGATAAAGTAGAGATTGATATGAAAGGAAACGTATCAGTCAATGACAAAAAAATCAATGAAAGCTATATTCATAAAAAATCACTAGGGAAAAGTGATATAAGCATGCCACATAATATAGATAAAGATCATTGGTTTTGCATGGGAGATAATCGTCAATTATCCATAGATTCAAGAACTTCAATGGTAAGTGATGTCTCAAAAAATCAAATAGAAGGTACAATTATATTAAGAATTTGGCCGTTAAATAAGTTTAGAATAATCCAATAGAAAGGAAGCACCAAAGCGAATGAAAGTTGTGCAATATTTTAAACATACAAGAAATTTAAATGCCTATATCAAAAAATATAAACGAGTCACACAGGCATTAATGTGTATATTTATCTTATGTGCAGCCTTTGTATTAACAACGCATGCTGAGGCTGAAACACATAATCTACAGAATAATACCTATGTTAAGTATTCTCAGCCATCTGAGTCAACAGGATAAAAACATAAAATCTGTAAAGGTATCTACAGATAAAAACAGTGATGGTGTACAAAATGGAACTATTACACCTAATACCAAATATCTTAAGCTTAAAGTAGAATTTCAGAATATCCATGCTGATACATTAGAAAATCAATATGATGGGTCTTTTACCTATAAACTGCCTGAATTCTTCCGTTCTACAAGTACTACAGAAAGACCAATCATTGATAAGAATAATAAGCAGATTGGTAAAATTCATGTAGAAAATGGACAGGCAATTGTGACTTATACAAAAGAATTCTTAGCAAGTTTAGGTGAACATGCGACACTTTCTGGACACTTCTTCTTAGAAGGAGAAGTAGATCTTACTACATTAGATAAAGACAATGGCTCTATAGAAGCGACATTCCCAAATGGAAGCATCAAGCTAGAATATGGTCCAAGCTTCTTAGAAAAGTATAGTGATGTCAAAGTAGAGAAATCTTATACAAAAGATTCAAACAGTGATTATATCAAATATACACTTACTATATCAGCAGGTCCTGATGGCAGTCAAAATGTCTATGTAGTCGATAAGTTCACTAACAATAAGAATCTAGTCACTTATGCAGGTGATATCTCGTATACACCTACGTTACTGGGTGCTACTGAAGATGGACAAAAACCATATGAAACAAAAACAACTAATACATCAGGAAAAATCTATCTAACAAATCAATCAACTTCAGATAAAGAAGTTCCTGAACCTGTAACAGGTAGCTCAAATATCACACAACCAGGAAGTATTGTCTGGTCAATAGATAAATTAGATCCTAATGAAACAAGAACATTAACTTACTTTGTCTTGCTCACTGATAACACAAATATCAGAAATCAGAAAATCACCAATAAAGCATCTGTACTTAATAAAAAAGATAATGAAACATACTTAAAGGGTTCTTCTGAAAAAACATTCACTCCATCAATCTCTTATGGTATGACAAAAAACATTATATCTAGTAATGGCAAGAAGTATACAAATGATCAAGATGGAAACTATATTGTTCAATACAGATTGAATTTCACTTTAAATACGAATAGTAATTATCCTTTAAAGAATTATGCATTCTATGATTATTTAAACTATAGTGGTCGTTCAACTGATAAAAGGATGTTACCTTATATCTCTTATATTCAAGATTCTGTAGAGCTGCATCAGATTAAAGGAAATACAGATACAAAAGTTGATTCATCTCAATATAAGTTAGAGTGGGAAACAAATGGAACTCACTATGAAGATAATTGGACTGATGGTAATCCAAAACGCTTTAAACTAAGTGGTACAACTGATCATCCTATGACTATTTATCCAGGTGATAGTTACTATGTAACCTATAAACTTAAGATTCAACCTGAAGTATATGCCACAATGCAGTCAGGACAGGTGACAATTAAAAACGTATATGCGAATGATGCAGATAACGCAAAGTATCTGGCAGGTATGTTAGATAGAACTATGACAACACTTGATTTGAATGACTATACATGGATTCATAAGGTGAAAGATAGTGATGTCACTACAAATGATCAAACAATCCAGATGAATTCAGAAGTCTATATAAAGAAGAATAGTAGTTATAAAAAAGATTCTACAGTAAGCAGCTTTATAGTTCCCACAGGAAGTTATAAATATACAGTCAATCTGAATAAATCTCAGAATCAATTTGATATTACTCATGCAACTTTAAAAGATGCATTGAGTTCAGATATTATGCATTTTGTTGGTTATGTAAAAATAACTGCTTATGAATATGATGCAAGTACAAATACTTATAAAGATAAAGAATCCAAATGGGTGAAGATTGATAAACAGAATTCATTTGAACTTAAACTCTCAGAACTTGGCTGGTCAAACAGCTATGGATATCGCTTTGAGTATTATGCCCAGACTGAAGATTTAAGTGAAGTCGGCCAGATTAAAGTCACTAATACATTCACATTAAATGGAGAAGTTGTGAAAGGTGATCATAAATTTAACTTCACCAACAAAACATCTTCTCAAACAACACAGGTGAATGGTTTCTACAACCTCAATGTGAATAAAAGTGCCTGGTATTATGAAAGACCTGTAGAAAATGCGACTACTTGGCAAAATGGTGCATTCTATTGGGTCATTGAAGTCAATGGATCAGCTAATAGAGAAGGTACAAAAATTAAAGACGCAGTAGTGAAAGAAAACAACATCACGGATTCTTATCTCCATACTGATTCTATTGCAGGTATCTATCAAGGAAAGCTCACTAAACAAATAGGTGCATATAAAAACTATCAAGAGTTCTTAGACTCAAATACAGGTCTAGTAGATCAAAGTAAGTTGTTTGATCACGAATATACAAATAGTAAGAACTTTCCTGATAACAACAAGAGTGAACTCACACTCACTGCAAAACAAACAATCAAGCTAGAAAATGACGAAAATATCTATATGATTATCAAGACAGAACCTTCTCAAATTCCGGCAGTCAATCGTGCTACATTTACTTATAAGAATGAAGTACTCTTAAAAGACACAACAGATAGTTCATTTAATAAACGCAATGATGCTACGCAGTCACTTCATGGTGGAGGAGATTTGTTGAAGGAATTTAATTTTACATTTAGTTATGATGGAAAACAGGCCACTATTCTTAAAGATGGTACTGACAATAACACAAGTAAAATTGCGACAAATATTCTAGACCAGACAACAGGTCATGGTATATATGCATCCTGGGTCTTTAAAGTCAACTATGCAGGTGACTTAAAAGGTGACTATCGTGTATTAGAAGATATTCCAGAAGGTATGGAACTTGGTTATATACGTATCAAGTGGCATGGTTATAAAGCAGGCTCTGTTGTATCTAAGACAATGGATAACTTAGGTGATGACTGGAACCAATATTCCAATACAGCAATCAATGACAACAATCAATCTCAAAGTACAACATATTACTATAATAAGAACACAAATAAAGCTCTTATTAAACTAGGTGAATTTGAAAACAAACATACAAGAGATGAATGTTCAATCGATGTACAGGTTGTATGTCGTGTGACTGATTCTAGAGTATTACTTGGTGGACAATCTAAAACCTTTGCGAATAAAGTTACACTTCAGGATGAAGATGGAGAAGAACAACTCGCAACTTCAAGTTCTACTGCAGCACTTGAAAAGAACAGCTTAGACAAAAGCCATCCTGAAACATTTAATGGACAAACAATCAAGTATACGATTACAGCCAATACACTTTCTCAGAAATTACCATCTAATGATGGCAATAAGCTAACATTAGTAGATGAGTTAGGAGATAACTTAGAATTAGATATCACAAGTATTGAAGCAAAGGATGATGCAGGAAACTCTGTAGATATAGAAAAAGCATTTAATCCAAAAACCAATACTTTAGAAATCTCAATTCCCAATGAAAAGAAAATTATTATTACTTATACAGTCACCGTCAACATTCCACCAGATACAACATCCAAAGCATCTAATAAGGTCTATTGGAAGTCATATGGTAATGATGGTGGTAAAAATGATGTTATTCCAGACTTCAGCTACAACCTGAATGCAGGTGTAAGTACTACAAGTACAGAAAATCCTGAACTATCTATTAAAAAGATAGATCAGGATAATGCGAATCCAATGAGTGACGTCACATTTGATATATATGAATGTCAATTAGTTGGAGATACTATTCAACGTACTCAAAAGACAACAAGTGGTCAAACAGAAAATGGAGTATTGACTGTAAAAGCACCATTTATCACTTCATACAATACAATCTATGAAGTAAAAGAAAGAAATACACCGCATGGATATATGAAGGACGATAGTTCTTATTATATTATCTGTGTAGATAAAGAGAATAACGATGATTACTCAGACTATGTAAAACAATGTATTGCCTATTTTGAAAAACAATCAAATAAGAAATACAAAATCGCTTATTCTATTAAAGATTTTAATCTCACTATATATAACTCACAGACAGGGATAGTAGTTAAAAAAGCATTTATTAATAATGCAGCAGGTACTTCTCATAAACCAGTGAGTGGAACATTTACATTTGGATTATATGAAAATCCACAAGGAAGTGGTTCACCACTACAAGTAAAAACAATTACTTATAGTACAGGTGAAACAGAAGAGAAGACCACAAAATTCATCAATCTTAAATTGAATACTACATACTATGTATTTGAATTAGATGATGAAGGTAATCCAATCACTGATACTTCTCAAGAAGTATCAGTGAATAAACTGCCATATGTTGTAGATTATAAAGTAAAGGGTAATTCTACAAATAAGGCAGTAGCAGGAGATGAAGTCATAGTGACTAATAGTCTCCGTACAAAGATGCTACCTTCTGCAGGTAGCAGATTAACCCTGGTTTACAGACAATTAGGACTAGTAATGGTAGTTGCTAGTTTTACAGTTCTGTTGATCATATATAAAAATCGCGTTAAGGAAAAAGAAGAGGAGATAGGGAAATGAAATTAATGAAGAGAATTTTAGCCATTGTCTGCACTTTTGTGATGATCATTTCAATGGCTACTGGTGTTAATGCGGTAGAAACTACTGCAACAACTTCAACACCAGAAAGAGGTAAAATTACACTTACAGATGCAATCGCAGGTGAAGACTATAAGATTTACAAGATTTTATCACTTGAAAGCTATGACGAGGCTGCAAAAGCTTATTCATATAAGAAACCTGGTGGAAAATGGGATACATTTATTGATTCTACTGAAGGTCAAAAGTTTTTTGAGTCAAATGATAACGGTTATGTGACTTTAAGAACTATTAGTGACACAGAAGCACGTAAACTTGCAATTTATGCAATTGGTTATGCACAAAAAACAATATCACTCCAACTAAAACTGCAACAGCATCAGTATCTAAATCTGACAAGGCTACAGTTGTATTTAAGGATTTAGATTTAGGTTACTATGTAATTGAATCAACTTCAGGAACAGCTTGTAATATTACTACTGCTGCTCCTACAGCAGAAATTAAAGACAAGCATGATAATCCAAGCGTTAACAAGATTATCACTGACGGTGGTAAGGTAAATACCGCTGGTACAAAGAACTCTGTTAATCTTGGAGAAATGGTAAGCTACGAGATAACTATTAATGTAAAACCTGGTGCTAAGAACTATGTTTTACATGATATTATGAATGATAATTTGAACTTTGGTATGGTTGGTCATGTCACAGGTTTCAGAGGTGATGTGATGAATACATTACGTGGAGGTGAAGATTACATTGTTAAACCAACTCCATTAACTAATCCAGGGAATCCTGAAGATGGGTGTACTTTTGAATTATCATTTACTGATGCATTTTATAAAAAATATAGAGAAGATATTGACACTGGCAAATTAACAAAAATTACAGTTGAGTACTACGCACAAGTAAGTAAAGATGCACCTATTAACAAACCAATGAAGAATACAACATATTTAACATATGGTGATAAAAATACAAAGACTGAAAAATCTGAAACAGAAACTTATACTTATGGTATCCCAGTATTCAAATACACTGGAATTGATACAGCTCTTGCAGGCGCTAAGTTCATCTTATCAACAGATGAATTGCCTAACGAAAAAAAATGCAATTAAGTTTAACCAAAATGGGTCACTTTATCGTTATAGTATTGATCAGACAAACGGAAACACAACTTTAACATCTGACACTAAGGGTCGTGTTGATATCCAAGGTTTAGAAGCAGGTAAATACTATCTTAAAGAAACAGAAGCACCAAAAGGTTACAACAAAATTCAGAAATCTATTATGATTGAAATTTTGGAAGATGGTACAATCAAGGTAGATGGTAATCCAATTACAGGTGATGTAAGAGTACAGAACAACACTGGTTCATTATTACCTAGTACCGGTGGTATGGGTACAACATTAATCTATGTTGTAGGTTCTATTTTAGTTTTAGCTTCTGGTATAGTATTATTCTCTAAGAGAAAAGAAAGAACTAACTAATTATATAAATATATTATTTAGGGAATGATCTTCATTCCCTATTAGTTATTAAAGGAGAGGATTGTAAAGATGAGAAAACATATATCTACAATTATCGCAGTACTCATTTTTATTACAGGAATCTCCTTATTACTTTATCCAACAGTAAGTGAGTGTTGGAATTCATTATATCAGTCTAAAGTAGTCGCAAACTATTCTGATAAAATGAAGAAGATGACACAAAAACAAAAACAGGCAGCAATAGATGCGGCTGTTGCTTACAATAAGACGTTGGTATTAAATGATGCACGTTTTACTCCTACAGAGGAACAATTAGCTACATACAATAGCTTATTGGATGCGGATGGTTTGGGAATGATGGGTTATATTGTTATTCCAAAGATTAGCTGTAAGCTCTCTATTCATCATACAGTGAATGAATCTGTCCTACAGGTAGGTGTAGGACATCTAGAAGGGTCTAGCTTACCTGTGGGAGGTAAATCAACACATTGCGTCTTATCTAGCCATAGAGGCCTTCCTAGTGCTAAACTCTTTACAGAACTAGATGAACTAGTAAAAGGGGATATCTTCTATCTTCATGTCTATGGGCAGGTATTAGCATATAAAGTAGACCATATCGCAACTATAGAACCGGATGACTATAGCTTATTTGAAATAGAAGAAGGAAAAGACTTATGTACATTATTTACTTGTACACCCTATGGTATTAATACACATCGTTTAGTTGTACGAGGACATCGTATTTCTAATACACTTGATGGTGCTAAATTTAATGGAGATGCGATTAAGATCAATAGATATATTGTCGCAATCTGTATTGCGATTATGATCTTATGTACGGGATATACTATTCGTGCAGCAATAAGGAAAATCAAAAGACGTAGAGTACAGAACACACCTTCATAGGTGTGTTTTCTTATACCTAGAAGCCTATATTATTGTATACAATTTTGTTTGAGATAGAGCTAGATATGCTGGAAAGTGATGTTTTAAAAAGAAAATAAGCTAAATTTATATTATTTTGTAAATGTGTGCGCTTACATTATACATTCAAAAAGTAGCGAATTATTCAATGAAAAATTTATTAAAAAAACCTAAAAAAAGTGTAAAAAGGGGTTGATTTCTCTGTTTTATTACGGTATTATATGACCGTTGTGAAACGCAAAGATGTGCGAGGTTGCTGAAACGCTGACAGCCGTTGTCATGAACGGAAGAGTGCTCAGGGAATTCGCATTGAGCGTTGTCTAACAAATAGACAAGGAGGAATAATCATGGCAAACAACAAAATCAGAATCAGACTTAAGTCTTTTGATCACAAGATCTTAGACGCATCTGCAGAAAAGATCGTAGCTGCAGCTAAGAAGTCTGGTGCTCAGGTAGTTGGTCCTGTACCATTACCTACAGAAAAGGAAATTTATACGATCTTAAGAGCAGTTCACAAGTATAAGGATTCTCGTGAACAGTTCGAAATCAGAACTCACAAACGTTTAATCGACGTAGTGAACCCTACACCAGAAACAGTTGATGTTTTAACTAGATTAGAAGTACCAAGTGGTGTAGATATTGAAATTAAGTTATAAGAAAGGTAAAAGGTGTAACTCATGAAAGGAATCTTAGGTCGTAAGATCGGAATGACTCAAGTTTTCACAACTGATGGTAAGTTAATCCCAGTTACAGTTATCGAAGCAACTCCAAACGTAGTTCTTCAGAAGAAGACTGTTGAAACTGATGGATACAACGCAATCCAGGTTGGTTTCGAAGACAAGAGAGAAAAGCTTGCAAACAAGCCAGAAAAAGGTGTGGTTGCTAAAGCAAACACAGCTCCTAAGCGCTTCATTAAGGAATTTCGTTATGACGAAATGATGAGTTATGAAGTTGGACAGACAGTATCTGTTGATAGCTTTGTAGCTGGTGAAGTAGTTGACGTAACAGGTACAAGTAAAGGTAAAGGCTATCAGGGTGTTATCAAGAGACACGGACAGCACATCGGTCCAAAGGGACATGGTTCTGGAGCTCACAGAATCGTAGGTTCTATGGGTCCAATCGCTCCAAACAGAATTGCTCCTGGTAAGAAACTTCCAGGTCAGATGGGTGGAAACACAAGAACAGTTCAGAATCTTGAAATTGTTGCAGTTGATGCAGAAAAGAACGTATTACTAGTTAGCGGATCAGTACCTGGTCCTAAGAAAGGCTTAGTAGTCGTTAAGTCTGGTATCAAGGCAAACGGAAAAACAAACGAAGCTGCTGAATTAGTAAATTATGCTACTGAAGCAGTTGCAGAATAATGAAGTGGAAGGAGGAAAAACTAATGTTGAATATTGCATTATTTAATCAGAATGGTGAAAAATTAAACGATTTAGAACTTAACGAAAACGTATTCGGAATCGAACCAAATAACCAGGCAATCTTTGATGTAGTCTTACTACAGAGAGCTTCATTAAGACAGGGTACTCACAAGGTGAAGAATCGTCACGAAGTTTCAGGCGGTGGAAAGAAACCTTGGAGACAGAAGGGTACAGGACGTGCTAGACAGGGTTCTATCCGTGCACCACAGTGGCGCGGTGGAGGAGTTGTCTTTGGTCCTACTCCAAGAAGCTATGACTTCAAGATTAACAAGAAAGTTAAGAATCTTGCATTAAGATCTGTATTATCACAGAAAGTAATCGATCAGGAATTAGTTGCTTTAGATAATCTTGCTTTTGATACAATCAAGACTAAGAATGTTGTTAATTTCTTAGGTAACTTCGAAAACCCAAGAAAGACATTAATCGTTGTTGATGCATTAGAAGAAAACTTAGTATTATCTGCTAGAAACGTTCCTGGTGTTAAAGTTATCGAAGCTAGAAACGTAAACGTTTATGACGTTATGGATTGCACAAAGCTTATGATGACTGAAAAAGCTATCAAGGCAGTTGAGGAGGTACTAAAATAATGGCTCACATTACTGACGTACTAAGAAAACCTGTTTTAACTGAAAAGACTATGAAGTTAATGCAGGAAGAAAACAAATATACTTTCGATGTTGCTTTATCATCAAACAAGACTGAAATCAAACAGGCTGTAGAAGCTATGTTCAATGTTAAGGTTACTAGCGTTAACACAATCAACGTTAGAGCTAAGACTAAGAGAGTTGGTCGTTATGTTGGTAAGACTGCTAGAAGAAAGAAAGCAATCGTAACTTTAGCAGAAGGTAACAGCATCAATTTATTCGGTGAAGAAGAATAATTAAAATAAACTATTGAAATGCACTCCATTTCAGATATTTAAATAGGAGGATTAAACATGCCAATTAAAGCATATAAGCCTACAAGTAACGGTCGTAGAAACATGACTGCTTTGACTAAAGAAGAAATCACTACTTCTACTCCAGAGAAGTCATTACTTGCTCCTTATAAGAAAAAAGGTGGCCGTAACAACATGGGTCAGATCACTACTAGACATCATGGTGGTGGACATAAGAGAAAATACAGAGTTATTGATTTTAAGCGTAACAAGGATGGAGTACCTGGTAAGGTTGCTACTATCGAATATGATCCAAACAGATCTGCAAACATCGCTTTAATCAATTACGCTGATGGTGAAAAGAGATATATCCTAGCTCCTAAGGGACTAGAAGTAGGAACTGTAATTGTTTCTGGTGAAACTACTGACGTTAAAGTTGGTAACTGTATGGAAATGGGTAACATGCCTGAAGGTACAACTATCCACAATATTGAAATGCATCCTGGTAAGGGCGGACAGTTAGCTCGTTCTGCTGGTGTTTCAGCTCAGATCCTTGGTTCTGAAGAAAAATATGTAATTGTTAGACTTCAGTCTGGTGAAGTAAGAAAATTCTTAAAGAAGTGCCGTGCTACAGTTGGTGCTGTAGGTAACGAAGACCATGGTCTTGTTAATTACGGTAAAGCTGGACGTATGAGATGGAAAGGTGTTAGACCTACTGTTCGTGGTTCTGTAATGAACCCTAATGACCATCCACATGGTGGTGGTGAAGGTAAAACTTCAATCGGTCGTAAAGCTCCACTTACTCCTTGGGGTAAGAAAGCTCTTGGTGTTAAGACTAGAAACAGCAAGAAACATTCTAACAGATTGATCGTACGTCGTCGTAATGCTAAATAAGAAGGAGGATAAGTAATCATGGCAAGAAGTTTAAAAAAGGGACCTTTCGTCGATGAACATTTGATGAAAAAGGTTGAAGCATTAAATGCTGCTGGTAAAAAAGAAGTTATCAAAACTTGGTCAAGACGTTCTACTATTTTCCCTCAGTTTATTGAGCATACTTTCGCAGTATACAATGGTAAAGAACATATTCCAGTTTATGTAACAGAAGATATGGTTGGTCATAAGTTAGGAGAATTTGCTCCAACTAGAACATTCAAAGGCCACACAGCCAATGATAAGGCTGCTTAATAAATAGGAGGATTTGAACATGGAAGCAAGAGCAACAGCAAAAACTATTCGTGTATCACCTCAGAAAGCTAGATTAGTCGTTGACTTAGTCCGTGGTAAGTCAGTTAAGGAAGCACTCGGAATTCTTGAATTCACAAACAAGAGTGCTACTCCTGCTATTATCAAGGTTGTTAACTCTGCTAAGGCTAACGCTGTTAATAATGAAGGTGCAGACGAAGATAAGTTATATATTAAGAAGATTTATGTTGACGAAGGTCCAACATTAAAGAGATTCCGCGCAAGAGCTAAAGGTTCTGGAACTCAAATTTTAAAGAGAACATGCCACATCACTTGTGTGGTTGAAGAAAGATAGGAGGACGAACAATGGGTCAGAAAGTAAGTCCAGTTGGATTCCGTGTTGGTGTTAACCGTGATTGGAGTTCAAGATGGTATGCTGATAAGAAAGACTTTGCTAATTACTTATTAGAAGACGTTAAGATCCGTGAATTCTTAATGGCTAAGTTAAAGAAAGCATACGTAGCAAAGATCGATATTGAAAGATCAAAGAAACGCGTCAATATCTTTGTTCACACATCAAGACCTGGTGTAGTGATTGGTAAAGACGGAGAAGCCATTGATGCTTTAAGAAAAGAATTAATGGGTCTTATCAGTGATAAGAAAGTATTTATCAACGTAGTAGAAATTAAGAATGCTGATACTAACGCTCAGTTAGTAGCTGATAGAATCGCAGAACAGCTTGAAAACCGTGCTTCATTCAGAACAGTTCAGAAGAGAGCTATTCAGAACGCAATGAGAAACGGTGCTAAAGGTATTAAGACTTCAGTTTCAGGTCGTTTAGGCGGTGCTGATATCGCTAGAAGTGAAGGATATTCTGAAGGTGTAGTTCCACTACATACAATCAGAGCTGACATTGATTATGCCACTGCAGAAGCTGCTACTACTTATGGTAAGCTAGGAGTTAAAGTCTGGATTTGTAAGGGAGAAATTCTTCCTGCAAAGAAGAAAGGGGATAAATAATCATGTTGATGCCTAAGAGAACAAAATATAGAAGACCTCATAGAGTTAAATATGAAGGTAAGGCTAAGGGCGGTAAGACAGTTGCTTTCGGTGACTTCGGTTTAGTAGCTCTTGATGGTGCTTGGATCACTTCAAGACAGATTGAAGCAGCCCGTATCGCAATCAACCGTCATATGAACCGTGGTGGTAAGGTTTGGATTAGAATCTTCCCACACTTAGCAAAGACTAAGAAGCCTTTGGAAGTACGTATGGGTTCAGGTAAAGGTGCTCCAGAACAGTGGGTAGCTGTAGTTAAGAAAGGCCGCGTAATGTTCGAAGTTGGTCAGATTGATGAAGCAACTGCTCGTGAAGCATTAAGACTTGCTTCTCATAAGTTACCTGTCAGATGCAAGATTATTGGAAGAGGTGAGTAACTCATGAAAGTACAAGATATTAGAAGTATTGAAACAAAAGATCTACTTGTGAAAGTAGAAGAATTCAAAAAAGAGTTATTTAGTTTAAGATTTCAGCAGGCAACTGGTCAGCTTGAAAATACTGCTCGTATCAAAGAAGTAAGAAAATCAATCGCAAAGATCAAAACAGTTATTAGAGAAAGAGAACTTGAAAAGTAGGAGAGAGATTATGGAAAGAAATAACAGAAAAGTCTATACTGGCACAGTCATCTCTACTAAGATGGACAAAACTATAACTGTACTTGTTGAAACACATGTAAAACATAAATTATACGGTAAACGTATGAATTCATCTAAGAAATTCCATGCTCATGATGAAAACAATGAAGCACGTGTTGGAGATACAGTAAAGATTATGGCAACAAGACCATTATCTGCAACAAAGCGTTTCCGTTTAGTAGAAATCGTAAAGAAAGCAGAAATTATCTAATACAGTCTGAAAGGAGGTCACTACTATGATCCAGAACGAAAGTAGATTAAAAGTTGCTGACAATACAGGCGCTAAAGAAGTTTTAGTTATCAGAAACCTTGGTGGTTCAAATAGAAAGACAAGTAGCATCGGTGATATCGTTGTTGCTACTGTAAAGCAAGCGGCTCCAGGCGGAACTGTAAAGAAGGGTGAAGTCGTTAAAGCTGTTATCGTTAGAACAAGATACGGTGTTCAGCGTGAAAACGGTTCAGTAATCCGTTTCGATGATAACGCATGCGTAATCATTAAAGATGACAATACACCTAAGGGTACACGTATCTTTGGCCCAGTCGCTAGAGAGTTAAGAGATGCTGATTTCATGAAAATCGTATCATTAGCTCCTGAAGTATTATAGGAGGAACGAAAGATATGAAATTACGTGTAGGTGATACAGTACAGGTCATTGCAGGCAGCGAAAAAGGCAAGACTGGCGAAATTCTTGCAATTAAAGGTAATAGAGTTGTCGTTGAAGGTGTCAAGAAGGTAACAAAGCATGTTAAACCTTCTCAGGCAGATCCTGAAGGCGGAATCATTACTGTAGAAGCTCCAATCGATGCTTCTAATGTTGCTTACTATGATACAAAAGCTAAGGAAATCGTTAAACTTGGCTATAAAATTGAAGATGGTAAAAAAGTACGTGTTAATAAGAAAACAGGTGCTGTAATCGAAAATAAGAAGAAATAAGGGGAAGGAGGATAATACATGAACCGTTTACAGGAACGTTATACAAACGAAATCACAAAGAACTTAATGAAGAAGTTCGGTTATGAATCTACAATGCAGATTCCTAAAATGGAAAAGATCGTTATTAATATCGGTGTTGGTGATGCAGTCAACAATTCTAAATTCTTAGAAGAAGCTGTAGAAGAATTGACATTAATCTCAGGTCAGAAGCCAATCGTTACTACTGCTAAGAAATCAATCGCTGGTTTCAAGGTACGTGAAGGTCAGGCTATCGGATGTAAAGTCACTTTACGTGGTGAAAGAATGTATGAATTCTTAGATAAGTTAGTAAGTATTTCACTTCCTCGTGTAAGAGACTTCAGAGGAGTACCTAAGAATTCATTTGATGGAAGAGGTAACTACACTTTAGGTGTTAAAGAACAGTTAATCTTCCCTGAAATTGATTTCGATAAGGTTGCAAAGTTAAGAGGTATGGATATCGTATTTGTTACTACTGCAAAGACTGACGAAGAAGGTCGCGCTTTATTAACAGAACTTGGCATGCCTTTTGCTAAATAATTAGGAGGACAGAATTATGGCAAAAACATCAATGAAAGTTAAACAGCAACGTCCTCAGAAATACAAAGTTCGTGAATATACAAGATGCGAACGTTGTGGACGCCCACATTCAGTTATTAGAAAATTCAAGTTATGCCGTATTTGCTTCAGAGAATTAGCTTATAAAGGTGAAATTCCTGGTGTTAAGAAGGCAAGCTGGTAATTTATAAGTCACATACGGAAGGAGGACATATAAATGGTTACAACAGATCCAATTGCAGATATGTTAACTAGAATTCGTAATGCGAATCAGCAGAAACATGAAACTGTTTCTATCCCTTACTCAAACCTAAAGAATGATTTAGCAAACATCTTAAAGAATGAAGGTTTTGTTACTGACTTCGTAGTAAATGAAGAAGGAAATCATAAGAATATTGTTATTACATTAAAATATAAAGGTAACGAAAGAGTTATCACTGGTTTAAAGAGAGTTTCTAAACCAGGCTTACGTCAGTATGCTAAAGTAAACGAAATCCCTAAAGTATTAAATGGTTTAGGTATCGTAGTATTATCTACTTCTCAAGGACTTATGACTGATAAAGAAGCAAGAGCTAAGAATATCGGTGGAGAAGTATTAGCTTATATCTGGTAATAAAATTATTTAGGAGGTCAAACAATGTCTCGTATTGGTAAAAAGATTATTATCGTACCTGAAGGTGTAAACGTAGACGTTGCTGCTGATAACACTGTCACTGTTACAGGTCCTAAGGGAACTCTTACTAGACAGTTCTCTAACTTAATTACTATCGAAGTTAATGGTAATGAAATTGAATGTAAGAGACACAGTGAAGAAAAATCAAACAAGCAGTTACATGGTACAACTAGAGCTTTACTTGCAAACATGATCGAAGGCGTTAAAGATGGTTTCTCCAAGAAACTTGAAATCGTTGGTATCGGTTATAGAGCTCAGATGCAGGGTAATAAATTAGTAATGAATATTGGTTATTCACACCCAGTAGAAGTTGAAATCGAAGAAGGTGTGAAAGTTGAATGTCCATCAGCTACTGAAATCACAGTATCTGGTATCTCTAAAGAAAGAGTTGGACATGTCGCTTCAGTAATCAGAGCTTGGAAGAAGCCTGAACCTTATAAGGGTAAAGGTATTAAATATTCTGATGAACATATCATCAGAAAAGAAGGTAAAACTGCTGGTAAGAAGTAGTTATAAACTAAGGAGGAAAATCGAATCATGGCAAAGAATGAATCACGTAACGTTATCCGTTTAAGACGTCATGCTAGAGTTCGTAATAAGATTTCTGGAACTCCAGAAAGACCACGTCTTAATGTGTTCCGTTCAAACTCTCATATTCATGCACAGATCATCGATGACACTAAGGGTGTAACTCTTGTATCAGCATCTTCTGTAGACATGAAGTTAGAAAATGGTTCAAACATTGAAGCAGCTGCTGCTGTTGGTGCAGAAATCGCTAAGAGAGCACTTGCTAAAAATATTGATGTAGTAGTATTCGACCGTGGTGGATATATCTATCATGGTAGAGTAAAGGCACTTGCAGAAGCTGCAAGAGAAGCTGGATTAAAATTCTAAGAGGGAGGTCAAATAATGGAAGAACGTAAACCTAGAGAAAATTCTAGAGAAAACTCTAGAAGAGGCAATAACCCTAGAAGAAATAGAAAAAACAACAGAAGACAGAGAGCTCCTAAGGAATTCGAAACTAGAGTTGTTACTATCAACCGTGTTACTAAAGTTGTTAAGGGTGGACGTAAAATGCGTTTCGCTGCTTTAGTAGTAATTGGTGATAGAAAGGGTCGTGTTGGTTTCGGTACAGGTAAAGCTAACGAAGTACCTGATGCAATTAGAAAAGCTGAAGAAGCTGCTAAGAGAAACCTTATCACTGTTCCATCAATTAATGGTACAATCCCTCATGAAATTACAGGTAACTTCAAGTCTGGTTCAGTATTCTTAAGACCAGCTGCAAAAGGTACTGGTATCATCGCTGGTGGACCTGTCCGTGCAGTAGTTGAATTAGCAGGTTACTCTGATATCTTATCTAAGTCACTTGGATCAAGAACTCCAATTAACATGGTAAGAGCAACAATCGAAGGTTTAGCATCATTAAAGACTGCTGAACAGGTAGCAGAATTAAGAGACATCACAGTCGAAAAGATTTATGGATAGGAGGAGCGTAAAAATGGCAGAAAATAAAAAAGTTGTGATTACGCTTGTAAAAAGCCCTATTGGTGGTAAAGAAAACCAGAAGGCTACTCTTAAAGCGTTAGGATTAAACAAAATGCATGCTTCTGTTGAAAAGTATGAAACAGAAACAATCAAAGGCATGATCAACGCAGTAAGACACCTAGTAAAAGTTGAAGACAAGTAGGAGGTGTAAACAATGAAATTACATGAACTCAAATACAATGACGGCGCACGTCGTAACAGAAATCGTGTAGGTCGTGGTACAAGCTCTGGTAATGGTAAGACATCTGGTAGAGGTCAGAAAGGTCAGGGCGCTAGATCTGGTGGAGGTAAGAAACCAGGATTTGAAGGTGGACAGACTCCATTATTCATGCGCTTACCAAAGCGTGGCTTCACTAATCATAATGCTAAAGAATATGCAATCATCAACGTTGAAGACTTAAACAAGTTCGAAAATGGTGCTGTTGTAGATTTAGAAGCAGTTATGGAAGCTAAGCTAGTTAAGAAAGCATTAGACGGTTTAAAAGTCTTAGGCAGAGGCGAATTAAATGTTGCTTTAACAGTAAAGGCTAGCAAATTCTCAAAATCAGCTGTAAAGGCAATTGAAGCTGCAGGTGGAAAAACTGAGGTGATCTAAGATGCTAAACTTTTTTAAAGAAGTATTTAAAAAAGGTGAATTGCGTCGTAAGGTCGTCTTTACACTAGGTATACTATTCGTATTCCGTTTAGGAGCAGGCATTGTGATTCCTTATATTGATACAAGTGCAATCACAAGCGCTGCTACTTCTTCAGGAATCTTCGGAATTATGAATATGCTTGGTGGAGGAACATTGGAGAAATTCTCATTATTTTCTTTGGGGGTTTCTCCTTATATTACATCTTCTATTATTATTGAGTTATTATCTATGGATGTTATCCCAGCTTTAACTCAGTGGAATAAAGAAGGTAATACAGGTAAAAAGAAAAAGGATAAAGTAACTCGTGTGTTAACGCTTGCATTAGCAATAATTCAAGGTGGGTCATTGACATATGCATTCGATAAGGGTTATAGTATTCTAGCGAGTAGTTCTATTTGGACATATGTCTATGTAGTTATAGTTATGGCTGCAGGTTCTATGTTCACAATGTGGTTAGGTGATCAGATTACTATTAAAGGTGTAGGTAATGGTACTTCACTATTGATCTTCACTGGTATCGTCGCTAACCTTCCAAATAGTTTTATCTCGTCATTTAAATCAATGGTTACATTCGGAAGTGCTTATAAGACTGCAACAAGCTTAACTTGGTACATCTTATTTGTTATCGTATATTTAGCCATTGTCGTGTTTGTTGTATTTGAAGAAGGAGCAATAAGAAAAATTCCTATTATCTATGCAACAAATACACAGACAGTCATGCATACTAAAGAATCTACTAATCTTCCAATTAAGATTAATAGTTCTTCAGTTATTCCAGTTATCTTTGCTGCATCAGTTTTAGCAGCACCAAGAACAATCATCAGTTTCATGAAGTCTACTTCTACAACTCAGATGATTGACAATATCTTGAATTATCAGAAACCTATAGGATTCGTTCTCTATATCGTTATGATTATTCTATTCACATTCTTCTATTCTAATTTACAGATCGACGCTAAGAAGATCAGTGAAGATTTAAAGAAGAGTGGTGGCGCAATTCCTGGTGTTCGTACTGGTGATGATACAAAGAAATATATTGGAACTGTCTTAAATCGTGTAACTGTGGTAGGATCTTTATTCCTAGCAATCATTGCATCTATTCCAATCATCGCTCCAGAAATCTGGAAGATGACATCAAATAATGCATTGTCTCTAGGGGGTACAGGATTGATTATCGTAACTGGTGTTGCGTTAGAAACTGTAAGAGCAATAAAAAGTATGTTGACAAGAAGAGAATATCATGGTTATATAAGAAAGTAGCAATTAGAAGGAGGAATAGGATTTGAATATTATTCTTATGGGCCCTCCTGGGGCAGGCAAAGGAACTCAGGCTAAAAAATTAGTGGAGGAGTACGGCTTGTACCAGATCTCAACTGGTGACCTTTTTAGAAAAGCTTTAAAGGAAAGAACAAAGTTCGGGGTAATTGCTAGTTATTTTATTCAATTTGGGCATCTTGTTCCAGATGAATACACAGTTGAAATGGTAAGGGAATTCTTAAAGGAAAATATTGATTCTTTTAAGAACGGTTTTATTCTTGATGGTTTCCCAAGAACTATCATTCAGGCTAGAGAACTAGAAAGTATCGCGAAAGAATTTGGCTTTGATATTGATGCTGTCATCAATATTGATGTGCCATCTGAAAAGTTAATCAAGAGACTTTCAGGTCGTAGAACTTGTAAGGATTGTGGAACCACTTATCATGTCGTTTTCAATCCACCAAAAACTGAAGGCGTATGCGACAAGTGTGGTGGAGAACTCTATCAGCGTCCTGATGAGAGCGAAGAAGCTGTACAGGTTAGACTTGATACTTATGAAAAGCAGACTAGACCACTTATTGACTATTATACAATGAAGGGCGAATTAACTAACGTTAATGGCGACCAGTCTATGGATGCTGTTTATGCAGATATCAAGAAAAATCTGGAGGCCAAATAATGATTACAATCAAGGATGAACGTGAAATTGACCTAATGAGACATGCTGGTCATGTTGTAGGTTTAGTTCATCAGGAACTCGCTAAATGGCTTAAACCGGGTTTAACAACAGAACAGGTATCTGATTTCTGTGAAAAGATTATAAGAAAGAATGGTTGTACACCATCTTTCTTAAATCTTTATAATTTTCCTGGTGCTGTTTGCACGTCTGTAAATGATGTTGTCGTTCATGGCATTCCTAATGGTTATGTACTTAAAGATGGAGATATTATCTCTGTAGATGTAGGTGCATGCTGGAAAGGATATCATGGGGACTCTGCGTGGACATTTGCGATTGGCAATGTGTCTCCACAGGCAAAACATCTTATGGAAGTATGTGAACAGTCGCTTTATGCTGGTTTAGAACAAGTTAAACCAGGTAATAGAGTTTCTGATATTTCACATGCTGTTCAGACTTACCTTGAAAGTCATGGCTGCTCAACGCCTAGAGACTATACAGGACATGGCATTGGCACAGAGGTTCATGAAGATCCTAGCATTCCTAACTGGGGTGAACCAGGCAGAGGACCAAAATTAAGAAAAGGTATGTGTATTGCAGTTGAACCTATGGCGCATTTAGGCAAAGCCGAGGTTAAAGTAATGGATGATAATTGGACAGTTAAGACTGCAGACCATTCATTAGCTGCACATTATGAACATACTGTAGCTATCACTGAAGATGGCTATGAAATCATGACAAAGGTACATAAGGAGTTGATCGATTTTGGCAAAGAAGAAAGATGACGTAATTGAAGTCCAGGCAACGGTCGTAGAAACATTACCAAACGCAATGTTTAAAGTCCAGCTGGATAATGGAGTAGTTATTTTAGCTCACGTTTCTGGTAAAATCCGTATGAATTACATTCGCATTTTACCAGGGGACAAAGTAACAGTAGAAATTTCTCCATATGATTTAACACGTGGGCGAATCACATTTAGACACAAATAGATCTTCCCAAAGGAGGCAGACACAAGATGAAAGTAAGACCATCTGTAAAACCAATCTGCGATAAGTGCAGAGTAATCAAGCGTAAGGGTAGAGTAATGGTAATCTGTGAAAACCCAAAGCATAAACAGAGACAAGGTTAATTATTTTTAGGAGGAACAATAGACAATGGCTCGTATAGCTGGTATTGATATCCCACGCGATAAGCGTGTGGTAGTTTCTTTAACTTATATCTATGGTATTGGTCCAACAACAGCTAAGAAAATCTTAGCAGCTGCTGGCGTTTCTGAAGATGTTAGAGTAAAGGATCTTACAGAAGAAGAAGAAACAAAAATTCGTAAAGAAGTTGAACATATTAAAACTGAAGGTGACCTTCGTAGAGAAACTCAGTTAAACATTAAGAGATTAATGGAAATTGGTTGCTACAGAGGGCTTCGCCATCGTAAAGGACTTCCAGTACGTGGACAGAGAACTAAGACTAACGCTAGAACGCGTAAAGGTAAAGCTACTCCAATTGCTGGAAAGAAGAAGTAGTAGGAGGCAGAACAAATGGCAAAACAAGTTGTACGTGGTAAAAAACGTGTAAAGAAGAATATAGCAAAAGGTATTGCTCATGTTCATTCAACATTCAACAATACAATCGTAACAGTTGCTGATGAACACGGTAACGTTATTAGCTGGTCAAGCGCTGGTGCTCTTGGATTCAAAGGTTCAAGAAAATCTACTCCATATGCTGCTCAGATGGCTGCTGAAGCTGCTGCAAAGGCATCTATGGATCATGGTATGAAATCTGTTGAAGTATGTGTAAAAGGTCCTGGTCCAGGACGTGAAGCTGCTGTTAGAGCTCTTTCAGCTGCTGGTTTAGAAGTAACTGCAATCACTGACGTTACTCCAATCCCACATAACGGATGTCGTCCACCAAAACGTCCTCGTGGATAATTTGATTTATATTACATTTATATAAAATAAATATCTCAAAGAGGAGGGAAACAATGCAAAAGTTTGAAAAAGCAAATTTCACTGTTGATACATACAATGAAGATGAAAATTATGGTAAGTTTATCATCGAACCTTTAGAAAGAGGTTTTGGTACTACTTTAGGTAACTCTTTAAGAAGAGTATTATTATCATCTATGCCAGGTGCTGCAGTATTTGCAGTAAAAATCAATGGCGCTATTCATGAATTTTCAGCAGTTGATGGTGTCTTAGAAGATGTTACAGCTATTATCTTAAATATTAAGAAATTAGTATTTGAATTAGATTCTGATGAAGATGTAACAATGGTTATTGATGTCACTGGTCCAGCTACTGTAACTGGTGCAGACATTCAATGTCCTTCTGAAGTTAAGATGATTTCTAATGATTTAGTAATTGCTCATGTTGCTGAAGGTCAGCATTTCTATATGGAAATGTATGCTCATAAAGATAGAGGTTACATGAGTGCAGATCAGAATAAGAAGTTCGTTAACAGTGTTGACGTAATTCCTACTGATTCTATCTTCTCTCCTGTTGTTAATGTAGCATATTTAGTTGAACCAACTCGTGTTGGTCAGTCAGCAAAGTATGATCAGTTAACTATGGAGATTACAACTGATGGTTCAATTAAACCTCATGAAGTTCTTGCAATTGCTGCAAAAGTATTAGTTGAACATTTAAATATGTTCGTTGAATTAACTGATCAGGCAATGAATATGGACGTTATGAGTGAAGTACAGCAAGATACAGGTAACAAGGTTCTTGATATGACTATTGAAGAACTTGACCTTTCTGTACGTTCATACAACTGCTTAAAGAGAGCAGGAATTCAGACTGTTCAAGAATTAGCTTCTAAGACTGAAGACGATATGATTAAGGTGCGTAACCTTGGTAAGAAGTCTTTAAAAGAAGTTAAAGAAAAATTAAATGAATTAGGTCTTGGTTTTAAACCAATGGACTAAGTTTGTGGAAGGAGTACACTAATGGCAAACAATAGAAAATTAGGCCGTGTATCTAGTCATAGAAAAGCTATGTTACGTAACTTAGCTACTGATGTCATCATGCATGGTAAGATTGAAACAACTGCTACTCGTGCTAAAGAAGTACGTAAAGTCGTTGATAAATTAATCACTCTTGGTGTTAGAGGAGATCTTCATGCAAGAAGACAGGCTGCTGCTATTCTTCAGAATGTAGTAGATCCAGCAACTGGAAAGACAGCTGTACAGGTTCTATTTGATGATGTTGCACCTAAGTTCAAAGGTAAGAACGGTGGTTATACTAGAGTTATCAAAACTTATAACCGTAAAGGTGACAATGCCCCAATGGCAATCATCGGATTATTCTAATCACAAAGCCCCTATAATTTCATAGGGGTTTTTATTTTGCTCAATTTTGTAAATGGTATTCACAAATTCATAAAATGTAAGTGCTTCTCTTTGTCAACTAGGTTTAAAGTAGTTTTTAAACCATTGTTTATGAGTAAATATAAGACTATGATGAACTCGTAAAGAAAAGAGGAGGAAGCAATTATGAATATAGATGTTAAAAAGATTTTAGATCAGGCAAAGGACTCATATGATCGTTATTTCAAGGATGCACCAAAATTACCAGAAAACCATGGACAGGATGTAATCTTTGATAAAGAAAAGATGAAAGAAATCATCAACAAAAAAATAAACCAGCTCGAAGGACATGTTAATAACTTAAATACACTTAAGAAAGAACTTGAAGGTGAATCTGCAATGGTTCTTAATAACACATTCCCTAAAGATAAAGAAGAATATACTAAGACAACTGTTAACCAGATGCTTAAAGATTATGAAGAAGAAAGAAAAAGAATTGATGATTTAGAAAAGAAGCTTGATGAAATCAAGAAATAATGGAGGGAATAATTATGAATACTAACAAAATTATTGAAAAAGCAAAAGAATCTTATGATCGTTACTTTAAAGATGCACCAGTTTTTCCAGAAAATCATGAACAAGATGTAGTTTGTAATGCAGAAGAAATCGAAAAAATCATTGAAAAAAAGAAAGCTCAGTTGGATGGTCATGTAGAAAACCTTAATGCATTAAAGAAAGAAATCGAAGTTACAGCAATTGATAAATTAAATAAGACATTTACTGAAGATGCTGCTGAATATGCAAAGAAAGCTGTTAATCAGATGTTGGCTGATTATGAAGAAGAAAATAACAGAATTGCAGATTTGAAGAAAAAATTAGCTGCACTTAAGAAATAATACCAGATGAATTCTGGTATTTTTTTATACTCAAAATTCATTCACACAATTTCACATTGTAAGGGAATTCATTTGTATACGTTGTTTACAATTGAAAAATTAGTGTTGTCATCAAGTAAATTCTTGATTATGATACAACTGTAATCGGAAAGGAGGGAGTCACTAGTATGAAATCAAACATAAAAAGCCTTCAGCAAGCTTCTTATACAAATTCCACTGACCCTCGACAAGTCAGCAAAAAGCGTCCAAAATCTTCAGTTAATCAAACTCCCACTTCCGATCACTATAATATATCTCTGCATATATTATCCACTCAGTTGAAGTGTGATGATAAAGATGAGCTTTATAAGAAGGCTATTAGTAGAGTAAAAGATTCATTCAATCGTTATTTTAATGATCAGAAACATTTAAAAGATATTGAAAAGAATAACGATATACTTATAAATGTAGAAAAACTAGAGAAAACATATGATAAAAAGAAGAATCAATTAATAGGTCATATGGAAAATCTAGAAGCAATAAAAAAAGAACTAAATGAACGTGCTAAAAACAGCATAGGACATTATTTCTCAAAAGAAAAAAATCAATACTATATGGATGAAGTCGATTATCTTTATTCTAGCTATCAAGAAGAACAAAGACGACTAAAAGAATTTAAACAAAAGATAGAAGACTTAAAGAAAACAGCATAAAAGCTGTTTTCTTTGCGTTTTAGACCTCTTTTCACTATAATGGGCGATAGAGGTGAAAAATATGATCATTCATCAAATTGAACAAACACATTTCAGTGATTCTGAAGCACTCATTATCCAATTTATTTTAAATAAAGGCATGGATATCAAAAATATGACTACTAAAGAGATCGCTGAAGCAACTTTTACTAGCCCTTCACTATTAATACGTATCGCAAAGAAAATGGGTTATGATGGCTGGAATCAATTCAAAAAAGCATTCCTAGAAGAATTAGAATATATGTATGCATCCCAGGATATTGATGCATCTATTCCTTTTCTTATAAGTGATGATATTTCTGTTATATCCAATAATATATTTAAACTACATGAAGAGACAATAGAAGATACAAAACACTTGATGAAACATGATGATCTCATGAATGCATTAAAACTCTTAAGAGATGCCAAGTATATTGATATATATACAAGACCTAATAAACAACATTTGGCTCAATCTTTTGCCCAGAAGATGTATTCTATTCAAGAACGTGTCGATACCGTTATGATATCTGGAAATGATCTAGTTCAAGCATCCATGAGTGGTCCTGAACACTGTGCCATTATTATCTCTTATTCTGGTGAAACCACACATATAATCCATCTTGCGAAGAAACTAAAGAGTAAACATACACCAATCATTGCGATTACAAGTATTTCTAAAAGTACACTTGTTAAATTATCAGATGTGAGCTTAAGAATCTCATCAAGAGAAATGTTGAATACTAAGATTGGAGATTTTGCATCCACAGAATCTATTACCTGTATTTTAGATATTCTTTATAGCTGCTATTTCTCACTTAACTACAAAGAGAATCTTAACTATAAATTAAGCATTGCCGGGGAAATAGATGATCACTACTCAGAATATGAATATATTGATGAAACAAAAATAAAATGATACACTTAGAACACGTGTTTTAATAATTAGGAGGCTAACCATGGCAAATGCAGTAGATATAAATAATCTAAGTTTTGAGTACGAAGAAGGTGCCAAAACAATTGATCAAATTTCTTTTTCAGTACCTAAAGGCAGCTATACAGTTGTATTAGGTCATAATGGTTCTGGTAAAAGTACTATTGCGAAATTAATTATAGGATTACTAGAACCAAAAACAGGTGATATCACTGTAGATGGTATCCATTTAGATGAAGAACATCTCTATGATGTCAGAGAAAAGGTAGGTATTGTATTCCAAAATCCTGATAACCAGTTTATTGGTTCAACAGTTAGAGATGATATTGCCTTTGGTTTAGAGAACCTATGTGTTCCTACAGAAGATATGGAAGATATCATTCAGACATACGCGAAAAAAGTCAACATGACTGAATTCCTAGATCATGAACCTACAAAACTTTCAGGAGGACAGAAGCAGCGTGTCGCCATTGCAGGAATTCTTGCAATGCATCCATCTATTATTATTTTAGATGAAGCCACAAGTATGCTTGATCCTCGTGGTAAGATTGAAATTAATCATCTTGTTCATGAACTCAATCAAACACAGAATATGACTATTCTCTCTATTACTCATGATATAGAAGAAGCAGCTCTTTCAGATCATGTCATATTATTAGATAATGGTCATATTATTGATGAAGGAACTCCTGATGAAGTATTAACACAAAAGGAAGAGTTAGAACGTATTGGCTTAGATGTACCATTTGCCTATAAGATTTCTAAAAAACTTCATGATTCAGGCTATCCAATTAAACCAATCATAAACAAAGAAAAGCTGGTGAAAGAATTATGTCAATTGAATTTAAAAAAGTAAATTATATATATGGAGAAAACACTCCATTTTCATATATTGCCCTAAAGGATGTCTCTTTAAAAATCCCTCAGGGTTCCTTTACAGCTCTTATTGGTCATACTGGAAGTGGTAAATCTACTCTCATCCAGCATATCAATGCCTTGCTTTTACCATCTAATGGTGAAGTAGATATTGATGAATTTGTGATTCGTGCTGAAGAAAAACCAGAAGTTCTAAAACCATTAAGAAAAAAAGCTGGTTTAGTTTTCCAGTTTCCAGAATATCAGTTATTTGAAGAAACAATTGAGAAAGATATTATCTTTGGTCCTACTAACTTCGGTATGTCTGAAGAAGAGGCGAAAGAACGTGCCGGTAAGGTATTAAAGCTTGTTGGCTTAGATGAAAGCTATTTAGAAAGATCACCATTTGAATTATCCGGTGGACAAAAAAGAAGAGTAGCCATTGCTGGAATACTTGCCATGGAACCAGATATTCTTGTCTTAGATGAACCAACAGCTGGCTTAGATCCACAAGGGGCTAAAGAAATGTTGGAACTATTCAAGAAGTTCCAGGAAAGTGGTAAGACAGTTATCATGGTCTCTCATGATATGAACCATGTATTACAATATTGTGATCATGTAGTAGTCATGAACCATGGTGAAGTAGAACGATATTGCGATGTAGATGAACTCTTTAGTGAAAGAGACTATCTTGAATCAATGAGTATCGATTTACCTGTTATTACTAATTTCATTCAAGAACTTAATATGGGTGGTTTCCATATCAACCCATCTATTAAAGATATAGATGAATTAGTTGATGCAATAGGAGGAGAATACAATGGATAGTATGATTATTGGACGATATCTTCCTCTTAACTCTTTTATACATAAAAGAGACCCACGTTTAAAAATAGGTCTTCTTTTATTATTCTTAATTGCTGTATTTTTTGATGCAGGTTTTATTGGTTATGGTATTTTATCTGCCTATGTCATTTTATGTCTTCTTTTATCTAAGATTTCATTTAAGGATGTTATGAAGGCTATGAAGCCAATGATCTTCATGATGGCTTTTCTTGCCTTATTCAATCTCTTATTCTTACAGACTGGTTCTGTCGTATGTACTCTAGGACCTGTTAAAATCTATTCTGGAGCCCTAAAACAGACAGCCTATATTCTTATACGTTTAGTCTTAATTATCTCTATGACAACCCTCCTAACAGCTTGTACAAAGCCATTAGACTTAACACTAGGTCTAGAAAAACTCTTTGGACCACTTAAGAAGGTTGGTTTCCCAACTCATGAAATTGCGATGATGATCTCTATCGCTTTACGATTCATTCCTACATTATTAGAAGAAACACAAAGAATCATGAAAGCACAGGCATCCAGAGGTGTTGATTTTCAGGAAGGTACATTCAAAGAAAAGGTATCAGCCATTGTCTCTTTAATTATTCCGTTATTTATCTCTGCCTTCATGCGTGCAGATGATCTCGCAAACGCTATGGAAAGTAGAAACTATAACCCAGAAGCAACAAGAACACGTTACCATCAGGTTAAGTGGGATTTAGGTGATACACTTTCTCTTGTTTTCTCACTTGTTGCTATTTCGAGTGTTGTAGCTTTGAGTTTTATATTATGAGAATAAAATGTATAGTGACTTATGATGGTACACACTTCTATGGCTGGCAGATCCAGCCAGATAAACGTACAGTACAAGAAGAAATACAAAAAGCCATTTATAAGATCACTCATGAAGAAGTCACAATTCACTCATCAGGAAGAACAGATGCAGGTGTCCATGCAGTAGGGCAGGTCTTTCATTATGATATCAATAAAGAAATACCTGAAAAACAATGGATTCGTGCCTTAAACAATTTCCTCCCTGATGATATTTATATCAAGGATTCATTCATAGTTGATGAATCTTTTCATGCACGCTATAGTGCAAAAAAGAAAGAATATCGCTATCTTGTTTCTACAAAACCTTATAACCCAATAGAGAGACTCTATGTCTATCAGCACAATCGTCCATTAGATATAGAGGCTATGAGGGAATGTGCAAAGATCTTTTTAGGAGAACATGACTTTGCCTCTTTTTGTGTCTTTAATGGTTTAGGAGATACAATCCGTGTTATAGAAACAATTGATATACAAGAAGAAGATGGGATTGTCATAATGAGATTTGTAGGCAATGGATTCCGTCGTTACATGGTACGTCTTATTTCAGGTGCACTTATTCAAGTAGGCTCCCATTGGCGTACAAAAGAATTTGTAGAAGACCTTCTTAACTCTAAAGGAAAGAAAAAATGTTTATTCAAGGCCAAACCAGAAGGTCTTTACTTACAGGAAGTGTATTATGAAGAAGATGATTAACTATCATACCCACACATATCGCTGTGGACATGCAGTAGGAAATGAATATGAAATGATAGAAGCAGCATTACATGAAGGTTATCAAGAAATAGGCATGAGCTGTCATATCGCTTTACCTCATTACCGTTCTCATCTTCTACATTCACTTCCTTCAATTCGTTCTATTCAAGGTCTTAAATCATGCATAGGTGCTTTTTTAAGAAATGGCCCTAAGATGCGTATGCCTTATGATGAAAAAGAAGATTATCTAGATGCACTTAATAACTGTCAGAAGCATTTCCACTATATCAAGATATATAAGGGATTTGAGGCAGAATACTTTGAAGACTACCTAGATTACTATCAGAACTTATTAAGCTCTGGAGAAGTCGATTATTTGATTCTAGGACATCATTTCCATAAACATAGCATCCATGACTGTTACTATGGTAGAAAGAATCTTACAAAAAAAGATTTACAAAATTATGTAGAAGAATTAGAAAAAGCAATGGATACAGGACTATTTACTTACATTGCCCATCCAGATCTCTTTTTAATGGGATATGGAAAAATAGACGATGTCAGCAAAGAAGTCATCTTACGTATATGTAAGAAGGCAAAAGCTACAAACACCCCTCTAGAACTTAATGCAGGAGGCGTACGTAAAGGTGAAGTGAAGATGAATGGGAAGGATGTTTATCCTTATGCTAATGCCTATTTCTTTCAGATTGCCTCTATGATAGGCAATGATATTATTCTTGGATTAGATGCTCATTCACCTGAACAACTCAGCTGTGAGATGTATCATTACCTAGAAAAACTAGCTAAAGAATACCATCTTCATGTTCTTGATCACATCGAATTCAAGAAAGGAAAACAATAGAAAAATTCAAGAGAATTTTTCCTTTAATCATTGACAAAAGTGCGAGTGTTGCTATAATAAGATTGTTCTGTTCAAGGGGTATTGCACCTTGATACAAGAATGCATGAGTTTGTTTGTTCAGGAAACAGTCTGACCCTTATCAACGGACAATACGTTTCCCTGGATAAAATCATTTTAAAAAGACCCCGGTAAGGTTATTTTAAAAGGAGAAAAAAGAATGAGACAAACAACAATGGCTAAAGAAGCCACAATTGAAAGAAAATGGTATGTTGTAGATGCAACTGGTCTTACATTAGGTCGTTTAGCATCTCAGGTTGCTACAGTATTAAGAGGTAAGAACAAGCCTACTTATACTCCACATGTAGACACTGGTGACTATGTAGTTATCATCAATGCAGAAAAAGTAGTAATGACAGGTAAGAAGTTAGACAAGGTGAAGTACTATCACCATTCTGGATTCTTAGGTGGTTTAAAAGTTAAAACTGCTAGACAGTTCCAGGAACAGAATCCAACTGGATTCGTAGAAACTGCCATCAAAGGTATGCTTCCACACAACACTCTTGGCAGACAGCAGGCTAAGAAATTATTTGTTTATGCTGGTAGTGAACATCCACATGCTGCTCAGAAACCAGTAGAATTAAAGTTAAAGTAGGAGGAAGAATAAATGGCAAACGTACAGTACAGAGGAACAGGTCGTAGAAAATCTTCAGTAGCTCGTGTTATCTTAACACCAGGTACTGGTAAATGCGAAATCAACGGTAAGGCTGCTAAGGAATACCTTCCTTCAGACGTATTATTAATGATCGTTGACCAGCCATTAGAATTAACTGGTACAAAGGATAAGTTCGATGTAAAAGTTAATGTTAATGGTGGAGGTATCTCAGGTCAGGCTGGTGCTATCCGTCATGGTATCGCAAGAGCTTTACTTGAAGCTGGTTCTGATTACAGACCAACATTAAAGGCAGCTGGCTTATTAACTCGTGATTCAAGAGTTAAAGAACGTAAGAAATACGGTCTTAAAAAAGCAAGACGTGCTCCACAGTTCTCAAAGAGATAATATTATTTATCACTTATTACAAGAGACATTCAAGAACTCCCTTTTGGGAGTTTTTGTTTTACCTTAAAATAGAGCTTTGAACCTACAGACATTCTTCATCAATAGATAATATAAAAGGTAGTTTACATCTCTCTCCTAAATCGCTACAATAGGGAATCGAGGTATTCACCTCTTATATCTTATGTAAAGGAAAAGGGAAAATGGGGATTTATTTCATTGTATGTCCGTTAGTCTTTCTAGCGGGCTTTGTAGATGCAATTGCCGGTGGTGGAGGTCTTATTTCACTTCCAGCCTATATGTTTGCAGGAATACCAGTGCACGCCGCAATTGCAACAAATAAGCTGTCATCATCAACAGGCACAGTTGTATCGACTACAAGACTTATTAAGAATAAGAAAGTAGATTGGGGATTTGTACCAGGAACAGTCATTGGCGCACTCATTGGTTCTATTGCTGGCGCAAATCTTGCACTCATTATGAGTGATTCAATTTTAAAGATGGTACTAGTTCTACTTTTACCAGTTGTCGCAATCTGTGTATTAAAAGATAAGAATATGGATGTAGAAGTTCCAGTTGGAATGACAAAGACTAAACAGTATTTGACTGCGATTATCTGCTCCTTTGTGATTGGCTGCTATGATGGATTCTATGGTCCAGGAACAGGTACATTCTTATTACTTGTATTTACTAAGTTTGCGAAAATGCCAATAGACAAAGCAACAGGAAATGTGAAGGTAGTAAATCTATCTTCAAACATTTCAGCATTAATTACATTTATCTTAGCAGGTAAGATTCTATGGGGATTAGGACTAGCTGCTTCATGCTTTAGTATTGCAGGACATTATGTAGGTGCTGGAATGGTTGTGAATAACGGTTCTAAGATTATTAAACCAGTAATTCCAATTGTTTTAGTATTATTAATGATTAAAGTTGTATCAGGAATATAGTATTAAAAGGACTGAACCCAATAATGGATTCAGTCCTTATTATATGTTTTCTTATTGAGCATTCTTTACTTTAAAAGAAAAACACGAAAATGCAAGATTACAGTTCATCAAGGATAGGCAGCACTTTGGTAGGAAGTCAACCAACAGACAGAAGGCAAAAACAATTATGATAAACGTCATTTCTTAGATGTGGAACATCCTGATGTTGATTTTAAATGCATCAAATCCAAAGACATTCAACGTAATCCTGAACTTAGAAAAAAATACCGACCATATCAGGAACAGTGTCGGAATGCTTTTATTCAAGCAGGATATGACCTTGAAATAACGGCAAGTGGATATGATGGTTTTATCTCAAATATCGACCTGGAATGGTTATTCAATTGTGTTTGTACATTCTTTAAACCGGATGTCAATCCTATCGCCTATGAATACATGGAACGTTCATTTGGCTGTTTTGACCCTGATAACGATGATAGAATCTTACCGACAATATGGCTCAGTCGTTTCGACATCATCGGTGACGGTGAACAGTGTGATCAACTTGAAAACTTAATCGAAAACTGTAATTTAACAAATGATAACCTTGCACTCATCCTGCAGACATTAAAATTAAAATAATGCTCTGCATATTCATCATCTGTTAAACGTGTAAAAAATGTGATACATGGTATTTTTTTCTATGCGAAACCAGTAGAGAATCCCTCTCTTCATATGCATAAATATAATGTCACGTACTATATTGACCGTTTCATAAGATGATGTGCTTATTTCTAAGCAACGATTGTAAAGCAATCAATTTTAAAATTTAATCTTAACGTAATCTTTAACTAGAGTTCATTTTTGAAAATCAGTAATCATTTAAAAGAAAATACTGATTATCAGACACAAAATTGTTTTCACAAATAGTGCTAAGTAGATTGTTTAAGGCTTTATATTTTTTTGAGAATATTATAAAATATGATAAATAATAAGGAGGAGCAATGATGATTACTATTAGAATCGCAACAGTAGAGGATGCAGAGTCTATCCAGAAAATTTATGCACCTTATGTCCTTAATACAACTATCACATTTGAATTAGAACCACCGACAGTTAAAGAAATGGCAGATCGTATCAGTCATACTTTAGAAAAATATCCATATCTAGTCGCAGTAGAAGAGGGAGAAGTGATAGGATATGCCTATGCAGGGACATTGTATGATCGTCGCGCCTATGATCATTCTGCAGAATTATCTATTTATATCGAAGATAGAAAGCGTCATAAAGGAATAGGTCATCTTCTTTATAATGCTTTGATTAACTATCTTACAAGAATGAATATTACGAATCTTTATGGATGCATTACCTATCCGAATGATGCAAGTATCGCTTTTCATGAAAAATATGGTTTTAAAGAAGCAGCCCATTTCCATGAATGTGGCTATAAGTTTGATCAGTGGCTAGATGTAGTTTATCTAGAAAAGAGATTAGATAAAACGACTGAGCCATTCATACCTTTTAACGAACTATGTTAATAAGAGAATCATTAGAAAAATGTCCAATGAATCCTAATGAAAAAAGATTAGGACAGTACTTGATAGATCAGGGCATACAACTAGAAAATGCGACTGTAAGAACAGTCGCAAAGGAAGTATTTTTAGCCCCATCGTCAGTTGTCCGTTTTGTTCAGAAATTAGGATTTGAAGGATTCAATGATTTCAAAAAACAATATTTAGAAGAAATACGATACTTATCCACACACTTTCAGAAAATAGATAGTAATAGACCATTCTCCCAAAATGATAAGAATATAGTGATTGCGAATAAAGTAGGATTACTTTATGATGAAACGTTGCAGGATACGATTTCTTTACTCAATCATGATACACTTCAGGAAGCTATCAATCGTATTGAAAAGAAGGAACATATTGCGATTGTCGTATCAGGTGCCCAGAAGGGAATTGCGTATGCCTTTAAAGAAAAGATGATGAAAATTGGTAAGAAGGTAGATATTTTTGATAGCATGGATGAAGCTTTTTATGAAGCATGTTATTGTACCAGCAATACATTATTTATTCTCATCAGCTATTCTGGTGAGACATCAAAATGTCTTTTTATCTGTCATAAATTAATTGAAAGAAAACTGTCTTTTATTACTATTACAACCTATGGGACTAATTCTCTTTCTAGTCAGTCAGACTGCTGTTTATATGTATCCACAAGAGAAAAGTTAATTGATAATTTAGGTACGTTCTCTTTTAATCTTTCATTACTTTATTTATTAGATGTTCTCTATGCAGGTTTCTTTAATACCAACTATGATGAGCATCTTGAAAACAAAACAGTGACATCTATAGAATGTGAAAATATCTTCACCGATCATGGTAGAAAAACAGATAACTCCATCATTAAATAGAACGGTGTTCCCTAAAATCCTTAGAAATAAGGAACAAAAAGAGAACACTGTTGTTTTCGCTTACATTTTAATGTTTTCTATATTCTTTTTACGTATAATAGAGTTGGTTAAAGGAGGTACGCAATAATGAATAAAGAAGGCGTAAAAATCGTTACTATTGGTGGAGGTAGCAGCTATACACCAGAATTAATGGAAGGGTTCATCAAGAGATATGATGAATTACCAATCAGAGAAATCTGGCTATGTGATATCGAAGATGGTAAAGAAAAACTTGAAATCGTAGGAAAAATGGCACAGAGAATGTGGGATGCATCTCCTTATGATGTAAAAGTACATCTTACATTAGATCGTAGAGAAGCATTACCAGGAGCTGACTTCGTTACTACACAGTTCAGAGTAGGTTTATTAAATGCACGTATCAAGGATGAAAGAATTCCATTCTCTTATGGAATGTTAGGACAGGAAACAAATGGTGCGGGAGGAATGTTCAAAGCATTACGTACTATTCCAGTTATCTTAAGCATTGTAGAAGATATGAAGGAATTATGTCCTGATGCATGGTTAATCAACTTCACTAACCCAAGTGGAATGGTTACTGAATCAGTTATGAAATATGGTAAGTGGGATAAGGTTATTGGTTTATGTAACGTACCAGTAGGTGCTATGATGGATGAACCAAAAACAATCGGAAAGACATTGGATCAGTTGACTTATAAGTTTGCAGGTTTAAACCATTTCCATTGGCATAAAGTATTTGATGAACATGGTCATGATGTTACTAAAGACATCATCAATGCAATGTATGAAGGTAAAGATATGGGTATCCCAGCTAATATTCATGATATCCCATTCTTTAAAGAACAGTTATTACGTATGAATATGATTCCTTGTGGATATCATAGATATTACTATCGTGAAGAAGAAATGTTGGCACATGGTTTAAAGGAATACAATGATCCAAATGTTGGAACAAGAGGTCAGCAGGTACAGCAGACTGAACATGAATTATTTGAATTATATAAGGATCCTAACTTAGATCATAAGCCAGAACAACTTGCAAAACGTGGTGGTGCACATTACAGTGATGCAGCTTGTGAAACAATTGCATCTATTTATGCAAATAAGTTAAGTCACATCGTTGTAACTACTAAGAATAATGGTGCAGTACCTGATCTTCCAGTTGATTGTGCAGTAGAAGTATCTTCTTATATTGGAAGTACTGGTGCACGTCCAATCGCTTTTGGCCCATTAGAACCAGCAGAAAGAGGATGGGTACAGTGCATGAAGAACATGGAATTATGTGTTGAAGAAGCTGCTGTAACAGGTGATTATGGAACTTTATTACAGGCTTTCACAATCAACCCACAGATTGTAGCGGGTACTAAAGCGAAACGTATTATGGATGAATTATTAATCGCCCATAAGAAATACCTTCCTCAGTTTGCAGATACTATTGCAAGACTTGAAGAAGAAGGTGTAACTATCAAAGATGATGTTGCAAGAGAATTAACTGAAAAAGGATTATAATATGCTTAACAGGCTCTTATGAGCCTGTTTTCTTATGGTATAATGGATTTTAGGAGGATGTAGAAATGATTAAAGAAATAGTAAAGGATAATTTCTTCTTATCTCAGGTGGCAGAAAAAGCAACGAAAGAAGATTTATATATAGGCATTGATTTGAAGGATACTCTTCAAGCACATCTTCATGAATGTGTTGGTATGGCAGGAAATATGATTGGCTATAATAAAGCAGTTATTATCTTTTTGGAAGATGAAAAGATGTATGTGATGTATAATCCTGAAATCATTAAAACAAGTGGTAACTATCATGAATGTGAAGAGGGATGTTTATCTCATGTCGGACAAAAGATGGTGAAACGTTATGAAACAATCAAGGTTTCTTACTTTGATGAATCATTTAAGAAGAAGATTAAAACTTATACTGGTTTTACAGCACAGATCATTCAGCATGAATGTGATCATCTGAAAGGTATACTCATCTAGCTTGGCTAGATGTTTTTTTATACAATGAAAAAGGCATCCCTGAGGATACCTTTAATTATGAATTGTGAGAGCACGTGTTGCGTTCATTACTGCAAGAATCATAACACCTACATCTGCAAATATTGCAAGCCACATATTTGCAATACCAAGTGCTCCTAATACTAAACAGATGAACTTAACAGCTAACGCAAAGACGATATTCTGTTTTACAATTTTTAATGTCTTAGTAGAAATCTTCATTGCAAGGGAAATCTTTAATGGATCATCATCCATCAAAACAACATCTGCTGCTTCAATGGCAGCATCACTACCAAGACCACCCATCGCAATACCAATATCAGCACGAGAGAGTACTGGAGCATCATTGATTCCATCACCAACAAAGGCAAGTTTTTCTTTGTCTGATTTCTTAGCTAACAACTTTTCTACTTCTTCTACTTTATCTGCAGGAAGAAGTTCACTATGTACTGTATCAATGCCAATTGTCTTGGCTACAAGTTCTGCAGTAGAAGAACTATCACCTGTTAACATAACAGTTTCCTTAGCCCCTAATGATTTCAAACCACTAATAGCCTCTTTTGCATGATCCTTGATAATATCAGAAATCACAATACAACCTGCATATTTGTCATCAACTGCTACATATACAAGGGTACCAGCCTTTGTATAAGCACTATAATCAATACTTTTTAATTTCATTAATTTCGCATTACCTGCAAGAATATGATGACCATTATAGTCTGCTTCTACACCATGTCCTGCAATTTCCTGAATATGATCTACAAGTGTATTATCAATTTTCTGATTATAAGCTTTCTTTAAGCTGACGCTGATAGGATGTGTTGAAGCACTTTCTGCATAAGCAGCATATTCAAGTAAGCTATCTTTATCAAAACCTTCGGCAGGTACGACATCAGTTACTTCAAATACACCCTTAGTCAATGTACCTGTCTTATCAAATACAAAGTACTTAACATCAGATAATGTTTCTAAGTAGTTAGAACCTTTTACAAGAATACCATTCTTGCTGGCACATCCGATACCACCAAAGAAACTTAATGGAATAGAAATAACAAGAGCACAAGGACAGCTAATTACTAAAAATGTGAGGGCTCTAAAGATCCAGTCACCGACATGGGCAGGCTGTCCCATAAAAGTTAAGACAATAGGGGGAATAACAGCCAAAGCGAGCGCACTATAACATACAACAGGTGTATAATACTTTGCAAACTTTGTAATAAAGTTTTCTGTCTTAGATTTCTTCATACTTGAGTTTTCTACAAGATCAAGAATCTTAGAAACTGTTGATTCACCAAATTCTTTTGTTGTTTTAACAGTGATACGTGCTGTCATATTAATAGAACCACTATAGATTTCATCACCACAATGGGCGTTACGAGGCACACTTTCACCTGTTAAGGCACTTGTATTGAGTGTTGTATCACCCTCTACAATAATTCCATCAATAGGAACCTTTTCACCGGGATTCACAATGATTTCACTGCCAATCTCTACATCGTCAGGATCCACTTCTTCAATTTCTCCATCAACCATGATATTAGCATAATCAGGACGAATATCCATAAGTGCCGCAATATTCTTACGACTCTTACCAACCGCGATACCCTGGAATAGTTCACCTATCTGATAGAAAACCATAACGGCAGACCCTTCAAGATATTCACCTAGACACATAGCTCCAATAGTAGCCACTGCCATTAAGAAATTTTCATCAAATACCTGACCATGACTAATATTTTTAATAGATTTTCTTAAAATATCATGTCCAATCACAAAGTAGGGGATTAAATAGAGGATAAACTCTACATAACCTGGTACAGGAACTATTGTCTTAAATACAGTAATTACAATCAATAAGGCAATCGCAATAATGATTCTATTTAAAACATTCTTCTGCTTCTTTGTCATTTCAAACACTCCTTTTTAAAGGAAGATTTCGCAATCATCCTCAACAATTTTACAATTTTCTCTTGCTTCTTCCATAACTGCCTGAGGATCTACACCTTCCTCAAATTCTACTTTTAGCTTTAAAGTCATAAAACTTAAAGTAGCATTCTTAACACCTTCAGTATTCTTTACTGCCTCTTCCATCTTATTTGCACAATTTGCGCAATCTACATCTACTTTATAAGTCTTTTTCATATTATTATTCTCCTTTACTCTTCAATATGATTCATTCCGATAGATAAAATACTTCTGACATGGTCATCATCTAATGAATAGAAGATGACTTTTCCTTCTCTTCTGAACTTTACTAGCTTTGCATCCTTTAATACTTTGAGCTGGTGACTGATAGCTGGCTGCGAGAGTTTCAATATAGTAGCTAAATCACCTACACATAGTTCACCTTCAAATAAAGCATAGAGGATCTTGATTCTTGTAGAATCACCAAATGTCTTAAATAAATCGGCTAAATCATAAAGATATTCATCATCAGGTTGATTCTCTAAAACTTTTGAAACAACATCCTCATTCGCATTTAAGAATTCATTTCTCTTTTCCATAGCTCCTCCTCATATAAACGTTTTTACATATTTGATTATATGAATATGTTTATGTGTTGTCAATAGAAAAGCCGAAGAAACAAATGTTTCTTCGACTTGGCTGTATGTATTATTCAGTTATTTCTTCAAAATCTGAAGTAGGATGTTTACATAGAGGACAAATAAAGTTTTCAGGAAGTTCTTCTCCGCTATATTCATAACCACAGATCTTACAGCGCCATTTACGCACAGGAGCTTCTTCCTTGACTTGATGCTCTTCATTCATATCTTCTACAATTACATCTGCCAGAGCCTCGATTTTTTCATAATCCGCTTCTTTCATACGGGATTTAATAGTGAGTTCTTCGCCAATATAATTCCAAGATAATGGTTCGAGAATAGCTTTCATAGTCTTTTTAGCACTTGGAGCCCAAGTGCCATTTTCAATCAAGACACATGTACGATTCTGTAAAAGATGTTCCTTGATTTCTATTAATAGAGTCTGCATAGGTGTGAATAAACCCGCATTATAAGATGCGCTTGCGAATACTAGATGAGAATATTTAAAACTTTCAGATAAGATATAAGATGGATCAGTCTTAGATACATCATATACTTTAATATTGTGAATACCTTTTTCACTTAACTTACTTGCAAGAATCTCAGCTGCATTGGCTGTGCCGCCATAAATAGAACCATAGGCAATCATAACACCTTTTACTTCAGGTTTATAAGCTGCCCAAGATGCAGTATGTTCTACCATGAGGCCAATGTCTTCATCCCAGATAGGTCCATGTAAAGGGCAAAGCATAGAGATATCATGAGTAGATGCTTTCTTTAAGGCATTAGTTACCTGTACACCATATTTACCAACAATATTTGTATAATAGCGTCTTGCCTCATCCCAGAATGATTCATCTAAATCCATTTCACTTGTAAATAGATTGCCATGAAGTGCACCAAAAGTACCAAATGCATCGGCACTAAATAAGATACCTGTTGTTGAATCATAAGTCATCATGACTTCAGGCCAATGTACCATTGGTGTAGTGACAAAGTTCAATACATGATGCCCAGTTTCTAACTTGTCACCTTCTTTGACAACTACAGCATGCTTATCTACATCAAAATCAAAGAACTGCTTCATCATGCGGAATGTCATATTGTTACCAACAATCTTGACATCAGGATAACGTACAACAATATCACAAAGTGTGGCACAATGATCTGGTTCCATATGGTTTACCACTACATAATCAAGAGACTTACCATCTAATACATGTTCTACATTCTCTAAGAATAGATGTGCAATTGCAGCATCTGCAGTATCTAATAAGACTGTCTTATCATCAACAAGTAGATAAGAATTATAACTTACACCTTTAGGAATAGGGTAGACATTTTCAAATAGTTCTAAACGTCTATCATTTCCTCCTACATAATACAAATCATCACTTATTTGTCTTACATTAAACATTCCTTTTCCTCCAACTTATAGTGGTTCAAAATCAGATGCAGGATGTTTACAGATTGGGCAGATCAAATCTTCAGGTAACTCTTCACCTTCATAAACCCAACCACAAATCTTACATACCCATCCTTTTTTCTTTGTTTCTGGTTTTGGTTTCACATTCTTAAAATAATAATCATATGTCATAGAATCATGATCATTTAAGATAACAGCATCATCTAGTTCGACAATGAACATTGTATGTGTTAATTCATCAAGTGTTTCTATAACATGTCCTTTCATATATGCATTTGCATATTGTGTTAAGTAAGGTAATGAGTCTTTCAAATCATACATATCAAAACCATCAAACTTATTAACTTCTTTGCCACTTTGGAAACCAAATCGTTTAAAGATATCAAAAGGGCATGTGATATCAAGCACAGATAAAGTCATATTCTTTGACTTCATCAATACATCATGAGTGTAATTCGCCTTATTCACAGTCACTGAAATACGATAAGGATTACTTGTGAGCTGAACAGCTGTATTGACGATGCAGCCATTAGGCTTATTACCATCATTTACACCTAATACATACAAACCATAACTGAGTTTAAATAATGCATTCTTTTCCATGGTCATACCTCCTCTTGTTTATTATAACCGTTTACACAAAAGAAAAAAACTCAGATGCATTATTTCTGAGTTTTTGTGTGGTATTTGTTTAAGATATCAGGGAATGCCTTGACTAAACGACGATGTGAATACTTCTTAATAAGATGTTCACGGTGACTATCCTTTAATTGACGTGCAATCTTAAAGATATCATCTGTTGTAATTTCATTATGAATATCTAGTTCTAGTTCATCTGCAAACTTCTTAAGATCCTGAGAGACTGTCTCAAGCTTTTTCGCAAGATGAGTAGCTTCTACAAATGTAGTAATTAAGTCACTTGTGAATAGTGTGATACACACAGTAGAAGCAATAACCATTGGAATATAATCATATTGAATAAGCATATGAGTCAAATGTGGCTGTACATTCTTCACTGCAGTGACAGAAAAGAAACCAAAAATAAAGAAACCTTCTAAACAGATACGACCGTTTAAGTTAAATCTCATTTGAGAATAATCCCACCATCTTGCATGGAACATCTTTTCCATAAGATAAGATGTGAGATATTCAATAAAGCATGCGACAATTGCTCCTTCTATAAAGATGAGAGACCAATCTTTAGAAATAGGAAACAAAGCACATACAACAATTGCACCTGATCCATAAATAGGAATGCAAGGTCCAGTTAAGAAACCACTGTTATGTATCTTATGACCTGTGGCAATAGGGCAGATAAGTGATTCCCAGATCCACCCACAGAAACTATAAATAAAGAAGGAAACAACAAGTATTGTCCAGTTATTCGCAAATGCATCTAACATATATTAACCTCCTTGTTAACATTTTACCCATTATAGCATTATAGGAATATAGAAACAAAGAAAACTTGAATTGAGATTTCATCTATTCCAAGTAATTTAATAATTGTTATATTTTATTATCAAATACCTCTCAAGCTCTTGAAAACACTAAGTTTATCACAGGTTAGCTTTCCCTTATTATTTCCCTTGTGTTATATCGTCCCGTCAGTGTTTACGAACTCTCATAAGGGCAAATACAAGGGCAAGAAAAATCTATAAAACAGTATAACACAAAATAAAAGTGACTTGGTGAACTGATTGAAATGCTTCTGATGTTTATAACGAATGATTGATTGAATGATAAGGAGATTCGATACGATGATAAAAATATTTGCAGAATACAATCCACACAGGAACAGCATTGATGTTTATATTTCTGCTGGTTATACGCTTCGCATTGCCTGTTAGGAAGCTGAGAAGAACTTAAAGACCACTCCCGGATCGGATTGTGCACATTAAACGCACTTGCCATTGATGAGCCATTAGAATATGCCCAGTTATATCTTGACGGTTTCTCTTTCCATCTGACCGCCCCATACAGTGAAGAATGCCGACAGGCGGCGTGAGAGTATGCCAGAGAACACGATGCTGCCGACAGGCTGAAATGATGGGATTTGTTCATAAGTTTGTGTTATATTATCTTTAATAACTGGGCAACAAACAGAAAATGGAGGAATCTATGAAACATAACAACATTATAATCATGTCTGCATTAGCACTTGTGATTAGTTTAACCGGGTGCGGGAATATAAATAAGCTTTCCGAATATGACATGACCGGAATTAGCTTTATAGAATATACTGACATAGATACAGTATGCGAAGATAAAGAACTGATAACTGCTGGAAGCAATTTGCTATCTGACCAAGAGGACAATTTGCTCCTCTCCTATGTAGTAGATAGCGCTATTGAACTTTCTGCCGAGCTGGGAGATTATGACCATTTGGTGTTTACAAATCCCAAATGGATTGAAAACTTTGGCGATTCTGGCAAATTAAAACCCATAGAATATGGCAGCTTATCAAAAAGTATGCAAGAGTTTTTAGACAGTCAAATGCCGATATTGACAAACGACGGAAGTGTATTACCAGAAGGAACAGGGTTATACGAATACGAAGGTGGCGGTCTGCTTGCATTTCCTGTAAATGTAACTCTTGAATCAGCGAAGCCGATAGAAGCAAAAAATCCTCTGGTTATGCTAATAGACAATCCGGCAGAAATACTGAAAGCTGATTCTTGTTTGTTGCCCTTGACCTCAAGTGGAAATGTGTTGTTTTTGGATAGCGATAATTTACAACAAGCTTTTGAAAATAGTGAGCTTAAAGATTACGGAGATATTCAAAAGTTTAATGAAAAATAACATTTTACAATTACATAACCAATCCGAGAGGACAGTCGAGAAAATCGATTGTCCTTTTTCTATGCTTATGAGCAGAAAGGAGCGACCACCCATGACAAAGCCAAGAGAGAAAACCCACGAGGAGCTGCAAGCCAAGATTGAGGGGGGAAAGAAGAAAATCCGGCAGTTTGAAAATCAGGAAAAGATGTTGCGTCAGAAGCTATTCAAAGAGGAATGCAGAACGCGCAGCCAACGCCTTATCGTCCGGGGCGCGGTCTTTGAAAGTATTGTGCCAGAAGCAAAGGGCATGACTAACGAGGAATCTGCCACCTTTCTCCGGCTTGCATTAACGAGGCAAACTATAATTTGAACTTAACTTATTCTTTTTATCAAGAAAAAGGGAACTAGAATCAACTGATACATTTGCGATTATTGGTGCAACAATTACAGAAAATTTTGGAATTAAGATACCAGAAAACACAATTGACTACTTTATTTGAGATAAACTGTTATAATAGTATATGTGAAGAGAGGTAAAAATAAAATGAATACAAATGATATTTTAAAAAAAGTAGACCACACATTATTAGCTCAGAGTGCCACTTGGGAAGACATTAAGGTGATCTTAGATGATGGAATCAAATATGGTACAGCATCTGCATGTATTCCTGCTGCTTATGTTAAACAGGCAGCAGAATATGTAGATGGTAAACTTCCTATCTGTACAGTTATTGGATTCCCAAATGGATACAGTACAACTGCAGTAAAAGTATTTGAAACAAAGGATGCTATTGAGAATGGTGCATCTGAAATTGATATGGTTATTAATATCGGATTCTTAAAAGATAAGAGATATGAAGAAGTAGAAGATGAAATCCGTCAGATTCATGAAGCATGTGATGGTAAAATCTTAAAGGTTATTATTGAAACATGTCTTCTTACAGAAGAAGAAAAGATCAAGATGTGTGAATTAGTCACAAATGCAGGTGCAGAATTCATTAAGACATCAACAGGATTCTCTACTGCAGGTGCTACATTTGATGATGTAAAGTTGATGCATGATCATGTGGGTGAAGGAGTTAAAGTAAAAGCAGCAGGTGGTATTAGTTCATTTGATGATGCTGAAAAGTTCATCGAACTTGGTGCTGACAGACTTGGTACAAGCCGCCTAGTTAAAATCATGAAGAATACAGACACTGGTGCAGGTTACTAAAAGTAAAGAACCATAATCCTTTATGTAGGACTATGGTTCTTTTTTACGCAATGAAATAAAAAAACAGACACATATGTGTCTGTTAAGTTCTAAATGGTGGACCTCTGTAGAAAATGGCGAACTCATAATAAAGCAGGCAGAAATGTCTGCTTTTTCTGTTGGGCAAATCCGTCAGGAATGCAGTCAAAATCAAAAAAAAAAAAATAAGAAGAAAGCGAAGCTTTCTTCTCAATGTAATACGTGAGGAGGTAAGAGCATTGAAGGCAGATATGGATAATACAGGAATGTATGTAAGATACATCCCTATTACAAGGGATGAGGTCATTGAATTCTGTAAGAATCCAGAAACTCTATCTGGAAGTGAAGGGTTTGCTGAGAAGATTGAGAAGCAGATTGAATACAAGGATCTGATCTCAAGAAAATATACAAAAAAAAGAATAACTTCAGACGGGGTAAAAAAGACATATATGAACATATATGCCCATAAGCTTTATATGTTTGTCCCTCAGCCTAGAGAACTGAAAGGTCAGTGCTATAAGACACTCATCAAGAGCTTCCTGAAAGACTGGTCAGATGGATATGTAGCAGAAAGGATTGTCTACTGCTTCAGAGTGACACACAAGAAGACATATTCCCAGGCAGAGATGATCATCTTCTCAAGACTTCCTCTAGAAGAGGAGTTACGAAAGTATCAGACATATCCTAATGACTACTACTGGGACCCAGTAAAGAAGAGAAGAGCATCCAAGAACTGTGAAGGTGCAGTCCTTCTCCATAAAAAAGGAGATTATATCCTTGATAAAGATGGAAACAGGAAAGAGATCATTCTCCATGTAGAGGAGCACGATACTGGATTGTTCTTCTTCAAAGAATTTGAATGCTTTGTTAATTCAATGAAGAAATCGCTAAAAAGGGCGATTGATCACTTGGGACTGAGTAGACATGTGTCTACAGTATTTCCTTACATAACAGCACAGAAAGGATTTTCTCCAGCTTCTATTGGAAAGGTAAGACTCAGAAACAAGCTTATAAGAAGAGTGAATGAATATATGTTTAATCTAGAGGGGTTATATCAAGAATTTGGAGCGGGTATAGATCCAACTCATCCTGAACTGAAGAAAAAATATTTTTCCTTCATCCAATCAATGAATCATCATCTTTATGCGATGGGAGGAAGTATTGAGGGACATGATTATTATCTTTCATATTATCAGAGACAGGAATCATACAAATGGCAGTTAGAAATGCTTGCTACTGGCATAAACGTAAGAATTGCACTATTAGAGATGTGGATATATGAACATATTGCTAAATATTATGGCATTGAAAAACCTGAGGATAAAATCTATGAATCCAACGGACGCGTTTATCTGCTTAAATCAACTATATAAGATTATATGAATTTTCAGTTTATTTTCTTTGCAAAGAAAATAATACATTATTTATAAAAAATCCTGCTGATGGTTGATGCAGGAGCTGAAAACTGACATAGAAGAATAAATGCTGAATATCACAGCAATCCCATTCCGTTCATTATGTTTTTATATATTTTATTCCCTTCTAAATAAAATCATACTTCAGCTTCTGCACCAGCCATTGGCTGGGAAAGATAGAACATTGAAAACTGAATGAAGGCGGTCTACAAAAGATCGTCTCTATCTGACACGGTCACGCTAGGAATCATTGAATCCATAAGATCCTGAAGAAGGATATCTGATTTTTGAACTGAACATGAAAGAACAAACGGATTCAATTGGCTCTGCGATAAAGATGACAGTGGAAGAGCAGACTTGTCTACTGCTTAAAGGAAGAGATGATCACAATAACATCTACGTAGGTGAAGGAGGAAGTAGCGACCCTCTGAGACCGCATTTTATATTTATTTTATGCGATTTAAACTGTATGAACTGAGTGTCCACTCGAATACACATTCAGTTGATGCAGTTTGAACTTAATTAACTTACTTTTAGTAAAGGAGAATTAGAATATGAGAATTATAAGCGTATTAAACCAGAAAGGCGGAGTAGGAAAGACAACTACAAGTGTCAACCTCGCTGTCGGATATGCCAATGACGGCTATAAAGTACTGCTGATTGATGCAGATCCACAGGGGAATGCTTCAAGATGCTTCTTTGATGATTATCATAAGCTTGACTATAACAAGTTTGCTGAATTCAAGGTTGAAGACAGAACAGACCAGTATGAAACTGCTAGTGAACTTAGAAAGATGCTACTTTCATACACAAACAAGAAGGATATCAATGACCTGCTTCAGAAAGAAGCTGATGCAGAAGAATGTATCCATTCTACAAAGGTAGAGAATCTAGATATCGTACCATCATTCGGAGCACGACTCATTGAGACTGTCACATTTCTTCAGAATAATGGTGCTCAGGGAAAACCAGTCTATAACGTTCTTAAGGGAAGTCTTAGAAAGGCTTTGAAGAAGAATGGATATGACCTTGTCATCATTGACAATGCCCCAACATTCAATCTGATTACTGTCAACTCACTCTATGCGAGTAACGAGATTCTTATTCCATTGAAGGTCGGTATCTATGAACTGGATGGATTCGTATCAACATGCAAGGAAATCAGCAATTTCAACGATGCATATGGAAAGGATATTGATTTCAAAATCCTAATCACAATGATGCAGAGAGGGAACAGACCAGATTACAAGAAGTTTGTAGAAGAAATCAGATATCTCTTCCCTAATAGAGTCTATGCATCAACAATCGGTTATCAGGATGCGGTAGTGAATAGAACATCTATGAAACAGGAATTCCTCGTAAATCATGACAGCAATGTCGGAGATGATTACAGAAGTCTTGTCAAGGAACTCGAAGAAGAAAATATGAAGGAGGCACAGTAGAATGGCTTTAACAGATATCGAGGCTGGCTTATCAAGTCAGCCTGTTAATCAGAAATTAGAGAAAACAAATATTCTTAAGATTGATATTGATGATATTCATCCGAATGAGCTGAATATCATGTCTACAGAAGATATTGATGAACTGGCAGAAAGCATCAAGAAGGATGGACTGATTAATCCTCTCAAGGTGTACAAAAATAATGATGGTTCATATGAACTTCTTGGTGGGCACAGAAGATGGCTGGCAATCAAGAAGATTGTTGACGAGGATGATGACTTTGACCCAGAAGTCAACTGTATTGTTCTCTCAAGACCTGATGACAAGCTACGTGAACAGATGCAGATCATTCAGGACAATGCTCAGCGTGATATGACCAGCGAAGATAAGAAGAATTTATTTCAGAAGCTGAATGATATCTTTGATACCGCCGAAGCAGAAGGTAATTATGCTGTTACTGGTGGGCAGACAAAATCAGACTGGATATCAGTGAATCTTGGCGTAAGTCAACGTACTGTTCAGAGATGGCTTAAAGAGATTCAGAATAAGAAGGAATCTCCTGAAGAAGAGAAGCCAGTTGCAAAGAGTGATGACAAGCCTTCAAAATCAGCAACACCAGAAGATCCAGATGCCCCAGGCAAGGAAGATATTGCACAGGCAAAAGATATCCTTTCTTCTAAGTTTGCTTCAGTGAATGTGACAAAAGGAAAAATCACATTCAAGTTTGAAACTAAGGATGATCTAGCAGAACTTGTTGAAAGGCTTACAGGAACAGAAATGGTGGTGTAGTCGATGAACGATTATAAAGAAATGAGAGAAGGTAAAATCCTTCTCAACAGATTTCCTTACAATGAATGTAAGGATTTTAGAAGACAGGAACAGCACGAGAAGGAAAATCATTACTTTCTGACGGATGATGATGGCTTCTTCGTGAAGATGTATGAAGCTGTTGGAAATCCAGAAGTAGATGAAGTAGAAATCACAAGATATTATCCAGATTCTGATAAGAAGGAAGTAAGAAGAATCGTATCCCAAAAGGATTCAGATGGCTTTGAAGAGAACCTGCCATTCAGTACCTTGGATGAATGCCTTGAACATGCTGATGCATATCTTACTTTGAAGAATCCAGTTGATTATCTTGTTGACAGGGATGGATGTCTCTGCATTCAGCACATGTCCAGCACAGGTATCATGGAAGAACTCAGAGTAGTGTGTCGTGATGTGCAAGTAACAGACTATCTCCTCAGGGAGGCTAAATCACTTCGATCTTCGCTTGATCAGGAGATAAATGACCTGCCAGAAAGATTTCTGGTAGTGTTTGCCGATGCTATGAACTGGAATAATAAAGAGAAAATCCACAGATTTTTGAATGAGAATGAGAGACTTGAAGGTATCTATGATACTTATGAGGATGCATGTAAAGTGCTTGAGAAAGCTTCAAGGAGTGGCACTCATAATCTTACAGTCGAAATCAGAAGAGAAGTCAAATTAAGTGATGATGAAGACGGATGGAGAGGACTGATGGAACCACCTCTAGATGTTATGACAACAGATATTCATGGCAATATTTCTGAAAAAGAGACATTTCATTTTCCAGAACTAAAGGAAATAGATGCACTCAGAGAAAAAAGATGGAAACTTAACGAAACTTTTCCTTCAAGAAGAAGGAGAGGTCGATGAGTACATGAGCAAGGCTATCAATAAACAGAAGTTTGAGATATTTAATGATATCTATGATAACGCTGAAAAGGAACATGACATGGTCATTATAAGTCATTCAAAGTCAGACTGGATAGCAATGAATCTTGGTGTTAGTCAGAGAACTGTCAGAAGATGGATTGCTGAAAAAAAATAAGCAAATGAATATCGCAGAATAAAGATGGAGGTGTAGTCGATGAACGATTATAAAGAAAAGACAGATGATACGTTTTATCTTCATCTTGCTAGAAATCAGTTAGCCTTAATAAGGGAAGAAAACAAAAAATGGCAACATCCGTGGGATATCCAGTCAATCATTGATGTAATTGATATTGTGGCACCAGAAATAGTAATTGGAACTTTTCCTGAATATGCCCGTATAAAAGATCGTTCATTCCGATGCGGAGACCAGCAGATTGATCTTTATGCACATTGTTATGAGGAAAGCCGAGAAAAATTCACTTCCACTACAGAAATAAGAGAAAATGGAAAACTACTATTTGTTATAGATTCACATCATTTAAGAAAATATCATCTAGACCCATATGTAAAAGGTCGATTCACAGATATAGAAGATGTGAAGAAATATCTTGCTGAGAAATATCAGCACAAGACATTTGAATTTGCCACTGAATGTGTTCCAAAAGTGGAGGAAGATTTTGAACATGTAAGTCTGAGTGATATCAGAAAGGAGAAGGAAACATCCATTAAAGAAGGCGTTCCCTTCCCTCAAAGAAGGAGAGGTCGATAAGTGATATGGAAAAGACAGCAAATCAATGGAAAAAGCTTGGCTTCATTCTTAAGGATGGAGCAGTTGGAGTTGAGCGTACTCAGCAGTTCGGTAGCAGATATACCTATTATACAGAGAATGAGGTTCGTCCATTGACTGAAGTTGAGAAGCTTCAGATTAAGGAGAAAGCAAGAGAAGAGAGAAGACTTCACAGAATTCTTTTGAGAGCCTACAAGGATTATGAAAGATATCCTGAAGATTTGAAAGTTGATCTTCCTCTCTATTTTGATGAGCAGTTCTATAAGAACCGCTATCTGCCATTCAAGGAAAAGCAGAAAGAAGTCAAAGAACTTATTGAAGAAGCATTACAGAAAGAAGCTGTTCCTTGCAGTAATCCAAGTTATATGATTGTCATTGATATTGTAACAACAGGATATGAATATCGAGATGATGTATTGCAGGTTTCCGTTATTGATGGTGACGGCAGGATACTTCTTAATTCATATGTAAAGCCTTATTACCAATCCTACTGGCACCCAGAAGCGGGGATTAGTTATATCTCCCCAGAAAAGGTGGCAGATGCCCCTGAACTCCATGAACTGATTCCTCAGCTGAAGGGAATACTTGATAGCTGTGACACCGTGATTGGATATAATACAGGATTTGTGATATCATTCCTGAATTTTTTGGATTATTCAGACAAGAAAGAGGAAGACGTGATGGAAGACTTTGCTCCAATCTATGGGGAGTGGTTGCCTTCATTCGAGGCACACAAGTGGCAGACTCTTGGAACATGTGCCGATTATTACGGATTTGACTGGAATTCAATGGAAGACTATGTATCTGGTTCGTTAAGAGACTGCTATGCAATCCTTCACTGCTACAGATGCATGAAGAAACAGATGAAAACAATGATGAATATGTATAAATGGGAGAAATAACATGAAAGAAATGAGTAAAACAAAAAAGATAGTTGCATTGACAAGTGTCATCGTAGCTATCTTGATAGGAACTGTTGGAATATATTCGCTTACAAAAGAGCATACACCACAGTTTTCTTTAAAAGATAATAAGACCATTAAGTTGGAATATGGTGAAAAGTATTCAACTGATGAAATGGATTTATTAGATACAAAAAAAATGAAAGATGAAGATAAGAAGATTTTAAAAAAAGATCTGAAAGTTAGAACTAACTTCAAATATGAAGACGGGAAAGATTATCCAGCAATTGGAGATTATGAGATAACAATGCTTTTTAATGAAAAGAAACTCGTTAAAAAAGTAAAAGTTGTTGATACAACACCTCCAGAAGTAAGTACAGATTTTACTAGCATTGATATTGTAAAGGGTACAGATTTAACCAAATATGATTTCAATAGTCTTAACTTATTCAAAATTTCTGATCTTTCTCCTACTGAATTAGAATATGATTACAGTGCGATTGATGCAAATACAGAAGGAACATATGTATTAAAAGCTAATGTAAAAGATAGTTCTGGTAATCTTACAACTAAAGAATTAAGTGTAAATATTACCAAGGCACCTGAACAGAATCAGGAATTAGTAACTGAGACTATCACAAACAATGAAGGTAAAAAGATTACTCGTAATACTTTAAAAAATAAAGAGACAACACAAGAAAAAGTTGCTCAATCAAGTTCACAGACACATTCTCACAGTGTTTCTAAGCCACAGAAGCAGAATACTTCTACTTCTTCAAACAATTCTAATACATTAACTCAAACACAACCAGTAAATCAGAGTTTTGTTGCGAATATGTCAATATCACGTCAAACAACTCAGGCGATTACTGTAGTAGGTAATGGTGGGAACTATGCTACTCTAACAGTACACACAAAACGTAATGGTGTATGGACAGAAACATTAAGATGTTCTGCAAGAGTTGGCAAGAATGGAATTACTGGAAACAAACGTGAAGGAGATGGAAAGACTCCTAGAGGAATTTATAGTTTAGGTCAAGCTTTTGGCTTAGCAGGAAACCCTGGTACATCTAGAAGCTGGCTTCAAGTAAACAATAATCACTATTGGGTTGATGATGTGAATAGCTCATACTATAACAAATTAGTAGATGCTAGTCAGACAGGTATTCAATGGAACAGTGCTGAACATCTGATCAGTTATCCTACAGCATATAGATATGCAATCGCAGTTAACTATAATACTGCTTGCACTAGAGGAGCAGGCAGTGCAATTTTCCTACATTGCTCAACAGGTAGAGCTACAGCAGGATGTATCAGTGTATCTCAAAATGATATGGTCCGCATATTAAAGATGTTACAGGGAGATACTTTGATTGGAATCTATCAGAATAAAAACAGTTTATACTAGTTTGTAAAAGAACAAAGTATATATAGAAAGGAGAAATAACATGGATAGATTAACAGATGAAGAACTCAAAGAAGTTAGAATATATCCTGTAAGGGAAAAGGTGGATATCATAACAATGCCTCAGAAGAGACAGTTGGAAGAGATTAGACGTCACCTGAAGGATGTCCTGGATTCCGATGTGGATGAAAAAGTGCATAATATCCTGTCGGTTGTGGATTATCAGAAAAGAACCACCAATTTTTCCTCAGCTAAGCAGGGCGAACACTGTATCAGAAACATCCTGATGAACTGGCAGTATGATACTATCGTATCTGTCAGAAAGAATCTCGAATCAAAAGGATATGACTATGACAGATTATGTTCTGTTATTGAAAAAAGACTTCCAACTGATGAAAAATATCTGTCAGATGAACTACTATTCATAAGAAGACATCTAAAGGATTATCTGGATTCAGATGTTTATGAACGAGCGGAAGAAGTATCTCTATATCCAGAAGATTCAGTTGAAAAAATGAAGGATAATCCTGAAGAACTTAAAGCAGAATTCAATGATATCTGCTTTGAATGGGAATATGATACAATCGAATCAGTCAGAAAGGATCTCAAGTCAAAGGGGTATGACCTTGATGGTCTTCTATCCTTGGAAATCGTAAAGGAGAAGGAAAGAATGGGAGAGAAAAGAAAAACAGAGAATGAAATGATTAGTGAAGGTCAGGTAAAAGAAAAAGAAGCTACTGCTGAACAGGCTGTTCCCCTCCCACCCAGAAGAAGAGGCATGAGTCGATGAAGTACATGAGTTATGCATCAGGACAGTATGTGATGTCTATTGATGAAGTAGAGGATATATCAGAAATCAGAGAGAGTGGTGTGTATGCACTTGAAGGTTATGCTCATCCTGTTGCAGTACATATCATAAAGAATGATGATACAGAAGAGACAGATGATGGTTCACAGATTTTCTACTCAGACAAGGGTATCAGATATCTTGTAAGAGAACTGAAGAATGAATTCTGTGATAGAAACTATCATCTGAACCTGGAGGGGTGCTCATGATCATTATTGATGGAAACAGATTCGTCACAACAGAAGGGGCACAGTCCTTCTATCTGGAAAGAAGAACGACTCATATTGGTGACTGGGATATATGGCTTATCAAGCAGGATGAATATTCTATTCATCTTGCTGTTCCTCCAGATGAGATGGAGAAGAATCTCTACAGACTTATCAAGAATTCAGAAACATTCCCAAAAGAAGAGGAAGAAGCTTATGAAGATATGCTCCACCAAAGCAACTATATCAGCCAGAGAATGCATGAAATAGATGAAGAAGAAAGGATCGATGCCATAGAGGACAGAGAAGAAGCTGAGATGGTAGCTTATTACTGTGCCTTATATGACATGGAGAACGGCATGTCTGAAGGAAAATCACTGGACAAGCTTCAGGATGAATATATGAGCATGCCTGAAGAGGAACTCCTGTTCCAGTTTCAGACAAAATATGAGGAGAAGCCTCTTCTTCATGAAACACAGGAAAGACTCAGAACTCGAACACATGGCGGTCGTGTAAGGGTGAAGGAAGAATAAATCAAGGAGGTGATTCTATGAATGATGTCAATATTATCGGTTATATCAATTCCAAGCCTTCCATGAAGCAGAAGGATGAACGAACAGTGGTTAATTTCCTTATTTCTCCAAGACACAGAAAGGATACACCAGTTGAATTCATTCCATGCGTGGTTTTTGGAAAGTATGCCGAAAGTGTATATCCATATATCCATAAGGGAGATATGATAGCCGTCAGCGGAAGACTGAGTGGCAGATTTGTCAGTGAAAAAGACAGTCTTATACGAGTAAAGGTCATTACAAATAACATTGAATTCCTGAAAGAAGGAAAGCAGTTCTCTGATGCACCAGCACCAGAAGAAACAGAAGAAGAGAGATTCACTGCAAACATTGATGAAAGGGTAATGTATGGTGCTCTCAATCGAGGAGGTGATTAATATGGATGCAACAGCATCTACACTAAGAATTCTGAATATCCCTGAAGAGACAGTCAGGATTCTCAAAAGAGATGGAATACTATCAGTAGATCAGCTCGAATCACTTTCATACGATCAGCTGAGAGGTCTTGACGGCATGTCTGAGAAGAGATGCCGTACTGTCATTATCAGAATGGCTGAAAATGATGCGTATCTTAGAGAATGTGATGAGAACAAAGATACAAAGAACTATATTGTATCACTTCTTAAGGATTACTATGAAGGAAGACTCAGAGGTATTGCATTAAGATATCAGTAGGGTTAAGATTAAAGCAGAAAGAAGATGCGGAAACTGTCTCAGGACAGGTGCTGCATCGTTCAGGGAAGGAGAAATAAGATATGAAAAATAAAATCAGTAAGAAGAATGCTGTAATCATTGCAGGAGCCGTTGTTGCGGTGACTGCTGTAGGTGGTACAGCATATGCGATGAGCGGTCCAAAGCTTGCCTTGAACAAGGAAAAAGTGACTGTAGAATACGGTACACAGTATAAGCCTGAATTAAACGATATCGTGAAGGACTATAAGGACTTCGATAAGAAGAGTCTCAAGCTCATCAACAAGATTCCAAACGAAAAGGACAAGACATATCCAGCAGTAGGACAGTACACAATCACAGTCAAGTATAAGAAGAAGTCTTTAAAACAGAGTGTCATTGTGAAGGATACGACAGCACCAGAAGTTGGTGTACCAGCGGATATCGAAATTTTACAGGGAACAGAGCTAGCGACTTTCGACTTCTAGTCTCTCATGAATGTCAGCGATGCATCGGAAACGACTATTGATGTGGATACCAGCAAGGTGGATGTGAATACACCTGCTCAGTATGATATCAATGTAACTGTCACTGACAAGCATGGCAATAAGACATTGAAGGCTGGCAGGGTGACTGTCACTGCGAAACCAGAAATCAGCGATGATGAACAGGTGGTGCAGGAAACAGTCAAAAATTCAGACGGCACAACATCCGTAAGAAACAGCGTACAGAAGAAATCACAGTCTTCTCGAAAGAAGGTCGTATCAAACAGTTCAAACGTGACTAGAAAGTCAACAGCTTCATCACAGTCTGCCTCAAGCAACAGAACTTCTGGAAGCAGTAACAAGGCATCTGGCTCATCAACAAATCGCAGAGGCACTTCTGGAAGCAGTAACAAGAATTCAGGCAGTTCCTCATCAGGAAGCCATAAGGGGTCAATGACCTATGAAGATGATCCAAAGTATCATTGGGAAGGAGAAAACTCTTATGGAGATGGAGCAGAAATAAGTGGCGAAGACTTTGACAAACTCACAGGCGGTGACTGGAAGAACTGGAATTATTAAAACAAATTAATATCTTTCCCTCAGGGAGGCTCGCTAAGGAGACTTCCCTTTTTCGTGCGAAAATTAACAGCAGGCATCACGCCTGACTGGTTTACATATAACCTCGCATGGCATAGATATATGCCTCTCTAATTCGGAAAGGGAGAAGAAAAATGAACCGAAATATATTAAAAAAACTCGGTGCTATTGCTTTATCTGCCCTCATGACGCTTGGTGTTACATCTCAGAGTATCAATATTGTTGAAGCATCAAGCCACAAACTTGATTACCTTGGGCAAACTACTGCATGGGGTACAGAATGTGGAAATTATCTCATTGACGGAAGAAGAGCATGGTGTATCGAACACAAAAAAAACTCACCTCCATCTGGTGTTATAAATGGAGATGTTTACAAAAGTACTGAAGAAAAATTCGTAAACATGAGAAAAATTATGTACTATGGCTGGTACGGCTATGAACAATGGAGTGGAATGGACAATCTTTCAGATATAGAAAGAAACACTATGATGTCAATTGCACTCTCTAAAGCCTATTCAGGTACAAAAATTAGACAGACAATCATCAATGATTTCTATAATTTTGCTGTATCTCAACCAGATCCATTAAACAAAAATGTTCTCAAATTCAGCAAGCAGATTGTAAATGTATGGTATGACAAAGATGCAAAAATTCAAAAGTCAGAGTCATCAACACTTAATGGTCCGAGCAAATATCATGTCACAATCAATCCTCAGACTAGCAAAGTAAGAGTTGTAAATGAAACCAGAGGGACTTCAGGTCAGGTCGTTGACGTATATGGCGGAGATACTGTTCACTATGAAGCTGATGCAGACTACACTGGAAATTCCTATTCAGGATGGCTCAAAGGTGGTTTCTCATTTGCACCTCTTATTGTATATAATGGGAACAGTGCTCAACAGCATATTAGTACATGGGTTACAACTGTCCCAGATGAACCTACATGTTTGAATGCTGATTTTAAAGCTGTAGTTGGAAGCCTCAAGCTCAGAAAGACAGATACAGGTGGTAAGCTTCTTAATGGAGCAGTATTCCATGTATCTGGTAACGGCTATGAACAGGATGTCACTGTCGAAAATGGTGAAATCACTGTGAACGAATTACCAGCTGGTGATTATACAGTTACTGAAAAGACAGCACCAAATGGCTATCTTGTAAATGTTGCACCATTCAAGACTACAGTCGTCGCAGGTCAGACAGTAGAGACTACAATTACTGACGAAGCCCCAACAGGAAAGATCTATATCACGAAATCAGATTCAAAGGGCAATGTTCAGGGTGAAGCCTCACTTGAAGGTGCCGAATACACAGTATACGGTGCAGATGGTCAGGAAGTGGGTAAAATCACTACTGACAAGGACGGCAACGGCAGTCTAGAGAATCTAGTACTTGGTACTTACACTGTCAAGGAAACTAAGGCTCCAGAAGCATATGACTTAGACTGGAATACCTACACAGTAGAACTTACTTACAAGAACCAGAATACAGCAATCATTCTTGGTAACGTTGACTCAAAAGAAAACGTAAAGACAGGAAAGATTGAGATCAAGAAGACAGATACTGAAGGCAACCCTCTAAAGAGCGGTGAATTTGGTATCTATGCAAATGCTGATATGTATATCGGCGATACGCTTTATAAGAAAGGTCAGCTTGTTGTATCAATCAAGACTGACGACAGCGGTGTGGCAAGATCTGATGATTTACCATACGGCTCTTATTATGTAAAAGAAATCAGTGCTCCAACTCAGGAAGCTGGAAACAGCCATAACTTCGTATTATCTGATGATACTCAGTATGTGAAGATCAATGGCAAGAATAAGACTGATACAGTCACATTCGTTGATAAGAAGGTGACTGCAAGCAAGACTACAATCACTGGTACAGACGAAATCAAAGGAGCAGTCATGACTGTCACTGATAACGATGGCAAGGTAATTGACACATGGACTTCTGATGGAAATCCTCATTCTATCAAGGGATTACACGAAGGATGGGAATACACTCTAACAGAAACAACTGCTCCAAAGGGATACGTAAAGGCTGAATCTATCAAATTCACAGTATCTACAGATAAGAAAGACCAGACTCTTGTTATGAAGGACAAGCAGTTTACAGCATCTAAGAAGGATGTTTCTGGTAAGAATTATGTAGAAGGTGCAAAACTTGAAGTTAGAGATGACCAGAACAGAGTCGTTGACTCATGGACATCTACTAAGGAAGACCACTATGTAAGTGGCTTAGAAGAAGGCAAGACTTACACTCTTATTGAAGAGACTGCTCCTGAAGGATATGTAAGAGCAGAAGAAATCACATTCACTGTCACAAATGAAAAAGTTGACCAGGAAGTCAACATGTTTGATGCACAGGTGAAGGTGACTAAGACTGATGCATTGACTGGTGATGCAGTTAAAGGTGCTGAATTCACAGTATTCGACAAGGATGGAAACATCGTTGACAAGTGGATTACAGACGGTACTGCTCATGCAGTAAGTGGATTAGATGCTGGTAAGGAATATATCATCAAGGAGACTAAGACTCCTGAAGGATATATGACTGCTCCTGATAGAACTCTTGTTGTATCAGGTGAACAGAATATGGATGTAGAAATCAAGGAACAGCCTGTTCTAACAGATATCGAAGTCCAGAAAGTTGATGCTCAGACTAAGAAAGTCATCAGATCAAAGGATTTTGAATTCACTATGTATTCAGATGCAGACTGTAAGAATGCTATTACAACTGTTTCAGCTGACAAGAATGCTGGTACAGCTACATTCAAGAATCTAAGATATGGTACTTACTATATCAAGGAGACTAAGGCTCCAACAGGATACTTATTATCTAAGGAAGTCAAGAAGGTAGTTGTTGATGATAAACTAGAAAATGTCGGTAAGACATATTCATTCATTTATCAGGATACACCTATGCCAACAACAGGCGTTAAGACTGGTGATGGTACAGATATCCAGAAATTCACTGCTTTAACAGGCATTTCTGGTATCGTTCTTCTTCTTTGCGTGATTCTTATCCTCAGAAAGAAGAAAAACGCTCAGTAAGAGCATAAGAGCATAATCAATGATTAAGGCTGGAGATAATCTTCATCCTTTTCATTGTTTAATTACTAACAAATATTGATATAAGCATACGAATGATAATTCGTGTGCTTATATTTCTACTTGTTGGATAAAGTAGAAAAGTAGATTGATTAGAAGGAGGAAGAAAGAAAATGATTTTATCTACAGCTTTGACAAATCTCAAGACAGCAGTCATCATGACACCTTATGTGCTTGACGGCTTCAACAGCGGACTGGCACAGTCCACCGCCAAGAAGTATATTGACCCGATCACTACATTCCTGATGTGGGTAGTACCGCTTGTTGCAGTAATCGTATGTCTTATCTCATTCGTCAAATGGTTTGTTATGGACGAAGATGAAAAGGAAAGACACAAGCCTTTCAGAATGATTAAGAAAATCATCATCGTGACAATCATTGCAGAACTGATCACTACATTATTCAAAATCTTTGGATTACAGTAACAGAACATGAAGAATAAAGGAGTGATCATATGGACGTAGTTGGTTCAATCACAGGTTTTTTCAGAAGCATTCTCTGGGCAATTATCTATCTGCTCCTATGGGTGACGGATACGATATGGCAGGTAGTCATGAAGATTGCTACACTGGACTTTTTTGAGAAGGGCAATGTGGCAGAATGGTTTACAGCTATATCGGGCATTATCATCATGTTCGTGGTATTCAGGGTTGTAAAAATCATGGTTAAGTTCATGACATCAGAGGAGTACAGGACAAGACTGGACCCGATTCATCTTATCTTTATGATTGGCGTTGCTTCATTCAGCATTGCATTTGCTCCAATCGGATATCAGTATCTGAATAATGTGGCAATCACATCAGTGAAGGAAATGAGTAATTTTGCCCCATCAGATGCAGGTATCAATAACAGCAGAAATGCAAAGATATCAGACATACTTGTTGAAGCAAGTTCTATCAATCTGACAGGAGATTCTGAAACAGGTTCGCTTGACCAGCAGATAAAGCAACTTGATAAGGATATCGCTAGATATCAGAAGGAGATAGAACAAGCAGAAGCTGAGAAGAAGAAATCTCAGCCTGGTGATGCCACATGGAATGGAGCAAATCAGGTTATTACAAAGAATAACGAACTCATTAAGGAAGCGAAAGCTACTAAAAAGGAACTCCAGAAGAAAAAGAATGGTGTTGATATCTATGACAGCAATGGATTTGATATCAACGCAGAGGATTCAGACGGAAATTATATGTATTTCTCTTCATGGACAAGCCTTTTCTTCATGATAGGTGTTGCATTCCTTGGATTCAGGACTTTCCTTGGTGTAGCACTCAGCATCGGCAAGAGAAGCATTCTCATATGCATCCAGTATCTGCTTGCTCCATACGCAATTGCTTCTCTAATAGATTCGGAATCAAAGGATTTTGAGACATGGGTACGAATGATTGCAGGTAACTTCATGATCAACTTTGTACAGATATATGGATGCTATTTTGTACTGTACATGATAAACAGCAACATCATACAGAGTGCACTTGGCGGTGATATGGTCGGTATCCTCGCAAAGATAATCCTGCTGATTGCTGGGTTCATGGCGATTGAGAACATCCCATCATATGTCGGCAGAATTCTTGGTGGTTCATCTTCTACAGTCGGTCAGGCTTGGAATGAAGCACAGGGTGTCGGAAGAATGGGACTTAGTGCTGGCTCATTTGCGACAGGAGCAATGCTTGGCTCGGTCGGAACAGTCGCATCTATGGTTGGTGGAGGAATTGCTGGATTTAGTTCCACTCAGGGTGCAGGTGCAAGAACTCTTGCCACAGCAAGTGGAATAGCTTCTGGTGTTGCTAGAAGTGCTTCAGCTGTTTCAACTGGAATGAAAGGAAGAAGAAGTTCTGCTTCAATCGGAGCAGGCATCATATCAAAAGGAAGTAGAGCTTTAGGGCAGTCTATTGTTGGTGCTGGTGAATTATCAGATACACAGATAGCTGAAGCTGAAAGTGCTGGAATGGATACGAGCGGTATGAATCGAGAAGAATATGATGCAGGTTCACAAGCCTTTGGCATTGAGCAGGGAAATGTATCAGCAGAAGAACAGGTTCGAAACGAAAATAGCAACCCAGCAAGGTCCGCAGGACAGCAGGCATATAACGATCAGGCACAGCAGAGACTCGGAAGTAAAAAAAGTCAGCATACAGCTGGCAATGTGAACGCTCAAATTAGAAATCAGAGAATAGTTGATGATGCAGTAAACAACAATAGAAAGGAGAGATAAGAGATGGAAAAGAAGGAAGGAAGAAGATTCACTGAGGAGGAATTAGAACAGTGCAGAAAGGTACTTGAATATAGAGGCTATACAGCATCTCTTGACCTCGATGATTCTGATTATGGTGAACCAGACAGCATTGTAATCGTTACAGAAGAAGACATCCTGAAAGGAGAGATTTGATATGGCTGTTGAAAGCAAGACTCGTGAACTGCTGGCAGATATCTTCATCAAGAGTCTTGATGAAAAGAAACTGCCCTGGAGCAAGGGATGGAATACAGACCATGTTCCATTTAGAGATAAGAATTATTCGACAGGATACGAATATAACGGCATCAACAAAGTAATGCTTGAAGTCTGGGCTGAAGCTAAAGGATATGCATCCAACGAATGGATGACACTGCCACAGGCAAACAAGCTTGGATTCTTTGTGCAGAAGGGTGAGCATGGAGTCCCTATCGAAAAGTTTGAATACTATGACCGCACAAAAGGGAAGGCGATGTCTATGAAGGAATATTACGAACGCAAGATGTCAGAAGATCCTGAGGTCAGAGATTCCTGCTATATGTTTATCAAAAACTATACTGTATTCAATGCACTACAGTTTCCAAAGTTAAGGGAACAGATTGAGAAGGACCTTGCTGAGAAATACAAATCAGACGAAGAAAAGAACATCGCATATGGAAGAATATCACATCAGAAATATGCAGAATCGGTTCTTCTGGAATACTGCAAGAATGAAGGAATTAAGATTGATGTAAGCTACACAAATGATGCATCATTCTACGAACCGAAGAACGACAAGATTGTGTTACCTGAGAGATTCAAATTTCATTCAGATGTGGAGTATGTGCATACTTTGTGCCATGAAATAGCACATTCCACTTTGAAGGATACACGACTCAACAGACCTTCATCTGCAAAATTCGGTTCACGTGACTATGCGATAGAGGAACTGCGTGCAGAGATTGCCTCATCCTTCTATCTGGCTGAATTTGGTCTGGTTGATGACATCCTGGATGACAGAAAAGCCTATATCCAGGGCTGGAGCGAAAAAATCAAGAAAGACCACAAGGTGCTCTTTGAAGCAATCAAGGATGCTGAAAAGATTGTAGACTATATCAAGGAGAAGGGAGGATATGACCGTGCTCTAGAGGCGGAGAAGCGACTACAGGAAACTCGAACAGGACCTGTCCCTGTTCAGCCAAGACGAGGCAGGGGCAGATAGTCTTATTCTTCTGAGCATTGGCTCATCTGGAAATGAATGAAGAATGACAAGGAAGAATACAGAACCATATATATAGGAGGAAGCAGAAACTTCCTCCTTATTAAGTATGGAGGTTCATCAAATAAATCATATTCATACATGATTTATATTGATTATGAGAAAGGTGAGGGCTGGAACTGGTCGGTAAAGTGTAGAAATATCAATCAGGTACGACATGTCCTTTATGACATGTATGGTAATTCAATCGAAAGATGTATGAAGCTTTCAGAACTCATCAACAGTAAAGAAGGAACTTCAGAAGGATTCCTCGAAACGATGCAGAAAAGAGAAATCATCAGTGATGATATGGTATCGCCATTTGTGCATGGACTAGGTGTCAGAACAAAAGAAAGGCTTGAACCGCCTCTAGAAATCGTCAATCTTGAACAGACGGCAGATGAAAGCCGACATCTTGATGGAAGCAGTTATATGAGAATTCTCCTTGACTGGAGAACAGGGGAACTAAGAACTACCCGTGCACAGAAGGAACCAATGCTGTTCTTTCGTGAGGATTCGATATACTGTGGTGATATAAACGAAACTATCACGGTTGATGAACTCAAGGCGATTGTTTCAATGGGTATCAGGACATTCTCAGCAGGACGAATCAAGAAGATGAACTATGTATTCAAAAGCTAAATAAAAAGGAGGTTCATCCTCCTAATTGATACCGCAAGACGACTTGCAGTATGAACTAAGTGGATGAATGAAAGGAGATAGAGATGAAGAAGGAATATAGGAAACCAGCCTATTCAATCAGAAGCCTTGAGGATATGACTCAGGAAGAGCGAGAAGAATATGAGGCAGTTATAAGACAGATAAAGGAGGATAAGAAAGATGGTATTCCAGTGTCCGAAGAACTTTAAAAAAGGGAAATATTTATTTGGAAAGTACAGATGGATTGACCTCATCATCCTGTTTGGATGCGGGTGTGTAGGACTTTTCACAGCACTTGCAATAGTCAGTCTGGCATCAGCATTAAAAAGCTTTGTTTTAGGAGTGGTTGGACTCTGTGTAGGTATTCTTATCATGCTTGTGGGAGGACTGCTTACACTGCCAGTCAATCATTATCACAACATGCTGGAATGGCTCAACACAATCATTGACTATTATGCAAGAACCAGAAGATTCGTCTGGCTTGGATTCAACTGGTCAGATGATGAAGAAGAAGATACACATATGATTGAAGGAGATGACGAATTTGAAGAAGAGAAATAAGAAGGAAGGGTTTAAAAGACTCTCTCCAAAACAGATTAAGAAGCAGAAGGAAAAGGAAGCAAAGGAACTCAAATCAACTCTTGACTGGATGGATATTGAAAGCATCTCAGCAGATGGAATAGTCCTTGCAAGAGGGAAGAAGAAACGCTATGTGAAGGGATTCCTTATCAAGCCAACAAACATACATCTTCTCCCTGAGGCAGAAACGAAGCATGCTGTGCTCATGTGTGCAAATGCACTTGATCATATGAAATATCCAGTATACTGGAAATTCATTAAGACACGTCCAGATGTCGGTGTCCAGCAACAACGATATGCTGACATGATGAAGCATGTCGATAAGCCAGCAATTCGAAACCTCATGCAGAGTGAGATAGACAAGCTTGAATGGTTTGAGGAGACACATCGAGAAATCACATTTGTGGCACTCATTCAGGCGGATGAGATAAATTTCGAGAAGACATGGCATTCTCTTGCAGAGGAATTATATAGAGCTTTTGGAAGAAAGCCTGTGCCAATGCGACTCATGGATTATGAGAATCTTGTATCTCAGGAATTCGAAAATGACAATGTCAACAGATACATGACAACACAGCTTGTACTGCCTGATGTGGCAGATCCAGAGGAAGGAGTGGAAATCTAATGAGATTACTTAATAGACGTTCTACAATTGCTCCAACAGCATTTGCAGAACACGAAGATTACATGATAAAGGGTGACAAGTTCGAGAAGGTGCTGACATTCTGGGAGTATCCAACAGAATTCATCGAAGGCTATCTTGCTCCATTCCTTCTCAATTCGAACTATACAATGGATATGAGAACTGAGCAGATTGATTTGGATTATGCATCCCTCCTCAAGGGAGAAAGAAATGACCTTCAGGAAAAACTGAACCGTTCTACCGACCCTTCAGAACAGACAAAGATTTCTGAAAGAATCAGAGCACTAGATACTCATATCAGAGAATCAATCAGAACATCATCCAGAACCATGAATGTAATCATCAATCTGTATGTTCGTGGTGATACATTAGAAGAATGCAGTGAACGTGCTAGAGATATCAAGGCATGCTATGGTGGTCAGGAGTATCAGGTAAAGCTGAGAGGAATCAAGTTCCTCCAGCAGGGACTCTATAAGCTTAATTCACCATTGTTCATTGATGACGGCTTAAGAAAAGAACCAAAATATCTGCAAGGTCAGCCGATGACAACGGCATCGGTCGCAGGCTTGTGGCCATGGATTTTTGATACACTTGAGGACCCAGAAGGAACGCTTATTGGTCGTGAACTCACATCGGGCGGAAAAATCATATTTGACCAGTTCTATTATATGCATGATGTTCTTCAGGCACCGCTTGATGGACGAGTTAACGGCAACATGATTATTGTTGGTACAACTGGTTCAGGTAAGTCAACACTGATGGGACTCATAATCAAAAATCACATCATGAATGGTCGCAAGATTGTGTGGATTGACCCAGAAAACAGAAATGAACGTCTTACAAGACGTGTCGGAGGGGATTTTATCTCACTAGGAAGAAATGGGCACCTTATCAACATCTTCGACCTCAAGCCATGCAGTAGTGATGGTGACTCTTGGACAAAGAGAGAGATGTATGATACAAGACAGGCAGTAGCGAATGTCGTTGAAGAGATAAAAATAACATTCAAAATGCTTTTTGCGGATATCACACAGAATGAATTAGCAATGCTTCCGTCACTTGTATCAAAGACGTATGAATATGTCGGTATCGACCCGACAGACGGCACATTTGAGAAGCTCACAGTCAATGCATTTCCGACATTCCAGACTTTTGCGACAGTCGTGAAACAGGAAATCAAGAAGTACACAAAAGAGGACAGTATTGCGAATGCTTTAGAAATATCTGCATTAAGAGCACTCAATATGAAGATGCGACACCTTACATGCTATGATGGTGTGGATGGAGAATATGCTAAATATTTCAACGGCACAACAACAATCTCTTCTGCACTCATGAAAGACAGCACTGTACTGTCATTTGGGACAAAGGACCTATTCCAGGTAGATGATTCATTGAAGAATGCACTCCTTAGAATGATTTTCCAGTATGCATGGTCATTATGTCTGGGAAATGAGGACCAGGAATGTGTATTTGCAGTGGATGAGGAACATATGTTCATCCAGGAACCTAAATTAGCTGAAATCTTAGCCGTATTCCAGAGACGAAGCCGTAAGTATCATACAGTAACATTATCAAGTACTCAGGAGGTCGTAGAATATACTAACCCTGCCATCCTGACTCATGGCAAAGCGATATTCAACAACTCAGCATATCAGGTGTATATGACTCTTAAGAAGAATTCAGTGTCTGAACTATCGAAGCTAACAAGCCTCTATGACTACGAGATGATGCAGATTGAAAGACAGCCAGCACATCAGGCAATCATGGTAGTTGGAAACAGACATATCCCGATTGAAGTGCTTGCAACAAGACGTGACCTACAGCTACTTGAGTAAGGAGGAAAATGAATATGAGACTCATAATTGCAGAAAAGCCAGAGCTTGGAAGAGCCATCGCTGATGCACTCTTCACGCATCCAGAAACTCATGATTCCGTGATAACTGAGGGAGATACCTCAGTTATCTGGTGTTTCGGGCATATGCTGTCACTCAAGGACCCGAAAAACATAGAAGAAGACAGAAACAGAACACTTGAACAGTTACCCATCTATCACAGAGACTGGGAAAAGGTGATCTCCTCAGGCAAGGAGAAAAGGACAAGACAGATTGGAAGCCTCATGAAGAAGGCAGAAGAAATCATCAATGCTGGTGACCCTGATGATGAAGGACAGCTACTCATTGATGAACTCATTAAATACTTCGATTACAGAGGACCTGTTAAAAGAGTCCTTATCAATGACAACCTGCCAGATAAGATAAGACAGGCATTCACCAGTCTAAGAGACAACAGAGATTTTGAATCACTAGGCAGGTCAGCCAATGCGAGAGCGATGGCTGATCTGTGCTTTGGGGTGAACCATTCCAGAATCCTCAGTGCAACGATGAAAGCATCCATGAGTGTTGGACGAGTTATGACACCGACTCTTGGACTGGTAGTTGCAAGAGACTATGCAATAGAGAATCATGTGAAGCAGAAATATTATGACATTGAAGCTGTCTATAATACTGGTGGACAGGAAGCAGTCTTCACATTCAAGAAGGATGATGGCTCATATGTGATGGACAGTCAGGAGGCAGATGAAATAGCTTCAGCACTTCCTGAGAGCAGTGATCTGTCATTCACTAACGCAGTCAAGACTTCAGCACCGCCACTTCCATATAATCAGACTAAGCTTCAGGCGGACATGAACAAAATGTACGGCTATTCGCTTGATGAGACATTGTCAGCTACACAGACATTGAGAGATAAGTATAAGGCAATCACATACAACCGCAGTGACTGTCAGTATCTTGCTGAAGAGCATTTTAAAGAAGCACCAGAAGTAGTTGCAACAGCACTTTCGAATATCGGTCGAAGTGACCTGCCTGTGGAATATGACAGACACAGCCGATGCTTCAATGATAAAAATGTCTCAGCACATCATGCAATCATTCCGCAGAATAAGCATGTTGATATCTCATCCATGTCAGAAAGAGAGAGAAATGTCTATATTTCCATAGTAGAAAGATATGCAATGCAGTTTCTTCCACCAGAAACCAGACTTGAATCAAAGTCCTCATTCAAACTGAAGGACGGCTCATTTAGATACAGTGCCTCAGCGGTTCAGGATGAAGGGTACAAGAGATACTTCAGGAATGATGACAAGGAACTTGTTTCAAAGAAACAGGCTGTCATTCCTTCAGACACGTACAATTCTTCTCTCATTTCCTCACGAAAAGCTGAGAAATATACAAACCCGCCTAAACGATATACGCAGGGAACTCTGGTAGAGGATATGTCATCTATTGCAAAATATGTTACAGACCCAGAAATCAAGGCGATATTAAAAAAGAAGGATGAAGAAAAGAAGGGCGAGAATGGAAGCATCGGTACGACAGCTACACGTGCATCCATAGTCAAGAAACTGCTGGAAAGAGGATATCTGAAAGAAGAACGTAAACACATAGTATCTACAGACAAGGCAAGACAGCTGTGCAAACAGATACCAGATAGAATATCCAAGCCAGATGTGACAGCAAGATGGTGGCTTATTCAGGAAGAAATCAAAGAAGGCAGAAGAAATCAGAATGACCTCATGATGGAGGTTGCTGAAGAAGTCAGGGAAATGCTCAGCAATGAATACAGAAACATCCGACCTGTTGAAACAGCCATCAGTGCAGATGATGTCATTGGAAGTTGCCCTTTATGCGGTAAGAATGTTATCAGAAGGAAAATGAAGAATGGCAAGTCATTTTATCCATGCAGTAACAAGGATTGTGGATTTGCATTATTCGAGGATATGAAGAGATTTGATGATACAGTACATATAACACCCACATCTGCGAAAAGACTGCTGAAAGGCGGTAAAATGAAGGCGAAGCTTCATAATCGACAGGGCAGAGAGTATGAGGCTTATCTCAAGATGAAAATGAATGGAAAATATGTCAATCTGGAAATTGATGGATTTCCAGATAAGAAATGATCAGGAGCAGTTTCTAACTGCTCCTTCATTCTTAAAAAAACGATTATACATATGACCTCAGAAAAGACAACGTAGACAAGTTCCAGGTTGTCTTTTCTGAGTCCATATGTCCCATAGGAGGCGAGGCGATCAAGCCTTGATGAAAATTAGGAGGAAAAGAAGATGGAAGAATTAATGATTGAAATCATGCATGAAGATAACATCAATATGGCATGGTACAGCTTCATCCACGAAGGCATCAGATGCAGAGGCTATGTAGAATTTGAAGAAGATGAAGATGAAAACGAAGCTGATGTAATCAGAAGAATTGAGGAGGAAAAGGTCTGGGAAAAGCCAGCATTAACCAGCATGAGCCCATTCACGCAGTGGCTGGTATGTCGATGCGAAGATTCAGGTTCGCTCATGAATTTCTACGAACCAGAAGATATGGAAAGTGATCTCAATAATGGTCTGTATACACCTGAGGACCTGGATTCTTTTGAGAATGAGAGCAAGAAACTAGAAGTGGAATATGATTATGAGATAGAGAAAGAGGATGGACGTTACGTAGTAAAGTCTGATGGTGCATCAATTACTATCTATGCATCTACATTATCAAAGTTCAATCTGGACTGTACGCTTAGACATGCGGAAGAGAAGCTACAGCACAGAGAACCAATGAGAAGAAGGGGAAGGGTGAGATAAGATGGCAAAAGACAAAGTGCAGACTGCTAGAAGAAATGCAGTACAAGGATATCCAATCAGTCAGCTGGCTGAGGAATATGGAATGACCCTTGTAAAGAAGAGAGGAAGAAGACCTATCCTTTCAACAGTGGAACATGACTCTATCGTAATCTATGAAGATGATAACACGTATCATAGATACTCAAACGGTAATGGCGGTGATGCAGTCGCATTCATGATGGAATTCAGTGGAATTGATGAATCAGACCTGAACAAGCATGATCAGGTGAATGAATGCATCAGAATACTTGAGCAGAGACTCAAGATTAATCCAGAGCTTGCTGTACAGCAGGTCAGATATAAGAGGGAGAAGCCTAAATTTGTAATGCTTGAAAAGGCAGATACAAACAGAAAGGTAAGAGACTATCTATGCAGGACAAGAGGCATTGAAGAAAGGATTGTAGATAAGTGGATACATGAAGGACTTCTCTTTCAGGAGGCTGGCAGATTCGGGAACTGTGTTTTTGTAAGCAGAGACGAGAACGGCAAGCCAGTTTATGGTGTCAAGCGTTCAGCTGATCCAAAACGTAAATTCGTTGTCGATGTGGAGGGAAGTGACTACAGCCAAGGATTTTTTATTAAAGGCAAACTTGATTATTACACAAAAGTGTCCGATAACTTTGCTTCAGAACATTCATCACTCTTTGTGACAGAAGCAGTCATCGACCTCATGTCATTGCAGTCACTCTATCTAAGACGTAGAGATTACGAACTTCGCCAGCAGGGCAAGCTTGACTGTGATCCAGAAGATTATGAAAATAGATTTCTGAATTCAAACTGGTATTCACTCAATGGATGTCGAAAATATGACGGGCTTCTCAATACAATCGCATCACATAAGGGGATTAAAGATATATTTCTTGCTTTAGATAATGACGAGGCTGGAAGAAATGCCTCAAAGGCAATCAAGGAAGAGATTCAGAAGAGATTTCCTGACAGAAAGATAGATGTATCTATTAGGGTTCCTCCGACTGAAGGACGTGACTGGAATGATGAACTCAAGGCAGGATTTTCTCTTTCGGCACGTGATGATGCACTCATGGATCTTCAGGAAAAATATGGTCGAGATGTTAATGAACTTTACCATCAGGATGAATATCGAGATGCAGTCAAATTTAGAATGTATCATCCTCGTAACAATATCCTGCCAGTCAATGCAAAAGACTATGTAGAGGAGATGATTGAAAGAATTGGATACTTCACAGCTGATACGCCAGTCTTCTCCGTACTGGAGAGTGACTATGAACCTGCAAGAAAGATTACAGGCATTCCAGTAGCAGAAGCAGATAAGATACTTAAAGAAATTACCAAGCGTATTGCGAATGATGACAAAGTAGAAAGTGCAGTAGCAAGATTTAGAATAGATTATGTCATTGACGGCATGCACCGAAATTATCAGGGGGATTTCCTTCTAAAGAGCGACTGGGCAGAGAGTCCTGGTATTATAGAGCATATCAGACAGTTCAACTATAGATGCATCCATGACAGCCGTTTTGATAAGATGGACCCTAAATACAAGGATTATCTGAATTATGCATATAATCGTCTTGTTCCCTATCTGGAAAAGCACGTCCAGGTGTATGAGTTTGAGAAACTGAACGATAGAATGGCAGAAAAGGAGAAGAAGGGGGATATTCCAGATGATACTGATCCGAATTACTATCACGCATATCTTGACATAGCTGACCAGTATGCAAGCCGTGCTAAAAGACTTCTTAATGAAGGACTGGAGAGCGAAATCAGAAGGATAGATACAAGCGGAGTTGAAAGAATGATTAAGTATGACGTTAATCCTGGCGAACTAGATATCAACTATCAGTATGTCATGGCGATTGGAGAACGAATGGAGATGGAAGATGATAATGTGAAATCATATGACATTGTCCCATCAACTGAAGCAGAAGTAAAAGATGAACAGAAAGTGAATCTAAAGAATGACAGAACAGTATCACAGGGATATAATAGACCATATCAATCCAGAAGAAGGAGATGATGTGTTTGAAGAGAGAAAACTATGTAGAAGTGAGGCATCAGGGATGCCTCTACTCCTATTTCCATGTGGATGGAGATGATAAGAACAGATATATGTCACTTTCAGAACTTCTGAGATATCATCCAGAAGCAGTGGAATATGTAAATAATCACCGCAAATCTCTCGAAGAGAATTTTAACAATGGAAAGGTGGGAAAGAGATGAATCAGGAATTAAAGGATGTACAGGAAGAATTTAGAAGAAAGCTTGCAGAAGATAATAGAGATGGTCTAGATATGGTCAGACTCCAGCTAAAGAAGGAGAAGAAGTTTCTATCCGACAAGCCATGTCGTAATATAGCAGATACTCTTGATGTATTAGGACAAACCATTGCCCCATGGGACAAGGAAATATCGATGGCAGTTATGATGGACGAAAAACACAGAGTTATATGCGTGCAGGTATTATCGACAGGTACGGAATGCAAAGCTGAGTTTATGGCAAGAGATTTTTTTGCAGGAGCACTTCTCTCCGATGCAAAACTAATCATACATGTACATAATCATCCAAGTGGTGACTGCACACCAAGCAGAAATGATAGACTGATGCATGATCAGCTTGTAAATACTTCTAAATATCTTGGCTTCGGATATTTTGATTCAATAGTGCTTGGGTCTCAGACTTACTACTCATTCCGCCAGAAACGCATCAATCCGTATTGCAGAGATAAGAATGGTATTGAATATATCGGTCACAGTCTTCCAGAGAAGTGTCCATATCCACAGAAAAGGAGTCTGATACATTCATGAACAGTAACAACAGCATAGCAGTGAAGATAGCAGTCGCTTTCCTAGCGACTGCTGTTTTAATTTGTGGAGCATTTGGAATCGGGGCTTCGACAACAGAAGCATCAGCAGGAACGATTGATGGAAGCATCATCGTACAGTCAGCACAGATGGAAATGGAGGAATACCAGTCAAAAGGAATGAGTGGTGGAGACAAATATAGAAAGTGGCTCACAGGCAGGGCAGACGGTGCCAGCTGGTGTGCTACATGGGTATCCTATGTGCTTGTCACTAGAGTGGGATTATCAGAATCCAGCTTCCACAAGACTGGTTCCTGTCAGGAGATGTATGATGACTTCAGAAACGGGAAGTCGCTAGGTCAGATACATGATAAGAAGTATGTGCCCTCTTCAGGAGATATCATATTCTTTGATTACAAGAATGAAGGGGAGACACATCATGTCGGTATTGTAACAGAAGCAGATAATACATCCATCAGATATATATCAGGCAACTCAGGAAGTAGACCTGGCACATGCAGAAAGTCAAGCATTGCGACTGGAAGCAGTAAGATTTATGGATTCGCAACTCTCAGCTACTCCCAGCAGTCAGGCGTGACTCTTGCAGGTGGAGCAAAGAATGCTGAAAAAGTATACTACACTCTTCTTGCCAACGGTTGGACTAAGCAGTCAGCATCAGGAGTTATTGGAAATCTTCTCTGGGAGACAGGCGGTGCGAACAGCAAGAATCCTACCAATATCAGTGGTGATATCAACCCAGCTGATAAGTCAGCTACAAGACATGCAGGAAAGTATGCCTACGGAATTGTCCAGTGGGACGAGGGGGAATCGCCAGACAGAACGTCAAAGATGTTCCAATACTGTGCCTCAAGAGGAAGAGACTGGACAGACCTTGAATCACAGGTCAGCTATATGCTCAATGAGATGGCAACCTTCAGCAAGGTGAAGAAGAACGGTGGCATACAGAAATGGAAGTCCATGACTTCGCCAGAAGAATCTGCTAAATTCGACGCAGACAACTATGAGATATGTGCCCAAAAACTCAGACCGAAGAGACAGATAACTGCCAGAGCATGGTATGAAGCATACAAGGATAAATAACACAAGGAGGAAAAGAAATGAATGCAGGTAGAATCAGATACATCATTGCAGGAGCACTTGTGGTGATGCTTATCTCAGCAACATTAGGAGGATTATACATCTATCATCAGGCGGATGTAATCAGAAAGGAACAGCAGACATCTGAAGTTTCTACAAAGAAGACCACTTCAGATAGTCAGAAGAAGAAAACAGACAAGAAAGCATCTACAGCAGTAACTGAAAAGAAAGAGACAGAAGACGTGGACTCTGCATATATCAATAAGAATGCTACGTGGAATCTTGGAACACTTCCAGTGACAAAGATTCAGGAAGAGAATATCAGAATCAGAATAAGTCGATACATTGCACAGCAGAATCTTTGCATGATCAGAAACGCCTATCTATGGAATGACAAGGGCATCCAGAAGAATGGTACGTTGACTGAGTTCTATGTCATCTGTCAGCTTGAAGATGCATATTATGTGACATTCGATGTCAAGGCGGACAGCAGTACAAAAGAACTCCATGTGGACAAGGTGCTTGCAGATTATGCTTCACCAGAATCTGCTCCGCCAGCAAGTGACGGCTCACACTACACAACAGATTAGGATGGTGATTTGAATGGGAATCAAGATACATAAGCTGAGGTTCCTGATATACGGTTCACAGCCTCCAAAAGGCTCAAGGTTCAAGGGAACTCTAGATACTGGATCACTCATAGGATATACACAGTATACCGATAGAGATGATGCAAAAGGGAATGAGAAGAAGCTTGGAAAGAGAAAAGATGGATACCTTGGATATACATCCTCTCATCACAAGGATGCGACAATATCTTCAGAAGGAGTGATTGATTCCAAAAAAAAGAGAGAAGAACTCTATAAGAAGCTGGAAAAAGCCTTCTCAAAGAAAGGAGATATCTTCTATGAGGAAATCATCTCACTTGAGTCTCATGAAGAAGCTGAAAGACTCTCACTAGGACAGAGTGCCAAGCAGTGGGAGCCTCTTCTAAATGAGGTGCTACCAAAAGTATTCAGGCACAAGGGGTTTGACCCGAAGAATATGCTATGGACAGCGGACCTTCATACAAATACTCAGCATCCTCATGTGCATCTTCTCTTTATGGAGAAGGAACATACAATGGATCGTGCCAAGTTCACCCAGTCAGATATGAAATATCTGAAGAGACAGCTTCTCAGTGCACTTGAAAGAAGACAGACGTACTGCGACAGGCTGGAAGCATCGGTTGATGATGTCTTCAAGAAGAAGGATCAGCAGTTCAGACATCTTATGAGCGATGTGGAAGAGTCGCTTCTCAATAATAAGAACATCCAGCTCACCGAACTCCTCAAAGCCCTTCCGAAAAGAGGAAGAATGCAGTATAACTCATATAACATGAAGGATTACAGACCGCTCATTGATAACTATATAGACCATCTCATCAGGACAGATAAGAATGCGAAAGCATCCTTCAGCAAACTGATGGAAACTCTCGACAGACTTGAAGCAAATATCAATGATGCTGGAAACGAGAAGATTTCAACTCTTAAGGAAGCAGAAATCAGAAAGATATATGAAAGAATCGGCAACATGATTCTTCAGAAGGCGAAAGATCCAGATTACAAGGAAATCAAGACCATAAATAAAAGGACTGGCGAGACACAGGTCAGAAGATACAGACAGCCTATTACAAACATATCCATAAGCAGGGCGATTGCTGATGTGGCAAATGCTCAGGAACAGGAGATGGAGGAGGCTCTAGACGAATTCTACTATCGTGCATCTCATACACGAATGGTTCAGTAAAAGGAGAACAGAAAATGAATATCATAGGAATAATCATTGCGACAGTCATATGCCTATTCCTCAGCTATACAGGATTCACATGGCTTGCTAATATTCTGTATTTCAGGAGAATGAGCATCACATTTGACTACAGCCTCCTCTTCTTCAGGGGAGACATGAAGCTTTTCATCATTGCAACACTGCTTGCATTTCTTCCTATATTCTATTATGCAACAGTCAAAATTGGTGAAAAATTAATGGTGCTTGGAAGAAGCGACAGAAAGGACTTCAACAAGAGGATGAGCAAATTCCATGCAAGGAAGCTTTTCCTTCCAGTCACATTCAACAGCAGGGAGATTGTCTATCCATGGTGGGATAGACTGTATATCAGTCTCTTCCACCCGAAGAAGTATCAGATAGGGGATAAGAAGGAGTACAAAAGAGCAGGACTTCCAGTCATGTCATCTAAGAATAGAATGTGGGTTGACTCAACAGATTCACATTCACTCATTCTTGGTACTACCAATTCTGGTAAGACAGTGACAATCATTTTACCTCTCATCAACATGGTGAGAATGGCAGGAGAATCAGCTGTAATAGTGGACCTTAAAGGTGAATTATCTCAGATGACATATGATGACTTTGTCAGAGATGGATACAGAGTCTATATACTTGATTTTATTGACCCGCAGAAATCAGATGGATGGAACCCGCTACAGATGGCAAGTGAGCACTATTACAAGGAAAAGGAGAAAGCAGATAAGAAGAAGGAGAAGCTTCAGAAGATACTAGATGATGCTAGAAAGGAATATGTAAGAACCTATGGTACAGCGGAAGGATTTGATGCTTCCGCTGCACTTGGCAGGGATGAGAACGGCAATCCGTATTTCGTCAATGGTGAGATAAATACATATCCAGATTACTCGGAAGCACAGTCAGTAGTTGAAGATGTAGCCAATGCAATCTGTTCAGACCCTAACTCAAAAGATCAGGTGTGGAATAACTGGGCATCTGATATCCTTAAAGGGCTTATCTATCTCCTTCTTGAGGAGGGAGACCCTGAAGCAGTTAATATACCATCTGCAAAGGCTGTTCTTGATGTCGGTTCTCAGCCGTCAACGACTGATGCTCCAAACTCATATGGAGAATATCCATCAATACTTAATCAGTACGTCAAGTTGAGAAGAACGCCAAAGGATATGTCATATGTCAAGCTGAATACATATCTTGATTCAGCACCAGACACAGCAAAATCAATGCGTTCAACCTTCAATGAAAGAATTGACAAGGTTCTGCTTTCTCAGCAGGTACAGAATATCATGGCAACAAATGAAATTAATCTGCCTGACCTCGATACACAGAAGACCGTCATATTTCTGAAGGTGCATGATGAAAAGAGTACGTATTACCCTCTCGTTAATATATTCATGCAACAGCTACAGCAGTCTCTCATTGCAATAGCACGTGAGCATGAGTCACTAAGACTCAATTATCCTTTCAACTTCATCTGGGATGAATTTGGGAATTTTCCTAAGTATCCAGCTGTTACTTCACTGCTTGGTGCAGGACGTTCAAGAGGTATCAGACTGGATCTCGTTGTTCAGGGATATGATCAGCTGGAGAGTACATATGGACATGATACAGCCCGTTCCATCAAGAATGGATGTATGAATAAGATATATCTGCTTTCGTCAGATACATCAACACTTGACGAGATATCCAAGTCAGCAGGCCACAAACTGGTGAAGAAGGAAGGAAAGTATGTCAAGGAACCTATATTCACTAATGAGAGACTTAGCAAGTTCCAGTATGGTGAGGTCCTATTACTACGTCAGAAGGAGAATCCTTTCTACACGAAGATGATACCGAACAACAAGTACGTGTATTACCATAACAGCAAGCATTTGTTTATAGACAACCCTAAGAAGGTGGCTGTGAAATTTGATATCTCAGCTGAATACGAAAGATTTCAGAAGACACCTGAATATAGAATAAGACTAAAAGAACTACAAGGAGGAAAATAGCATATGACAAAGGAACAGATGATCACAGCAATTAAAGAAGTGATTAAAAATTACAATATCACAGAACAGGGATTCAATACCAGAGCCTTCAATGACAAGGCATCCGAACGAATCGAAATCAAAAAGGCAGAATTACACTGCAACAATGACGAGAAGGTCAAGACCTGCATGATAATCAATTGTGATATCTCAGATAAGCTTGAGCCGTTCCGCTCAAAAATGAACAACTATGAAGAGATATCATTCAATAATGCAGATATCAGCAGAGCAGAATTCGTGAGCGACCAGTTCTATAAGGTAACGTTCGAAAGTGCAAGAATCAGCGGAATATTCATCAACTGTCATTTTGACCAGGCTCTATTCAATAAGATGACATTCAGCAACGTGGCATTCGTCAACTGCTCATTTGATGATACAGTAAGTGAAAATTCAAACTATAAGAATACATACTTCATCGGCTGTCATTATCATGACCTAATTGAAAAAGGAGAAAATGATACTGATACAATGCATGAATTTCCTTTCTGTGATATACAGCCATCTCCATGTGAAGATGGCACAGTCCACCAATCATCAAATGTAGATGAAAAGAAGATACAGAAAGAACTCGACAGGTACGAGGAAGAAGGACTACCTGAAGGACTCACACAGGATAATAGCAAAATGTTTGAAAACAGTGATGATAGAAAAAATCAGAATGTCACAGGATTCCATCAGCAGACGATTGATGACTATGATAAATCACCAGTAGTGGAAGATGTATCTGGTGGCAAAGAAAGTAATCTAGAAACAGAACAGAACAATACAGAAAATGATGAAGGAGAAGAAGACAACATGGAACAGACAGTAAGCACAGAAGTACAGAGAATCGATATTGAAGGACAGACTTTCAATCAGGAAGATTTTGAAAAGGACTTCAAATTTAAGGGAAAGAGATTTGATGAATGCACATTCAAGGATATTACAATCAGTGAATACCTTCCTACAGGAGCACCATTCAGTGATTGCACATTTGATAATGTAGTCTTTGATGTGGCAGTGGCAAACATGCAGTTTGCTAACTGCACATTCATCAATGTACTCTTCACAAAGATGGTGAAGAATGTACTCTTTGAAGGATGCAATATCAATTTCAGTTCAGAACAGATGAAGGAGGTATTTACAGCATGCTCATATATTGCCAGTGAAGAGAAGCGTAACGAGACAGCAGAAAACATCATCTGTGGAGAGCCCAGAACAAAGGAACTGACTGAAGATGAAAAACAGGCACTCATCAAAGAAGAGGTTGAAAAGCGTGTCGGAGAGGAAAGGAAGACAGCATATGATGAAGGGATGAAGGCTGGAAAAGAATCAGTACAGCAGGAATCAGACAGCGTCTCAAAAGAGAAACTGGTTGGTTCATTAAAAAATATCTCAGAATGCATGCTTGACGTGGTCAACGAGTTTAGTTCTCTTGTGGAGAAGGAAGCTGATAAGCATAAGACAATCGAAAAGGAAGTGGTCAGAGAACTGACTGAAGAGGAGATTAAGGATATGGTACTCAGATATATCCATGATCATAGTGATCAGGCATTTGAACTAATGACATCTGCTAAGAACTATAAGCCTAAGGAATCTGAAGAATCTGAAGGGACTGAGTTAGAACAGGGTTTCAAAAGTAACGTGAACGAATAGTTCTATAATATAATATATAGAACACATGACAATGAGCGACACGTGTCGCTCATTGTCATTATATAATAATATGTTGAAAAATAAATGAAGGTGATAGTGATGAATAATACGAATGGAACAGGGAAGAATGAATCAGGAAAGATACATATGATAATAAGTGACGGAGAAACACGCACCTACTATTGCAGAAGTGAACTCTATAATAAAGGATTCCGTTTCATCCGTAAGGATGAGAAATGGCATAGAGACACGACCGATCCTTTATTTGTAGAGAAGTATAGAGACTATGCAAAGAGGAATGGTCTTGCCTTCGTTGCGTATGATTCCACCAGAACGAGATGCAACAGCTACAGAGATACATTCTTTGAAGCGAACGAACCGATGATTGGAAAGTATTATGTATGTGCATACTGCTTTAAGCTTCTTAAAAAGAATGATGTGACGGTTGATCATATCATATCTGTCAATAAGTCGCAGAAGAACAGGATGGCTAACTGGCTGATGGACAGGATGGAAATCAGCAATGTCAATGATGAAAGGAATCTATGCTGTGCATGCAGGGAATGCAACTCCAGAAAAGGAAGCAAGGCAGGTTTGTGGCTGTTGAGAGGTTTTCTTGGCAAGAAGAAGCAGGTTATCTGGGGAGTCTATATTGGAACGATTGCAATGCTGATTATTCTGATAGGAACAGTGATTCAGATACTAAGCAACAGTTAGGAGGAATAGGCTATGAAGACAGTATCATTCAGGGCATCTGATAATTTTATGGATAAGTATGATAAGATACTTTCCCTTGAGGAACAGGAGGAATGCCCTTTAAAGAAGTCAGAGATATTTGATGAAATGATTAATCTATATTATGCAAAGAGAGTGCTTGGAGATAATACAGAAATAATGGGAGAAGAAATCGACAGGATAATGAAGGATAATCTTTCAATGTTTTCTGAACGTATTGCAGTGATGGTCAATTCGGTGCATGGTGTAATGGATGAAATTAAGGAAAAAATTGATTAATCTCAGAAAAAACCATGTGCACAAAAACATCATTTTTATGTGCACATAAGGTAAACTGCTTTGTGCACAAAGGCAATAATTGAAAATATGATGAATATAAGCAAATAAACTGCCCGTTGGGCAGTTCTACAATCCAAGAAAAGTGCACAAATAGTACACTTTTCTTCTTATCCTGCTTAAGTCCAAATGTGCACAAATGGTCTTTTAAAATGTGCACATGGTTTAGAATGCATATACTCAATCATCAAAAAGGAGAAATAACATGGATAGAAAAGAAGTCTTAAAGTCGTGGAGAATAGACGAGAGTGTCGTAAAATTAGTAAACACTCTTTCTGAAACGTTAGGAATCAAAAAAGGGGAAGTAGTAGAAAAGGCTATAATCCAACTTGCAAAACAGACAAGCAAAGAAGAAACGCTCAATGAGATGAAAGACAAGCTTGATGAAATGATGAATGAAATCAAGATCATCAGAATGTATCATGTACTTGATACATTGAAGTCAAGTGACTATAGCAATATCAAAAATGTACCATCACTTGAAATTAGATTTGATGAAGACGGCAGGTATGGAAATAAAGGAGATTATGTGGTCAAGATAGAAGATGTAGATAAGCTTACAGAGTACTTATCAAAGACAACAAACTACTACGATGAAGCATTGAGTAAGTTGATTAAGAATAATGCTCAAGTAGAAAAAGCAAAAAAATAACTATCAGTTGTATAATAAAATATATAGAACAAATGACAATGAGCGACACGTGTCGCTCATTGTCATAATAAAATAATATCTTAAAATAAAACACACACTGTGTGTTTTATTTTAAGATTCCTATAGGAGGGGTTAGTGGTGAGTCAGCAATATGAGAAATACTGCGAAAAGTATGCCTACAGCACTCAGCAGAAGATGCAGTTGAAGAAGGCAGATGATGAAGGATTAGACCTCAGCTTTATGTGCGACCCACGTTACGACTGGGAGCAGATGAAGGAGATAAGACTATGTCTTTCACAGGGTATTGATCCAACGCCTTTCTGTCATCCTGATATTCCTTCAGAACAGATGAAGGGAATGCGACAGGGACTGTTTGAAAATAATGCAGTGTATGATGCTAAGCATGAAGCAGTGCAGAAAAAAAGACTGCTTAGATATATCATCGTTGCAGTCTTTATAGCAGTGATTGTGTCAGTGTCTGCGCTATGCTTCTGGAAGAAGGATACAATCACAAATATGTTTCAGAGTATACATCTGGAATTGAAGACAGATAACCTGTCAATCGGTGAGTCAAAGGCAGGAAGCATCGACTATATGGATTACATCAAATCCTACAGCAAAGACTGCCATCTGACTATTCCAAAAACAAAGCTTGATAAGAAAGGAACGTATAGAGTCAAGTATGTTCTTTCCAACGAAATGAAGAAGATAGAGAAATATATGACAATCAGAGTATATGATGATGTATCTCCAGTTCTATCTCTTTCAAAGACGGATGAAAGCATTGCGTATGGAAGTTCATTTAATTCAGAATCCTACATACAGAGTGCAGTCGATAATGAAGATGGCGACATAAAAGATAGAGTGAAGACAGAAGGAAGTGTTGACTGTTCTAAATCTGGGACGTATAAGATAAGATATTATGTAGAGGATGATGCAGGAAACATGACTGAGAAGTTTCTTAATGTATCAGTGGCAGAAAAGCCACAGCAGACAGTCAGTCCATCAGCTGGTCAGCAGTCCGCATCGAATAGTTCTCAGCAGAGCCATCCATCCAAGACAGGTGGTTCCAGCAGTTCAAGAAAGGTGACTGCATCTTCTAAGGTGTTCAATTTCTCATCATCAAGTGACATGAATCAGACATATAACCAGGCAGTCCAGTATGCACAGAGTCAGATTAATGCAGGTCATGCTAATGGATATAATGTTGTTCCAATTCAAGGTAGTGATGGAATATATACAGGATACAGAGTGACGTTTTCATAGAGAGGAGATATCATGTCTCTTCTCTTTTTTTTATTTAACAGGAAGCATCCATGTAATGCCCGTTGAATAGTATCTTGTAAAATACAGCCATCATTGAGATGTAATCCACATGAATGCCTGTCTCATTCCTAATCGCTCTTTCAGTGCTTTTCGCCTTATAAGGACTGATCGTACCATTCAGTCTCTTATAGTAGTCATTAGTGACAAATTCCTTGTAAACATGTTCTTCTGTTCCGCTAGTGATGTATCCATCAATGACGGATACATCCTTACTGCCCTGAATCTTGATTCTATTTTCTATCACAGTAGCTAATCGGATACTGAGGGATTTTCTTGTTTTTCTAATGATGAACCTATAAGCAAAAATGCGATGACTATATCATTTAATGGTGTTGGTACTGGTACAGCATTTGTTCACAATTATCTATTTAATTTAAATAGTGATTGCGGGCTTGTAAAGCCTAAAGAAAATATTTCGCTATATGCATTAAGATTTATTGCGGTTAGCATAAATCAAAATAAAAACAAATTTAACTATGGATATAAAGCAAATGAAAGTAGAATTTTAAGACAAACAGTACTACTGCCAATATCAGATAACGGACAACCTGATTATGCCTTTATGGAAGAATTTATAAAAGAGCGTGAAGCGGTAAAACGCAAGCAATATCTTGAATATTGCAAGAAACAGCTTGAAATTGTCGGGGGGGGGTACGACCTAATACCTCTGAAAGATAAGGAATGGAAATCATTTTTTGTTGTAGATGTTTTTGATACAATTCAAAGAGGTAAAAGACTGAAAACAGCAGACCATGTAGTGGGTTCTATTCCTTATGTGTCATCTTCTGCATTGAATAACGGTGTGGACAATTTTGTGTCGAATGATAAAGGTGTTAGGAAGTTTTCTGATTGTTTAAGTTTGGCTAATAGTGGTAGTGTAGGTTCGACATTTTATGAACCTTTTGAGTTTGTTGCGAGTGATCATGTTACTCATTTAAAGAATGAAGAATTTAACAAATATCATTATTTGTTTTTAGCTACAATGACAAGTAGATTATCTCAAAAATACAATTTCAATCGTGAGATTAATGATAAAAGAATATCAAGAGAGATTATTCTTTTGCCGTTAAATGATGAGGGTGTTCCTGACTATGAATATATGGAACAGTATAGTAAAAATCTATTGTATAAGAAATTACAAAGCTATATAAACTTTGTTACAAATCAAATAGATATAGTAGTCATTTGAATTGCCCCAAGTCATAGTGTAAAATGATGATGCATAATTGAAGGACATATATATCCTTTAGAAGTCATCGGCTATTGGTAGTAGCTGGTGGCTTTTTTATATGCATCATTAATTGAAGAACTATTCCTGAAGAGATAAGTTTTCACTCTTTATTTTGATATGTCATTGAATTTATGTTAATGTTTATTATATGAACAGAAGAAAGGTGGAATGCATTATGGCTTTAAAATCAGCTTATGAGTACGTCAGAAACAATATTGATAATAGTTTCGATAAATACGTTGCAGATAACGTATCTTACGGCTGTGAGGAAGATATTGAAGATATTAAGAGATGGATATCTGAAGAAGGGGAAGACGCTCCAGTGGCTTTATATTACGCTCAGCATGAAGGTGCGTATGTATTCAATGACTTTGATATCTATGCTGAAGGAATGGACTTCACGTATGAAAACTATCTTATTACAACTCTAAAGAAGGCATTAGCCGTGCTTGAGTTGCAGGATGAGATGTTTGATAATGTAACAAACTGATAATAGACATGGGGCTGATCCTCATGCCTTTTTTTGTATTAAATGGTACAAAAAAGCACCATATTACAGCTTAGCTGCAATATGGTGCTGTTCTATTCATGTTTTTATGGGGAATAAAACTAGAACATATATATTATAGCGTATTATGCTGAAAATCTCAATGTAATTGCAGTCCATCGAGGGTGACCGAGGGTACTATTGCAAAAATAGAAGTAGAATGATAAAATATTTCTGTCCTGAAAAGGACTCTCATAATTCCCTGTCCTCCTCTATATATCTATTTCGCACATATGGATTCCTTCCCTGAATTCGTGCGACCGTTCTCACGAGAGGACATTACGGAACTTGAACAACTTTTAAATAGGCTGGAGACTGCTGAATACCTAACAGCAGTCTCTGTCTGTTAGATGAGTTGTTAGAATGCATAATCAGTGATATAATAATCCTAATCCCATATAGGATACTCGTAGAATGAACGATGTAATTTACTTTAGGACAGGCTTGATGCCTGCCTTTTATTATAGATAGTCTGATATTCAGAACCTCGGGTGATGTTGACATCAGACAAAGAATTCTTTACAATATATATGTATTTCCTTTTGAGAGGAAGATATGTATTCGAGAGGAATGGGAGAGATGGTGGCATCTCTCCCATTTTTTTTGTTTTAGATAGAAGATATAAAGGAGAAAACAATATGAAAGTAATCAGATTAAAACTGCAACAGCAGACTGCTAAACCTATAGATGATAATCAGAAAGACTACTATTTTGCATGTCCCCTCAAGAATGTAGAGATTGGTGATGCTGTACTTGTACAGTATTCCGTTTCACGAGAAAGAAGAAAAGGGGATGTACGAAGAGGACACTCAACATACCTTACAGTCGGAAGAGTGGAAGAAATCTTTGAAGGGAAGGCTTGGGAACTCATGGAAAAGTATCATCCGACAGCCACAGCTGTATGCCGTCTTGAGGAGCAGTTTCAGAAGTACGATGCATTCTGGGACAGACTCAACAAGGCTAAGATGATGGCATCATCTCTTCACAAGACATATGATCAACAGGATCACAAGATAGCTGTAGTCCGCAAGTCAAAGAGAAGAGAAGAGTACGAAAGAAGAATCGAGGCGAAAAAGAGAAGAAAGGAACTCAACAAGAAGAAGATGCTGGAACAGCAGAAAAGAAAGTCTGCAAGAAAGGCAGGTTGCAAGAAGAACAGGTCTGAAGGAAGTAAGACAGCTACTCCAGAGAAAGCTGTGGAACAATGAGGATAGCAGGCTATCTCCGTGTCTCAACGCTGAGGCAGGCGGAAGATGGCGTATCCATCGAAATGCAGAAAAGAATCATCATCAATCACTGTGAGATGCTTGAAATCATCTCAGATGAGTCAGAAATAAAATGGTACATAGATGACGGGTGGTCTGCGAAGAGCCTTGAGAGACCCGCAATGAGGTCTCTCATAGGTGATATAAAGACCAGACAGATGGACCTGATCGTTGCCTACGACATGTCAAGAATCAGCCGTGATATCATGGATATGATGTCATTGCTGAAGATGCTGGATAAGTATGGAGTGTCTCTCAAATGTCTTTATGACAATCCTTCCTTCGAGACTGCAAGTGAGCGATTTATGACTACAATAAAAATGGCAACACACCAGTATGAACGAGAAAGAACATCCGAGCGTACAAGAGATGCAATCATCAATATAGCTGAGTCGGGCAGGTATCCGTTCAGCGGTATGAGACACTATGGCTATATGAAGGATGATGATGGCAGGATGGTGCTCAATCCAGAAGAGGCATCCTTGATTCTGGAGATATTCCAGATGGCGTGTGAAGGTTACCGAATGAGAGAGATAGTCAGGGTGGCGAATATACGTCAGGACAAGGAAATCTTCACAATGGGACGCATCAGGAGGATTATCAAGAACAGAAAATACACAGGAACTATAAGCGTGTATGGCAAGGACTATGATGGTCTGATTCCTCCAATCATTACTGAAGAGATACAGAAGAAAGCTGAAAGTAATCTCGTGACACACTCGCATAAGTCAGATAGATACATCTTTACATCCGTTCTCATATGCAGAAGATGTGGCAGTACGCTCCTATGCAAATCAGCATATGGCAAGATGAAGAAGATGTATCTCTATTATTTCTGTCCGTCATGCAGAAAGAGGATACGTCAGAGCGATGTGGAGGATGAACTCTCAGAGTTTAAAGTGGATAATGCTACAAAGGACTTCAAGAACCGTTATAACGCCCTCAGAGACATTGAAACCCTGCTCCTCAGCAGGAGGAGCAAATTGAACGATAAGTTTCTGGAAGGAGCTGTCAGTGTCGAAAACATGCAGATTATGCTGACTGCAATAGAAAACGAACTCAGGGATGCCAGAAGAAAGCGTTCCGCCATCCAGAGTCTTGATGCAGTGAGAGTGTTCAGCGATTTTGAGGATACTGAACAGAAAAAGGCATTTGTTGAAATGCATATCAGATGTATAGTTGTTGACCTTCAGGAAAAGAAGATCCTTACAATCGAATTCAAGGAATCTGAGATAAGTGCAGATAAAAAAATATAATTCCGAAATAGGAATTATATTGACAATATGGAATATAAGTGATATTATATAGATGCAAGGAGGAGATGAGAATGGATAAGAATAAGAAAGCCATTCTTGCGCAGAGAGTAAAAGAGAGGATGAGGATGCTTGGCATGAATGCACTACAGCTTTCAGAGAGTAGTGGTGTATCACAGAGCATCATAAGCCGTCTTACAAACGAGAAAGCTTTTCCTTCCGCTGGTAATCTGGAGAAGATCGCTATGTCACTTGATACGACAGGATCATATCTTCTTGGAGATTCAGAAACCTGTGAGAGACGAAGCCTCGATGAAATCAAGAACAAAGTCAGAGGACAGCTTGAAGAACTCACTGTCGAAGAGAAAGCGGAACTCGCTTGGTTTATCCTTACTCCAGCAAATAAAAAAATAAAAAAAACATAGTAAAAAACAATATCATTCCATCACATAATGTGGTAAAATGATGTTGCAAAATTTGATACATATAAAAAAAGCTCCAGCCTAATAAGCTGGAAGCCGATAGATTAACATCAAACGAGAGTTGAAGTTAATTAATGAATGATCAAGCCCAAGGACTTGATTGATATATATAATACCTTAGAGTTGAAGTCTTTACTTCACGTAAGGAATTATAGCATAGACATTAATAATTGACAACAAGCAGGCGATGTTAACATTGTCTGCTTTATTTATACCCTGATACAGAGTTCAATCATTAAGAATGGTGGAGCCTAGGAGGATCGAACTCCTGACCTCCTGCGTGCAAAGCAGGCGCTCTCCCAGCTGAGCTAAGGCCCCAAAGAAATTTTAAATAAACATGGTGGGCCTGAATGGATTTGAACCATCGACCTCACCCTTATCAGGGGTGCGCTCTAACCAACTGAGCTACAGGCCCATTTCTTGACTGCTCACCTATAATACCATGTAGAAGTAGACACGTCAATAAAAAAATGAAGAAATTATAGGCAAGGTAGAAAAAAGTTTGATATATACAATGAAAATAAAGAAAAAATAATTTATCGTTAAAATTGGTTAAAATATTACTAAAAATTTTACCTCATTTTATCTAGATTGTGATATATTAATTATTATAGTAATATTGAGGAGGAAAAATAAATGGCTACAATTAAGGATGTTGCGAAAGCAGCTGATGTATCTATCGCAACTGTATCAAGAGTATTAAATGAAGATAAAACATTGAAGGTTTTACCTGAGACAAAAGAGAAGATATTAAGAGTGGCTAGTGAACTCAATTACTCCTTAAAATCAAAAGAAAAGAAGAAAACATTTAATATAGGTATTATCCAATGTTATACATTTGAACAGGAATTTAGAGATACTTATTTCTTATCTATTTTACAGGGTGTAGAGAAATATTTAAGAAAAGAAAAGATGGCTTCTACAAAAGTAAGATATGATGATATGAATATGAAGCAGGTATTAGAAGGTGTGGATGGCATTATCTGTATTGGAAAGTTTGAAAAGAAGTATCTTGATACATTTGGTAAGTTATCTAGTAGAATTGTTTTACTAGATATGGATTTGTCTCCTATCACAAATGTCTGTATCTCATTGGATTTTGATGACGCAATGTGTAAAGTAGTCAACTATTTTCATTCACAGGGACATGAAACGATTGGTTTTATGGGAAGAAATGAATATGATGAGATGTCTTTACAGTCTATATCTAGAAAGAAAAGCTTTATTAAATATTGTGAATATTTAGGAATAAAATATGAGATATTTACAACCGATCATGAAATGACTGGAGATGAAGGTTATTCTGTCATGAATCGTGTGATTGAGGAAGGAAAAATACCTTCTGCAGTATTCTGTGCCAATGATCCTCTTGCAATGGGGGCTATGCAGGCTTTATTAGATGCAGGAATCAAAGTGCCAGAAGAAGTGTCTATTATAGGATTCAATGATGTGGATGCATGTAACTTCACACGACCTACATTATCTACTGTCTATGCACCTTCAAGTGAGATGGGAGAGATGGGGGCTTCGTTGTTACATAGAATGATCACAGAAGAGGATATCAGCTATCCATGTAGAATACAATTACCATGTCAATTAGTTATTAGAAATTCATGCAGAGAGAAGTAATAAAACTTCTCTTTTTTTGTTTTAGTAAAATAATAAGTAAACAAAATAGTAAAAAATAATTAAAAAATATTGATTATTTTACTAAAAGGCTTATTATAGTAGGTGAAGAAAATAACAAAATAAAAAAGAGGAGACCACATAATGAACCATCAGATCAACAGATTACTCAACTTTGCATTACAAAAAGGCATGATTGGTACAGATGATTTGTACTATGCCGCAAATTTAATTTTAGATTTACTTCAGTTAGATGAATTTGAACTAGAAAAAATCGATGAAAAATTAGAAACAGCACAGGATATCATTGATCATATTCTTGACTATGCAGTAGAAAAAGGTATGATTTCTGATTCTGTCACAGAAAAAGATTTATTTGATACAAGACTTATGAACTGCCTCATGCCTCGTCCTAGTGAAGTGGTAAATAAGTTCAACACTCTTTATAATGAATCTCCAGAAAAAGCAACTGACTACTTCTATGACTTAAGTATAAGTAGTAACTATATTCGTAAATCACGTATTGATAAGAACATCAAGTTCAACCATTATGTGAAATATGGTGATATTCAGATTACTATTAACCTTTCTAAACCAGAAAAGGATCCTAAAGCGATTGCAGCTGCAAAGAATATCAAATCTACAAACTATCCTCTTTGCTTATTATGTAAAGAAAACGTTGGATTTGCAGGTAATATGAAGCATCCTGCTAGACAGAATCATCGTATTATCCCACTAGACCTTGCAGGTCATCGCTACTACTTACAGTATTCACCTTATGTTTACTACAATGAACACTGTATCGTATTTAATGAAAAACATCAGCCAATGAAAATTGACCACAATACATTCGAGCGTCTATTCGCATTTGTAGATAAGTTCCCTCATTATATGCTGGGAAGTAACGCTGATCTACCAATCGTAGGTGGTTCTATCCTTACCCATGATCACTACCAAGGCGGTCGTCATCATTTTCCTATGGAAGATGCAAAAGTAATCAAGAGTTATGAACATGATCAGGTACAGGTAGATATGCTGTATTGGCCATTGTCAACTCTAAGACTTACCTCTACTTCCAAAGAAAAAATTATTGCTTTAGCTGATGTTATTCTTGAAAAATGGATTGATTATAGTGATGAATCACTAGATATCATTGCATATACAGATGGTGTAAGACATAACACAGTAACACCAATTGCACGTATGAAGGATGGAAAGTATCAGTTAGATCTAGTACTTAGAAATAATCGTACGACTGAAGAATACCCATTAGGAATCTTCCACCCTCATGCACAGCATCACGATATTAAGAAGGAAAACATCGGCTTAATTGAAGTAATGGGCTTAGCTGTTCTTCCTGCAAGATTAAAGAACGAATTAGAAGATATCAAACAGTGTCTATTAGGTAATGCGGATTTTGATTCAAATGAATCATTACAGAAGCATGCAGACTGGTACAAATATCTTAAGAGTTGTGACTACGAGGATGTTGATAAATTCCTAGAAGTAGAAGTCACTAAGAAGTTTGTAGCAGTATTAGAAGATGCTGGTGTATATAAAATGACTGATGAAGGAATTGAAGGATTCAGTCGCTTCGTGGAGGGCTTATGGTAGAAATTAAGAAAGAATTAGATGACGGTATTGTTGTCATCGGCTTAGAAAACAAAGACTTCTATGTAGAAGTCACAAACTTTGGCTGCACACTACTTAAAGCTGTAGTGAAGGACAAAGAAGGAAATCCATGTGATTGTGTATTAGGCTTCCCTGAAGTATCAGATTACCAGAAGAGAGATGGTACTTATCTTGGTGCTTTAGTAGGACGTGTATGCAATCGTATTGAGAAGGGAACTTTCACATTAAATGGAAAGACTTATAATGTGCCTATTAATAATGGTCCTAACTCATTGCATGGTGGTATTGAAGGATTCTCTTACAAGGTATTTGATTATGAATTTATTGAAGATGGTGTCAAGTTCCACTATGTATCTAAAGATGGTGAAGAAGGCTATCCAGGTACATTAGATTTCTATGCTTATTATACAATTGAAGGAACATCACTTCATATGCGCTATGAAGCAACAAGTGATCAGGATACAATCATCAATATCACAAACCATTCATATTTCAACTTAAATGGACATGCATCAAGTGTTCATAATCATGTATTAAAACTCAGTGCTGATGAAGTAGGCTGTGTTGATGGTGATGGATTATATACAGGTGAATTATTAGATGTCACAAATACTCCATTTGACTTTAGAAGTGAAAAAGTGATTGGAGACTGTATCAAAGACAATCATCCACAGTTAATCACAGCTCGTGGTTATGATCATCCATTTGTATTTAATACAGATAAAAATCAGGCAGAACTTTATTCTCCAGAAACTGGTATTAAATTAACTGTATCTACTACATATCCATCAGCACAGGTATATAGTGCAAACTACTTAGATGGACAGTTAGATAAATATGGTTACACTATGCACCCACAAGATGCATTATGTATTGAAACAAGTTATTTACCAGACAGTATTCATAAAGAAGAAAACCCAAAGGTCATTTTAAAGGCAAATAAAAAATTTAAAGAAGAAACAGTATATACATTCGAGGTAACAAAATGAAAGCAAGCTTATTAAAAGAAGAATTTAAAACGAATAAATATGATGAAATGTTGAAAGACTTATATGAAGATGCAAGTCTCGTAGATTATCAGAAAGATAGATATGCCAATGCATTAGATAAGTTCGTTGAACTTTATGGTGATGAAAATGTCAGCATCTATAGTGCTGCAGGTAGAAGTGAAATCTCAGGTAACCATACAGACCATCAGCATGGCTGTGTATTAGCTGGTTCTATTAACTTAGATGCCATTGGTGTAGTGGCTAGACAGGATGATGTCATCAATGTTGTATCTGATAACTTCAATATTGCACCTATTTATTTAAATGATTTAGATAAGAAAGATGAAGAAGAAGGTACTTCAGAAGGATTGATTAGAGGTGTTGTATCTAAATTAAAGGAATTAGGTTACAACATTGGTGGTTTCAAGGCATTCATCACAAGTGATGTATTAGTAGGGGCTGGTTTATCTAGTTCAGCTGCTTTTGAAACAATTATTGGTACAATCATTGATGGTTTATATAACGATATGAGCATCGATATGGTCACTATCGCAAAAGTAGGTCAGTATGCTGAAAATGTCTATTTTGGTAAGCCATGTGGATTAATGGACCAGTGTGCATGTGCAGTAGGTGGACTTATCTCTATCGATTTCAAGGATACAGAACATCCTGTTGTAAATCATGTAGATGTAGACTTCTCTAAATATGATCATAGTTTATGTATCGTTGATACAAAGGGAAGCCATGCAGACTTAACAGATGCGTATGGTGCTATTCCTGCTGAAATGAAGGATGTCGCTCATTTCTTTGGTAAGGAATTCTTAAGAGAAGTAGATGAAAAGGAATTTTTTGATCATCTAGCAGATGTCAGAGCAGCTGTTAAGAACGATAGAGAAATCTTAAGAGCAATCCACTTCTTCAAGGAAAATGCAAGAGTACCTCAAATTGTAGAAGCATTAAACAATGATGACTTTGACTTGTTCAAAAAGTTAATCAAGGAATCTGGTGACTCAAGCTATAAGTTCTTACAGAATGTCTATGCAGACTTTGATTACAAGCATCAGGCAGTTTCTGCTGGTCTTGCATTAAGTGAAATCGTATTAGGAAACCATGGTGTATGTAGAGTACATGGTGGTGGATTCGCAGGTACAATTCAGGCATTTGTAGAAAATGACTTTGTCCCAGGATATAAGAAAGAAATTGAAAAATTATTTGGAGAAGGCAGCTGTCATGTACTTAAAGTAAGAAAACTTGGCGGTTGTAAAGTAGTGGAGGAATAAATATGAATGTATTAGTCACAGGTGGTGCAGGTTATATTGGTAGTCATGTCTGTGTAGAATTACTACAGAGCG
>ENA-OUQP01000102-OUQP01000102.1-human-gut-metagenome-genome-assembly--contig:-NODE-102-length-90302-cov-17.921327_pt1 | contig 90302 bp, 76 predicted proteins | sample MGYA00237951_ERZ548836 | MGnify/ENA primary metagenome ERZ548836 (study PRJEB26490, sample SAMN05194702) | human gut metagenome | biome: terrestrial biome; feature: human-associated habitat; material...
ATAATTCTCTTTAGAATTTTCAGGGTTGTTGTCTATTGTTTAATTATCAAGGTTCTTTGTCTTTGCTGTTTGAAACAGCTTATTTAGATTATCACATTCATTGACGTTTGTCAAGAATTTTTTAAATCTTTTTTCGACCAGCTTTTCAGCTGTTCGTCCGCTGTCTCAAGCGACAGCTTATTAAGAATATCACAAGCAGTTATGTTTGTCAACTGTTATTTTATTCTTTTTTCGAATCAACTTTTATTGATTCAAAAGATAATTTATCATATCAAGCATTAACATTGTTGTCTTTCAACCTTGCCTCTTGCGACGACTAAGTTAATATATCATAGCAGTCGAACTTTGTCAATAAGTTTTTCTAAACCTTTTTTATTCATACTGCTTATATATCAACCAAACGGAGAAAGAGGGATTTGAACCCTCGCGCCGCTATTAACGACCTACTCCCTTTCCAGGGGAGCCCCTTCGGCCAGCTTGGGTATTTCTCCAAATTGACTTCTCAAAAATTCATTTTTAAATTCGATTTAAAAATTTACTTTAAATTTCTTTAAAATTTACTTTCAAATCAGTCCGTTGATTACTATACAATATCTCGTCACATTTGTCTAGTCCTTTTTTTAATTTTTTTGTAACTTTTTGTATGCACTCCGCTGAACAATGAATGTGCCTCCTGACAAGTTCTTTCTTAAGAAAGCAAAAAATGTCTGACATGCAAAGAATCTCTCACCCTCACATACCAGACATTTATTATGATCTTTATACTTTACTTTTTAGTTTATAGCTCTTATTGACCAAAGTTTTGCATAGTCATTGTGCATACAAGTCCAGACTCTGCGTCAAAGTCAATCTCGCAGCTCTTGTAGTAACTGTCATCTGAATACCAGCTATACATAGACAGACTGTCTCCGTCATATGTGTCATCTGCTTCTCCATAAGCTCCAGTTACTGCATCTTTTGAAGCGCCCATCTGAAGCCCGCCTGGGAATATTACAGTAAGCCCGCCATTCTCCAGATCATAGTCATCTACAGAAACGCCACCGATCAGGCAGTCTTTTACTTCCATCGCTGTATCTGTATTGTTGATTGCATATGCCATAATCTCATTATCATTGGCATCCTCGAAATAAACCAACTCATATTCGTTAGCATTCACCATATAATTTTCCGCTGTATATTCTGTATCCATACTCAGACCTGCTGCCTCAACATCGGCTTTTGTACACGGAAATGTCAGGACTTTATCATTAATCTGTACTGTATAACTGTCCCAGCTTGTGCCCAGTCCACTGCTGGCTGCTGCCGGTTCTGTAGTCTTTGCTGTTTTATCCGACTTATCGCTGTCATCCGCTTTTTTAGAATCATTCTTATCTTCGATTACATTTTCCACAACATTAGATACCGGATCATCGTCGAAATCGCTGCTTCCAATTCCGATCACAATTGCAAATATAATATAAAAGATAGATACTACAAGCGCAGCTACTGTTCCGATAATCGTAAACATCTTCGCTTTCTTTGCTGCATTCTGCGCTCCGGCATAATCTCCACTTCTCTGTAGAGAATTGATTTTGCAGGCATATACAATTGCCACAATGCCCAGTGGCAGACAGCACAGTAATGTTGAAATGATAGCGAATATTAAATAGGTTGTTCCATTGATCGGCTTCTGCGGCTGACCATAAGTCCCATTATTAGCATTATAATCTGCAGATGTGTTCTGTCCTGTACTTCCATACTGGTACGGATTCTCGTTATTCTGTCCTGCGCTTCCATACTGGTATGGGTTCTCGTTATCCTGTCCTGCGCTTCCATACTGATATGGATTCTCATTCTGTGCTCCACTTCCATTATCTGTTCCTGGCACGCCATATTCATAAGGATTCTGGTTTTCCTGCTGCTGCGCTTCTGCTGATTGTTCTGACTGTTCCTGTTCCTGCTTCTCCTCCGGCTCTACCGGTGCGCCACATGACGGACAGAACTTTGATTCTTCCGGCAAATCATTTCCGCAAAATTTACACTTCATACTCATTCCTCCTTTTATCTGACCCTTGTCGGGGATAGTAACACAAATGGATATGCATTTACATTTCTCAAAACTCCGTATATCAGTACAACTGCCAATATTGTCCATAGTATCCACATCGGTATCCGGCGGCTTATGCTTTCTCTACCTGTAAATAGCCACTGGCACGCGCATAATGCCAGGTATGTGCCTATCCATGGCAACAAGAGTACAAGCAACGGGTTATAGCGAAATGCCTGATAAATCTGACCGTGCAAAATGCAATAGCACGCGCGGCCTGCTCCACACCCCGGACAATAATAACCAGTCAGAGCGTAAATAATACATATCAACCATTTTGTATCTTTAGGACTATGATAATATAAAAATCGGCTTTCAGCAAGCATTATTGATAATATAGCTGCTGATAAAATCAGGCGGAACTGCCACTTGATTCTTCCGTCTTTTTCACAAATGTAATGTTTTATTTTTTGTGTCATTTTTTCCGTCCCCCGTTATGCAAAAAGGAGTTCCGCATCTGCGAAACTCCTGAAACGGAGAGGGTGGGATTCGAACCCACGCGCCCTTGCGGACAAACGGTTTTCAAGACCGCCTCGTTATGACCACTTCGATACCTCTCCATCTATGCAATTGATATCGCTCTGTCAGCGACGATAGTTATCATATCATATACCCATTGCACTGTCAAGAACAATTTTTGATATTTTTTCAGATATTTTTTCTTTTTTATGAACCAGCATAAACTATTTATGATATTTTTCTTTGCGTTTCGCAAGAAATACTTTTGCGATTTCCAAATCTTCCGGTGTTGTGATCTTGATATTTTCGTAAGAGCCTTCATATAATTTAACCGGTACTTTCATCATCTGTTCCACTACCATAGCGTCGTCAGTGATATTATCCGGCACCTCTTCCATCAGCTTTGCATAAGCATTTTCTATGAGATCTGCCTTAAAAATCTGTGGAGTCTGTACCGCCCAGATTAATTTTCTTGGCGGTGTATTCACTGCAAACTGATCTTCATCCACCAGTTTGACCGTATCTTTGCTCGGCATTCCGGCTACACAGGCACCGAATTTTTCTACATTTTCATATCCACGCGTAAGAATCTGCTCGTCCACGAACATTCTGGCGCCATCATGAATGAATACATATTCCGGCTGTTCTTTGAGAGCATGAAGTCCGCGTAGTCCTGCCCATACGGAATCATAACGTTCTTTTCCACCTGGGATGATCGAGCGTACTTTTGTAAGCTGATACTTTTCTACAATCTCGTCACGGACCCAGTTTTCCTGCCCCTCACCTACTACAAGTACAATATCATCGATGATCGTGGATTTTTGAAATGTATCCAAAGTATAAAAAATGATTGGTTTTCCGGATAATTCAATATACTGTTTTTGTATAGCGGTTCCCATACGTTTCCCCTGACCGGCAGATAATACGATTGCCGTACATTTTTTCTTATCCATATATTTCCCTCATTTTCCTCGTTTGTATTGACGTTCTTATTCTTAATTTCTGTATCTGCTTTTACGTATTGTCTTAAGGTTCTTCTACCGTTCGCCCAGTTTCAGATTCGGCACTGCATTGAGATCCCATCCGCTTCTTGTGCCGTTGATATACTCATAGTAAGCTGCCACGCCGATCATTGCCGCATTGTCGGTACAGAAAATCGGAGACGGATAATAGAATTCTACCCCTCTCTTTTCGCACGCCTCTTTCATAGCTGCGCGTAGTGCGCTGTTGGATGCAACACCACCGGCAATCGCCAGCTTGTCCACATGAAATTCTTCCACTGCATGCATCGCATTTGCCACAAGAACATCTGTCACGGCTTTCTGGAACGATGCCGCAATATCTGCCTGGTTGTATTCGATTCCTTTCATCTGGCAGCCGTTGATATAGTTCAGAACTGCGGATTTCAGGCCACTGAAGCTAAAGTCATATGGTGCATCTTCAACGTGTGCGCGTGGAAATGCAATGGCTTCTGGGTTTCCTTCTTTGGATACTTTATCAATCTTTGGTCCGCCCGGATACCCAAGTCCGATTGCGCGTGCGACTTTATCAAATGCTTCTCCTGCCGCATCGTCTCTTGTGCGTCCGATAATGTCAAATTTGCCATAATCTTTGACTCGCACAAGATGTGTGTGTCCTCCTGAAACGACCAGTGAGAAAAATGGCGGTTCCAGATCTTTGTGCTCAATGAAATTTGCTGCAATGTGACCTTCAATATGATGCACTCCGACTAATGGTTTCTTTGCTGCATATGCGATGGCTTTTGCCTCTGCTACACCGACCAGAAGTGCGCCTACAAGCCCCGGTCCGTAAGTAACTCCGATGGCAGTAATATCGTCTAATGTAACATTTGCCTCATCAAGAGCCGCCTGTACGACCTGATTTATCTTCTCTATATGCTTTCTTGATGCAATCTCCGGCACAACACCTCCGTAGAGAGTATGCAGTGCAATCTGGGAAGAGATTACATTTGAAAGAACTTCTCTTCCGTTCTTTACGACTGCTGCTGCCGTCTCATCACAGGAGCTTTCAATTGCAAGAATCAATACATCTTCCTTCATATTCTATCCCTTCAATCTTCTGAATTCATTTTCATTAATCTGAAAATGTCAGTTCTACCGTTCGTTTATCTTTTGCTGCTATGGAATTCGGGAAGATTTTCTTCACCTCGTCCATATATTCTTCCGGGTGCGTCAGCGACGGACTATAATGCGTCAGCCACATTTCTGCGACTTCTGCTTCTTTTGCAAGCTGCGCTGCCTCGTAAAACGTCATATGCTTGTATTCTTTTGCTTTTTTCAGCTTATCCTTCTCACCGTACATTCCTTCGCAGATAAATAGATCGGAACCTTTCGCGTTGTTGCGGATAGAGTCCGTCGGTCTCGTGTCTGTGCAGTATGTCAGTTTAATTCCTTTTCGCGCAGGTCCAAGAACCATGTCCGGTGTGTATAAATTATCTCCGTCCTGGACATTTTCACCTTTTTGCAGACTGCCCCAGAACTTCTGCGGAATTGCCGCTTCATTTGCACGATCCACGTCGAACTTCCCGGCGCGGTCAATTTCCATCGTGTAGCCATAGCAAGTGACGTTATGATTTACGCGAAATGCTTTCAGGCGATAGCCATTCATCTCAAATATCTGCTCCGGCTGTGTGATTTCGATGTATTTTATCTGAAATGGCAGTTCCGGCGCAATAACGCGAAGTGAGTTGACTACCCGCTCCAGTCCTTTCGGTCCAATCAGAGTTAACGGTTCCGTGCGGTCTGCATTTCCCATAGTCAGGAGCAGGCCCGGCAGTCCGCTGATATGGTCGCCGTGGTAATGTGTGAAGCAAATCACATCGATGGGTTTGAAACTCCAGCCTTTTTCTTTTATTGCAATCTGCGTACCTTCTCCGCAGTCAATTAGAAGACTGCTGCCGTTATATCTCACCAGAAGCGAGGTGAGCCAGCGGTACGGGAGGGGCATCATGCCGCCCGTTCCCAACAAACATACGTCTAACATATTTTACCTCTTATCCGGAGCCGCCAGGCAAATGTCCTGCCGGTCCGCTTGTTTTTGATTTTCTTCAGCGTCCGGATATTCGTGCAGACTCTGAATCAGATTTTTATTTTAAATTCGCTTATAATTTCATCGTAGCACTGCTCGCAGAGGTCAAATTCGTCCAGCCGGTTGTCTTTTTCCGAGAAATAGCCCCAGCGCTTGGATACTTCCAGTACGTCCTCGCGGGGAACCCCTTGGATTACCGGAATACTTCTGCCACAGCGGTTGCAGATGATCTTGTCGATTTCTTTTGTTTCTTTTACAGTTGTATGATACTGGCGCATACAATTCCTCCTTGAAGTCTGGTGTGCCTGTGTGGAAAATGTGTAGTATCTGACACCCGGGCACCGGATTGATTCATTACGCCTATATTATATCTGGTCAGATGCGCATTTCCCAGTGGGAAGTGTTGGAGCATCTGCCAGTTCATTTCCAACTTCATTTTTCATGCAGCCGCGCCTGGCTTTTGGACAGGTTTCAAGCTCGGTCGCTGCCTGGCTTTTGGACAGGCTTCAGGCTCGGTCGCTGCCTGAAGTTTCGACTTCACAACTCATAAGTATAGCATCTTCCGGCGGGTTTGCATAGAAATTCTTTCGCACACCGTCTTTGGTAAATCCTGCTGCCTTGTAAAAATGTATTGCTGTTTCATTGGAAATACGAACATCCAGCAGCCATCTTGTAATATTCTGCTCGTAACTAAATGCACGCATTTTTTCAAGAAGTCTTACAGCCACCCCCTGCCGGCGATGTTGCGGCGATGCCGCAATTCTGGCGATTTCTCCCTCATCTAACACATAATAAAAAATCACATAGCCAAGGAGTTGTGGCTTGCCTGCATGCTCCGGCGCCGTTGAAGCGCAGGAAGCCGCAGTCTCACTTGCATGCTCCGGCGCCGTTGAAGCGCAGGAAGCCGCAGTCTCGCTTGCATGCTCTGGCGCCGTTGAAGCGCAGGAGCATGGCGGCGCTTGTCTGCTTATAATAGCCCAAATCCGTGCCTGAGGATTTTCAAGCGTATCCCTGATACTTTTTTCACTCCATGGATCCGGAAAGATATCGGATTCCAGCGCTGCAATCTCAGAAATATATTGCTGTTGGTCCTTTTTTATTTCTATTATTTCCATATCTTCTATCTTTTGGTTTTTCTGTCTTTTGACTTTTCTGTCTTTTGACTTTTCTGTCTTTTGGTTTTTCTATATTGCTTCTAGGCTCCATCTTATTATAGCTTCTTAAATATCCTGGATCAGCTCGTCTATTGCTTCTTCACTTGTTGCCCAACTTGTGCAGAAGCGCACTGCCGCATAGTCTTCATCTATCTGTTCCCAAAAACTAAACTGATATTTCTGTGCTAATTTTTCGCGGTCTTTCTTTGACAAGATCGGATACTGCTGGTTCGTGTAAGAATCAAAATACATTTTATATCCTTTTTCAAGAAATGCATTTTTTAACTTCATAGCTAATTTGTCTGCGTGAGCTGCAATTTTGAAATATAAATCGTCTGTAAACAATGTATCAAACTGAATTCCCAGAAGGCGTCCTTTGGCCAGCATTGCTCCACTCTGCTTCATGCAGTAACGAAAATCTTTCTTAAGAGCGGATTTTGTGATTACGACTGCCTCGCCGAAAAGTGCTCCTACCTTCGTTCCCCCAATATAAAATACGTCTGTATTTGCTGCAATATCTGCCAGTGTCATGTCTGATTTTTCAGACATTAATCCATATCCCATTCTTGCTCCGTCCATGAATAATGGCAGGCCAAGTTCTTTACAGGTTGCGTAAAGTTCCTGTAATTCAGACTTACTGTAAATTGTTCCATTTTCCGTCGGATGGGAAATGTAGACCATGCCCGGCTGTACGATGTGCTCATGATCTGCGTCATTCCAGTGTGCATCGTAATATGCGCGCACCTGTGATGCTGTAATTTTTCCGTCTTTGCTTGGAAGTGCCAGGACTTTGTGTCCAGTTGCTTCGACCGCGCCTGTTTCATGCACGTTGATATGACCGGTCACTGCTGAAATTACGCCCTGATACGGACGTAGGATTGAACGGATCACTACATAGTTCGTCTGGGTCCCTCCTACCAGAAAATGTACATCTGCCTCTGGTGCATCACAGGCTTTTTTGATTTTTTCCCTTGCCTGCTTACAATATTCATCTTCACTATATCCAACCGTCTGCTCCAGATTCGTCTCCACCAGACGTTCCAGAATCTGTGGGCATGCGCCCTCTTCATAATCACACTGAAACTGAATCATTTCTTCAATACCTCTCATGTTGCTTTTTCTATATTATAGTTGCACGGGTTTTCAACATATCTGCTTATGCTTACGCCCCGCGGGGTTTTGATACATTTTTACTGTATAGATTTCGCTTCGCGCTCCTTGCGTTCGCGTTCTGCCTGTGACAGGCGCAGATAATCCGGCTCGTGTTCCATGGCAGTCTCTGTCTTTCCGGCAGCATAGTAACGAAGTCCTAATGTTCCTACTGATGCTGCTCTTTGACGGTTCATGTTGGCCGGTGCAAACTGAATGTCTCTGCCTGCTTTTATTTCTTCTGCCAGAATCTCGTCTGTCAATCTCGCACGAAATACCGGCACACCATCTCCCAGGAAAATGATGCGTTTGTCATATTTTTTCAAATGGTCGCCTAATTCTTCGATGCTGATCGCCATCTGATCTTCCAGGACAACCAATTCATTTCCACAAAACTCGTAAATTCCGGTGTAGACCTGTCCGCGGCGCGCATCCATGATTGGGCACACGATAGCGTCTGTTCCGCACAGATTGTACGCCAGTCCTTCCAGTGTCGGGATGTGGATCAACGGCTTGTTCATGGCAAGTCCCAGACCTTTCGCTGTGGCGGAGCCGATGCGAAGCCCGGTAAATGAACCCGGTCCGCCGGCAACTGCGATGGCGTCGATTGTTTTCAGGTCAAGCTCGATCATGTCGGATACTGTGTCCAGCATCGGGAGCAGCGTCTGTGAGTGCGTCTTCTTATAGTTCACAGTATATTCCGCGATCACCTGTTCCTCTTCTTCTATCTTTTCAACAACAGCTACGCTGGCTACAAGGCCGGAGCTGTCCAGTGCTAAAATTCGCATATACTTATCCTCCGATAATCAAATCCTTTTTCCAAATTCTTTTCTATCTTAATTTCGGTGAAGTGTTCCGGCAATATTTCCTCGATCAGATTCGCCCACTCGATCAGGCTAACCCCTTCGCCGTAGACATAATCCTCATAACCGATCTCGTCCATCTCTTCCACATCACCGATCCGGTAAACATCAAAATGATAGAACGGCAGGCGCCCTTCATCATACACCTGCACAATTGTAAATGTCGGACTGCTGACCGGCTCTGTAATGCCAAGTCCGGCGGCCAGTCCTTTTGTAAATACGGTCTTTCCTACGCCCAGATCACCGACAAGCGTGAACACTTGCCCCGGCTTCGCATGCTGCCCCAGTTCATATCCCAGGTCATAAGTATCTTGTTCTTTATTTGACTCTATGATTTTTTCCATCATCATGTCCTCCTTTTGCAAAGCAAAATTTTATACGAGGGCTACCAATGTTACCATCTACAATATTCCAGCAAACAGTAACGCTCTACCAAGATTTAAGTATAGCATATCTTTCATTTCCTTGCCATAGGTGTTGTGTAAGTGATATATTATAGACAATACAGATTCAAATTATATTTCCACAGGAGGACATCACTATGAAATTTACATTTTTTCACAATAACATCAACGTCCTGGATCTGGACAAATCTGTAGAGTTTTACAAAAAAGCTCTCGGACTTGAAGTTACAAAAGAATTCCATGCACCGGACGGAAGCTTCAAACTCGTCTATCTCGGAGACGGCACAACACCACATTCACTGGAGCTGACATGGCTTCGCGACATGGACCGCCCGTATGATCTCGGAGATAACGAATCTCATCTGGCATTCCATGTCGATGACATGGACGCTGCCCTGGCACTCCACAAAGAAATGGATTGCGTGTGTTTCGAAAACCCGGACATGGGAATTTATTTCATCAATGATCCTGACGGCTACTGGGTAGAAATCTGTCCACAGTAGACAATTAAGACAATTCAAAAAGGGACAGGTTAAATTTTAATTGGGGACGGGGTTTTTTTGAAAAAACCCCGTCCCCAATTAAAATTATGCATCATACACATACAATTCGTGTAGTGCTCTTGTTGCGCAGATGTATTGATATCCTTGGTACATTTTGTTGTTACAGTTGCCGCCTACAACAAATACCTGGTCGAATTCTAAGCCTTTTGCCAGATAGTAGGTGGTTACTGTCAGGCCTTTTTTGAATTGTGCGCTGTCGCGGTTGATGTAATGTGCTTCTGCGCCTAGTTGGTGCATGATTTCGTAAATATGTTCTGCTTCTTTTTCTGTCATGGTGAGGATTGCTGCTGTTTCGTATTCTTCTTCTCTTAATTTCAATTTTCCGCTGATTTCTTTACATGTTTTTTCCAGTGTTTTTATGGTATGTCTTTCGACTGCTTTTCCGTGTCTTGCTACATACTGGATGTCTTTGGATCCGCCGACGGATTTGGCGTATTCTGCGATTTCGCTTGTGTTGCGGTAGCTTTTGTTCATGACGATACGTTTGACTTTTTTCCCAAATATTTTGGGTAAAAATGTGAGAACGTCTTGTTGTTTTCCGGCGATGGTCTGTGCCTTGTCGCCGAGTATTGTCATGTTGCATGAAAACATTTTCGCGAGAAGTACGTACTGTAAATAAGAGTAATCCTGCATCTCATCAATGACGAGATGGCGGATGTTCTTGCGCTGGCCGGCTGCCGTCAGGCTGTATTTTAGATAGAGAATCGGGTAAACGTCTTCGTATTCCAGTACGCGGCGCTCTGGCGGCATGTCCGGAAGTGCCGGGAATCCGTAGTCTTCCAGGAACCAGTTGTATATTTGACAAATGTCTCTGGTTACGTACATATTCATGAATTTTCTGCAAATGATTTCTTGTTCTTCGTCGTTTAGGCTGCGTCCGCGTAAGGTTTCGACTTCGTCGATAAAATAATCCATGACCGCGCCCATTCTATCTAAAAGTGGTGTACCAGTATATTTTTCATAAAAAAATTTCATGATTTCGCTGGCATTTTTGCGAATGCCCTTGAATTCTACATCTTCAAAATCTACCAGCCGGTCTTCAAGCTCGATCAGAAAGCCTTCGATTGCCTGAACGTATTCCACGGACTGCTTCCATTCGTAACGTTTTTGATCTGCATCATCCACTCCTGCGATTTCACGCTCGATTTGATGATATTTGTCTTCACAGTCGGCGGCTATCATTTTGCTATTCCAACCAGTCCCGGCTGAACTACTTTTTGAATTTCCACTTGGATTTTTTCCTTGATTTCCGCCTTGATCTCTATTTTTATTTCTATATATCGCATTTTCCTGATTCACAGCATTTCCATATATCGCATTTTCCTGATTGCCAGCATTTCCGTATATCACATTTCCCTGCGTTGCAGTATTTCTCCTGAGTTCATGATATGCAAACAGATCAAAACTCATTTCCTGTATATTTTCCTCGCCAAGTTCAGGAAGAATATGGGAAATGTAGTCGGCAAACACGCCGCCTGGCGAGAGGATTAGGATATTTGATGAATTCAGATGCTCTCTGTCATGGTACAGAAGATAGGCGATCCGATGTAGCGCAACGGACGTCTTGCCACTGCCTGCCACTCCTTGAATAGCCAGAATCTTGTCCTTCGTGTTGCGGATAATTGCATTTTGTTCCTTCTGGATTGTACGCACAATATTTTTCAGTTTCGTGTCGCTGTTGGCGCCAAGTTCCTGCTTTAAAATGTCATCGTCAATCTTCACATCACTCTCAAATTCATAGATCATCTTGCCACCACGGATTTTGTACTGCCATTTAGACAGAATCTCTCCATCCATGCGCCCGCCCGGCGCTTCGTAGGACGCCTCGCCTTTGTCGTAGTCATAGAACAGACTGCTGACCGGGGCTCTCCAGTCGTAAATGAGTGGCAATGCGCCACGCTCTCTTGCGAAATTACCGATTCCGATATAAAAATCTTCTGGCTCGTCTTCTCCGTCATAGACAAATTCTACACTTCCAAAAAATGGTGCATCCAGCATACGTTTCAGACGCCGGCGCATTTTCCAGTTCTCCTGATTGGCATTCACCTGCATTTTCAGCGCCTGCTGGTTGTCGTAATCCTCATATCCATACTGGTCCATTTCTGTGTAATTATCCCAGTAATATTCATTCATACTGTTAATGTCCTGGCGTACCGCCTGTATATTTTCATCAATCTCTCCCAGACGTTTTTCTATCAGGTCAAGTACCTCCGGCAGAAATTCACTTCCTTTACTCACAATCTCTCCTCCGATTTTAATTATTGTAACTGAATTATCATAGCATTATCGGCAAAATATATCCACTTTTCTCGCTTGGAAATCATGGAAAAATCATGGTATATTTTGCCGATCATTGTTTTTTCTGATACAATTTTTAAAAATCATTTCTAAAAATCGAGGGGCTGTAAAAAAAGAATAGTCCCCCAAAAAAGAAAGGACGCATGAAAAAACTCTCGTTTTTTTCACACGCCCCTCAATAGAATCAATGTTGGAAGAACATCTCCCATCCGTTATTTAATTTCTGCTGTTTCTACGATGAACTTGACGCTTCCGCTTGCTCCTTCTCTGATCCCGCCATAGTTGGTGTATGTCTTTTCTGCCTCTTTTACTGCCTTGAAATGGTCTAGAACATTTGCAAGGTCATCTCCTGCAAGGTCTCCCAGTTTTTCAATTCCTTCTTCGTCGAATGTCTTCATTCCGGCTTCCAGAAGGCTGGCACCCTGGGCGAGTGTTCCTGCGCCCGTGTTAAGCTGTGTACCAACGGAGCTTAACTGGCTTGTTCCGGTGCTGAGTGTAGCCGCCCCCTGGGCAAGCTGGCTGATGGCTGACTGGAGTTTGCCGCCGATTTCGGCCATATCCGGCATTTCAGAAAGGCTGTTAGATAAAGTCGTAAACTGAGTCACTAAATCCGCAAGAGCCTTCTGGGCTGTAGTCGTATCCACCTGCATGGCCTTTACTTCTGCCAGCGCATTTACCGCCTGGTCTATCGCTGTCTTAGCGCCAGACGCATTCGTAAGGGAAATATTCATGCTGTCACATTCTTTTTCAGCTGAACTTGATGTACCACTGGCTGTATTTACTGCCTTTTCCAATTCTTCTTGTTGTCCCGATGTCAGCGATTTATAACTTTCTGTTTCTTTTAAACGATCCATGACAGCCTTCTTTGTAGATGCTTCCGTTTCGGAAATTGCTGTATTTACTGCATTTTTTGCTTTTTCTTTCGCCTGATTCGACGCTTCTGTCTCCAAATCTGTAACGTTGATTTTATCCAGTTCGCTCTTGGCAGTGGTTACATTCTCACTGATTGTATTTACATACTCCGCCAGTGTTGTGACGCTTCCAAGCTCCTGCTGTAATATTCCAAGATCTTTCTGAATCTGTGTAACTGCCTGCGCAGTCGTATCATCACTGCCTGCTGCGCTTAAGCTGCCCATGAGTGTAGTTACTTGTTCATCCAGTTCACTCAAACCTTCCGCCAGTGCCTGTGCTCCCGCATCCACCTGTGAAACGCCACTTGTATACTGACTTAAATAATCCTGCAGTGTTCCGGCTCCGGTGCTCAATTGTCCCATGGCGTCCACCAGTTCATCGGAAGCACCGGTCATTTCTTTTACGCCATCAATCATGTCATTGACATCGTCAAGGTCACCGTCCTTCATATCGCTAAGCCCACATGTGGAAATTGCAGTCGCTGTGAAATCCAGTTCAAAGTTTTCCACATCCGCAGTTATTTCCACATAGTCTTTCAGGTCAATATCTTTTGTTGCCTCGTAATCTTTTAACTCCAAACTGTCTGCAAGTCCTGGAAATGCGGTTCCGATCACAATGCTCTGATCCTGGTCTGCCATGACTTTTCCACCGGAAACTTTCACATTTTTAAACTTATCCCCAGGAAGCATGAGCATGGACGCTGCAAGAAATGGAACTTTTACTTCCAAGTCTTTACCATCGATATTCACCGTCCGGCTCTCATTATTCGTATAGTCAAACCGAATTTTCACCTTGCCGCTTTTTCCTGCCAGATCTTCCGGTTTGATTTCCTTGCCGTCCAGATAATAGGTTACTTTTGTAATCACCGGAAGCTGCTGATTCGAAGTACCTTCATAGGAAATGTCTTCCCCTTTGTCCTCCCATGTGATAGTTCCATCCGCATTTTGCGTATATTCTTCGTCACCTTCCGTGTTTTTGATGTCTTTCAAATTGGAAAAATCCATGATCTCTCCGTCACCATTCCGGCGCAGCCAGTCTTTGACCGTAATCTTCTTAGCTGAACCGTCTGCATTTGCATCGACATAAACTGTTTCTGTCTTATCTTTCCATTCACCTGCATCCTCGTCACTGGATGTCTCTGCTGTCACGTCATTGGATGTCTTTACTGCCGCGTCATTGGATGTCTTTACTGCCGCGTGTACGACACTTACATTGCCTGCCACTGCCGGAAGTGCTGACGGCGCTATCATAGACAAAGTCAGCGCACCTGCTAATAATATCATTACAACTGGTCGTTTCATATTCTCCTCCTTCTGATTCTCATCTTTCTAACATTCCTTATTCACTTTTCCAGCATACTGTTTCAAGATTTCTACGAATCTCTATTCTACATTTCTCAATGCTTCACCCATTGGATCACTATTCTACATTTTTCAATGCTTCATCCATTGGATCACTATTCCACATTTTTCAACGCTTCATCCATTGGAACTTTGCGGATTCTTCGATATTCAATTGCTGCCACAACGGCATATGCCGCCACGCCGATCACAAACATTTCCACGAAAATCTTCGGATCTATGTAAAATGTGATCCAGCCGGTAATGCTTGTCAGCATCATTTCCCGGAACAGAATCTGCATGATTTCCAGCTCCAATGGCAGGCTGATCAAAATAAACAGCACGACCACGATAGACGTGGACAGAATGTACAGCCGGCTGATTTCGCCGTTTGTATATCCCAGGATTTTTGCCATGGAAATAGACTGCGCATTTTTCTCAATGATGATCTTGGACAGGAGATAAATCAATACGAGGAAAATAATCACGGAAAATCCGTCCATCAGATTCATCATACTTCCCATGGACACGTCGAGCTGTCTGGAAATCTTGGTCAGATCCTCAATGTCAATGGTGGAACCGATATATTTTTCATCAATATCCGTAATTTCGGAATCAGAGAAATATCCGCTGAAGCTGTCTTTGTCCATATCAAATGTTTTGTTGAGTTCCTGTATTGGCATAAATATGGAGAGTGAACCTACGTAATCATATACACCTGCAACTTTAAACTTGTATTTTTTATTTTCATACTTTTCCTTTAAAGTAATTGTGTCACCTTTTTTCAGACTAAATTTTTCTGCATAACCGGAGGAGAGATATACCTCAGGGATATTCTCCACATTTTTCACATCTGTATCAGATGCGGAATCTGATGTTTTCCACTTAATGTTGATATATTTGCTATTGTTTTCCACACCGTAGAGGATAATTTCCTCACTCTTATATTTTCCAGGAAGGGTGTTCAGTGAATAGACGCTGAATTTTTCTGCATCCGGATTTTCTGTCTCTACTGCCTGACTGAACATCATCATGGACACCATCTGCTCAAGCTTACTGTCTCCACCTGCCATGCTCGCCGGCATCTGCAGCATGTATTGATATTTGCTGAGCATGCCATTTTCCATTTCCACTTGATAATGGTCCAGCACAGATGGAAGCATCAGTCCGAACATCAACAACATATTTGCGAAAATAATTCCCACAAACAATACTGCGTAGTTACTCATATTCTGAAGGATCACACGTATCCGGAATCTGTGGAAAAAGCCAAGATGCTCACTCAACGGCAATGCATGTTTCTGTTTACGTCTGCTTAAATCCCTTCTCAGGAAATTCAGTGGTGATAGTTTTAATTTGTACCACAGCAGCACAGAATTTACCACAAGCATAATGAGGATCGGCACTACCGTTGTCAGGAGAAATGCTTCCGCGTTCCAGATGGTCACGTAGGTCGGCAGGCTGTAGCTTCCATAGTAAAGTCCCGCGCAATAATCTTTTCCTACCGTATAGCCGATAATATTTCCAATAATCGCTCCGATAAATGTGACAAATACCGGGGCTGCCATGTAATGCCGGATCAGTTCACCTCTTGTATAGCCGGATGCCCGCAAGGTGCCGATTACATTTGCCTCTTTACGGATCGTGTTGCTGGTAGTGATTGCAAAGACAAATGCCATGATCACGATGATGATATAAAGAAGCACGATCATCATCGAACGGTCACCGCCCATATCATCCCCAGTGAAGATGATTGCCTGGTTCGTGTATCTTGGGACAAATTCTTCCAGTGTCACTTCTTTTGCCACATCTTCCATCAGATCTTCCGAAATGTCTTTTTCTGCCTTTTCATTTTTTGGCTCAGTATTGTATTTCCATGCGTAGCTGTAATTCAACTGATCGGTCTTGTAGCTGTCGAACTCCTCTGGACACACTACCGACACGCCAAATTTTACCGAGTCAAACATGGAATCATTATTATTGGAAAACAAGGCGCTGTAATCTGAAAGCGCCACAAGACCGGTAATCTTCCATGTATGTCCGCCACTTTCAATCTCATCACCCACGCTCAGATTATTATTGTCTGCATACATACGGTCAATACCGATTTCTCCCGGTTTTTCAGGCATTTTCCCCTTCATCAGACACACCTTATTGACCTCATCACGATTCTTGAAAATGCGCATTGTACTTCCATTCGTTAAAGCTTCCTCTACATAATAATTCTCGTACAATTTGATGCCCAGATCTTCGATATCCTGAATCTGAGCATTGTTCATTTTCTTTTCTGTCCGGAAATGTCCATTTTCAATGTTATATTTCTCAAAGCTTTCCTCGTACGCCTGGATCATACTTCCATCGGCCACCAGAAATCCTGATACCATTCCGATCGTCAGCGTCATCAAGATAAAAATGACCAGATATTTTCCAAATTCTCCACGAAGCTCCCGGAACAGACGTTTATTTAACGGGCTTCTCATCACGCGTCCTCCTTACCAATCCAGCTCTCTCGCCGGAATCTTCTTCTCATTGCGGTAACTTTTTCTCACCGCACCGTCACGGAGACGAATCACGATGTCCGCCATGTCTTTGATTGCGTCATTGTGTGTGACCATAATGACCGTGTTACCGTACTTCTGGTTGACACGCTCGATCAGCTCCAGAATATCCTTGGACGTGTTATAATCCAAAGCTCCTGTCGGCTCATCGCAGAGCAAAATATCCGGATTTTTGACAATTGCCCTTCCGATTGCCGTTCTCTGCTGCTGCCCGCCCGACAACTGGTTCGGTAACTTTTTCCTGTGTTCATAAAGTCCCAGCGTCTGTAACAATTCATCAACATCCAGCGGTCTGTCACTTAGATAAGCCCCAACCTCAATATTTTCCCGGACAGTCAGATTCGGAATCAGATTGTACATCTGAAACACATAGCCCAGATGCTTTCTACGATATGCCGTCAGTTTTTTCTCATTCATATCGGCCATGCGCTCACCTCCGATGGAAATGTATCCCTCATCCGCATCATCAATTCCACCGATAATATTTAACAGTGTAGATTTCCCAGAACCAGACGGTCCAAGTAATACACAGATATCACCCTTCTCTATAGAAAAATCCACACCCCGCAACACTTCCACACGGTTCGAATCACTGCCAAAACTCTTTTTCAGATTATTGATCTCAATAAACATATATTGTTTCCTCACTCCCTGTAGTTAGTCTAATGCAACTATATTTTACCACAGAATCAAAATGCAGAAATAGAAAGGCCTGAAAAAACAGTGCGCCTATTGAGAACTTTTATCAATAATTCAAAAATGCCTCGGCATTCTTGCTGCGAGGTGCGCGTCATGCAATTGCATAACATACTTCTACTGCGCACCTCTGCAAGTCTACACTCCGTTTCGGTCGGCGCAAAACCATTGTCCACCGGACAATGTGCGCCCTGCCGGAGGCTATATCAGCCGGGAAATTGTAGATGAAAATGATGCAATTTAAGAAAAATGAAAAAGGGACAGGTTGAAATTTAATTGGGGACGGGGTTTTTTTGAAAAAACCCCGTCCCCAATTAAATTGTTTTAAATACTTACACATCTTTCATGGTGAGTTGTATTCTTTTTTTCTTTAAGTCTACGCTCATGACTTTGACGTCTACGATGTCTCCTACGCTGACGACTTCTAGTGGATGTTTGATGAATTTTTTGTTTGTCATCTGGGATATGTGTACAAGTCCGTCCTGGTGGACCCCGATGTCTACAAATGCTCCAAAGTCGATTACGTTTCGGACGGTTCCTTTTAAGATCATGCCTTCTTTTAAATCTTTCATTTCCAGGACGTCTGTGCGGAGGATTGGTTTTGGCATCTCGTCTCGTGGGTCGCGTCCCGGTTTTTCCAGTTCTTTTACGATGTCGCGCAGTGTGATTTCTCCGATTTCCAGTTCTTCTGCGAGTTTTTTGTAGTCCTTGATGGTGAGTGATAAGCCTGCCAGTTTACCGGCGCAGATATCTTCGGTGGTAAATCCTTGTTTTTTCAGGAGTTTTTCTGCTGCCTCGTAGCTTTCTGGATGTACGCTTGTTGTGTCCAGTGGATTTTTTCCATTTTGAATGCGTAAGAATCCGGCGCATTGTTCAAATGCTTTTGGTCCCAATTTTGCTACTTTTAGGAGTTGCTTTCTTGTCTCAAATCTTCCTTGTTCTTCCCGGTATGCCACAATATTTTTCGCTATGGCTGAGGTAATGCCGGATATGTAGGAAAGCAGTGGTGCGGAAGCTGTGTTCAGGTCTACGCCTACGCGGTTTACACAAGATTCTACGACTCCGGACAATGTATCATTTAACTTTTTCTGGTTCATGTCGTGCTGGTACTGACCGACTCCGATGGATTTCGGATCGATTTTTACTAGTTCTGCCAGCGGGTCCTGCAGTCTTCTTGCGATGGACGCTGCGCTTCTCTGTCCAACATCAAAGTTCGGGAATTCTTCGGTTGCAAGTTTACTTGCAGAATATACGGAAGCTCCCGCCTCATTTACGATGATGTACTGTACTTTCTGTGGAATTTCTTTCAGAAGGTCTACAATGATCATCTCGGACTCGCGTGAAGCTGTTCCGTTTCCAACGGAAATGAGGCTGATATTATATTTTGCAATGAGTTTTTTTAACGTGTCTTTTGCGGCCTGGATTTTCTGTGGTGTCGTCGGTGCTGTAGGGTAAATGACGGTAGTGTCTACAACTTTTCCGGTTGGGTCTACGACAGCCAGTTTGCAGCCGGTACGGAATGCCGGATCCCAGCCAAGAACTGTGTGTCCCACGATTGGAGGCTGCATCAGAAGCTGTTCTAAATTCTTGCCAAATACTTCGATAGCTCCATCTTCTGCTTTTTCGGTCAATTCACCTCGGATTTCGCGCTCGATTGCCGGAGCAATGAGTCGCTTGTAGCTGTCTTCGATTGCTTCTTTGAGAATCTGTGTTGTACTCAGGTTTTCACCACGGATAATTTTCTTTTCCAGATACCGGAGAATGTCCTCCTGCGGTGCCTCGATTTTCACGGTCAGGAATTTTTCTTTCTCACCACGGTTAAGTGCCAGCGTGCGATATCCAGCCAGACGGTTCACCGGCTCATCGAATTCATAATAATTCTCATAAACAGACTCTGCCTTCTCGTCTTTTGCACTGGAAGTGATATGTCCTTTTTGCATCGTCTGCTTCCGGATCCAGCTTCTATAATCCGCCTCATCGGAAATGTTCTCAGCGATAATATCTCTGGCACCTTCCAGCGCTTCCTGTACATTTGTCACACCTTTTTCTTCATTTATATACTGCTTTGCAACTTCCTCTAAGGACTCTTTTGTCTTCTGCAGCGTGATCAATGTGGCCAAAGGCTCCAGTCCTTTTTCTTTTGCGATGGTCGCGCGAGTCCGTCTCTTTGGCCGATACGGACGATACAGATCTTCTACAACAACCTGCGTCTGTGCTTCCAGAATCTGTTTTTTCAGTTCTTCGGTAAGTTTTCCCTGCTCTTCGATAGACGCTAATACCTGTTCTTTCTTTTCTTCCAGATTGCGCAGGTAAACGAGTCTTTCATATAATTTACGGAGCTGTTCATCATCCAGCGTTCCGGTTGCTTCTTTTCGATATCTGGCAATAAATGGAATTGTGTTTCCCTCGTCGATCAGCTTCACCGCTGCCTCGACCTGCCAGAGTTTCACACCGAGTTCTTCTGTTATCTTCTGATTAATATCCATATATAGTATCCTTTCTCCATTATCGTGATGCCTGTATCAAAAAGCAGCATCATATTGCATTATTATACTCGAACTACTTTTTATTTACAACATTTTCAAAAATCCTTGACTCAATCCTTAACGCGTCTTCATATGTGCAAGCAGAGTCTGCTCTGTTTTCTTGATAATTTTCTCCTTCTATGTTATACTACGCGTAGAATTAAACCGAAGGGATTTTTAAGAAAATGAGTGAAATATTATCGAAGCAGCAACTGAAGTCAAAAGAGACGAAAGCTAAAATCTTCCGGGCTGCAAAACACATTTTGCAGAAGCACGGATATGAAGCGCTCTCTATCAAAAATATCTGTGAAGAAGCCAGCGTTTCTAACGGAAGTTTTTATCATCATTTTAAGACTAAAGATGATCTGCTTTCCTACTATATTGAAGAACAGCCGAATATTAACCCAGATCTTCTTGATATACCAAAGAGTGCTGATGAAGTTAAATCTGCCATTGTATACGTCTACCTGAATTATGTGCATTATTGTCAGGAACTCGGCGTTGAATTTATGGCGAATTATTATACTCCGAAAAACCAGTCTCTGAACCCATTGATCCGTACCGAACGTCCGTACCCGATCGTGACTGTACACAATTATCTGCAGAAATGTATCGGTGCCGGAATCATTTCCCCGAATCAGGATATTGAGGATATCACGACAGATATTCGTATGATCGTTATTGGAAATGTTTTCGAATGGTGCCTGAAAGAGGGGAACGCAGATTTTGAGGGAAATATGAAACGTTCCCTGGAATCTTATATGAATGGAGTCTTCTAACAACTGATGTTGTACGAAAAATACAAATGTTTCAAAAGCATTTTTTTCGTGCAGCATCATTTTTTATCATTATGGAATCAACAATCAGAATGAATTTATTAAATACAAATATTTTATTGAGAACAAACATTTTATTGGAAATAAGCATTTTGTTGCAGTGAACTTTATTTGCGGACATAAAAAGAACCTTTAAGTGAGCGTTCTTAAAGGTTCTTTCTATTTTAGAAGGGAAATGGCATTTCTTAATGCCAACAATAATATCTTTATGTTTGTATTATAGTCCAGGTTGCAAAAAAAATCCAATTGCTTATTATTATATAGCAGATAACTTATAGATTTTATCTATATTTCAAGTCGAACGTCCTTGAGACTTGGCGCGTGATTCTGGTCAGCGAAGCTGACTTATTCCTATCAGAATCACTGCGCATCCTCGCGGAGCGTTTATCTCAGTCGGAGACCTAACTCCCACTGAGACAAATTTGCTATTACTCACCACCTGAAGGACGCCACTGAAAAACTGTTTTTACATACAATATATAGTAGCGCAAAACATACAAATATACTTTATCTTGTACTACTTTGCGCAAAATAAGGACTTTTTCAGTGGCGTCCCTGAAGAGATGGGAGTCTTCTCGACGGAGATAAACATTCTCTCCTGTTTCAGTCAAATAGAAAAATATTTACATTTTATTATATAACATTCTTTTGGCGAAAAGCAACGAATTGCAATAAATTCTTCTATTTACATTGCGTGCTATATATTTTCACCAGTTCTGTTATCATGTCAACGGCTTTTTCCATACTTTCAACTGTGACATGCTCATAAGGTCCATGATATGCATGACCACCTGTTCCAAGATTCGGGCAAGGAAGTCCACGGAAACTAAGCTGGCATCCATCTGTACCGCCTCGTATTGGCAGACACTGCGGAGTAAGTCCGACTGTCTCGCATGCTTTCTTTGCATTGTCGATCAGATGCATATGCTGTGCAATAATCTCACTCATATTACGGTATTGATCTTTTAATGTAAGAATAACAGTTCCGTCTCCCCATTTTTGATTTAGGTCATCTGTAATCTGCTTCATTACTTTCTTGCGTTGCTCAAACTTTTCTGCATCGTGGTCTCGGATGATGTAATGAAGCTTTGCAAGTGCACATTCGCCTTCCATACTCAGCAAATGATAAAATCCCTCATAGCCTTCTGTATCACGAGGAGTCTCGCCCTTTGGAAGCATAGAATCGAATTCCATGGCAACAAGACTGGCGTTAACCATCGTATCTTTGGAGGATCCCGGGTGTACACTGACACCATGAAATTCTATAGAAGCACTGCATGCATTAAAATTCTCATACTGAATCTCATTTTCAGTGTCACCGTCAAGTGTGTATGCAAAATCCGCACCGAACTTATCAATATCAAAATGTGCAGCACCGGTTCCGATCTCTTCATCCGGTGTAAATGCAACACAAAGTGGACCGTGTGGAATATTTTCTTCATTTAATCTTTCAATCAATGTAAGAATCTCTGCAATCCCGGCTTTATCATCGGCACCAAGAATTGTCGTTCCATCACTGGTAATCAATGTTCGTCCTTTTAAGTTCTTAAGATGCGGAAACATTTCAGGACTTAAGGTAACTCCACTTTCTCCAAGAGCCAGTGCTTCTCCGTCATACTTTTCTGTAATCACTGGTTTTATATCATGATCACAATAATCAGAAACCGTGTCCATATGTGCAATGAAACCAATTGCAGGTGCGTTTTCATATCCTGGCGTTGCTGGAATTTTCCCATAAAGGAAGCATGAATCTGTCAATATTACATTGCAGATTCCCAAATCTTCCATTTCCTTTTTTAAAACATATGCCAGGTCAAATTGACACTGGGAGGAAGGTGTTGTATCACTTTCCTCATTGCTTGGTGTACGGATCACCACATATTTCAATAATCGTTCATATACGTTCATAATATATATACTCCTTAAAAACAATATAATATTGAGGTATCTCTATTTATGATATCTGTAGATTATCCCGCGAATCATATCGGTATTATTCTTTGCAGACATCAACCCATTTTTCTGCACCTGCGACCGCTTCAAGTTCTGCGATTGTAAGTCTGACTGCACTGTGATCATTACCTGCCGCCGGATAGACTGTATCGAATTTTTTCAGAGATTCATCCAGATAAACAGGGATTCCTTCTTTGATGCCAAATGGGCATACACCGCCCGGAGCATGTCCGATAAAATCTTCCACATCATCAAACGGAATCATCTTTGCCTTTGTGTGAAAAGTATCTTTATACTTATGATTGTCTACCCTTGCAGTACCCTCTGCTAGAATCAGAATCGGTGTATCACTGACCAGAAAAGATAATGTCTTCGCAATCATGCCAGGTTCTACTCCAAGTGCCTCTGCCGCAAGCTGTACTGTTGCACTGGAATCTTCCAGTTCAATGATATGGTCTTCGTAACCTTTTTCTTGTAAATATTTTTTTGCTTTTTCAAATGACATAGTAAAAGCCTCATTTCGTAATTATTCGATAGCTGATTTTTCTGAGAAACTGGTAAATAATATTAGCTCTCTGTTGCCATCAGCATATTTATTGTATCATAAAAATGCTTAGAAGAAAGTACTAATTATTGCATGACGCGCACCTCGCAGCAAGAATGCCGAGGCATTCTTGAATTTCATTCTTTTATAGCCCATTATAAAAAGCTCTGGACATCTGCCAGATCTTTTATTGTCACCGTTTCTTATTCCATTCTGTTCTCATTCTCTCTCCATACCGTTTTCGTAAAAATTTCTTTCCTATTCCTGCTTAAATCCTTCTCCGACAACTTCATTGGATTCCATAATGATCGTAAATGCTTTCGGATCTATCTCTTTTACCATTCTTTTTATCGTATACATCTGCTTGTTATTGCATGCACACATGACCACGTCTTTTTTTTCACCACTATAGCTTCCCACACCTTCCAGAATCGTTGAGCCACGGCCTGCATATTCATCAATCTGTTCTGCCACCTCTTTTCCTTGCTTTGTTACAATCAATGTCATCTTACCTTCATCTATTCCATACATAATACGATCCATAACCGTCGCCATAAGATATGTCACAAGAATTCCATAAATCAGTCCGTCAACTTCTTTGAATACCAGTGCACTTCCAAGGATAATCGTACAGATATCCAAACCGAATGTGATCATACCGAGTGTCATGTGTGGTTTTGCTTTCTTGATGGACATACTGATAAAATCCTGTCCTCCGGTAGAGGAACCTCGCATAAAAATCAGCGCAAATCCGATTCCGCATAATACACCCATGCAAAGCGCAGCAAGAAGCCTGTTTCCATTATACACTGGAAGCATCGGTGCCACATAGTCTGTCAGTACGGACCAGATCAGAGTTGTCTTTACTGACTTTAGGAAAAATGTTTTTCCAAGATATTTGTAACAGAAAATGGTGACCGGGATATTCAGAAGTATCATTCCTGCACCAACTGGAATCTTAAACAGATGATACAGTATGATTGCAATTCCGGAAAATCCTGCTACCGGAAAATTCGCATTCAGCGCAAAATTATAAATTCCAACCGCACCAAGCATTCCTGCTGCTAGATCCACCAGAAGATCAATCCCTAATTCCTTCCAGTCAAATTTTTTCTTTAACATCTACATTTCCTCCTCTTATCTTTCATCTGATATCATAGCTTCTCTCAAAAAAAGAACAGACACAAACTATATATTCTATAATTCGCATCTGCTCTTGTATTATAATTTCATTTCACGAAGATTTAAAATTCTCTGATTACTGCTTCCCCGAAACTGTAATGTAATATCCTTCAAATCTTCTACAAACGGACCATCTACCAGTACATCTATATAAGACAGCATCTCATCCGTGACTTCTGTATAGGCTCTTCCACCTGGTATCAGATCTTTGTCATATACATACCCGGAATAACTCCAGATATTCTTCTTTGGATACATTTCCCGGACTTTTTTTAAGAGCTTTACAAGTTCTCTTTGATTCTCCGGTTCAAATGGTTCTCCGCCAAGAAGTGTAAGTCCTGCAATGTATGGATGATTCAATGCATCCAAAATTTCTTTTTCAGTCTTCTCAGTATACGGATTTCCATAATGGAAATCCCATGTTTCTGCATTAAAACAACCTTTACAGTGATGACGACATCCTGAGACAAACAATGTCACTCGAACTCCCGGGCCATCTGCTATATCATATTTTTTTATTTCTCCATAATTCATATAAAATTCCCAGCCTTTATTTTTTCCAACTAATCTGCAAATTTTAATGCAAAATCCGGGAACCGTATAATTTTATACTTTAACTCCGCAATTTGCTTTTACAGATGTAAGACTCTATCCTTAATCTCCTGTGTCCTTCCCTGATTCCAGAACTGTGTTCCGATATATCCACATGTTCTTCTGGCTACTGACATCTTATCTTGATCATGGTTCCCACAGTTCGGGCACTCCCAGATAAGCTTTCCACTTTCGTCTTCTTTAATCTGAATCTCTCCATCATAACCACAGATTTCACAGTAGTCACTCTTTGTATTCAATTCTGCATACATAATATGCTCGTAGATGAACTGCATCACAGAAAGGACTGCCGGAATATTCTGCTGCATATCCGGGACTTCAATATAGCTGATTGCTCCTCCTGGTGACAGTTTCTGGAACTCTGCCTCGAACTCCAGCTTGTCAAATGCATTGATTGGCTCAGATACATGTACATGATAACTGTTCGTAATATAATTCTTATCTGTAACTCCTTTGATGATTCCGAATCTCTTCTGAAGACATTTTGCAAACTTGTATGTGGTAGACTCCATCGGTGTACCATATACAGAATAGCTGATATTCTCAGCAGCTTTCCACTGGGCACATTTGTCATTCAACCTCTGCATAACTGCCATTGCAAATGGTCTGGCTTCCGGATCTGTATGCGTCTTTCCAAGCATGCGCATGCACATCTCATAAAGGCCTGCATATCCAAGAGAAATGGTTGAATATCCGCCATATAGAAGCTTATCAATGGTCTCACCTTTTTTCAGTCTTGCCAATGCGCCGTACTGCCAGAGAATCGGTGCCACATCTGAAATAGTTCCAAGAAGTCTCTCATGACGGCAACGGAGTGCTCTGTGGCATAACTCCAGTCTCTCATCAAGAATCTGCCAGAATCTGTCCATGTCTCCTTCTGCGGAACATGCTACATCTACCAGGTTAATTGTAACAACACCCTGATTGAAACGCCCGTAGAATTTATGCTTTCCGTTTGGAAGCATCTGAGAATCCTCTACTGTCAGGAAAGATCTGCATCCCATACATGGATAAACTTCACCTTTTTTCAGTTCCTTCATGATCTTTGCAGAAATGTAATCCGGAACCATACGCTTTGCAGTACATTTTGCTGCAAGCTCTGTCAGATACCAGTACTTAGAATCTTCTGTAATATTATCTTCGTCCAGGACATAAATCAGTTTCGGGAATGCCGGTGTAATCCAAACACCCTTCTCATTCTTAACGCCTTGCATTCTCTGTTTTAATACTTCTTCAATGATGAGTGCAAGATCCTGTCTTGTCTGACCGTCTTCCACCTCATCCAGATACATGAATACGGTAACAAACGGTGCCTGTCCGTTACATGTCATGAGTGTGATAAGCTGGTACTGGATTGTCTGAATTCCGCTTTTTACCTCTTCTCTCAGACGGCAGTCTGTCAGTTTGTCAATGATTGCCTCATCCAGACTCTCCCCACATGCTTTACGTTCAGAGATAACAATATTACGGATTTTCTTACGGCTGATATCCACAAATGGTGCAAGATGTGCCAGTGTAAAAGACTGTCCTCCATATTGATTACTTGCTACCTGTGCTACAATCTGAGTCGTCACATTACAAGCCGTAAAGAAGCTGTGTGGTTTCTCGATCATTGTCTCACTGATGACGGTTCCGTTCTGAAGCATATCTTCCAGATTGATCAGATCACAGTTGTGCTCTTTCTGTGCAAAATAATCTGAATCATGGAAATGAATGATTCCCTGTTCGTGTGCTTCTACAACCTCTTCCGGAAGAAGCACACGCTTGGAAAGGTCTTTACTTACTTCTCCTGCCATATAATCTCTCTGCGTGGAGTTGATCACCGGGTTCTTATTGGAATTTTCCTGATTGACTTCTTCATTAATGTTATCAATCAGTGCAAGGATCCCGTTATCTGTTGTATTGGACTTTCTTGCCAATTCACGTTTATAACGGTAGCGCACATACTTCTGTGCCACTTCATAGCCACGCATTCCCATAATTCCAGTCTCTACCATATCCTGAATGTCTTCTACATGTATAGCGTGAGTTGATTTTTTTACCTGTCCTGCAATATCATCTGCAATTGCCCGGACCTGAAATTCATTCAGTTTGTAAATATTATCAACTTCTTCATTAGCTGCGCGGATTGCATTCTCGATCTTTTCCAGATCAAAGCCGACTTCCTCTCCATTTCTTTTGATTACTTTCGTCTTCACTAACATCTTCATGTCTCACGCCTTTCTTATATATCTTTGTTCTTCTGCTTTTCGGATCCACCACAACATCTTGTGTTCCACAATTCACACTCACTCCGGTAAGAAACTATTTAGCTTCTTCAAAATCACAAGATATTGTGTTCCGCTTCATTATATTACTACAAAATATGGCGTTTGAAAAGCATTATTTTAATTTTAACATACTTTTATAAGTATACCTTTTTCTGTCCATTTTTTGCCCATTTTGTCTGTTAAAAATCAAATAATGACAACTGATTGGACTCCGGAAGGTCTCCTAAAAGTCCTAAATCTGCCATGTAATCTACAACCGTCTTACTTGCTTTCGTACGGTTTCTAAAATCATCTTTGGACAGATATGGACCATCTTTTGCCGCTTCCTCCACCGCTTCTGCAGCCTTCTCTCCCATTCCGTCAATGCTGGAAAACGGTGGCATCAACTTTCCGTCTATGATGCTGAATTTTGTTGCTTTTGCGCGATAAATGTCGATTGGCAGGAATTCATATCCCCTCGCATACATTTCCTGAACAATATGCATGTCCTTCATTGTATCCTGTTCTTTTTTGCTGAGAGAATCAGACCGTCTTGTATAATCATCAATATAGTATTGCAGTTTTTCCTTGCCCTGACACATAATTTCATAAGAAAATGCATCTGCACGGATTCCAAAATATGCTCCATAGTATGCCAGCGGATAATTTACCTTACAATAGGCGATACGATATGCCATCATGACATAGGCTGCCGCATGGGCTTTCGGAAACATATATTTAATTTTCTCACAGGAACCAATGTACCACTCTGGCACATCATGTTCCAACATATCTTTTTTATACTCCGGCCAATCTTTACATTTTCCTTTTGCAACGGTACCTTTACGCACTCGCTCCATGATCGTGAAGGATTCCTCACTATCCAGTCCTTTGTTGATCAGATATGTCATAATATCATCTCGGGTACAGATTGCTGTAGAAATGGTTGCCTTACCGCTCTTGATCAGATCCTGCGCATTGTTCAGCCATACGTCCGTTCCATGGGACAATCCGGAAATACGGATCAGATCTGAAAGTGTCTGTGGTTTTGTATCTACTACCATCTGGATTACGAAATCCGTTCCGAACTCCGGAATTCCAAGACATCCTACCGGACATCCCCCGATATCATCTGGTGTGATTCCAAGTGCCGATGTATCATGGAATAAAGACATTACCCCCTGATCATCCAGAGGGATATCTGTTGCTACAAATGGATGATCCGTCTCATTGTACTCATTTTCCATAGCAGGCGAACTGATATATGCCTCAAGTGCCTTGATCATGGTTGGATCATCATGACCCAGAATATCCAATTTTAACAAGTTGTGGTCGATGGAATGATAGTCAAAATGTGTCGTAATAATATCAGTCGTCATATCATTTGCCGGATGCTGCACCGGAGTGAATGAGTTGATATCTTCCCCGTGAGGAAGTACAATGATTCCTCCCGGATGCTGTCCGGTACTTCTGCGGATACCGGTACATCCCTGAACAATCCTGTCAATTTCGCAAGTTCTCTTTCTTGTTCCCCGCTCTTCAAAATAGTTCTTTACATACCCAAATGCTGTCTTATCCGCCAACGTACCAATCGTTCCGGCACGGAACGTCTGTCCGGCTCCGAAAATAATTTCCGTATATTTATGAGCATTACTCTGATAATCTCCTGAGAAGTTCAGATCGATATCTGGCTCTTTATTTCCTTTAAATCCAAGGAATGTTTCGAACGGAATATCAAATCCATCTTTTACAAGCCTGGTTTTGCACACCGGGCACTCCTTATCCGGCATATCCCATCCACAGCCCCCTGCGTAAGCCCGTACTTCTTCGGATTCAAAATCACTGTAGTGGCACTTCGGGCAATAGTAATGTGGGCTTAATGGATTTACCTCTGTAATTCCAGCCATGGTCGCAACAAAAGAAGATCCTACCGAACCACGGGATCCTACAAGATATCCGTCCTCGTTAGATTTCCACACCAATTTCTGTGCGATAATATACATAACGGCGAATCCGTTGGAAATAATGGAATTAAGCTCACGTTCCAGACGCTCTGTAACAATCTCCGGAAGCGGATCTCCATACATAGAATGTGCCTTGTTATAACATATTTCACGAAGCGTTTTATCTGAATCTGGAATGACCGGTGGACACTTATCCGGGCGGACTGGTGATATTTTTTCCACCATATCCGCAATCATATTGGGATTGTCAATGACAATTTCTTTTGCTTTTGCTGAACCAAGGTATTCAAACTCCTCTAGCATTTCATCTGTCGTATGCAAATACAACGGTGCCTGCTGATCTGCATCTTTGAATCCTTTTCCTGCCATAATGATACGGCGGTACACTTCATCTTCCGGATCCATAAAGTGCACATCACAGGTCGCCACGACCGGCTTATCAAACCGTTCTCCAAGGCGGATGATCTCACGGTTGATCTCACGTAAATCTTCCTCACTTTGAACCTTCTCCACACGATCACTATCAATCATGAACCGGTTATTTCCAAGTGGCTGTATTTCCAGATAATCATAAAAATTAACAATTCTGGCAATCCGCTCTGCAGATTTTTCTCCCAGTATTGCCTGATACAATTCTCCTGCTTCACAAGCACTTCCAATAATCAGACCCTCCCTGTATTTTAACACTTCGCTCTTTGGCATTCTCGGCTGACGTCCAAAATACTCCAGATGTGACTTGGAAATCAATGTATAAAGGTTCACGCGTCCAATATCATTCTTTGCCAGAACAATGACATGATAAGACGGCATCTTACGGATTGCTTCCGCGTTGTGCGCGCCAAAATGATTCATCTGATCCAGTGTCTCGATTCCACGTTCTTCCAGCATCTGAATAAATTTCACATAAATCTCTGCGGTAACTCTGGCATCATCCACTGCTCTATGGTGATGTTCCTGAGAAATATTCAGTGCTTTTGCCACAACGTTTAGCTTAAATTTTGAAAGTGTCGGTAATAATACACGGGCAAGTCCCACCGTATCTACAGAAGTAAAATCCGGTTCTATGCCCTGCTGCCTGCAATTTTCTTCGATAAAGCTCACATCAAAACTGGCATTGTGCGCTACCAGCACTGCATCTCCTACGAACTTTAGAAACTGTGGGAGAATTGTCTCAATCTCCGGTGATTCCATAACCATCTCATCAGTAATGCTTGTAAGCTGTGTGATTCGAAATGGAATCGGAATCTTCGGATTCACAAATGTACTATACTTATCCGTAATTTCTCCGTTCTCAACTTTAACTGCACCAATTTCGATAATCTTATCTTTTGCCGAACTAAATCCCGTCGTCTCCAGATCGAATACAACATAGGTTCCTTTTAAAGACTGACCTTTCTCATTGACTGCCACATCCTGCAAATCATCGACCAGATATCCTTCCACACCATAAATAACTTTAAATGGATCGTCTTTATCCAGTGTCTCAATATAATGATTCGCGTCCGGGAACGCCTGTACCACACCATGATCTGTAATCGCAATTGCCTTATGCCCCCAGTCATGTGCTCTCTTTACAAGATCTTTGACCTCGGAAACTCCGTCCATGTCACTCATTTTCGTATGACAGTGGAGCTCCACTCTCTTTTCTACCGCATTGTCTTTTCTGGATTCTGTAAAATCAGAAATTTTCTTAATTCCAAACACAGAAGAAATGACAAGTTCGCCGTCAAATTTATCAATATTGGTCACGCCTTTAATTTTCAGGAATGCACCCATTTTAATTTCAGCCAATACATCTGCAAGTTGATCATTACGCACGAACATCTTGACCATGATCGTATCAGTAAAGTCTGTCACTGCATACATGACAATGGTCTTTTCATTGCGGATTTCTCTTGTATCAAAGCTAATGACTTTTCCTCGAAATGTAATTTCTCCCATCTCACCAATCACGGTTGACAGTTCAATCGGCTCATCGTCAAATGGACGTCCGTAAATCAAACCTGACTCATCAAGATCCATCTTCGCAGATTTCACAAACACCTTCTTATCACGAAATCCACCCTTCTGGAATCCACTGCCTTTTGAAAATCCACCTTTTGCAGGACTGCCAGAATTTTTTCCGTCTCCGGAATTTTTTCCACCTTGTCCGCTTCCAGATGTTTCTTTTTCCCCAGACTTTGCTTCTTTTTCCTGATTTTTTTCCTCTTTTTGCTTCTGTACAGCCTCAACCTGATCCAGTATACTGTCTACTTCCTGCTGCAGACGCATATCATTGTATTTCAAAGTACTTTCTTTTGGTTCTTTATACATGACACGAATCTCAATAGGCAATCCGAAACGGTCTGCATACACACCTTTTAAATAATCTGTCAGAGAATCTTTTTTCCCTTGCGCAATAACAGTGTCGATTAACTGCATGCAAAGAATATTTCCTTCTTCAAAGGTACATTTCGCATTCTGCAGCATATTGCGTTCTACAACACTTCTTGTATCCAGCTCCGCAAGAAAGCTGTCCAGATACTCCGCCATCACATTCTCTGGCGTGTACTGTCCGGACAGCTCATACTTTTCTCGAATCTCTACCTGCACGGCACTTCTTCCGAAAAGCTGGTTCTTAATCAGGTGCTCCATCTCGTATACCAATGTTTTCTGAATCAGATGACGACTTACTATATGTACTCTTAAAAATGTCCGGTCAGAGTTGGTCGTCACTTTTAATACCTGCGCTCCTTCGAACATATTACATATATCTTCTCCTGCCTTTAACGTAGGAAATACTTCAAAGAACGGTTTACTCATTCCAATGCAACAGCTCCTGTCTCAATGTCTCTAATAGTTCCTCTTCTTTTACTTTCTTTACAATCTCGCCTTTTTTGATCAGGAGTCCTTCTCCCTTTCCTCCGGCAATTCCAATATCTGCTTCTTTTGCTTCTCCCGGTCCATTGACCACACAGCCCATAACTGCGACCTTAATGTCCAGTGGGATATCTGCAACCATCTCTTCGACCTGATTTGCAAGTCCAATCAGATCAATCTGGGTTCTTCCGCATGTCGGACAGGATACAACCTCAATTCCACCTGTGCGAAGTCCCAGTGTCTTTAAAATAATCTTCGCTGTCTTGATCTCTTCTAGTGGTGATCCAGTCAGTGACACACGGATTGTATCTCCGATTCCCTGTCCCAGAATCAGTCCAAGACCTACTGAGGATTTTATATTACCTGCCAATAATGTTCCTGCCTCTGTAATTCCTACGTGTAATGGGTATGGGCATTTCTTGGCGATCAGTTCATGTGCCTTTACACACATCATAACATCAGAAGATTTGATACTGACTACAAGATTATTATATCCCATCTCCTCGATAAGCTGTATTTTGTCCAGGGCACTCTCTACAAGTCCCTCTGCAGTCACCCCATGATACTTCTCTACCAGATGCTTTTCCAGTGATCCACTATTCACACCAACACGAATTGGAACACCGTACTCTTTTGCTTTTTCAACAACAGCACGGACTCTCTGCTCATCTCCAATATTACCCGGATTAATACGAATCTTATCTGCCCCGTTCTCAATCGCTGCAATCGCCAGCTTATAATCAAAATGAATATCTGCCACAAGTGGAATATGAATCTGCTTCTTAATCTCACCAATTGCTTTCGCTGCATCCATATTCGGCACAGCGCAGCGGATGATCTCACAGCCGGCTTTCTCGAGAGCAAGAATCTGGGCAACAGTCGCCTCCACATCTTCCGTCTTCGTATTTGTCATTGACTGTATTCTGATCGGATTACCTCCTCCGATCGTAACATTTCCAATCTGAACTTCTTTCGTGTGATCTCTGTACATGATTTTTGCTCCTTCACATGCAGAAAACCTGCCACACGGCAGATTTTCTGATATTTTCGTCTTAGGTTTCTTTTGTCTGATGCCTACTTTCTGATGAACGTGAACTGTTCCCCATATTCTCGTTCTGTAAGTGTCAGCTGATTGCCATCTATGCTGTATGAAAAAGATGAATCCAGATCATCCAGTACATTCTCCAGATCTTCTTTTGTATATGCACCGTCCGCTTTCTCAACTGCCTTGTCAATCTGCTCCTCATCTTTTGTGATGGTAATAATCTTTGACTTCATATCTACGCTGTAATTCATCTCTACGGCTGCATCTGTATTCTCCGCAATATCCGTGATATCTACCTGAATCGTATCGTTCTTCTCAATCTTTAGCGCAATCGTTGCATCCTCACTTTCCCAGTTTCCTACTACTGGATTAGTCGTGAACATTCTCGTCAGCAGATATACTGCGATTAAAATGATCAGCACTGAGGATACAAGGGTAACCACTCGCCATATCTTACTTCTTTTTGCCTCATCATTGCCTGCTATAATCATACTCTTATAATCCTCTCACTTCTCTTCTTTCTATAATGACGTTGAGGTCAAAAACCCACAACTAAGATACTTACGGATTGTTTCGTGCGATGCACTCCCGGTGGTTTCAGACCTTTTGACCTTGGTATCTTTTATATAACTAAATTATAGATTCTTTTCCAGACAGTGTCAACGGGTATTCTCATGTTCCAGAACGGAACTTTTTCGCTACTTTTTGTTTACATCCGCCACACTTATCTTTTTTTCACATAACACTTGGTAAAATATACCAAAAATACAAAAGAAAGGAGACCTGGCAAGTGTCATTCGGTCAGAAGCTACGCAAATTACGCAAAAAATTTAATATGACTCAGAAAAATGTTGCTGACTGTATCCATGTCTCCCGCTCTGCTATTGCAGGTTACGAAAAAAAGGGCCGCCAGCCTTCTCACGAAAAGCTGACGGCAATCGCAGATTTATTCGAGGTCCCTGTTGATTATCTTCTGAATGACGAAGAGGATACTATCACCCTCTCTCCTTCCCGGCTTACAACCACTTCTGATGATGAGCTGAATCTTTTGCTTGCATACCGAAGCCTCTCCCGAAGCAGCAAACGTGATCTCAAAAAGTATATGAAACTTTTGAAAGAAAAAGATGCTTCAGAAAGCTCTTAATCTGCACTTATTATTTTTCTTTTTTTATTTTCTAGCACTCTTCTGCAATTTTATAAATTAGATGCTCCGTATCTTCCCAGCCAATACAAGGATCCGTAATGGACTTTCCATATACCATATCAGGTCCGATATTCTGTCTTCCTTCTTCCAGATAACTTTCCACCATAACACCCTTGATCATATTTTTCAGATCCGGATTATATCTTCGTGTATGAAGCACTTCACTGACAATACGAAGCTGTTCTTTGTATTTTTTATTTGAATTAGAATGGTTCGCATCAACAATTGCTGCTGGATTTTTCAGATCTTTCTTCTGATAAAGTTCAAATAATCGCAGGCAATCTTCATAATGATAATTTGGCTGGCATGTTCCATATTTGTCTACGCCTCCACGCAAAATCACATGTGCCAGATCATTTCCTGACGTCTGTACATCCATACCTCTGTAAATGAAACGATGTCCCATCTGGGCTGCCACTACAGAATTCAGCATCACCGACAGGTCTCCACTGGTCGGATTCTTCATTCCGACAGGAATATCCATTCCACTTGCTGTCAGACGATGCTGCTGATTTTCCACAGAACGTGCACCGATTGCCTCATAAGATAAAATATCATCCAGATAGCTTCTGTTCTCCGGATATAACATCTCATCTGCTCCGGTCAGTCCGCTTTCTTCCATAGCACGGATATGTATATGACGGATTGCAATAATTCCCGCATAAAGATCCGGTGCCTTATCCGGATCCGGCTGATGGAGCATTCCTTTATATCCCTCACCGGTCGTTCTTGGTTTATTTGTATAAATTCTTGGAATAATCATCAGTTTATCTTTTACTTTTTCATTGACTTTTGCCAGACGATTCACATACTCACACACTGAATCTTCATTATCTGCAGAACACGGTCCGATAATGACTGCAAATTTGTCCGATTTTCCCGTAAAAATATCTCGAATCTCCTGATCTCTTTTTTTCTTTAACTCTGCAAGCTTTTCTGACAGAGGATATTCTTCCTTCAGTTCTGTCGGAGAAGGCAGTGTCGTATTGAATTTCATAGACATATTTTTTCTCCTTCTATGTTTCTTCTCTCTTATTCATTCAAGACTGCACTATCCTAAAATCTGTACTCCACCAAGAAGCACATAAGATATGAACCACATAATTACAGTTGCCATGCAGATTCCAATGATGACTGCCGGAAATGCTTTCTTAAATTTCACACCGAGAAGTGCGGCAATGAGTGAACCTGTCCAGGCTCCGGTTCCCGGAAGCGGAATACCAACAAATAATACAAGTCCCCAGAATTCATATTTTTCAATCTGGTCTTTTTTCTTCATTGCTTTTGCTTCCAGCTTATCTACCAGCGGTTTTAAATGTTTTGTTCCTTTCATCCAGTTAAAAATCGGTGTGATTAGAAGCAGGATAAACGGAACCGGTATAATATTCCCAAGAATACATAATGGAATCGCTTTCGCGACCGGCACTCCAAGAAGCGGTCCTGCTACAAGAAGCGCTCCACGAAGTTCCAGAATCGGAATCATGGAAATAATAAATACAATTGCCTCTTTCCCAACACTTCCACTGAGTGCATCAATAATTCCTTGTACTAATGACTGTGTCATACATCTCTCCTTATTTTTTCATTTATTTTTGTAACTGTTCAGAACCCCGCCGCACAAATTCGCAAAAACGCACGATACTCGTGCTTTCCCACTGCTACGCAGCTAATTTTGCTCATATGTGGGGCGGTAACTCTATTCGAGTCACCTTGAAATAAGAAAAACTGCCACTTACATGCAAGCATGACGTATCAATTTTTCTTATTTCATAGGGGGTTCTGAATAGTTACTTATTTTTCATATATTCTTTCAAAAATGCAAATAACTGTTCCATCTCTTCTCTTGTTCCGATGGTAATACGCATATATTGCTCGATTCTTTCACTGCCCCAGAATCGCACATAGATATCATGTGCCTTTAATGCCTCAAACAGCTCTTTCGCATCGTATTCCGGGTGCTTTGCAAATATAAAGTTAGACCCGGAATCCAGATATGTAAATCCAAGTTTTGTAAGTTCTTCTTTTGCCCACTCCCTTGTCTCAACAATTTTTCTGACGCCATTCTCGAAATATTCCCTGTCTTTCACAGCTTCCACACCACACACAATTGAAGTCTGGTTCATAGTGTAAGAGTTAAATGAATATTTTGCATCATTTAAGTATTTGATCAATGTCGGATTGCTGATAGCATAGCCGATTCGCATACCCGCCATAGATCTTGCCTTGGAAAATGTCTGGACAACGATCAGGTTATCGTATTTGTCAATCAGTTCCAGTGCGGAACGTCCTGCAAAATCAATATACGCTTCATCCACGATCACAATGACATCCTGATTATGTGCAATGATATCTTCTACTACTGACAGATCCTCATAGATTCCTGTCGGTGCATTGGGGTTTGGGAAAATCACTCCCCCGTTCTCCTTATAGTAGTCTTCTTTTACAAGTTTGAAATCCTCATCCAGTTTCTGACACTCATATGGAATCCGATACAGATCCGCCCATACACTATAAAAAGAATAAGTAATATCCGGGAAAAATATCGGTTTTTCGGAATTAAAAAATGTCAGGAAACACATAGACAATACATCATCGGATCCTACACCTACAAATACCTGGTCCGGATTCACATGATAAAAGTCTGCAAGCGCATTTACAAGTGGTGCTGCAGTCGGATCCGGATAAAGGCGGAAACGGTCTGTATCCATCTCTTCTAACGCTTTTGTGACTCCCGGTGCCGGTGGATATGGATTCTCATTCGTATTTAATTTGATGACTTTGCGCTGTGGCTGTTCACCTGGTACATATGGCTCTACTTTTCTTATGTTCTTCTCAAATGCTTTCATACTATGCTCCTGTATCTTTGCTAAATTTGTTCATCGCCGCGACCTCTGAACATTACATGTATTCCTTTGCCAGTTCTTTGAATTTTGGAAGCGAATTCACGATTGTCTCATGAGATACACAATATGCCAGTCTTACATATCCCGGACACGCAAAGGAACTACCCGGTACCATCAGGATATTATATTTCTTTCCTGCATTACAGAATTCCTTTTCATCTGCAACTGGTGATTTTACAAAAAGATAGAATGCTCCCTGTGGTTTGATGCATTCAAATCCACATTCTTTCAATCCGTTATATAGATCTTCTCTGTTTCTGTTGTAGAAAGAAAGGTCTGTCTTTGCATCCAGGCATTTTTCTACTACTTTCTGCTGCAGAGTTGGTGCATTTACAAAACCTAAGATTCTTGTTGCCACATTGGCAGCGGAAAGAAGATCTTCACTGTCTGCAACCTCATCCGGAATAACAAGATATCCTATACGTTCTCCTGGAAGTGACAGGGATTTACTGAAAGAATATCCTACAATCGTATTATCATAATATTTCGTCAAGTATGGAACTTCCACTCCATCATAAGCAAGTTCACGATATGGTTCGTCAGAAATCAGGAAAATCTCTGTTCCATATTCTTTCTGTTTGGCCTCCATAATCGCCGCTAACTTCTTGATTGTCTCCTCTGAATATACAACACCTGTCGGGTTATTCGGCGTATTTACAATGACAGCTTTTGTCTTTGGTGTGATCTTCTGCTCAAATTCATCAAGCTTTGGCTGAAAATCAACTGTATTCGGGGAAATCTCGACCAGAACTCCATCATAGTTGTTTGTATAAGAACGATATTCTCCAAAATATGGTGCAAATGCAATCACTTCATCTCCGGGATTGATCAGAGATTTTAAAATGACATTCAATCCACCTGCCGCTCCGACAGTCATGACAATGTTCTTGCCGGAAAATTTTGTATCAAATCTTTCATTCAGAGACTTTGCAATTGCCTCTCTTACTTCCGGATATCCACTGTTACTGTTCGTATAGCCATGAAGCACAACCGGATCTGTGTCATTGACCAGTTCGACAATTGCATCTTTTACAATCTGCGGTGCCGGAACATTCGGATTCCCAAGGCTGAAATCAAATACATTCTCACGTCCGTAAATTCCTGCCAGACGTGTTCCTTCCTCAAACATTGCACGAATAGCGGAACTGTTCGCTACCATATTTTTCATTTTATCTGCTATCATTTTTCTATCTCCTTTTCATGTACATGTCCTTTTTCTACCATAAATACTGGTTTATAGGAAAGCTTTGCTTTTCTGAGTCCCTCAGAACCGGCATCATCTTCCCGATTCACATATTTGTAATCCATACACTCATGTTCTACAAATTGCTGATTGATCATAGTATATGCTCCGGGCACATCTGCATAAGCTTTCTCTATGTGAACAACAAATGTATCCGGGCAGATTGGTTCTCCGATGGTAAATGCTACGATTTTACCATCAATTCGAAGGATACCGCCCTTCAGGTCAAGTTCTTCAAAAAGTCTGAGTGCATTCATTGTCACACACATCTCTGCATTCTTATCTGTATCATCATTACAGCCATTCTCTTTTCTCCACTTCAAAGCCATCTGGAAACATTCCTCCAGATTCTCTTTTTTCATGGATTCGTAGCTCCAGCGTCCTTCAAATTCTTTTCGGAATCGATTCACATGGTTCTTCTTTCCATGCATCTTCTTACCAGACAAAGTCGCTAACTTCTCGCTTTCATAGACATAATCCGCTTCGTCCCGGTCATACTCAATCTCGAATCTTCCCGGATACCAGCTTTCCAGTCGTACAAAATCATCCGGTGTCACATTATACATACGGAACGGATAACCTCGCTCCTCACTATATGTTTTCATCTTATCCAGTGCACGCTTCACATGTTCATCTGTTCCTGCCGGAAATGCATAGGCAACATGTCCCTCATCTTCACTTTTGAACACCATGGCCCCTTCAACAATCGCCCATTTTACCGGGTACTGCCTGGACCATAAAAACACATTGACAAATGTACGTTCACAACTTCTGCTCGGATGCTCATCGAAATACTTTGTCATGATTTCCTTGTCTTCCAGCTCTGTTCTCTTAAAAATAATATCTTTCATTCTATGCTCCAATTCAAAACTAGTAAAGAGCACATCCGACGAAGAAATTCCCCGACATTGTACTCATCGCAGTTCTTGTCCATCTGATAACTGTAATTTTTACTCTTCCGAGTATAGCACATTTTCTATACTCATTACAAGGCATGCCACTGATATCATCTATGTGCTTTTTACTGCTCTGCCAAAAAACAAAGCTTCATAGCTGCAATATCTATGAAGCTTTAAGCGCTTTCTTCACAATCTCACTCATCAATTTGGAAGCTCCCAAAAGTGCTAAAGTGATTTTTGTTTTTCTTGACGTTTTCCTATATATACGGTATCATTAATTATATTATATGTAATCATTTTTATTATACGATACAAAAAATTCAACACCATTATCATTATATTATAGAGAGAAGACGATAATTATAAAATCAGAAAAGAATAAACAGGGTTTCACATTAGTAGAACTCATTGTGGTTCTGACAATCCTTGCAATTCTTGCCGCACTTCTAATTCCGGCTTTAACCGGATACATACGAAAAGCGAAAGAAAAAGCAATTATAACAGAAGCAACCGATACTTGGAAAGCTGCACAGGCAGCCATGTCCGAATGCTATGCTATGTATCCTGAAAGCTTTGTAAACCCTGATCCTAAACCGCCGTGCAGATTTTCAACGGAAATTGATGGCAAAAGAATATATCATCTGGGCAGAATTACGAATGCTGCTCTGAATGCTGTACAGAAAAATCCCAATGACAAAACAGAAATCAATACATCTAGCAGAAGAATTGCCCGACAGGTATTATCTTATCTGGATAGTGCTGATAAATCTAATGCACAGTACCTTTTCACTGCGCCCTCTGGGAAAAATACATGGGACACTACATTTAATAATTATTTTGAAGATAAACATGATTCTAATGCTGTACTGCTTCAGATTTTCCATACAACAGATGGAAAAATTGTTGCAATTAACTTTGGCAAAGATGGTTATATGGTGACAATAGTTCCCGGCAAGAAAACTACATGTGTGTATAACGGGAGATCTTTAAAATCAATCGGAGGCTAAAAAAAGGAGGCAGATTGCTGCATGCAGCATCTGGCTCCTTTTTACTCTTTAATAGCACGAACGCAAACAATCACAATATAACAAAAGGACGATTCTCCCTGCAAGCAGCCTCCCACTACTTCCGAATAGCACGAACGCCCACTTCGATTCCGCTCTGCTCCATCTCAGTGCTCGTTTGACTCACCCGTACTTCGCTATGAGGGCATGCACCCGTCCACCTCGAATCCGCTTTGCTTCTTCTCGGTGCTCGTTTGCATTCTCACACAATATAACGGAAGGACGATTCTCCCTGCAAGCAGCCTCCCACCACTTCCGAATAGCACGAACGCTCACTTCGATTCCGTTTCACTTCATCTCAGTGCTCGTTTGACTCACATAGATTAAAATAAGAGCGCCCTGAACAATAAATTGTCCCTTGCGCTCTTATATTTAATCTGCGTTCGTGCTATTCGTCCATGTTTGCGAGTTTTTTGGCCTGGTCGGCAGCGATGCAGGCATCGATGATTTCCTGGATATCGCCGTTCATGATCTTGTCCAGTTTGTATAATGTCAGACCGATACGGTGATCTGTGACACGTCCCTGTGGGAAGTTATAAGTACGGATTTTCTCAGAGCGGTCTCCTGTTCCGATCTGGCTCTTTCTTGCTTCTGCCTCTGCATCATGCTGCTTCTGACATTCCAAATCGTAGAGTTTTGCACGCAGAAGTGCAAATGCTTTTTCTTTATTCTGCAGCTGTGATTTCTCTGTCTGGCTGTAGATCACAATTCCAGTTGGATAGTGAGTCAGACGTACAGCGGAGTCTGTTGTATTGACACACTGTCCACCGTTTCCTGATGCTCTCATAACATCGATACGAATATCTTTCTCATCGATATGAACATCCACATCTTCTGCCTCCGGCATAACTGCTACTGTGATTGTTGATGTGTGGATACGTCCGCCACTTTCTGTCTCCGGCACACGCTGCACGCGGTGTACTCCGGATTCGTATTTCATCATAGAATATGCGCCCTGTCCATCAATCATAAATGTAACATTCTTCATACCACCGATTCCAATTTCTTCGCACTCTACCAGTTCCACTTTCCAGCGTTTACTCTCTGCATAATGCAGATACATACGATAAATTTCTGCAGCAAAAAGTGCTGCTTCATCTCCACCGGCACCAGCACGAATCTCAACTACTACGTTCTTGTCATCATTAGGGTCTTTTGGAAGCAACAGGATCTTAAGCTCATGCTCAAGCTCTTCTACTCTTGCTTTCGACTCATTCAACTCCTCTTTTGCAAGTTCTCGCATATCTTCGTCAGACTCTTCATTCAGAAGTTCCAGACTTTCTTCAATATTCTGCTTGCATGCTTTATATTCTTTGTATGCTTCTACGATTGGTGTAAGCTCACTTTGTTCTTTCATGAGCTTACGGAAACGGTTTGGGTCACTTGCCACATCCGGTTCCTGAAGTTCGCTCAAGATTTCTTCTAATCGAATTAGCAGATCTTCTAATTTATCAAACATCTCTATCTCCTCCTGTTTACCTGCAATATTACTATAACTGCCATATACCGGCGCAAACATTAACCATAATCCTCACTTCGGTATTCTCTATCCTGACCAATGTCTCACATTTTTGTTCGACTTGAATTTTCTACAACTCTTTTATTGTACATGCCACACACTACACGGTCAAGTCCTGCCAGATCCTTTTTCACATATATATTGCAAAATCCTGCATTTTTCATAAGCTTTGATACATCTTCTGCCTGGTCATGACCGATCTCGAACATGAGCCATGCACCATCATTCAGATGTGAAATGCTTTCGCTTACAATTCTTCTGTAAAAGTAAAGTCCGTCTTCATGTCCGTCAAGCGCAATCCACGGATCATGAAGCTTTACTTCGTCCTCCAGTCCCCGGATCACTTCCGTTCTAATATATGGTGGGTTTGACACAATAAGGTCAAAACTTTCAGATACATTTTCAAAAATGTCACTCTGTACCCATATAACAGGAACCTTAAGTCTCTGAGCATTCTTTTTTGCTACTTCAAGCGCATCCGCTGATATATCTGCGCCAACCGCTTTTCCCCCTGTAATGTGCTTTCTTTCTGCCGCATACTTTAAAAGACTGATCAGTATACAGCCAGAACCAGTACACATATCCAGCACATACATATCCGGTCTTATCACTTTCAATGCTTCTTCCACCAGGTTCTCTGTATCCTGTCTTGGTATAAGCACATGCTCATTAACAAGAAATTCATATCCCATAAACTCCTGACTTCCCGTAATATGCTGAAGTGGAATTCTTCGTGCACGCTTTTCCAGATATTCCCAATACCGTTTTGCTTCCTCTTCCGAAATATTTTTTTCCGGATTTCCATAGTAGGAAGCACGACTGATTCCAGTCACATATTCCAGTAAATACCATGCATCGATTTGAGCATCTGGTATCTGTCTGCTTTCCAGATACGCAGATCCTTCTTTATAAATCCTCTGCAGTTTTAAAGTTCTCTGCTTCATATGCTCTCCAATCAAATACTGCTTCTACTGCCTGTATTGCCACTTCAATCATTGAGTCGTCCGGTTCTTTCGTTGTCAGCTTCTGGATTGCAAGTCCTGGTCTGCTTAAAAGATTGATAATCGGATTCTCACTTCTTCCTGCAAGTTTCAGTACTTCATAAGAAATTCCTGCAATGACCGGAATCAGGGCAATTCTCACGATCACACGCATCAGCGGTGATTCCACCTGGATCAACATCAACAAAATAATACTGATTGCCAGTACGAAGAATAAGAAGCTTGTTCCACAGCGCTTATGCTGTCTGGAACTGATTCTGACATTATCAACGGTAAGCGGAAGTCCATGCTCAATGCAATTGATGCATTTGTGCTCCGCGCCATGGTACATAAATGTTCTCTGGATATCATCCATTCTTGAAATCAATGCAATATAGAGAATAAATATACCAATCCTCACAAATCCTTCCACTAATGTTCTCAAATGATACGATGGCATCAGTGGTTTTAATAATGAAGACAGAAAATACGGCAGAACCATAAATACTGCTACTGCAATTACTACAGATATTGCAACTGTCGCATTCATCATCCATTTTTCCTGTTTTTCCTTCTTTGCGATTTCTTCCTCTGTCAGTTCTTTTTCGCTTTTTACTTCCTCTTCATCCTCATAAAATTCAGCTGAAAACATCAACGTCTTAATTCCCAGAACCATAGAATCTATAAAATTGAACACCCCTCTGATAAACGGAATCTTCGTTAAAGCTTTCCATTTGATCACACTGTGATATTCTTCCTTCTGTACAAAAATCTCTCCATCCGGTTTTCTCACTGCAACCGCATAGTCGTCTCCATGTCTCATCATAATTCCTTCAAGGACTGCCTGTCCCCCAATATTGGATGACTTCATATAATTGCTCTCCTCATATCTGATATAAATAGAAGAAAGGGTTGAGATTTAAAAAACCTCAACCCCGATAACCTTCGAACTTATTTCATTCCGTACTTCTTGTTGAACTTATCAACACGGCCACGAGCCTGTGTTGCTTTCTGCTGTCCTGTGTAGAACGGATGACACTTAGAACAGATTTCTACGTGGATATCTTCTTTTGTAGATCCTGTTACGAATGTGTTACCACAGTTGCAAGTTACAGTTGCCTGATAGTATGCTGGATGTATTCCTTCTTTCATGATTTTCACCTCTTCTTTATTATTGTTGCGTTTATTTTAGTTGCGTCAAACGCGAATATTTTCTAAACAGCTTTCTTATTGTACCACACGATTGCCAGCTTGTCTATAATATTTTTTTCTTTTTTACCATTTCAATCAACTCATTGTTGTTCTTTGTATTGGAGAACATATTCAGGATACTCTCCACCGCCTCTTCCGCGCGCATTCCATTGAGTGCACGACGCATGATCTCCACAGCTTCCTGCTCATCTTTGTTAAGAAGCAGATCTTCTCTACGAGTGCTTGACTTCGGTATATCAATAGCAGGAAACATTCTTTTTTCAGAAAGCTTACGGTCAAGTACCAGTTCCATGTTACCTGTTCCTTTAAACTCCTCATATACAACATCGTCCATCTTGCTTCCTGTATCTACCAGTGCTGTAGCGAGAATTGTAAGGCTTCCACCCTCACGCATATTTCTTGCAGCACCAAAGAAACGCTTTGGCATATGAAGCGCTGCAGGATCAAGACCACCGGAAAGTGTTCTTCCGGATGGTGAAACAGTCAGGTTATACGCTCTTGCAAGACGTGTGATGCTGTCAAGCAAGATCATAACATCTTTCTTATGTTCTACAAGACGCTTTGCACGTTCAATGACCATTTCAGATACTCTCTTATGATGCTCTGGAAGCTCATCAAATGTAGAGTAAATAATCTCTACATTGTCTCCTTGAATGGTCTCTTTAATATCCGTAACTTCCTCCGGACGTTCATCGATCAGAAGAATCAGAAGATGCACTTCCGGATTATTCTTAAGAACAGACAATGCAACTTCTTTTAAAAGTGTTGTTTTACCGGCTTTCGGAGGTGATACGATCATTCCTCTCTGACCTTTACCAATTGGAGAAAGCAAGTCCATAATTCTCATAGACGTGCTTGTCTTGCCACACTCCAGACGCATTCTCTCATTTGGGAAAATCGGTGTCATCTTCTCGAAGCTGCTACGTGTGAGAAGTTCCATTGGATCTATATCATTCACTTTAGTCAAATATAACAGTGCGCTGAACTTCTCCTGCTGTGTCTTAATACGAGTATGTCCCTCCAAAATATCTCCAGTCTTCAGATTGAATCTACGGATCTGAGACGGCGAAATATAGATATCATTATCTCCTGGAAGATAATTATCACTTCGGATAAATCCGAACCCATCTGGCATAACCTCCAGAATTCCGCGTGCAACAATTCCACTGTCCAGGCGGTCAATATCATGGATTTCTTTATCTCCGGTATTCGCAGACATCTCTTTTACTGTCTCACGCTTTTCCTGTTTTTCTTTTTCCTGTTCTTTTTCATCTTCCTGTAACATCAATTCGATTACCTGGGCCTTTTTCATTGTAGAAATACCTTTCAGGCCTCTTGCTTTTGCAAGTTCTTTTAACGTCGTCAACGGTAATGTTTCATATTTTTCTTTCATCATCGCTTTATATTCCTTTCAATTATAGGCTTATGTGTCATCACGGGATTCTTTGTCAGAATAGACTTCATCTGAAACTAAAGTTTATTATACTACAAATGTTTCGCTTTTAAAAGCCTTTTTTCAAAGACATTTCTTGATTTGGTAATCTTAAAATGATATGATGGTATACAAGGGGTGACCTTGTTCAAATCCCCATATACAAAATATAGTAGAAAAAGGTGGTATTTAACGTGACAAATCAAGAAAAAGCTCTGAAAATGCACGAAGAATGGAACGGCAAACTTGAAACCATCGCAAAGTCTCATGTAAAGACTCGCGAAGATCTGGCAATTGCTTACACACCGGGTGTTGCTGAGCCATGCAAAGTTATCGCTGAAGATAAAGAAGCCGCATACAAATATACAATCAAATCCAACACAATTGCTGTTGTATCTGACGGAAGTGCCGTGCTTGGACTTGGCAATATAGGACCGCTGGCTGCCATGCCTGTTATGGAAGGAAAAGCTGTCCTTTTCAAAGAATTCGGTGGTGTCAATGCTGTGCCGATCTGCCTGGACACTCAGGATACTGAAGAGATCATCAAAACTGTTGTAAATATTGCTCCTGCTTTCGGAGGCATTAACTTAGAAGACATCAGTGCTCCAAGATGCTTTGAAATTGAGGAACGTCTGAAAGAGCTTCTCGACATTCCTGTTTTCCACGACGATCAGCACGGAACTGCCATTGTAGTTCTTGCCGGAATCATTAATGCATTAAAAGTAACAGGAAAAGACAAAGAGACCTGTAAAGTCGTTGTAAATGGTGCCGGAAGTGCCGGTGTTGCAATCACAAAACTGCTTCTCACATACGGATTTTCTCATATTACAATGTGCGATATCAGTGGAATCCTCGGAAAAGATTCTCAGAATCTGAATTGGATGCAGAAAAAGATGGTCGAGGTAACAAATCTGGAAGGCAAAAAAGGAACCCTTGCTGATGCATTGAATGGTGCCGACATCTTTGTCGGTGTATCTGCTCCGAATATTGTCACAAAAGAAATGGTCGCTTCCATGAACAAAGATGCTATCCTCTTTGCAATGGCCAACCCTGTACCAGAGATCATGCCAGACTTCGCAAAAGAAGCCGGAGCAAAAGTTGTTGGAACCGGACGTTCAGACTTCCCGAACCAGGTCAACAATGTCGTTGCTTTCCCTGGAATCTTCAAAGGCGCTCTGGAAGGACGCGCAACTAAGATTACAGAAGAGATGAAACTTGCAACTGCAAAAGCAATCGCAAGCCTTGTTCCGGATGAAGAACTGAACGAAAACAATATTCTTCCGGAAGCTTTCGACCCTCGCGTTGCAGACGTTGTAAGCGAAGCTGTGAAGGAATTGATTTAATGGCTGTTTACTGGGGCGAAAAGAGATACCATTCTCTGGACTATTATCTCAAAAACACCTATGGCAGCAAATTATATAAACTATCACTGAACGGAGGCATGACTTGTCCGAACCGGGATGGAACATGCGGAACCCGTGGCTGCATTTTCTGCAGCCAGGGTGGTTCTGGTGATTTTGCCGAATCACCTTCCGAGACGATTCGTGAACAGATTGAACATGGAAAATCCAAAGTCGCCGCCAAATATGGAGGCGGTTCTTATATTGCATACTTTCAAGCATATACGAACACTTATGCACCTGTAGACTACCTTCGTAAAATATTTACTGAGGCAATCATGCACCCGGATATCAGAATTCTTTCTGTTGCAACAAGACCGGACTGTCTCGGCGAAGATATTTTAAATCTTCTTCATGAATTAAATCAGATCAAACCTGTCTGGATTGAACTTGGACTTCAGACAATTCATGAAGATACGGCATCTTACATCCGGCGCGGCTATGATCTTCCGGTATTTGAACATGCATTAAAGAGACTTCGTCAACTGGGTATTCCGGTAATCGTACACACGATTCTCGGACTTCCAGGAGAAGATATCAAGCGGAATCTTGAGACTATGCATTATCTGAATGATCACCACATTCAGGGAATCAAGCTACAGCTTTTACATGTTCTGAAATACACAGATCTCGCGGACGATTACCTGACAGGCAGATTTTCTGTTTATTCCATGCAAGAATATTTTGAAGTCTTAAGTTCCTGTATCTGCAATCTGAGTCCGGATATCGTCATTCATCGGCTCACCGGGGACGGTCCAAAAGATCTTCTGATTGCTCCTACCTGGAGCACAAACAAACGACATGTCTTAAACCAGATGCAGTCCTGGTTCAAGATTCACGACATCTGGCAGGGAAAGGAGTTGTAAATTATGGCAGAAGCATTTAAACTTTATAAACTGATCATTCTGTATATGCTGGATAAGGTGGATTTCCCACTGACTAATTCCCAGATTTCAGAATTCATTTTAAACGAAGGCTACACGACATATTTTAAATTGCAACAGGCTCTTTCAGAGCTTTTGGATTCTGGATTTATTCGTGAAGAGTCCACGCACACAAGAACATTTTATCACCTGACAGAAGAAGGCGAGGAAACAATTCATTACTTTAAAAATGATATTTCACCTGCAATCCAGGAAGATATTAACAGTTTTCTCAGTAATAAACAATATGAACTGAAAAATGAAGTTGCCATAAAAGCTGACTATTATCGAAATCCCAACATGGAATATTGTGTCCGCTGTCAGATACTGGAACGTGATGCTCCTTTAATCGACCTGACGCTCACTGTTCCAACGGAATCTGAAGCAATGGCAATTGCAGCAAACTGGACACAAAAAAATGAAAAGATATACGCCAATCTAATGGCCGAATTATTATAGGTATATCCCCAAAAAAAAGAATGAACTGTATTTTAATTTTCATTGCAAATACAGTTCATTCTCTTTTTATTTAGCCCGGATTTGTATTATCATTATCTTCCAAGGAATGTTCCTACAAAGATTCCATAGTAGTTACCAATGACATATCCAAGAGTACCGACCAGAAGTGCCGGAACTACCATTGCCTGCCATCCTTTTGCAATTGCAAGCGCTGCGGCTGTTGTAGGTCCACCTATATTTGCATTCGATGCAATACAGATCTCTTCCAGGTTGAATTTGAAAATCTTACCAAATACAAAGGAGAAGATCATGTTCATACCAACGATGATTGCACAGAATACAAGGAGTAATGGTGCCTGTGTCACGATCAAGTAGATAGATGCCGGAACACCGATTACTGCAAAGAAGATATGAATCAGGAATGTACCAATTTCCTGTGCGCCACCAATATTTCCCATAAATTCTGGTTTAATTGTTGCCAATAACATGGTCAATGTAGGCATGATCAAATATTTGTTTCCAAGAAGACCGTTTAATAATGCCAGTCCAAAATTACTTGTTGGAATCAATCCTGCAAAGAAATCTGCAATTGCTGTAGAAATTGCTACGATTGCAAATGCAATCGCAAGTGCCTCTGCGATATCGATCAGTGCGACCGGTTTTGCTTTCCAGTAACTTGCTGCCTGGTTTTCATTTTCACCACTTGCTTTTCTTGCTTCTACTTCATCAATATATGGATGTTTAAATTTCTTCAAGAAGAATTTAATTGTTGGAATTGCAATCAGTACGAAGAAATAAAGTGCCATCAAAAGGTTATCTGCTACCACTGAAGAAGATACCATATCTCCGCTTGCTCCAAATGCATCAGACATTGCTACCATGTTCACACTTCCTCCTGTGTATGAACCAACCATCATAGCTGCTATCTTGTGCAGATCTGCAATCTGGTTATGTAACAGAGAAAATGCTACAATACCACCGACTAGTGTACCAATACCACTGATCAGATAAATTACAAGCACACGTCCACTTTCTTTCCAGATTTTCTTCACATTTGCATTAAACAAAAGAAGTGGTACTGCAAGTGGTACAACATATGACCATACAAAATCATATGCCGGTGCATCTGTCGGGATTACCCGGATGTTAGAAAGAATCATAGCTCCAATCAAAGCAATAACACAACCTGTTACTTTTCCTGCCCATTTGTACTTCTGCTCCATCCAGATAGCTAATGCTGCGACGACTACTAATATTGCAAACAACGCCCACGTATTATCCGCACTAATTAATGTTTTCATATGAATTCCTGCCTTTCTCAATCCTATAAACAAATTACTTTTTCGTATTCTTTATTTCCATACTTCTTTGAATACTCGATAAAAATTCTTATAGCCAATCTTGTCAAGATCTTCCTGACTATATCCCCTCTTCTTTAATACTGCCAGGATATTCTTTGCTTCTGCCTCATTAGAAATACCGTCGCCACTCGGTGAATCGACATGATCACTGAATGTCTTAAGCGCCTCTCCTCCAAGGTAGTCATCAAAGTCAAATCCAAGACCAATATGATCGATTCCGATCAGATCAGCAATATACTCGACATGGTCTGCCAAATGCTCGACATTTTGTTCATCGTGCTTTTCAGAAATAAACTCTCTCATACTGTTCATTCCCACCAGACCACCAGTCTTAGCAATCGCCTTCAACATGTCATCTGTCAGGTTGCGCATTGCCGGACATACACTACGTGCATTGGAATGTGATGCAATAATCGGTCCCTGCGCCAGATCAATGACGCCCCAGAAACATTTGTCATTTAGATGTGATACATCCATCACCATTCCAAGATCCTGAATCCGCTTTACGGCTTTCTTTCCTGCTTCTGTAAGCCCCCTTGTTACATCCACCGGCCATCCGGTTGCCAATGCGTTTAATTCATTCCAGGTAAGCATTGCATGTCTGACACCTACTTCATCATAAAAATAGTTGATCATATCAATGTCTTCCCCAATCTGGCTTAACCCTTCCATTCCGGTTACGATATTTAATTTTCCTTCTTTTGTGCCTTTTTCAAAATCATCGTACTTCTTCACAAAATTCAGAATATCTGCAGAATCTTCCATTTCCTGCTTAATACTCTTTACAATCTGTTTGGATCGTTTCACTGGATCACTATCATATGGTGGATCAATCCAGATTACGAAAATTCCTCCTGTAACACCACCTTCCTGGAACTTATGCAGATGATGCTTACGAAAAATATCTCTTTCTCCGTGATCTACTGCACGGCAAGTTACATCTGTCCACACATCTCCATGTCCATCAAAAATCATTCTATTTTCTCCCTTCTGACATTTTCAAGACATCTCACATACCGATTATTTTTTCACCACCCTCCTGTTTCATCGGATTAAGAGTCTTTTTTCATTTTTATATATGCACGCCATGTTGTTGCAAATTTTTTCCACTCGGTAAGACCATCTTCCTGGATTCTGGATCCGAGTGCCGCATGATGCGGTGCTTCTTTTACAACTTGTGGCGTAGTATATGCTTCTTCTGCAATCTGACGATATGCATCTACAAATTCATCAATGTCATCCTTTGAGTAAGATTCTACAGGCTCTGGTGTAAAAGGTTCTGGAATGATTCTTGGATGATGACTTGTAAAATAATCTTGAAAACCATAATCCACGATTCGTCTGCAGATATCATCTGTCGTTACGCCTGTCTCGTCCGTCAATTCTTTCCAGCTCAGTCTTGCCTGTTCTAATCTGTATTTTCCTTTCGCATATGGCAAGGAAATTCCTTTTATCTCCAAAAGTTTTTTCAACATATAATTATTATTTAAAATCGACATTTCTGCAATCTGTTTCATTCCATCCGGACCGAGAGTTCGAATATATGCATAGGTTCTCACAAGAACTGCAGGCACTCCATAAAATTTTCTTAACTTTCCAATGCTATCCGGACGATTGTAATCCAGATAATATTTTTCTCCGTCAAATTCTACTGTCGGTGCTGCAACAAACTTTGCAAGCTTCTCACATACGCACTGTGCTCCGGCTGCCGGTCCCTGACATCCGTGCGGTGAAGAAAAGGATTTGTGCAGATTATAATGACACATATCAAATCCTGCATCTCGCGCTCTTGTAATTCCGAACAGTCCATTTAAGTTTGCCTGGTCATATACGCATAAGCCTCCAACTGCATGAACAATATCTACAAATTCTTTAATTTTCTCATTGTAGATTCCAGTATCTTCCGGATTGGTGATCATAAGTGCGGCTGTATGTTCAGAAACGGCTGCTTTTAGAGCCTCTATATCTGGCACACCGTTTTCATCTGGATATAAAGTGATTACCTTATATCCAAGCGTTGCAGCGGCACCTGGATTGCCCGGATGCGATAAAATGGTCGTAATAATCTCATTTCGCTGTTCACCCTCACCTCTGGATTCATGATAAGCACGAATTGTCTCTACATTTGCAAAGATTGCCTGAGTACCGCCTCCTGGCTGTAAGCTTACTTTATCCATACCTGAAATTGCCTTGATGTACTGTTCATCCCGATACATAATTTCCAGGATTCCCTGAATGGTCGACTCGTCCTGATACGGATGAACTTCGCTTAATTTTTCAGATTTCACCAATTGTTCGTGTATCTTCGGACTGTACTTCATAGTACAGGTTCCAAGGCCGATATCAATATTAAAATCTGTTCCAATCGTCTCCTGAGATAATCTCATATAATGTCTGAGTACCTGCATCTGAGACATTTCCGGAAGTTTCGGTACTTTTTTTCGAATCAGATTCTCTGGAAGCAGCGTTTCTACGGTTCCTGTTGCTTTTGTAACTTTTTCATCTGCCTTTGGAACCAGGACGCCCCGTTCACCTGGATTGCCAAGTTTCATAATAATAGGTTCGTCCCATCTTGCTTCGTGGAAATCCCGATTTGTCTTATAATATCCCATCACTATTCCCCCTTTACAATCCGCTTGAGGGCATTACGAAGATGCTCCATCTCTTCTAATGTCGTAATCTCTGATACACAATAAAGTGCACATTGCCCAAGCTCTGGGAAATCATGACTTAAGTCTTTTCCGCCAAATATGTTCTCTTTTAACAATTCTTTATTAATTTCTTCAACCGTCTTTCCAGTCTGGTTAAAATCTATTACAAACTCCTGAAACTTCGCATTCTCAAATCTCTTTGCCCGAACTTTCGGAATCTCATCTAAAATATCCTCCAGATATGCTGCATTCTGAATAATCGTCTCACCGAGTTCGTACATGCCCTGCGGCCCCATACTTGCCAGGTACACACCTGCCGTAATTGCCCAGAGACCTGTTTCTGTCCCAAAATACTCTTTTGCATTCTCACGGCTTCCATGAGAGCTTCGATAATTCATCGCTCTTCCCCATCCATATGTATCTTCTTTCTCTGTCTCTGTAATTCCGTACATATAAGTTGGAAATTGTTCTACCAGATCCATATTCTGATTACATGCAATAAATCCTGCCTGACCACCGCCGAACTGAATGTGCATTCCAAGAGGCTGTATATCTCCACATACAATATCAGCACCCTGATTTACCGGGCTCTCCATAATTCCAAGCGCTGCCACCTCTGTCTGTACAACACAATAAGCTCCTGCATCATGTGCCAGTTTTGCAATTTCTTCTCCTCTTGTCTCAAAGTTACCAAGATAAGTTGGATTTTCAAAAAATACAGCCGCAACATTTTTCTTTGCCAACTGTTCTTTCAACTCTTCCAGATCCATAAGTCCTGTCTCTGGTTCATAAGCTATTTTTCTTACTTCTGCCACATTTCTACAATACTGTACGACCTGTGAATATATTTCCGGATTCATAGTCTTCGGAACAAGAATCACTTTTCCAGCCATTCCTTTTTCTCTGACTGCTCTGACTGCCATACGAAGCGAAGATGCCACTGCCTGACCGCCGTCATAAGTTGTATAACTTACAACATCTGTGTCCAGAAGTTCTCCCATCATGCTTGTGTATTCAAAGATTGCCTGCATCTTACCATGATCAGAATATGTATCTCCGCAGTAAGAAGTCAGAAACTCACCTCTGGAATTTATCTCATCGCAAATTGCCGGCACCTGATGTTTGTAACATCCGGCTCCAAGAAAGCTCGTATATTCTTCCGTTGTAATATCACGATTCAAAATTCCCATCACATGTCTTTTCAGTTCATATTCACTTCTGATCGGTTCCGGAATATCTAATCGTTCTTTATACAGCAATTCATCTGGAATTATACTTTTGTAAATGTCTTCTACGCTGTTAATCCCCAATTCATCCAACATTGCCTTCTTATTCTCTGGTACACTATTAGGCATATATGGATGTACAAAACTGTTTTCCACAAGAATCACTCCTTTCATGGCAGTTCACTTATTGATTATCTAAACATTTTTATTTATTTCACCTACAACACATACATTAGTCTTCAAACAGTGGTTACGTCAAGTTATTTTGTTAATTTTTTGATATTTTTGCAATATTTCGTAAAAAATAAAATAAGAAGCCGACCATTTGTCGACTTCTTTAAATATTCTCTATAATATTCATCTTTACCAAAGGCTATTTGCAGATTCTTTCTTTATCCAACCTTGTAAATAGCAGAATCAGAATTTTTGAATATAATTTTATAATACCCCTTTAAATACTCATCTGCATCTGCATCGCCTGTATCTACATGCATCGGCTGCCCGCCAAGTCCTGCCAGTTTTTCTTTTGTTGCTACAATTTCAATCTGTTCTTTTCCTACTTTTCTGATTACCCGTGGACTAATCTGCTGATTTCCTCTTCCTAACAAAAAACCATTTCCACCAATACAGGTCACCAGAATTTTTATATGACTGTATGAATTGACACAGTTCCACAATTCTCTTTCATTCGCATCTCGAAGTATGATTTTACCATTTCTGATCACATCCACTCCACGGACAGTTCCATGTACGTTCTTTTTCCCAGTATCCTCCTGCTCGTCATTTTCACACAATAACTCTTTTATCTTCCAGGTCGTTCCTCCCGGACCGATAATATAAACCCAGTCCTTTTCCATTCGCAAGATTGCTGCCCTCGCTATTATAGTTGCGGATTCGCCTGACCCCAAATCCAATTCTTTTGCCTTTTGTAAATGTTTTCCATCACTTAATACTTCCAAAAATCCGTACAATTGGGGGCTTATGTTTCTGGAATCTAAATCCTTCTCTTCAATATCAAGAACTTCCCTCATTTCATAAGACATCTCTTTTCCTTCAAGCCACCCTGCCAACATCTCACCTGCCTGATATGGATTACAGGCATAACACGCAGAATACATCTTCACTCCTGCCGGGATTCCAAGAACCGTCACATCCGTACCGACGGCTTCACAAATGTCCCTTGCAGTCCCATCTCCTCCACAAAACACGAGAAGATCCACCCCCTGTTCTTTCATAATTTGTGCACAAAGCTTCGTATCTTCTGCGCTGCTTGTGTCGGCTTTTGGACATAACACCACATCACATGGGATTTTAAGTTTCTTAAGCAAAGCTTCTCCCATATCCCCTGGTGCACTTAGGATTGAAAAATTTTTCTCTCCCACCAATCCTTTATCTCCTGCAACTAAACTTGCGGTAAGATCTGCAATTTTGCTCATACAGCTTTCTGCTCTCTTGGAAGCTGTTCTTTCACAGCCTTCCAGCAAAAGCTTTTCTATTTTTTTGTAATTGTCACTTCCTTTTAGACCGGCTTTTCCACCAATTCCAGCATATGGATTTAGAATAAAACCTATTTTCTTTTTCTTAGTCTCCATCTTTTCCCCTGTGTCGTTGCTGTTTTATGTAAACTTTTTTATTGCTATATAGTCCAAAAACTTTCTTTTATCGTTTTTATGTTATCAAATCAACAAATCCAAGAATAATCTTTACAACAAAAACTCACTCATAACATAGTTGCTGACATCGATTCCACGATCTGTAAGTTTCACAAAGTCTTCTCCATCTTCCAGAAGTCCTTTCTGTTCCATGTCTCTTATCACATTTCCATAAACGTTCTCCATGCTCTCACCATACATCTTAAGAAATTCTATTTTTGATACACCTTTCATCATACGCAGGCCAAGGAACATCGTCTCTTCCATCTGTGCAGATACCGTTAACTTTTCCGGCTCTTCTCCATAATTAAATCTACTGTTATTGATCATTGATGCAGCTCCGGTTCCAATCCCTAGATATTCTGTTCGCTCCCAGTATCCGATATTATGTCTGCAAGCATATCCAGGCTTTGCATAATTAGAAATCTCATATCTTTCATATCCGTATTTTGAAAGTATTTCTTTCGTTCTCCAATACATCTTACGCTCTGTCTCTTCATCAGATAATTCGTCTGCATGACGCCCTTCCCCATACTCCTCATAAAATGGAGTACCTTCCTCCACGATCAGACTATATGCAGAAATGTGTTCCGGAGCAAGCTCTGCCACTGTTTTTAAGTTTTCCTCCCAGTCAGTAAGACTTTGTCCCGGAATTGCTGACATCAGATCAACATTAATATTCTCAAATCCTTCTGCTCTTGCCATATGATATGTTTCAAGAAATTCTTCATATGTATGAATACGACCCAGTATCTGAAGTTCTCTATTTTTTGTAGATTGCAGGCCAATGCTTAATCGGTTAATTCCACATTTTTTATAACCGGAAAGCTTTTCCCTGTCTACAGTTCCTGGATTCATCTCAACTGTGATCTCTGCATTTTCTTCTACAACAAATGTATCACGGACTGCTGAAAATATCTGCTGCATCTGAAAAGCTGTCAAAGTAGAAGGCGTTCCCCCACCGACAAAGATACTGATAACACGGCAAGCCTTCGCCAGGTGCGCGTATGAGCGAATATCCTGACAAAGGCTTTTCACATAAGATTCCCTCTCATCCGCCGTTGACGGACCTGAGAGGAAATCGCAATATTTACATTTTTTTTTACAAAATGGTATATGAATATATAATTCTAATAATCTCATTATTTGTCATCCAACTTCAGTACACTCATAAATGCTTTCTGAGGAATCTCTACGTTACCAACCTGACGCATACGCTTCTTTCCTTCTTTCTGTTTTTCAAGAAGCTTTCTCTTACGGCTGATATCACCACCGTAACATTTTGCAAGCACATCTTTTCGCATTGCTCTTACAGTCTCACGGGCAATAATCTTCCCGCCAATAGCCGCCTGAATCGGGATTTCAAAGAGCTGTCTTGGGATCTCTTCTTTAAGCTTCTCGCACATCTTTCTTCCACGTTCATATGCAGTATCTGCATGGACGATAAAGGAAAGAGCGTCTACTTCTTCTTTATTGACCAGAATATCCAGTTTCACAAGTTCAGATCTCTGGTATCCGTCCATCTCATAATCAAAAGAAGCATATCCTCTGGATCTGGACTTCAATGCATCAAAGAAATCGTAGATAATCTCGTTGAGCGGCAGTCTGTAATGCAGAACTGCACGGGTCTCTTCAATATATTCCATGCCAAGATACTCTCCTCGTCTCTCCTGACATAGATCCATAATCGTACCGATAAATTCGGATGTTACCATAATCTCAGCCTTTACCATCGGCTCTTCCATATATTCAATCTCAGAAGGATCCGGAAGATTAGATGGGTTTGTCAGTTCGATGACATCTCCGTTCGTCTTGTATACTTTATAAATAACTCCCGGTGCTGTTGTAACAAGATCAAGATTATACTCTCTCTCCAGACGCTCCTGAATAATCTCCAGATGGAGAAGTCCCAAAAAGCCACAGCGAAATCCAAATCCAAGAGCAATGGAAGTCTCCGGCTCAAACTGCAGGGACGCATCATTTAATTGAAGCTTCTCAAGAGCATCCCGAAGATCCGGATACTTTGCCCCATCCGCAGGATACAGTCCACAGTAAACCATCGGATTCACTTTCTTATATCCCGGCAACGGCTCCTCGCAAGGATTCGCTGCATCTGTGATCGTATCTCCTACACGGGTATCTCCAACATTCTTCAAGCTGGCAGTAATATAGCCTACCATACCTGCTTCCAGCTCATCACATGGAATGAATTGTCCGGCTCCAAAATATCCGACTTCAACGACATCTGCCTCTGCTCCTGTCGCCATCATACGGATCTTCGTACCTTTTCTCACGGTACCTTCACGGAGTCTGCAAAATACGATAACCCCTTTATAAGAATCATATAGTGAATCAAAAATCAATGCCTTCAATGGTGCTTTCGGATCTCCGCCCGGTGCCGGGATCTTTTCCACGATTTGCTCCAGAACCTGATCTACATTCAGCCCTGTCTTTGCAGAAATAAGTGGCGCATCATGTGCCTCGATTCCAATGATATCTTCAATCTCTTCCATGACACGATCCGGCTCTGCACTTGGAAGATCAATCTTATTAATAACAGGCATTACATCCAGATCATGATCCAACGCCAGATATACATTGGCCAGTGTCTGAGCCTCTACTCCCTGAGCTGCGTCTACGACCAGAATCGCACCGTCACACGCTGCCAGACTTCTTGATACTTCATAGTTAAAATCTACATGTCCCGGTGTGTCGATCAGGTTAAAGATATACTCTTCTCCGTCTTTTGCCTTATATACTGTACGGACTGCCTGAGCCTTGATCGTGATTCCGCGCTCGCGCTCCAGATCCATATTGTCAAGCACCTGTGCCTGCATCTCGCGGCTCGTCAGAAGCCCTGTCTGTTCAATGATACGGTCTGCCAATGTTGATTTACCATGGTCAATATGAGCCACAATACAAAAATTGCGAATTTTACTTTGATCTATTCCTGCCACTTATCTTCTACCTCTTTATCTCTTTATCTTAAACTTTTTTCTATTATAATGATGTTGGAGTCAAAAGCCCCCAACTATGATACCTGCAGATTGTTTCGTGCGATGCACTCCCACAATGCTAATGCGCTACTTCTTTGGTGCACTATACTTCACAATGAATAACTCTACACTCATTGTATCACTGAGCCGTCCGGTCTTTACAGCTTCTTCTGTATCTGCCGCTTCTTCCATGATACCTTTTAGTTCTCTCATTGTAAAGCTTCTGCTCTGTTGCATGTATTTTCCTGCCACAAATGGATGAAGTCCCGCTTTTTTTGCGATGGTGCTTTTGTCTGCTCCCTGGTTCATCAGATCTTTCACCTGCAAAAGCAGACGGAATTGTCTCGCCAGCAAATATAAAATCCTCATCGGAGGTTCTTTTAACGCCAACAGATCATAATAATAATCCAAAGCTTTCCTTTGCTGCCTTGTTGCAACTGCTTCAATCATATCAAAAATCTTATTCGTGATCTGCGTCGTACAGATTGCATCAATATCCGCCACCGTAATCTCATTTCTTCCAAGCGTATAAGAAAACAGCTTTTCCATCTCCCGCTCCAGATTCTCCATGTCGGTTCCAGTCCGGGACAACATGTATTCTGCAGTGGACTGCTTAATCCGCCTGCCTTCACGCTTCATATTACCAGCAAGCCACAAAAGCAATGTCTTCTCATCCTGTCTTCCAAGCTCGACCACTCTTCCGGTATCCTTTACAGCCTTATACATCTTACTCCGCTTGTCAACTTCACTCTCCACAAATACAAAGCAGACCGTTTCCGGCATGCTCTTAATATAATCTGCAAACTTTGCATCTGCATTCTTAAATAAGCCAGAATCTTCAATCACAATGAGACGCTTTTCTGCAAAAAATGGCATTGTCTCTGCCAGATCTATAATCTCCGGTACATTGATCCCCTTGCCTTCATAATGCGCATAGTTCACTGTATCACCTTCCGGAAGCACAGCTTTTGTCAATCTGTCACGGTACTGCTTTTTCAGATAAGCCTCTTCTCCATACAAAAGATATGCCTGCTTGATATTCCCTGTTTTCAAATCTTCATTCAGATTCCTCATAAGCTGTCGTTTCGCTCCCTTCCTTAAGAGTATACTGAATTTTCCCACCGAATTCAACCGTGATTTCAATTCCTCCACAATTTGCCGTAGCTAAGATCCGGCTGCCGGTTTTTTCTAATCTTTCAATAGTTTCTCTGTGCGGATGCCCATATGAATTCTCTATCCCAGCCGATATGATTGTGTACTTTGGTCTGACTTTCTGAAGAAATATTTCAGAAGAGGAATTTCTGGAACCATGATGTGCCGCCTTCAATACCTCAAATGCTTTTTCAGGACAATATTTTTCTATAGATTCACAAAGTTTTTCTTCCCCTATACCTTCCACATCCCCGGTAAATAAAAAATCAAATTCCCGGTAACTGACAGATAAAACCATGGAAGCTCCATTACCAGTTCCTCCGGAATAATCACTCCCCGGACAAAGACAGAGGATTTTCATTCCCTGTTTTTCAATCTCCTGTCCTTGCTCCATAACCGCTACCTGCACTCCATTTTCTATTGCATATATTGCTAATTTTTTCAGGCTTTCGTCCCAGACACTTTCTTTTGGAAATACAAGCGTTTTAATCTTCACACCGATTTTCTGCCTCGATATCATTTCTTCAATCCCGTTCGTGTGGTCACTGTCACCATGGGAAATGAACACATAATCCAGTGTCCCGACTCCTTTCGATAACAGATATGGCTCGATCCTGTACTGCCCGACATTCTTCACATCACTGCTCCCTCCGTCAATCATACAGGTCATACCTCCGGGACTCTTTAAAAATATTCCATCACCTTGACCCACATCCAACACCGTCACTTGCATCTGCGACAAACTATCAAAACGGTGAAGCAGAACAAATAATCCCAAAGCACATAACATTCCTGTCAATATATTTCCACGTTTTCTTTGTTTTTCACATTCCTGTGCTTCATTGCGTTCCCGCCCTTTCTCATACTCTTTTTTCTGAGTATGTTTCTTTTCATAGTAGTATATAACGCATATGACCACTACGCAGCCGTAGTAGAACAATATCTGCCAGATCTTAATTCTTCCAATAACGACTCTTGCCCCAGGAAGTTCCAAAAAAAACTCACAGCATCTTTCATAAATCGTCAGAATAAAGCCACAGATTCCCAGCATACACTTTCCTGGAATCTTGAACATACCAGAGCACAACATACATATAAAACTTCCAGTAATTCCCAGGCTCAGCAAAATTGTCATGAGCGGAATTACAAGCAGATTTAAAAATGTTGCATAGAGTGGAAATTCATAAAAAAAATACAGAACAACAGGTAAAAGAAATAATTGCATTTCTATGTTGCTTATTATCATGCTTTTTATTTGTATTATCCAAGCCTTATTTTCTCTGTTTTTCTGAATGTCTATCTCTGTTCTTGTTTTTGCTTTCTCCATCTGTCCGGCTGGCATTATAACCACCACTGCAAATACTGCAAAAAATGACAGCCAGAACGCCCCGTCGTAAATACTGAGCGGCCGCCAGATGAGTACTACTGCCGTTGCCGCAGAAAGTGCCGTCACACTGTCATAATGTCTCCCCGCGATTTCTGCACCTACCCGGAACAAATACATAATACCGGCACGGATCACAGATACTGTAACCCCAATCATCAATACATAAAAAAAGAAAAAGAATATGCCTCCGATTCCTCCTATCGTATAACTTCCTGTCAGTTTTCTAAGTAACTGATAAATTCCGATCCCGATTACCGACAGGTGCAAACCGGAAATTGCCAATATATGTCCGATTCCGTTCACCTGATATAGTTTTTTTATCTCTGGGTCCATCTGGGATTTTTCTCCAAGAAGTATGGTGCTTAAAATACTGCCGTTTTTCTCTCCCGCTTCACTCAGTAATGTATTTCTACAATGTACTCGTATATTCTCCAATACATTTTGTATCCGTTTTACTGTGTGGTCTGTTATTCTTAAAGTTTCACTCCATACTTTTCCGTGAATATTCTGCCTTTGATAATAGGCTTTCTGATCAAAATTCCCCGGATTACGCGCAGTTTCAAAAAAACTAAGCTTTCCTTCCGCCTCCACCTCATTTCCTATCTGTATCTTATTTTTCTTCTCATCATAAATGAGCATTCTGGATTCTTTTATTAACGATTTCTGACTTTGTTGATTTTGTTGACTCTGTTGATCTTTCTGAAAATAGACAGAACATTTTTTCAGATATAATATCTGATACTTTTCTTTTTCTTCTTTTTTGTATACCTGGCCCCTGACAATCAGCCAATCATCTTTTTCTCCATATTGTTCAACAGGAGAAGGGCGAAGCTCTGACACGAACTTCGCACCCGCCCCGGCTGTCAGGATTCCGATTAAAATTGCGATCACCAGGCATAAACTGCATAGTGGTCTGTTTTTCAAATGATTAATCCTCCACAATATCTTCCCGCTCTGTAAGCGGCTGGCTAAGATCCACCTGATCCTGATACTTAAGATTTGAATCTCCATTAACCAGAATCTGTACTTTTGATGCACTTCCTCCTCGAATTATAGAATTTACGATAGAATAAATAGTAACTTCCGGCTGTATATCTGTCATATTCAAAAATCCATTATCAAAATTCACATAACATACATCATCTTTCACAGACACACCCAAAAGTACCGTATCCATAGGAATGACCTTTTTATAAGTTTCTGCAAAAGGTCCTTTCATCAGTTCTTCTACAATCAACTTCTCTTTCAATGTATTGCTGTTGTACCGGACATGTTCTGTCTCAGTCACAAGCTTATCTCCCTCACTGTTTGCAAAATACAATTCAAGATCTACACTTTGATATGTATGAAGTGTGGAACCTATATTCTGAACAAAATATTCGTCATTCATAGCTCCGATTTCGTTACCATTCGCATCACACAATGGATCCCCACCAATATATAATTTTACAGAATCAACCCCATCAATCTGTATCAGTGACTGAACCAGTGACGCACGAAAAAGAAGTTCCGGCACTTTTTTCACATTTTTATATTCCTGATTAAAAGATATCCCCAGTCGTCCATTTGTAAGTTCCCATTTTTCCACTTTTATCTTTTTGGGAAATGTACTCTTTACTTCTACATCTTCTGGATTTTTCTTCAGTTCTTTTAGCATAGATTCAATCTTCTCTTCCGTAGTATCCCCTTCTATTTGAACTTTTTCCTGTTCCAGTGCCTGGGTCTGTACATTTACATAATACAGTTCATAAGCTTCCTCACCCGTATCATTTTTCTTACAGGACATAAGGAGAGTCACGCATATAAGAATCCCTAACAAAGCTGTAAATTTCCTTCGTTTTTTCATACTGCCTCTCCTTTCTATGACACGTAAGTCAATGGAATTTTCACTGTAAATGTTGTTCCTTTTCCCGGCTGACTGTAAACCTTAATCGCACCTCTGTGCATAACAATTGCACTTCTTGCAATCGCAAGTCCAAGTCCGGTTCCTCCGATTTCTCTGGAGTGAGACTTATCTACCCGGTAGAATCTCTCAAAAATATGATCTGTCTCCTCCGGTGCGATTCCAATGCCGGAATCAGCCACTTCAATATAAAACAACTTATGATCTGCATTTAACGCCACATGCACCCAGCCATTTTCCTGATTATATTTGATCGCATTTTCCACCAGATTCGTGATCGCAAGCGATAATTTTACTTCGTCTACCTCCGCAGTCACCGGTCGGAAACTTTCAAACACCACCTCTATATTATTTTTTGCCGCAATTGGACGGAGCTGTTTTAATATTCTTTCCACAAGAGTATTAATGTTCACAGAAGAAATATTCATCGTATCCGCTGTTTTGTCCATTTTAACAAGAGATAGAAGATCATTGATAATCTTGTTCTCACGCTCTATTTCTTCTGACAGATCCCCCATAAACTCCTTGTACAACTCCACTGGAACATCTTCCTGTGCCAGCAATGAATCTGATAATACCTTCATAGACGTAAGTGGTGTTTTCAATTCATGAGACACATTTGACACAAATTCTGTCCTTGAATCATCTAACACCCGAAGTCTTCCCAGCATTTTATTAAATGCTTCTGTCATCTGTCTCGTCTCTGTATATGCATTTTCATGGAGCATACTTTCATCATAGCCCGCCGTTGCATTTTCCAGTGATCTGGTAATTCTGATAAATGGCCGGACCATAAGCTTACTGAATACCAGTGCTATAAGCACCCAGATGATCAGGATCACGCCTCCTACTGTTCTGATACTTGACCGAAGTTCATGAAGTGTATCTACAATCGTATCTGTGGACACGCTGACTAACATAACGCCCTTTACTTCATTGGTCTGTAAATCAGCAATCGGTGAAGTCACTTCAATATAACGGTTCCCTGAATCATAATGGCTGGTTCCCTGCCCTTTTAAACACTGAATCACATCACCTGAAACAATGGTCTTTCCATCGTCCATTCCATATGTATCTTCCATAATCTGAAAATTATCATCGATCAACATCACCCGGCCATTGTAAATATTTGTCAACTGGTCGAGTTCTGTCTTTATAATTTCTGAATTTTTCCCCTTCAGGTCACTGCTGTCGCCCAATTGATTGCATAGAATTGTACATTGACTCTGAATCTCGGCAGTGCGTACATTCACTGCCCTTTTTTCATAAGTACTAAGGAGTACCCCTTCAATGATCAGCATCGGAATGATCCCTGCCAGAATAATCAGGGATCCAATCTGAAACCTGAGACTCCCTAGTCTGCTTCTTTTCAAATACTTCTTAACCCCTAAAATAATAACCAACTCCCCACTTCGTATGTACATACTTCGGATCACTCGGATTCTTTTCTATCTTCTCCCGAAGTCTCCGGATATGTACATCGACAGTTCTTGCGTCACCGGGATACTCATATCCCCATACGATATTCAGAAGATTCTCTCTGCTATAGACTTTATCCTGATTCATTGCAAGAAGCTCCAGAAGATCAAATTCCTTTGCTGTCAGATTCACTTCTCGTTCTCCGATCACAACTCTTCTTCCTTCGCAGTCGATCTTCATATCGCCTTTGACGATCTGTCTTCCTTCCGGCCGTTCCTCTGTCTGTCTTTCGGTTCTTCTCATGATTGCCTTGATTCTTGCCTTCACTTCCAGAATGTTAAATGGCTTCGTGATATAATCATCTGCACCATATTCCAGTCCGAGGATCTTGTCCATATCCTCGCCTTTTGCTGTCAACATCACAATTGGCACATCAGAAAATTCACGTACCTGCTGACACACCTGAAATCCATCCAGTTTAGGCAGCATCACATCCAAAAGAATAATGTTATACTTATTCTCACGGATCAGTTTCAATGCTTCCTCACCGTCATAGGCACAGTCCACATCCATACCATCTTGTTCCAGACTGAACCTTATTCCCTTCACAATCAGTTTTTCATCGTCTACTACTAATACTTTTCTGCTCATTGCCAGTCTCCCCTGTCAAATCTTAATCTGATCTTTTAATTTCTGAAAGGTCCCCTTTTTGATTCCTTCTACTTCCATAAGCTCTTCTATTGAGCGGAATTCGCCATGTTCTTCCCGGTATTTTAAAATTGCCTGTGCACGCACATCACCAATTCCATTTAATGTCAGCAATTCTTCTTTTGAAGCTGTATTCAAATTAACTTTTCCGTCATCCTGCCCGGATACATTTTCCACAGCCTGCACACTGAATGTCTCATCACTCTCAGATGCATTTCTGGTTGACGTAACTTTTCCGGAATCTACCTCTTCCTGTGACGGAACATAAATCTGCTGCCCGTCCTTTAGAAGCTCAGCCTGATTCAGATAAGAAAAAGCGGCAGTTGTAGTCATACCTCCTGCTGCCTCTATCGCTTCAAAAACTCTGCTATCCTGTTGTAATTCATAGACTCCTGGCTGATTTACATAGCCGCACACATGTACATACAGCTTCTCTGGTCTATCTTCTGTGTCAGGCACCGCATCATCTTTCTTCTTAGCAGTGTCTTCTTCCTTCACTTTTCCGACATCTTCTGTGGTATCTTCTCTTGAGTCTTCCGGTGTACTTTCCGGTTCTTCTTCCCAGACAGACACTGTCTTAAGATCTGTCTCCTGTGACTTTTTCTGGCAGCCCACACAAAATACCACGCACATAATTACAACTACGCTTCTGATAAAATACCTGTAATTCCACCTTGTCCTACTCATATGTCCTCCTTTGTAATTCTCATACAAAGTGGCTTGTACCCTCAAAATGTAAGACAGTTTTATTGTACTATCTCCATTCCAAAATTGCAACTGCGATCCGCCAAAGAGACGTAAAATCACTTCTATTATTTCCACTGAAAAATTGCAATTCCAATCAGTGCTATCCCCATGCCGATTACTTTTCTCCATTCCAGAGGTTCTTTATCAACCCCAAACAATCCGAGAAGTTCAATCCCATAAGCTACGATCAACTGTGCGATAACGATCAGTAATGCTGCTTTTGCCGGGCCAAGCTGGTTCATTGCCCGAATTACTGTAAGTGTAATTCCAGCTCCGATCACTCCTCCTAAAAGCAGATATCTGGGCTCTACTTTCATAAGTACCATCGGATTATCTCTACCTGCAATCAGCCAGGCAATCAGACAGACGGCAAATGCAGTAAGCTGCACCCATGCATTGCCAACCCACATACCTGTCGTCTTGGTAACTTCTGTATTAAAAACACCTTGTATACTCATCAATGCCCCTGATAAAAGAGCAATAAAAAAACCGACCATTGTGATACCTCCTTACCTGTCGTAATTAGTATATCCGTGCGTCGGTTTTTATATTCCTTTTTATAAATGCCAGATACATTTCATGATGCCTGCGGATTGCTCCACATTTTTTCACTCTGTTATTATTACAGAACCTTTTTCAAAATCTCCAGCATCTCATCTACATGCTCTTTTTCAATCACAAGCGGCGGAACCAGGCGAAGTACATTTCCCTTTGCACTGATAATAAGAAGTCCTTCTTTCAGTGCCTCCGAGCTAATCTCTCCTACCGGCTTCTTAACCTTAATCCCCTGGATAAGTCCAATTCCTCGTCTCTCCAGAACTGCGTCATTTGCTGCAACAAGTTCATCCAGCTTTTCTGTCAGATACGCGCCAATCTCACGCACATGAGCTGTGAGATCGTATTTTTCAAATAACTCCAGCGTCTTGGCAACTGCTGCACACGCCAGCGGATTTCCACCATAAGTTGTTCCGTGATCTCCCGGCTCAAGAGAATATTCTGCCACTTCTTTTGTCATGGCAAATGCTCCTACCGGAACTCCATTTCCAATTGCTTTTGCCATCGTCATGATGTCCGGTTTTACACCATATCCCTGCCATGCAAACATAGAACCTGTACGTCCCATGCCACACTGAATCTCATCACAAATCAGAAGAATTCCTTCTTCATCACAAATCTGGCGGAGTCCTTTCATAAATTCATCAGTAGCCGGAGTGATTCCGCCTTCCCCCTGAAGAGCTTCCAGAATAATTGCGCATGTCTTATCACTTACCAGTGCTTTTACACTGTCAAGGTCATTGTATTTTGCAAATTTCACGCCCGGTATCAATGGCTCAAATGGCGTTCTGTAATGCTCTGTTCCGGTAACAGACAATGCTCCCATACTTCTTCCATGAAAAGAATCTTCCATAGCAATGAACTCATAACGTCCGGTACCTTTTTTGTAAGCATATTTTCTGGCAGCTTTTAATGCACCTTCAATTGCCTCCGTACCACTGTTAGTAAAAAATACTTTATCCATCTCACATGCTTTCAAAAGTGCTTTTGCTGCTTTTCCGCACGTTGTATTATAGTATAAATTCGAAGTATGTGTCAGAAGATCGATCTGATTTTTTAATGCAGTCTTATACTCTTCATTACTGTATCCAAGTCCACATACCGCAATTCCTGCCGCAAAATCCAGATACTTCTTTCCTTCTGTATCATAAAGATAAACACCCTCACCATGATCTAAGACAACCGGAAAACGGTTATATGTATGGACCAGTTCTGAGTTTGTCTCTTCCATATATGTATTTGTCTGATTATTCTCCATCATAATACCTTCTCTCACTGTCATTTAAAATAGCTGTACCAATTCCTTTGTTTGTAAAGATTTCAAGCAGCAGGCAGTGTGGAATTCTTCCATCCAAAATATGGACCCTGGATACCCCACTCTCAATAGCCTCGATACAGTTGTTGATTTTTGGAAGCATTCCGCCACCGATATATCCATCTCCAACCAGCTTATGAGCCTCTGATACTGTCAGTTCAGAAATCAGTGTGGATGAATCCTCTGGATCCTTATAGACTCCTTCAATATCTGTCAGAAATGCAAGCTTCTCTGCTTTCATAGCTTTTGCAATCGCACATGCTGCATCATCTGCATTAATATTGTATGTATTGTTGTCATCGTCCAGTCCTACCGGGCAAATAATTGGAAGGAAATCTTTGTCCAGAAGATCGTAAAGAATATCTGCATTTACATTTGTCACATCACCGACAAATCCGATATCTTCACCATTTGCATATTTTTTCTTTACAGAGAGAAGTCTTCCGTCTTTTCCACTGATGCCGATTGCGCGGACTCCCAGGCTCTCTACAAGCTGAACAAGACTTTTATTTACCTTGCCTAGAACCATCTCAGCCAGCTCCATAGTTGCCTCGTCGGTCACACGAAGTCCATTCTTAAATTCCGGTTTCATACCAACTTTTCCAACCCAGCGGCTGATTTCCTTGCCGCCGCCATGAACAATGATCGGTTTGAAGCCTACCAGTTTCAAAAGTGTGACGTCCTGAATGACTCTTGCTTTGAGTTTCTCGTCAACCATGGCACTTCCACCATATTTTACTACGATAATCTTACGGTTAAAACGCTGGATATATGGAAGCGCCTCAATCAGTACTTCTGCTTTATCCAAATATTGCTGCATATCTTTATTCATGTCCAAAAACTTCCCTTCTGTCATCCAACTACTAGTTTCTAACAATTATCTGTACTTTAACTTCTGTAGTCTGCGTTAATATTGATATATTCATGTGTCAGATCACAGCCCCATGCGGTCGCACTGTAATCGCCCATTTTGATATCTGCCGTTGCTGTGATCTCAGGCTCAGATAAAATCTTTGTGGCTACTTCTTCACTATAATCTGTTGCCACACCATTTTCAATAATCTGAAGCTTTCCAGCTTTACTTTCAAAGAACAGATCCACCTTTTCCGGATCAAACTGTACACCGGAATATCCCATTGCACAGAGTATTCTTCCCCAGTTTGCATCATGTCCGGCAATTGCAGCCTTTGTAAGATTGGAGCATACAACTGATTTTGCAAGTGTCTTTGCCTGCTTTATACTCTCTGCTCCTACGACTTTCACCTCAAATAAAGCAGTCGCTCCTTCTCCATCTCCTGCCATTTTCTTGGCAAGTGTCTCGTTGACCATGTGAAGTGCCTCTTTAAATGTCTCATACTCCGGACTTGCGTAAGTGATTTCCTGATTGCCTGCCAGACCATTTGCAAGAAGAATTGCTGTATCATTAGTAGATGTATCTCCATCTACAGAAATCATGTTATAAGTATCTTCTACGTCTTCACTCAGCGCCTTCTGCAGTGCCTCTTTTGTAATTGCGGCATCTGTTGTGATAAATGCAAGCATCGTACACATATTCGGGTGGATCATACCGGAACCTTTGGACATTCCTCCAATCGTGACTGTCTTGCCGCCAATCTCTATCTCAACTGCCATCTCTTTTTCTACTGTATCGGTAGTCATGATTGCAAGAGCTGCATCGTGTCCGCTCTGTAGACCTTCTGCTTTCTTTCCTGCCAGCACCTGGATCCCATCCACCAATTTCTGCATCGGAAGCTGCATTCCGATAACTCCTGTGGAACCAACCAGGACACCTGCTGCGTCAATATTAAGCGCTTCCGCTGCGGCCTTGGCTGTCTCTTTGCAATATCCCATACCTTCTTCACCGGTACATGCATTGGCAATTCCTGAGTTTACAACAACTGCCTGCACGCCTGCGTCACTGTCTACAACCTGGCGATCCCATTTAACCGGGGCTGCCTTTACAACATTTGTTGTAAATGTTCCTGCAGATACACAAGGCACCTGGCTATAGATCAATGCCATGTCGGTACGTCCCTGATATTTAATCCCTGCGGCTGTACTTGCAGCCTCATATCCCTTCGCAGCTGTTACGCCGCCTTTTATCTGTTTCATATATTCCTCCTGAAGTTTCCTTCTATTTCTTCACTTATTTTACAAAGCTTTCCTTTTCTTCATATTCAAGAATGCCTCGGCATTCTTATGATGCCTGCAGATTGCTCTGCACTTCGCACTTGCCTCATTCTCAGTTACTGAATAAATGCAGTGATATTCGCCTCATTTAATATAAAGTCGTAATAATTCAAATCTTCCCGCTTCTTCCAGCCAATCTCTTTCCAGAATGCATTTCCTATATCATTCTTTGTAAATGCAATTAAAGAAACGTTGTTGATTCCTTCTGTTTTTAGTGCTTCCATTGCAAATACAACCATTGCTTTTCCGATTCCGCGCATGCGGTATGCTTCATCCACACAGACATGATAGAGACACCCTCTTCTTCCATCATGTCCACATAAAATAGCACCAACAATCTTATCATCTTCAACTGCCACCACACTCGTTGTTGGATTTCTCTTTAAGAAACGCTCCACACCTTCTTTTGAATCATCCACACTTCGAATTCCAAAACCATGTATTTTCATCCAAAGATCATGCACCTGTTCATAATCTTCAATTGTCATTGTTCGTATCATTTTATTTCTCCCCTCAGATTTGTTCTATGGGAACATCGGAACAAGTTCCAGTCCTTCGCTTTCCGGAAGTCCAAAAAGAAGGTTCATATTCTGAACCGCCTGTCCAGCTGCACCTTTTACAAGGTTATCGATGGCTCCCATCATAACAATACGGTTCGTTCTTGGATCCAATTTGAATCCGATATCTACATAATTGCTGCCTTCTACCCATTTTGTCTCCGGACATACGCCTTCACCAAGCACACGCACAAACTTCTCGTCTGCATAATATTTATCATAAATTGCTTTTACTTCTTCACCTGTTACATCTTTTTTCAATGTAGCATACTCCGTTGCCAGTATTCCACGATTCATCGGAACAAGATGTGGTGTGAAACTGATGGTCACATTTTCACCTGACGCATATCCAAGCTGTTCTTCAATCTCCGGTGTATGTCTGTGAGATGCTACACCGTAAGCTTTCATGTTCTCATTGACTTCACAGAAAAGATTCGGAACCTTTGCTCCTCTTCCTGCTCCGGAAGTACCGGATTTCGCATCTACAATGAGTGTCCTCATATCAATGATCCCTTCTTTTGCCAGCGGATATGCTGTCAGAATAGAGCAAGTTGTATAGCAGCCCGGATTAGCAATCAGTCTTGCGCCTTTTACTTTATCACGGTTCACTTCGCAAAGTCCATAAACAGCTTCTTCAATAAATTGCGGACTCTTGTGCTCGATACCATACCATTTTTCATATACCTTAACATCTTTGATACGAAAATCTGCACTTAAATCTACAATTTTTGTCTTGCCTAAAATATTCTCGTTAATGACAGAAGCCAGAAATCCCTGAGGAGTCGCTGTAAAAATCACATCTACCTGATCTGCCAATGCTTCGATATTGTCATCCATGCATTTTGCATCTACAATCTGAAACATATTGCGATATACATCTGCATACTTCTGATCAATATAGCTTCTTGAGCCATACCACACAATTTCTGCCTCCTTATGTCCCATTAAAATACGAACGAGTTCTCCACCTGCATAGCCTGTGGCTCCGATGATTCCTACTTTTATCATTTTTGTACCTTCCTTATATTGTAAAATCTAAAATTATCTAAGGTATGTGACAGCTAATTGCAGACACAACCAGTTTTTTTCGCCCGTTGTGCCGCTTATCTCTGACTTCTTCCGCAAACTCGCCAAAAGGCGGCTCAAACAGTGCTTCAGAAGTCAGGCTATGCTCACGGGCTTACCAAAAAACTGATTGACTGTCTGAAATCAGCTCTCACATACCAATTATACTTTTACTACTTAAATATGGCGTCAAAACCAGGGGCGTTCCACCTTACCTTTACCGGATAAAATGAGCTAGTTCTTTCCCCGTTGCTTTGTTGACCAAAGTATCATTATGCTCCATCTTTACTTTGTTGGTCAAACTATCATTGTATACACTTCAAGCTATGTGCATGATTATACAACTTATATGTATAATATTCAAGTGTTTATGCATAACTTTTTAATATTATGCATATTATCCAATCTCATGAATACTTTTGCACAATTTCACAGCATATTTTAATCTTTACTCTTTATCCTTCTGCCTGTAAAAGTGCAACATATGATAAACTTTCGTCCCCCAAGTCTACCTCTTAATTCCCTCTAAGAAACTTGCAAAATTCGTAGAACTCCATATTTGCTATCGAAAGTATTATGACCGTCCGACTTTGCATTATGGAGACAAGACTGTAAAAATCATGGTAGCCTTTGCTGACATGATTTTTGTTCTGTCAGGCTTGTCGGAATGCTTTGTGCAACGGAGTGACGGCTCAAATACTTTCGTAAGCAAATTCATAGTTTTTTCTGTTTCTTACGGGCGAATCTGTCCATCTCCAAAAATCACATACTTTGTTGTGGTAAGTGCCTCTAATCCCATCGGTCCTCTTGCATGCAATTTCTGTGTGCTGATTCCTATCTCTGCTCCGAATCCGAATTCGAATCCATCTGTAAATCTGGTCGATGCGTTGACATACACTGCTGCCGCGTCGATTTCATCCTGGAATTTCAGCGCATTTGTATAATCTTTTGTAATGATGGACTCGGAATGTCCGGTGTTATACTTATTAATATGTGCAATCGCTTCTTCTATAGAAGAAACTGTCTTCACGGAAATGATTGCATCCAGATATTCTGTGCCCCAGTCTTCCTCTGTTGCCGGCACAATCTCCGGTACAATCTCACGGATACGCTCATCGCCTCGAACTTCTACACCTTTTTCATGAAGTGCTTTATAAATAGCCGGAACTGCCTCTTCCGCAATCTTTTCATGAATTACAAGTGACTCGCATGCATTGCATACGCCAAGTCGCTGCGTCTTTGCATTGACAATAATCGGTACTGCCATGTCAAGATCTGCTGTCTCGTCCACGAAAATGTGACAGTTTCCAGTTCCTGTCTCAATGACCGGAACTGTGCTGTTCTGCACTACATTTGCAATGAGTCCTGCTCCGCCTCTCGGAATCAGAACATCAATGTATTCATTCAGTTTCATCATCTGATTTACGACCGCTCGGTCTGTATTTTCAACAAGAAGGATTGCGTCCTCAGGAAGATTACATTTTTTCAAACCGTCCTGAATCACTTTTGTCACAGCAAGATTGGAATGGATTGCATCAGAACCTCCACGCAGGATTACAACATTTCCTGTCTTAAAGCAAAGTCCAAATGCATCAGCCGTTACGTTCGGGCGCGATTCATAAATGATTCCGACCACCCCAAGTGGAACCACTCTTTTTCCTATACGAAGACCATTCGGTCTGACCTTTTCCCACAGTGTTGCACCAATTGGATCTTCCAGATCAGCAATCTGTCTGAGACCTTCAGCCATTCCGGCAATTCTTTCTTTCGTCAGACGAAGACGGTCAATCAGAGATGCTTTCATACCATCTTTCTCAGCTTTTTCAATATCCTTTTCATTTTCTGCCATAAGATAGCTTTTCTGATTTTCCAGTTCTTTCGCTACTCTTCGAAGTCCTTCATTTTTCTGATTTTGAGAAAGATGCTGCACCTGTGCAGACACTGCTTTTGCACGCTTCCCAATCTCGTGTATGTAATCCATATGACGCCCTCCTGCTTCTATTGTACTTGTTCTTTTTAACAAAATGCCTTTTCCTATACGAAAATAGACAAGACTTACATCTTGTCTATTTTATCTTATCCTTTTGAAATGATTTGTCAAGTTTTTACTTCCAGTCAAACTTCCGATAATAGTAAACTCATACAAATCCTACAAATCTTTTATGATATAGAATTTATTTTTTTAATTGTATTTTCAGTTTATTTGTGTTACACTACATCTACATCAATTTTCGGGCACGATATTTTCATTATATTTCAACGCCTACAGAAATCCTTAGCCAGGATTTCATTTCTGAATTTCATTTGCTTTTTCAGCAAAGATTTACTCAGATTTTTGATGAAGTTACCCGCTCACCGCAGCTTTCAGTGATACCTGGCACTGCTATAGCTACAGTTTCATTGGACAACTGATACGGTACTTCTGAATTTACACTCTTTTTGCATTGTCTTTTTATACTCAAAATGTTAAAATATATTCAGAAAGTTTCCATGTCAGATTCGTCCAGAGAGGAGACCTATGGAAACAAACAACACGACAACTTCAAATGGGGTACACAATGCTCACGCAAAAGACAACGCTGCTAAGATTGTATTCGGAGACCCGGTGCTCTGCGCTCAATTCTTAAAAGGATATACGGACATTCCTCTTTTTAAGGAGATTAAGCCCGAGGATATTGAAAATGTTTCTTCACATTTTCTACCTTTATTTCAGGAATCCAGAGACTCAGATACTGTAAATAAAATCCGCATAGGTAATTCCGAAATCTATCTGATTGCACTCATTGAACATCAATCGGAAAATGATTTTGACATGTCCTTCCGGATACTCCGCTACATTGTATTTATCTGGACAGATTATGCTGCGCAACAGGAAAAGCTACATAAAGGCATCACAAAATCCAAAGCTTTTCTTTATCCACCAATCCTGCCTATCGTATATTATGAAGGAACCAGCACATGGTCTGCACCACTGAATTTTAAAAATCGTGTCTTTTTGAGTGATGCCTTCGGGGATTATATACCTAGTTTCAATTACCTGGTCGTTCCATTAAACAAATATTCCAAGCAGGATCTGATTGAAAAGAATGATGAGCTCTCTTTAATTTTTCTCATCAACCAACTTCAGAGTTCTTCAGAATTTCATAACTTAAAAGATATACCGAAAGAATACACGGAGCATCTTACCGACAATACCCCAGATTATCTATTAAAAATTATTGGAAAAGTGATTGCTGTTCTTCTTCATAAACTAAATGTCCCAGATGAAGAAGTCTACGATATTACTGACCAGATTACAAGGAGGCAATTCAGTATGATGTTTGACAACTTTCAAGCTTATGATGTACAGGAAACCAGACGGGTCAGCCGCGAAGAAGGGCGAATTGAAGGCAAGATCGAAGGCGAACAGCTGCTTTTAATCAAACTGGTGATCAAGAAATTAGAAAAAAATTACTCTGCTGAACAAATTGCTGAAATTCTTGAAGAATCTCTGGATACCATTCAACCAATCTATGATATCGCCCTACGTCAGGCACCTGATTATAATACTGATAAAGTTTTTGAAGAGTTAAACTCAAATAAGTAGCTTTCTCCGGTATCTTTTTATAAAGATTAGATATTAAATAACTTTCCCTTTTGGGGAACAGCAAAAAAATGTACTCCAAACAGGCGTTGACCCAACAACCAAAAAGAGAAGGTACATCTCTAAAATTCCAAATTTAAAATGCACCTTCTCTTTTATCATTCTAAAATCATCTCTAATTTTCTAAGCTTCATCAATAGCTTTTCCAATATCATGTCTCATATACTTATTGTCAAATTTTACCCATTCTGTTGCTGCATAGGCATTAGCTCTCGCTTCTTTCAAGTCCTTTCCTTTTGCTGTCACACCAAGGACACGGCCTCCGTTTGTAACGATCTGGTCTCCGTCAAATTTTGTCCCGGCATGGAAGCAATAGTAACCATCGTGTTTATCAAATTCCTCCAATCCTGTGATTGGTAGACCTTTGTCATATTTTACCGGATATCCGTCACTTGCAAGCACGACACACACTGCTGCATTGTCTTCGAACTGAAGGTCGATCTGATCCAATGTTCCATTTATGCAGGCTTCCATGACTTCAATAATATCATTCTTCATTCTTGGAAGTACGACCTGAGCCTCCGGATCTCCAAATCTGGCATTATACTCCAGTACTTTCGGTCCGTCTGGTGTCAGCATGAGTCCGAAGAAAATAATTCCTTTGAATGGGCGGCCTTCTGCTTTCATGGCATCGACTGTTGCCTGATATACATATTTGTTGCAGAAATCTTCAACTTCCTTTGTATAAAATGGACTTGGTGAAAATGTTCCCATTCCTCCAGTGTTGAGTCCAGTATCTCCATCTCCGGCACGCTTGTGATCTTGAGCACTTGTCATGGTCTTAATTGTGTTGCCATCTACAAAAGAAAGTACGGAAACTTCACGACCTGTCATAAACTCTTCAATGACCATTTCATTTCCTGCAGAACCGAATTTCTTATCCAGCATAATCTCTTTGACACCATCTTTTGCTTCCTCCAGTGTATTGCAGATCAAAACTCCTTTTCCAAGAGCCAGTCCATCTGCTTTTAATACAATTGGAAATTTTGCCTCTGTCTCCAGATACTTAATTGCCGCATCCGGATCTGTAAAATTCTCATATGCTGCAGTTGGGATATTGTATTTTTTCATTAAATCTTTTGAAAATGCTTTGGAGCCTTCCAGAATTGCTGCATTTTTCTTTGGACCGAATGCACGAATCCCTGCTTTTTCCAGTTCATCTACAAGGCCACCTACAAGCGGATCGTCCATTCCTACAATTACAAGATCTACTTCTTTTTCCTTAGCAAAGGCTACAATCTTATCGAACTCCATCGCTCCGATAGGTGCACATTCTGCCAGTGCTGCAATTCCGGCATTTCCCGGTGTACAGTAAATCTTATCGACCTTCTCACTCTTTGCAACACTTTGTGCAATTGCATGCTCTCTTCCGCCGCCACCTACGATTAATACTTTCATTTTATTCCCTCCTGCTGCTTTTATGATATAGGTTTTCATGTATCAAAACGAACTGCAAGTTTCCCTACAGTTCGTATTCTTACTATATAATATGAGTTCTTCCATCCTCTACTTTTACTTTTCCATTTGCGATCAAGTCAATTGCTTTCGGAAGTATCTTCCACTCTGCCTGCTCCATGACACGTCTCTGCAATACTTCCGGTGTATCTCCTTCTTCAACTTCCACTGCCTTCTGTAAAATAATCGGACCGGTGTCTGTTCCTTCATCTACAAAATGAACCGTCGCGCCCACAACTTTGACTCCTCTTGCGAGTGCTGCCTCATGAACTTTCAATCCATAATAGCCTGTTCCGCAAAATGACGGAATGAGAGACGGATGGATATTAATGATGCGATTGCGGTATTTTGCAATCATTTCTGGCGGAATCACTACAAGGAATCCTGCCAGCACAATCAGATCTGGATTCAGTTCATCCATCTTCTCCAGAAATTTCTGATTAAATGTTGCTCTGTCGGCATAATCTTTCGGGGAAATGCAACAATTTGCAATTCCGTGCTTCTTTGCTCTCTCAAGTGCATACGCATTTTTATTATTGCTGATTACGCCCACAATCTTTGTGTTGGTGATTGTATCATTTTCTACAGCATCAATAATTGCCTGAAGATTCGTTCCTCCACCAGATACAAGAATGACTACATTTAACATAATGTAACTCCCTTTTCTCCAGCCTCAATGTGACCGATTACATATGGTTTGTCTCCTGTTGCTTTAATTGCTTCCATAGTCTTATCTACATCAGCCGGATCAACTGCAACAATCATTCCGATACCCATGTTATATGTATTATACATCGCATGCTCATCAACATTTCCTTCTTTTGCAAGTTTTGTGAAGATTGGCGGGATTGGATAGCTGTCTTTTTTCACCACTGCTCTCACACCGTCGATTAACATTCTTGGAATATTCTCGTAGAATCCACCACCAGTAATATGACTGCATGCCTTTACTGTAACACCGGCATTCTTAATGCTCTTTAATGCTTTTACATAAATTCTGGTCGGAGCAAGAAGTGCCTCACCAAGTGTTGTTCCAAGATCATCATAATATGTGTCCAGAGACTCTTTTGTCATGTCAAATACTTTTCTTACAAGAGAAAATCCATTGCTGTGCACTCCTGTAGATGCCATACCGATCAGAACATCTCCGTCTTTTAAATTCTCACCTGTGATCATATCCTTCTTATCACATACACCAACTGCAAATCCCGCAAGATCATACTCATCCTCCGGCATCAGTCCCGGATGTTCCGCAGTCTCACCACCGATCAGTGCTGCTTCTGACTGGATACATCCTTCTGCCACACCACTTACGATAGAAGCAATTTTCTCTGGGTAATTCTTTCCACATGCAATATAATCCAGGAAGAATAATGGTTCTCCACCTGCACAAGCGATATCATTTACACACATTGCAACTGCATCAATTCCGATAGTATCATGCTTGTCCATGATCATAGCCAATTTTACTTTTGTTCCACATCCGTCTGTTCCTGAAAGAAGAACCGGCTCTTCCATTTCTTTAATCTTTGCAAGAGAAAATGCACCGGAAAATCCACCAAGACCGCCAAGTACTTCTTCGCGCATAGTTTTCTTTACATGCTCTTTCATAAGTTCTACTGATTTGTAACCAGCCTCGATATCCACACCTGCATTCTTATAATCCATAACTCGTCTCCTTATGTACGTTTATTGTATTTTTATTTACTGATCTTTTTACTTAGATGCCAGATATGCTTCATATCCAACTTCATCTAATTTTGCTGCTTTTGCTTTCACTGCCTCTTTCTGTCCGGTTGTATAATCTTTTAACTTCTGAAGTAATGCGTCATCGGAAGCTGCAAGGATCTTTGCCGCAAGAATCGCTGCATTCTTTGCTCCGTCAATTGCTACTGTTGCTACCGGAACTCCCGGTGGCATCTGCATAATAGAAAAGACTGCGTCCATTCCGTCCAGATTCTTTCCCGAAAGCGGAACCCCGATAACCGGAAGGGCAAACAATGCTGCACACATTCCCGGAAGGGCTGCTGCCATTCCAGCTCCCGCGATCATAACTTTCATTCCGCGTCCTTCTGCACTGCGTGTCCACTCGATCAGTTCATCCGGCTCACGGTGTGCGGAGATGATTGTCATCTCATAATCAATTCCTAATTCTTCCAGCATGACTGCTGCTTTGCTCATGACCTTAAGGTCTGAGTCACTTCCCATTATAATTCCTACTCTTGGCATAGCATTCACCCTTTCTTATAAGTTCAACAAATAAATCATACCCTATTTATTAGAATTTTTCAATGGTTCATTTAAAATCTCTGTACCTGGAAGCACAAATATTCCGTCACGGATAATTTCTATCTCTTTTCCATCCGCGCATTCTACGGTAATACTCTTCAATTCTTCATAAGGAATCGTAATATCTGTATGACAATGGAAATATGCTGCTGAGACGTCTTCTTTTCTCTGAATGGATACCGAATTATCTCTTGCCACAATTTCTTTGCCATTTGGATTGTAAACTTTTATGTCCTCTGCCCAGCTATAGCATGTGTCACCAACTGCAAAATGCGGTCCCATTTTCTCGGCGATCAGAATTGGCATCTTATCGGCAATATTGTATTTCTTCGCTGCTACATACGCAGTCGTGTTCGTACCGATTGCAAATTCGCCAAGCGGCAATGTCGGGTGACGATAAAGAACATTATCTAAAAAGTATTCTTTATTCTCCAGTTCATGTTCAAAGTTCTTGCAGCTGTAATCTGCCACCATTCCATTTGAAAACGTTACTTCCAGATCTTTGTATAATAGTTCATTCAGGTAAACCTGACTTACATGAAGAACCCCGTTCGTTCCTTCCAGAACCGGTGATGTAAAAACTTCTCCCACTGGGATGTTAACATCTGCCACGCAGTTTTCAAAAATCGTCTCCTTCTTTGGATTTTTCAATTTATAAAGCTGCACCCGAAGATCTGTATGGTTACCGTTGTTTCCAAGAATGTGCACACTTGTTCCCTGATCTAATGCATCAATAATGGTCTGTTGAACCTTCTCATAAACTTTTGCATCTAATGTATTGATCTTGATAATCTCATCAAAAATCTCTTCGTACTGATCTCCAATCTCCGGAACAGGATACGCTACGATTGTGAAACTTCTCTCGTCTCCCGGAATATAGCTATTTACAATCTGACTGGATTTACTGTCATATTCAAGCGAGATTTCCTTCTGCTTATCATTAAGTTTTACCGCCTCTGATTTTGACACTGGTGTAAATGGCTCCTCGCCAAATGTCTCCATGCATGCCGGACCTGCATGACGTCTTGCCAGGTCTTTATACTGTTCGTAAGTTGTCCGCATGACTTCCAGCTTCCGTTCCATGAACTGACGATCTAAGATCAGTGCCTGATCGTCCTTGTGGTCATACTCGTACTGCTTATTTGCAATACCTCCGTAATATCCGATTTTCAAATGTTGCCTCTTTGTAAGGACACTGACACCGGCACGGTAAATCGTCGGCTTTAGTCCCATTTTCCGAAAATTCTCAATAGCAATCCGAATCACCCGCTCGAACCCAAGCGTATAGCGAATATTGACTGTTACTTTCTTTGACAGGTTCTTGCCTGTATTTACAAATCCAATCCGGTAACCTTCTGTATACACATCTGCCATTTTCTGTATTGTCTCAAGTGGCAGCTCATTCAGGTGCATGGCAGTGCGCTTCTCGTTTTCACTGACATACTCTCCGTAATAATAGAGATAACGCACATCATTAAAATCACTGTTCATAATCAGATCCGCAGCAAAATTATCTTCCGGGTCAATCTGTTCTTTGATGCGGTCTGCCAAAAATACGTCACAATAATCGCTGGCATACCAATAAATCGTCTGTCTCACATGCTCATATTCCGGCTCGTTTTCTTCCTCGAACTGATTATAAACTTCAATGAATAATTCAAACAAAATATCCAGATATTCTGTTTTCTTTTCAAATGCATATGGAATCGCACCACGAAGTTCTGTATATAGAAAACTCAAAAGCCGGCCATATTCTATGCCGAATTTTTCTGCTGCAAATACCGGATTGGCATAACTTGTCTTATAATGCTCTCCAAGTATGTCATCATACAACTGTGTATTCCAACACTCTAATTCTTCAATTGAAAACTTATAATACTCACCATTTTCAATTTTTTCTTTTAATTTATCAACTAAAAGTGCAAAATCAGCCAGTGTCCGGAAATAATCCCGGTATTTTTCACTGACTGTATTTTCACCCTTTATATTCTCAATTCTCTCGATTGCTAATTCATATCTCATCTCTGTCATCTACACAAGCCCCCTGATAAATATTGCTGCAACTCCTGCAAGAACCAATCCATTTACCCCGATTCCGACTTTGCAGGTTATGTATTTCTTATCTCGTTCATTCAGACCTCGAAGTCCGAGTCTGAATCCATAAACTGCCAGTGCAAGCAGTGCAAAGCAAAGAAATCCTACGATTATATTTACATTTCCCTTCATCAGAAATGACACAAGAATCATCACAATTAAAATCACTGCACAAAGCACAGCCATCATGCAGGATTGGATTCCCTTTTTCGCATGTTTCAAAGTCTTCTGGCCATATTTTGTATTTACACGTCTGCTTCGTTTTTTCTTATCTTTTCCGAACATGTCTCCTCCTTATTGCTACACAGATCACAAATATAATATGACCTGCAACTCCTCCGATCGTGTTAAGTAGAATATCATCTACGTCGAAACTTCCGACTTTCGTAAGAAGCTGAAATGTTTCTACACACAAGCTTAATCCAAAGCTCCAGAACAGTGTAGCAAAACAGCTACGATATTTGCTTGCCATAGGTAAAAAGAACCCGAATGGTATAAATATAATTACATTTCCAAACAGGTTCGTGAACATGGCAAAAAATCCCAACTGATGCCGGTACTGCCAAAATCTCTTGATTTCTTTGAACAGGACGAGATTATAATGGTATTCCTGCATCTCGCCCGTTCTGCCATACCAGTCGGAAAATATAAGAAAATATATCAAGAACCCGATGTAAAGGACAAATAATACTTTCCCAAGTCCTCTGAGTGCCTTTCTTTTTCTGGAATTCAAAAATATTGCTTCCTTTCCGTCCAGTCAAATGTCTTATCCTCTGATCTTATCAGATTTTAAAACGTAAGTCCTTTTTTGTCTTTTAATAACTTTGCTCCGCTGACAATGGAGATAATTCCTGCAGCCACGCCTGTGACCATCACAATGATCCCGACTGTGATTCCGGCCGCACCTGCAAGGCTCATTGTCTTATATGCCTTCTCGTTCATATTATCCTCTTTCTATTTCTTATCATTCAAACCCTGTCAGGGCTTTGTGATGCCTACGGATTGCTACGTGCTTCATTTATTTTGCACCGTACTGCTCATAGTATGCGTCGATTGCTGCCTTCAATGTATCGTCGATGACAACTTTTCCCTGACACTCTTTGTTATATAGATGCTCTACTACATCTGCCATACTTACAATTGCTGCTGTTTCAAATCCATACAGGTCTTTGATCTCATCAAGGGCACATTTTTCTCCGCCTTTTCCAACTTCCATACGGTTCAAAGATACCATAAGTCCTACAATTGTAACATCAGCAGCTCCCTTTACCTTCGGAACAGTCTCTTCCATAGATTTTCCGGAAGTTGTTACGTCCTCGATCATAATCACACGGTCACCATCTTTTAACTTGCTTCCAAGAAAGCTTCCCTTATCTGCACCGTGATCTTTCTCTTCCTTACGATCAGAACAATAACGAACCTCTTTTCCATATAATTCACTGTAAGCGATTGCTGTTACAACTCCAAGCGGTATTCCCTTGTATGCAGGTCCGAACAGTACATCAAAGTCATCTCCATATGTCTCATGAATTGCTTTTGCATAATACTCTCCAAGCTTCTTAAGCTGTGAACCAGTCACATATGCTCCCGCATTCATGAAGAATGGGGACTTTCTTCCACTCTTTAATGTGAATTCTCCAAATTTGAGCACATCGCTCTCTACCATAAAGTCAATAAATTCCTGTTTGTAAGCTTCCATTGTTATTCTTCCTCCATATTCTACAGGTGCATATACCTGATACGTTCTTTTTCAGGAAACTGCTTTATATTATTACAAATATACTGCAACCGGCAGTTGTCCTTTACTTCTCTTTATCTTACCATAACACCAAAACATTTTCAATTTGTAACTGAAACTCACATTGACAACTTACTTTTCTAAATGCTATACTCTCAGACAGGGAATGAGGTTCTCCCTCAATTACGATTGAAACCGCCAAATGGCTGATGACTTCTGTGATTTACACAGAGTTACCAGCTTTTTTTATATAATTAGGAAATTTCATTTCCTAATTATATAAAAGCCTCCGGCAAGATGCGCACTGCGGCATACAATGATGATGTTGCAGGCAACCACCGCAGGCGCTAGAATGTGCTAAGGCACATTCTTTATTCTTATTAAAAAAGGAGTTTACAATGACAAAGGAAAAACAAGAACATTTGATTTTACAGATTAAATATGTATTCCTCGCATTAATTGTAGGTATATGTGTAGGAATTGTTGACACTATATTCGGTCGTGGACTACTGGCAATTTCTGCCTTTCGCACTGCCCATTATCAATATCTGCTTCCATTCCTTCCACTGACGGGACTTCTGATCATCTGGTTATATCAGCATTTCAGCAGTCTGAGCCTGAAAGGCATGTCACTGATTTTTGAAACAGGACAGAAAAAAAGAGAAGAAATTCCACTGGCGCTTGTTCCATTAGTTATGATCTGCACATGGATCACACATCTTTTTGGCGGCAGTGCCGGTCGCGAAGGTGTTGCCGTACAGATTGGTGCTACGATTTCACACGAAGCAGGACGCAGACTTCATATAAAAGGAAAAACACCGGTCATGCTTATCACCGGTATGGCAGCAGGATTCGGCGGCTTATTCCAGACCCCGCTGGCGGCTGTATTTTTTGCTATGGAAGTGATTGTTGCCGGATATATGGAGTATGACGCACTTCTCCCGGCTCTGATTGCAGCATATACTGCCTCTACGACCTCACATATGCTTGGGCTTGAAAAATTTGCAGTAAATATTACGGAAAACTGGAACATTTCCGGCAGCAGAGATGTTTTAATCTTGATTATTCTTGGAGTAGTTTTCGGTCTTACAGGAAGATTCTTTTCTGCTCTTTTACAGAAAGCCAAGAAATTGTTCGGCGAAAAGATTTCCAATCCCTTTATCCGGATCGCTACCCTGGCAGTTCCGCTTGCAATCCTCCTTTTTGCAATCCACAGCGGACGCTATACCGGACTGGGAACCAATCTGATCTCCGCTTCATTTGCCGGAGAAACAATCTACGGATATGACTGGATTTTAAAATTACTTTTTACGATTTTCACACTGGCAATTGGTTTCCAGGGCGGTGAAGTCACACCTTTATTTTCCATCGGTGCTTCCCTCGGAATTATCCTCGGATCACTTCTTGGTATTCCACCTGTAATCTGTGCCGCCCTGGGGTATGCCGCAGTTTTCGGAAGTGCAACCAATACCCTGTTTGCCCCGATTCTGATTGGCCTTGAGGTCTTCGGCAGTCAGAACATCATTCCTCTGGTGCTGGTATGCATCATTGCCTATCTGGTCAACGGAAACCGTTCTATTTACGGGGCACAGCAGAAAGCATTATGCCGGTTTGAGGAATAAAGGCATGCATATCCGTGACAAATTCAAAAAAGAACCGTCCTGACCATTTTAGATAATGGTCAAGATAACAATCAGGATATTGATTAAACTCTTTGAAAACAAAAATGGTACAAACCTTCAACTTTCCAAAAATGTAATGCTTGAAAGGACTGTACCATTTTTTATATTTTATATCCCATCATTTGATATCTGATGTAATTAACATCATCCACAAATCTCGCTTGTGTCCGACTTCAAACTACTCCACAATGCCAACCATATCAGCCATGTTCTCAAAGCCGTTTTTCTTCATATAAGCTTCGATTCCGTCAATGACTTCCATAGTCACTGCAGGATTATGGAAGTTTGCTGTTCCGACAGATACTGCGCTCGCTCCTGCTAAAATAAACTCAATTGCATCTTCTGCACTTGCGATTCCGCCCATTCCGATGATTGGAATATTGACTGCATGTGCTGCCTGATATACCATGCGCACAGCCACCGGTTTCACGATTGGACCTGACACTCCTCCTGTCTTATTTGCCAGCGCAAATGTCTTGCGGTTGATGTCAATCTTCATACCTGTCAATGTATTAATTAAAGAAATTGCATCTGCTCCACCCGCTTCTGCCGCTTTTGCTATCTCAGTAATATCTGTTACGTTCGGTGTCAGCTTCATAATGATCGGCTGTTTTGCGATTTTCTTAATATCTGCGGTAAGCTTCTCTACATTCTTTGCATCCTGCCCAAATGCCAGAAATCCGGCGTTAACATTTGGACATGAAATATTGATTTCCATCATGTCAATCGGCTCATCTGCCAAACGTTCTACAACTCTGAAATATTCTTCCGGTGCATGACCGCATACATTTACAATAATCTTCGTGTCATACTTCTGAAGATAAGGAATATCTCTTTCGCAGAACAGATCAATTCCAGGATTCTGAAGTCCGATTGCATTCATCATACCGCCGTAAACTTCTGCCACACGCGGGGTCGGATTACCAGCCCATGGCACATCAGCTACACCTTTTGTCGTGATAGCTCCCAGTTTATTCAGATCCACAAATTCAGAAAATTCTTCTCCGGAACCAAATGTTCCAGATGCTACTGTAACCGGGTTCTTCCATTCTACTCCGGCGATGTTTACATTCATATTCATTAGATTTCCACCTCCGTAGCAAGGAATACCGGACCATCTTTACAGATTCGCTTGTTGCACACATTGCTGTGGGCATCTTTCTCTTTTGTCTTGCACACACAGCCAAGACAGGCACCAATTCCACATGCCATACGCTCTTCCAGAGATATATAGCATACAATCTTATGTTCCTCGGCATACTGCTTGATCGCACGAAGCATAGGAGTCGGTCCACAGGCATAGATCATATCCGCTTCCAGTCCATTTTCACGGATTGCGTCCATAACATTTCCCGTTGTTCCGACACTTCCATTCTCTGTGGAAATGTATAACTCACCGTTCTGCTCGAACTCTTCCTTTAAAAATGTCTGTGCGTCACGATAGCCTACGACAATCTGCTTTTTGTCGCATTTCATCTGTTTTGCAAGTTCCAGAATCGGTGGTACACCAATTCCTCCACCCATAAGAAATACTTTCTTTCCTTCAGCCGCTTCAAACGGGAATCCATTTCCAAGTGGTCCGATGATCGGGATTGCATCTCCTGTTTTTAACTTTGAAAATTCTTCTGTTCCTGTATTCTCTCCAGTCACTCTGTATACAACACGAAGGCGACTGTCTTCTTTGTTAATCTCACAGATACTGATCGGACGAGGCAATAACTTTGTTGCATCCTTTGTATACATAGAAATAAACTGTCCAGGTCTGGCGCTCTGCGCTGCCTCTGTATGAATCCACATACTGAAAATCCCATCAGCGATCTGCTCCTGAGAAACAACCATTGCCTGTTCTTTTTTCTTATCCGCCATCTTATCTTGCCTCCAATGCGCCTCTAATATCAGCAACCATGTCCTCTACTGCTGCTCTGGATGCATCTGCAAATGCTTCTTCACCATAGTTTGCGTATTTTTCCTGCTTGTATGCCGCAATGATTCCACGAGAAGAGTTTACAATTGCTCCAAGTCCATCTTCATTAAAGAAATGTACCAGGTCTTTTCCTTTTCCTCCCTGCGCACCATATCCCGGCACAAGGATGTAAGATTTCGGCATCACTTTACGAAGTACTTTTCCCATCTCCGGATAAGTAGCTCCGACAACTGCTCCAATGTAGCTGTACTCGTCACCCATGCAGTCTTCTCCCCACTGTGCAACTTTTTCACCGACCAGCTCATAGAGCGGACGTCCGTCGATCATCTGATCCTGGAACTCTCCACTTGACGGGTTAGAAGTCTTAACAAGGATAAAAAGACCTTTCTTTTCCTCTTTGCATACATCTATAAACGGATTCACACCATCAGATCCAAGATATGGATTGACTGTCACAAAGTCCTCATCAAATGGTGCGTAAGTCTTGCTTCCTACCTGCACCTTACCAATATGTCCAACCGCATAAGCAGAAGAGGTTGATCCGATATCTCCACGTTTGATATCTCCGATTACAACCAATCCTTTTGATTTACAGTAATCTACTGTTTTCTTAAATGCAACAAGTCCCGGAATACCGAACTGCTCATACATAGCAATCTGAGGTTTCACAGCTGGAATCAGATCATAAGTCTTGTCCACAATTTCCTTATTGAACTGCCATATAGCCTCTGCGGCTCCCTCAAGTGTCTCACCAAACTCAGCAAACGCCTTCTTCTGGATATGCTCCGGAATATATTTTAACATTGGATCCAGACCAACCACGATCGGCGCGCCCGTCTTCTTAATATTCGCAATTAACTGATTAATCACAATCTCATCCTCCTGCTTCTATCTTTATTACTTTTGTTAGAAATTACATATTTAATTTATTCTACCACACTAGTAGCTCACTTGACAAGAAATCAATCCCTCTTTGCATTTTAAACAGTTAATCTAATATTTTATCAAATAATCTTTATAAAACAAAATATTAGATTCAACTAGTCAAAATGTACATCATTTCACTAATTTTTTAGTCACTGCTTACATTGTACCTCCCTCCCATTTATTCTATACTGATATCAGATTACAAGAGAACTATTTATTTTCTTTAAGGAGGATAACACAAAATGGCAAGTTTATCATTAGAGGGAATCCAGAAAGTATATTCTAATGGATTCCAGGCAGTTAAAGACTTCAATCTTGAAATCGCTGACAAAGAGTTCATCATCTTCGTTGGACCTTCCGGATGTGGAAAATCAACAACACTTCGTATGATCGCAGGTCTTGAGGATATTTCCGGCGGTACACTGAAGATTGATGGAAAAGTAATGAATAATGTAGAGCCAAAAGACAGAGATATCGCTATGGTATTCCAGAACTACGCTCTTTATCCACATATGACAGTATATGACAACATGGCATTCGGACTGAAACTTCGTAAAGTACCAAAAGACGAAATCGACAAAAAAGTTCGCGAGGCAGCAAGAATCCTCGACCTTGAGAAACTTCTTGACCGTAAGCCAAAAGCTCTTTCCGGTGGACAGAGACAGCGTGTTGCTATGGGACGTGCAATCGTTCGTAAACCAAAGGTATTCCTTATGGACGAGCCTCTTTCAAACCTGGATGCAAAACTTCGTGTTCAGATGCGTATTGAGATTGCAAAACTGCATGAGAATTTAGGTGCTACAATTATCTATGTAACACATGACCAGACAGAGGCTATGACTCTTGGTACAAGAATTGTTGTTATGAAAGATGGAGTTGTTCAGCAGGTAGATACACCTCAGAACCTCTATACAAAACCATGCAACCTGTTCGTAGCTGGATTCATCGGATCACCTCAGATGAACTTCTTAGATGCTGAAGTTAAGGTTAATGGATCTGATGTTACACTTTCTGTTGGTGGACATGAGCTTCCAGTGCCAGCTGATAAAAAACAGGCTCTCATCGATAAAGGATATGCCGGAAAGACAGTTATCCTCGGAATCCGTCCGGAGGATGTACATGTTGCAGCTACATTTACAGGTGAAAATGCAGGTACTGTCCACTCTACAATTAACGTATATGAGCTTCTTGGAGCTGAAGTATTCTTATACTTCGATGTTGCAGGAACTCAGGTAACTGCAAGAGTTGGTTCCGGAACAGAGCTCAGAAGCGGAGATAAAGCTTCCTTCACATTTGACATGAGCAAGATCCATATCTTCGACAAAGAGACAGAGTTGACGATTTCAAACTAATCGTATAAAATAACAATAACGGTTCTACTGTTATGGAAGATACAATGAAAGAGCTGTACGAAGGTGCAGCTCTTTCTAATTTATGCAAAAGAGGGTTATTTTTATGGAGCAATCTCAGGAACTTTCCAAAGCATTAGAAGAGCTTACACGGGCAACCGGCATCACTTTGGATATTCACATACAACCGGAAGCTTCCAAAGAGAAGATAGACGAGTCAATCCGGCAGATTCGTTCTCTTTGTGCTGCTTATAAAGAGAAGTATAACAAGAATTATTTTTTGTTAAATCTCATGACAGGTACTGCACAGGATTGCGAGATTAGTGAACGTGCCGCCAGATTACATATTCGTGCTGTAAAACCTCGTTATCTTTTTTTGCTCGAATCCTCAAAAAAAATGGACGAAACAGTTACAGAGGTATTGAAACAGTTGTTTCCATTTCAAGAAAAAATATATCTCGTTCCTGTAAATGAATTTCAACTTGCAATGCTTTATCCGGTAAAAGATGGCTGCACATCCGAAGATATTCACGATCTGGCACATACCATGATCGATACTCTGAGTATGGAAGCGCTGACTCATGTACAGATTGCCTACAGCGATCTTATTCCCGATCTGCACGCCCTTCCTTCTGCTTATAAACAGACTGCGCTTGCATTGAGAGTTGGTAAACTTTTTTATTCAGAACAATCTGTATTTCCTTTTAACAAGTTAGGGATTGGACGATTGATTCACGAGTTGCCCGAAAAACTTTGCGAAGATTTTCTTTTTGAGATATTCGGTGATATAACTTCCGAACATTTAGATAAGGACACTTTAGCTGCCATCGACAAATTCTTCCAGAACAACCTGAACATCGCAGAAACTGCACGACAGCTTCATATGCATCGCAATACACTTATTTACCGACTGGAACAAGTCGAAAAAAGAACAGGTCTTGACCTTCGTCAGTTCGAGGACGCTATGACCTTTAAAATTGCGATCATGATACTGAATTACTTACAATCAGAAAGGAATGTTTCACATGAATGATAATTTTCATGAACAACTTATAACAAAAAAGCAAAAAGGAAATCCGTTAGTTATTCGCATCATCGTTGTAGTTTTCATAATTTTATTTTTAACGATCGGTGCTCTGTTTCTAGGATTTCTGTCTATTATCATCGCTGTAGTACTTGGTGTTACTGCTTATTTTTACATTTTTCCAAATCTTAGTGTTGAGTATGAGTATTCACTAGTCAACCATGAACTGGACATCACCGCAATTTACAGCAAGTCAAAAAGAAAAGAACTCTGCTCTTTTGATATCAAAGAAGCTGAGATGATCGCTCCAAAAGGATCCAGTAAGCTTGCTTCTTTTAAGCCAGTAAAAACCTGTGATTATACTTCCGGAGAGGGAAATGCGGCAATTTATTCCATCATTATTTTTCTAAATCAGCAGATGTATAATATTCTGATTGAGCCTGACGAAAAAATGATTGCCGGAATCCGGCCGTGGATGGGATCAAAATTTTCACAGTTTTAAGAACAAAGAATGTGCCTTGGCACATTCTCGCGCCGAGCGCGGTCGCTTGCGACATAATTCTTATTCGCGCGAGTGCGCATCCTGCCGGAGGCTTTTAGTATAATAGGAAATGCAATTTCCTATTATACTAAAAAAGGTCCACCGGATCTTTTTGTCATATGCTTGGCAACTTAATTGGGGACGTAGCATTTTAAAAGTTCAATGTCATTAAGTTAAGGATTTTAGTAGTGTGAAAAGTAGTTTTTTACTTTTTG
>ENA-OUQP01000109-OUQP01000109.1-human-gut-metagenome-genome-assembly--contig:-NODE-109-length-88291-cov-12.943980_pt1 | contig 88291 bp, 73 predicted proteins | sample MGYA00237951_ERZ548836 | MGnify/ENA primary metagenome ERZ548836 (study PRJEB26490, sample SAMN05194702) | human gut metagenome | biome: terrestrial biome; feature: human-associated habitat; material...
GAATGAGAGTTGAGTCTGTTGATGAGGTAGAGATCATCCGTCGTATGACAGAGGGTATCTATGATCACGCAGAATTTGATAAAGCTCTGAAATGGGCAAAAGAAACCTGTAAGATCGGCTGGGATAAGAACCCTGAAGAACTTCAGTTCTCAGCTGAAAAGAAAGAAGAGCAGTTCGAGTTTGTTGTTAAGATGGCAGTTATCATCAAAGAACTGATGAACGGCTGTGACAACCTTGATCCTAAATTCTCTGAAGAAGCAATCGGACACAATGCTCTGGCAGCCGGTTTCCAGGGACAGAGACAGTGGACAGATTTCTATCCGAACGGTGACTTTGCAGAAGCTATGCTGAACACCTCCTTTGACTGGAACGGAGCACGTGAACCATACATCCTGGCTACAGAGAACGATGTTCTTAACGGACTTGGAATGCTGTTTATGAAACTTCTTACAAACAGAGCACAGATTTTCGCTGATGTTCGTACATACTGGAGCCCGGAGGCTGTTAAGAAAGCTACAGGATATGACCTTGAGGGCGTAGCAAAAGAAGCCGGCGGTTTCCTTCACCTGATCAACTCCGGTGCTGCCTGCCTTGATGCTAACGGAGAAGCAAAAGAAGCTGATGGAACAGCTGTTATGAAACAGTGGTGGGATATCACAGAAGAAGACCAGAAAGCAATCATGGAAAACACAGAATGGTGTATGGCTGACAACGGATATTTCCGTGGAGGCGGATACTCCAGCCGTTATGAAACACGTGCCCAGATGCCTGCAACAATGATCCGTCTGAACCTTGTAAAAGGACTTGGACCGGTTCTGCAGATCGCTGAAGGATGGACAGTAGCTCTTCCTGAAGAAGTATCTGACAAGCTGTGGAAACGTACAGACTATACATGGCCATGTACATGGTTTGCTCCAAGATGCGATGGCAAAGAAGGACCGTTCAAGACAGCTTATGATGTAATGAACAACTGGGGTGCAAACCATGGAGCAATCTCCTACGGACACATTGGTGCAGATCTTATCACAATGTGCTCTATGCTGAGAATTCCTGTATCCATGCACAATGTTCCTGAGAAAGATATCTATCGTCCGGCAGCATGGAATGCATTTGGAATGGATAAAGAAGGTGCAGATTTCAGAGCATGCAAGAATTATGGACCTCTTTACAAATAATAAATAAAACCGATATGTAAGAATGTATATCGGCCGCCCGGAGTTGGAGATGATCTGACTTTGGGCGGCTGTTTGTATCAGGGGGAATCAAAAAAAACAAACTGATATCTGTGTGTACAGATACCAGCCTGTTGTATATATATGTATGTGTGATGTGTGTATAATGTGTAAAAATGATATTTGGCATGAATATGCCAAAATCCCGAGACATACAAGTCAAAATTCCATTGCCGCAGGCAATCTGGAATGAATTTTGGCTACGTTACTGTGAACAGTAACGAAAAGATAAAGCAAAATCAGTTGTTGATTACAACACCTTTCTGAAGCATTATATTTGCATACAGAGCTTTTTCGCTTGTGGAAATAATGCAATATGCAGTTTTGGCTTCTTCATAGAAAGCGAAACGTTCAATATTTCCAACCGCTTTATCGCCGCGCTCGTCATATTTGGCAACGATTTCTTTATATGTATCCCAGATTGGTGTTTCTACATTATCGCCAGGCATAACTTCCATGAGATTTACAGGATGCTCTACATAAGTATCCAGTGGAAACAGTTTGAGGATCGCATCCAGGATTTCCGGTACACCATGTCCGTCACAGCGGATAGTGATGGCATTCTTTCCCATAGATTCAACAGGGAAGTTACCGTCTGCGATAACAAGACGATCGCTGTGTCCCATTTCACATAAAACTTTTAATAATTCCGGTGATAAAATTTCAGGAATTCCCTTTAACATAATTTGTATTCTCCTTTCAAAATTCTGAAAATCATTGTAAACAGTTTAATGAAAAAAATCAGATTATTCAAGGCAATATTTTACGCAAAAAGAGTAAATTTTTATAGTTTACAGCGGAGGAAACAGTAACACACAGAGTTGTATGAAATGCACAAAAATATATTGAAAAAATTGAAAAAATAGTATAAATATGCTATTATCATTATAGTGAATCACGCAGATATTCGAAACCTGCTTTACTGTTCGCTTATAACCGAATAGCTGCTTTGCGGAGGTTTTACCTGATTCGGTTAAATAAGTAAAAGGAAGTAGTAATTTTTATTGGGTTATCAGGCAGGGGATGATGCCTGATCTTATGGGGGATAAAATTTAATATGTACAAAATATTATTGGTAGACGACGAAATCCTGGTCAGGGATGCAATCAGGGAGAACATTGACTGGAAAAGCCTGGACTGTGAGCTTGTGGGGGATTGTGAGAATGGCAGACAGGCAGTGGAATTTGTGCAGAGCCACAAAGTGGATGTTGTATTGACAGATATCTGTATGCCTTATATGGATGGTATGGAATTGAGCGAGTTTCTTCATGATAATTATCCGGATATTCTTATTGTTATATTCAGCGGTTTTGGGGAATTTGAATATGCGAAGAAAGCAATCCGTTATAATGTAAGTGAATATATGCTCAAACCTGTCACAGCAATGGAACTGACAAAAGTGCTCCGGAATATGAAAGAAAAGCTGGATTCCAGAAAAAAAGAACAGAAAAAAATGGAATCCCTGTCGCAGACTTCAAAGGATTATCACAAGAATGTGGATGTCATCCGGTCGAAAGCACTGGAGACTCTTGTAAATTGTACCAGAGATGTACAGGTAAGTCTTCTGGAACTGAAAAAGCTGGGGATCAGCTTTGACTGTTCGAGCTACAGAGTAGCTGTTTTTGATATGGACACTTACTCAGAAATGTATCAGGTAGATATGCATAAACAGCAGGAAAGCGCATTGATGTCCTTTGTACTTTTTAATATAAGCAATGAAATTGTGACCAGAGAGAACGCAGGTGTTGCTTATCAGGAAGGCAGTAACCGGGTATGCATTATATTTACAGGATGCAGATCCAGAGAATTCGGAGACAAAATACATAGTATCTGTCAGGAAATCCAGCAGAAAGTAAAAGAAGTGATCGGGATTGAAACTTCTATAGGAATCGGAAGCTGGGTGAGATCACCTCAGGAACTGGTCTATTCCTATAAGCTTGCTGAGAAAGCCATTGGCTATCGGTATCTGCTGGGAGGTAGCCTCCTTTTTGATATGGAAGAAAAGAAAACGGACAACAGTATTAATCTTATAAAATCTCTGGAAACACTGACAGAAGAGATAAAGGTCGGAAACAGGCAGAAAGTGACAGAAATCCTGGAGCAGATCGAGCATGAGATCAAAGGGGCACTGGTGGAGAAAAGCTATGCCTGCATTTATCTTCAGCAGGTGATACGTGCCATCGGAAATACCTGCCAGTCCCTGAGTGATGATCCGGAAAAGATCATTGCTCAGAGAGAGAAGCTTCTGAAAGAAGTTTCTCAGGCAAAAACCTTTGATAAAGCAGTGACATTGGTGAAGGAGTATGCTGAAGGAGTATTTGAATCACTTCAGGATCTGAACAGTTCCAGCGGCCAAAGGCAGGGAATGATGGCTATGGATTATATCCGAAAAAATTATATGGATCCGGATCTGAGTCTGAACAGTATCTGTTCTTATCTGAATATCAGTACCAGCTATTTCAGCACTATTTTTAAGGAGATGACAGGGGAAACATTTATCGAATCACTTACCAGGATCAGAATGGAGAAGGCGAAGGAACTCCTGGAGAATACAACTCTGAAGAATTATGAGATTGCGGAAAAAGTAGGATTTTCAGATCCACACTATTTCGGAATTTCATTTAAGAAGATGACAGGAAAAACACCTACCGAATATGCAAGGGAGAAACGCCGATGAAGATTTCTTCAAAATTTAAGAGTATTCAGAGTTCTATTTTCTGTGCGGTGTCGATCCTGGTATTAAGTGCTGTGCTGGTTGTGACAGTGGTATCTCTGAGATATACGAATTCATCTATTTATGAAAATTCTGTCATGTATACACAGACGATCATCAAACAGCTGAATCAGAATATAGATTCGTATATCAGTTATATGGATAATATTGCGTCAGTGATCGCGCAAAGCGGTGATGCTTATAAATATCTGTACAGTGAAAAAGGATATGGAGCCACAAAGGATGAAAATTACAGTGAATACAGACAGCGCCTTGTGGAACAGTTTAAAACGATCCTGAAGGGCAGGGCGGATATCAGAAATATCGGGATTGTCAGAGAGGATAAGAACTCTCCATCTCTGTTTGACAATGGATTATCTGTGAGAAATACATATGTAGATCTTAATACACAGCCATGGTATGCAGATGCAGTCGGAAAATATGACCGGTATAATCTAACATCTTCTCATGTGCAGAATGTGATAAAGGGAGAAAGACCATGGGTCATCACACTCAGCAGAGGAATCCGCAATTATACAGGAACAGAAGCAGATGATGGAGTCGTTTTTCTGGATCTGAATTACAGTGCGATCAGTGAACTCTGTGCACAGAGCAGTATGGGAGATAAAGGATATGTTTTTATCCTTGATCAGAATGGAAATATCGTTTATCATCCACAACAGCAGCAGTTATATAATGAACTGCAGACAGAGAACATTTCACTTGTTATGAATGCAAAATCAGATATTGTTACTGTCGGAAAGGGAGATGACGAGAAAATTTATGCACTGTCCCATTCTGATATCACAGGATGGACTATTGTGGGATGCATGAATATGTCTGAACTTTTAAGAAACAGCAGACAGACAAGGAGCATCTATGTACTGGTGGCAGTGGGGCTGATCATAGTTGCTCTTCTGATCTCCAGCCTGATTGCCAGAAATATTACGCTGCCGATCCAGAAGCTTCGTGATTCCATGAAAAGTGTTCAGAAAGGAAATTTTGATATTGAAGATATAGAGGTGATTTCCGACAATGAAATAGGAAGTCTTACCAGATCTTTTAATGTGATGACGCACAGGATACGGGAATTAATGGAGCAGAATGTAAAGGAGCAGGAGCAGAAGAGAAAAATAGAACTGAAAGCCCTGCAGTCGCAGATCAATCCACATTTTCTGTATAATACGCTGGATTCTATTATCTGGATGGCTGAAGGAAAGAAGAATGAGGAAGTGGTGATAATGACGGCTTCTCTGGCGCGACTGCTCAGACAGAGTATCAGCAATGAGGATGAGCTTGTAACAGTCGGACAGGAGATTGAATATGTCAGAAGTTACCTCACGATCCAGAAGATGCGCTACAAGGATAAGCTGGAATTTGAGATAAAGGCAGATCCATCCATTACACAGGTACCTATCATTCGTCTGGTATTGCAGCCGCTCGTGGAGAATGCAATTTATCATGGCTTAAAATATAAAGACAGTAAAGGACTGTTGACAGTACATGGATATATGAAAGGTGAGAATGCAGTAATCGATATTACGGACGATGGTGTGGGAATGGATGAGGAAACCCTGAAACATATTTATGATAAGCATAAGGTGAATTACCGTTCCAATGGAGTTGGGGTGTACAATGTGCAGCAGCGTCTGGTTTTATATTACGGAAAAGATTATGGCATTATCTATCACAGTGAAAAAGGAAAGGGAACCACAGCATCTGTTGTAATTCCCGGAATACAGGAGGAATCCCATGAAAAGTCATAAAAAAGAGATTATAACAGTTGCAATCCTTATGGCGGCAGCAGTGGTGATTTTCGCCGGAATCCTGAAACCGGAGGCGACACAGACGAAAAAATGCTCCCTCATTTATATTCCAAAGATCAGGGATAACACCAATGATTTCTGGACTTCGGTAATATCCGGCTGTAAGATGGCGGCAGAGGAATATGAATCTGACCTTGAAATCCTGGCTCCGGATAAAGAAGAGAATATAGAAGAACAGAATAAACTTCTGAAAAAGGCCATTGAGCAGAAACCGGATGCGATTCTGTTTTCTCCTTCCAGCATGGATGCATCAGATGAACTTCTGAAGGAAGCAAAAGAAAAAGGAATCCGTATTACCTATATTGATTCCTATACAAAAGAAGAATTGCAGGATCTTACAGTTGCCACAGATAATGTGAATGCGGGCAGGATGTTAGGAGAGTATGCCAGAAAATTAATCGATAAAGATTCAAAGATAGCCATTGTCAGCCATGTAAAAGGTGTTTCCACGGCTGTGGAGAGAGAACAGGGATTCAGGGAAGGTCTTGGTGACTATGCTGATAACATAGTAGATATTGTCTACTGTAACTCACTCTATGAGAAATCCTATGAACTGGCGCAGGAACTGATGAGGAAATATCCGGATCTGGAACTGATTGCAGGAATGAACGAATATTCTGCAGTTGGTGTGGGAAGAGCAGTCAGTGATGCAGGAGCGAAAGATAAGATCGCAGTAGTTGGTGTGGACTGTTCCCAGGAGGCCATCAATCTTATGGAAATGGGCGTTTATAAGGGGATTATTGTGCAGAAAGCATTCCGGATGGGCTATATCGGAGTGGAAGAAACCATTCATATGCTTAACGGGGATGCAGTAGAGAAGAATATTGATTCAGGATGCGAGCTGGTTACGCCGGAGAATATGTATAACAGTGATATTGAACGGCTGATCTTCCCGTTTAACTGACTGACGCGTTGAAACGACTGCGTAATATAAGGATAAAGGAAGCAAAAAAGGTTAAATATTTCCGGATGAAAAAAAGGAAATATTTAACCTTTTTTTGGAAGATATTTCATTACAATTATCCGACAGGTAAGGTAAGATATAGAAAACAAAGAGAGATACGAAATAACGTAAGGAGGGTGAAAAACTTGGAAAAGTTGAAACAAAATCCAATTGTGAAGAAACTCGGTCTGAACAGAATACTGTTAGCATGTATTCTGGTTCTTATGTTCGTAGTCTTCAAAGTAGTTCTGGGAAGTAAGTTCCCTGTAGGTGACAGTATCAAATCTACTTTGAACTATGTATACTTCCTGGGCTTTTTGTCACTTGGAGTAACATTCGTAATTGCCACCGGAGGAATTGATTTCTCCATCGGACCTGTAATGTTCTGCTGTGCCCTGATCTCAGGTTACTGCATGACTTCCTATCATGTACCTTGTGCAGCAGCAATGGTGATCTGTATCCTGATCGGATTTGCATTTGGCGTGTTTAATGGCTGGATGGTATCTTATATGTCAGTTCCGCCATTTATCATTTCCATGGCATCTATGAACATTGCAAAAGGTATTGCATCTGTATTTACAAAGACACAGTCCGTCAGCTGGCCACTGGGAAGTGATCCTGTAAACGGATGGTTCAGAAATCTTATCTCCTATAAGGGATTCCCTGTAGGACTTGTGATTTTCCTGGCAGCAGCAGTGATCTGTGGAATTATTCTTTATAACACAAAACCGGGACGTTATATCCTTTGTCTTGGTTCTAACAGCGAAGCAGTAAGACTCAGCGGTGTTAATACAAAAAAATGGAGAATGCTTGCATATGTGATCTGCGGTATTCTTGTAGGAATCGGAGCAATTTTCTTTGTTGGTGCTTACACAACTGTTCAGCCTGGATACGGCGATCAGTACAACAACGAAGCAATTGCAGGCTGTGTAATGGGTGGTACATCCATGGTTGGTGGACTTGCTTCCATCGGCGGTACAGTAATCGGTGTATTTATCATTTCTCTTCTTCAGCAGGGTATCATGGCATTTGGTCTTGGTAAAGGTCAGCAGATGATCATCACAGGACTTATCGTTATTGTAGCAGTTTATGTCGACGTTTCTGCAAGACGCAGAAAGAACTGATCAGAAGGGAGGATGTAACAATGGGTGAAGTTATTTTAACTATGAAGGACATTGATAAGTCCTTTCCTGGAGTTCATGCTCTGGATCACGTTAATTTCGAAGTAAAACGCGGCGAAGTACATGCACTTATGGGAGAAAATGGTGCCGGTAAATCAACACTGATGAAGGTTCTTACCGGTATTTATCAGAAGGATTCAGGTTCCATCGTTTACAAAGGACAGGAAACAGAATTCCACAATACACGTGAGGCACAGGATGCCGGCGTTGTAATCGTACATCAGGAGCTGAACATGGTAGGTGATCTTACCGTTGCTCAGAACATCTTCATCGGACGTGAGCCGAAAAAAGGTTTTACCATCGATGATAAGAAAATGATCGAGGATTCCAAAAAGCTTTTCCAGGATCTGAACATTGAGATCAATCCGAAGGAAAAGATGAAAAACCTGACAGTCGGAAAACAGCAGATGTGTGAGATCGCAAAAGCAATCTCTCATAAAGCTGAGGTTATCATCTTCGATGAGCCTTCCGCAGCGCTTACCGAGAAAGAGATCGCGGATCTGTTTGAGATCATCCGTGACCTTCGTAAGAAAAATCTCGGTATCGTGTATATCTCACATCGTATGGATGAGATCAAAACGATCACAGACCGTGTAACAGTCATGCGAGATGGTGGTTATGTAGGAACCCTCATCACAAAAGACAGCACAAAAGAAGATATCATCAACATGATGGTTGGTCGTGTTATTTATGAGGATCCGAAGCAGGAGAGTGCAGTTCCGGCAGATGCACCGGTAGTTCTTAAGGTTGAGCACCTGAATGCAGGCAAGATGGTTCAGGATGTAAGCTTTGAGCTGAGAAAAGGTGAAATCCTTGGTTTCTCAGGACTGATGGGCGCCGGACGTACTGAGACAGCCAGAGCACTGTTCGGAGCAGACCCGAAACAGAGTGGTAAGATCTCTGTTATGGGTAAAGACGGACAGCTTCACGAGGTAACCATCAACAGCCCGCAGGATGCTGTTAAATACGGTATCGGTTATCTGTCAGAGGACAGAAGAAGATATGGCTGTGTTGTACAGAAATCTGTAACAGAAAATACTACACTGGCAACCATGGAAGAGTTTACCAATGGTATTTTTATCAACAAGGCAAAAGAGAAACAGGTTGCAGAGAAATATGTAAATGAGCTTGCAACAAAGACACCGACCACCGACCAGCTGGTAGTAAACCTTTCCGGTGGTAACCAGCAGAAGGTTGTTATTGCTAAATGGCTGACACGAGACAGCGATATCCTTATTTTCGATGAGCCGACAAGAGGTATCGATGTTGGTGCCAAGAACGAAATCTACAAATTAATGAACAGACTGGCAGCAGAAGGCAAATCCATTATCATGATTTCTTCTGAGATGACGGAAGTTCTCCGAATGAGTGACCGTATCATCATCATGTGTGAGGGTAAAGTTACCGGATGTATTGATATCTCCGAGGCAACCCAGGAAAACATCATGGACAAGGCCACACGGAATATCGATTAAGGAGGAAAGTCATGACTAAGAAGAAAAAAAGTATTTTAAGTGATCAGAGATTTATTGTTTTGCTCGTTATCATTGTCCTGTGTGCAATATTCTCAGGCTTGAGTAAAGAATTCAGACAGTACACCACGATCCTGAGTATGCTGGATTTCTCATATTACGATCTTCTTATGGCGATCGGAGTTACATTCCCGCTTATCACTGGTGGTGTTGACCTGTCAATCGGAACTGGTATGGTAGCATACGCACTGATCGCCGGAACACTGATCAGAAACAATAATTGCCCGGTAGCTCTGGCAATGCTGATCTGTATTGTTCTTGGTATCGCAGTCGGTGCACTGAACGGTGTACTGATCGGTGTTATGAACCTGCCGCCATTTTTGGCAACACTTTGTACCTGTATGATTACCCGTGGTGCCGGCTCTCTTTGCAGCGCAACACCATGGCCGGGACTTACACAGCCGGGCGGATGGTTCCATACCATCTTCAAGGTAACAGTTGGTACAGGAAGAAGTGCTTCACGTTATCCGCTCGGTTTCCTGTGGATGATCATTCTGGTTCTTCTTATGGAGTACATCCTGAACCACACCAAATTCGGTCGTTACACAATTGCAATCGGTTCCAACAAAGAGGCAGCAGCCCTTTCTGGAATCAATACAAAGTTCTATCACGTAATGGTATACGTTGTCTGCGGTCTGTTTACAGGTCTTGCAGCAATCGCATACGCAGCAGTAACACCTACTGTACAGCCTGGTACTGGTGCCGGACTTGAGATGGATGCTATCGGTGGTGTATTCGTTGGTGGTGTAGCAGCTACCGGTGGATATGGTTCCGTAATCGGTACATTCGTTGGTATCTTCGTCATCATGCTTCTGAAAACAGGTCTTCCATACATCGGCCTGCAGGCAAACTGGCAGCAGATCATCACAGGTATCGTTCTGATCGTAGCCGTTCTGATCGATATCCTGAAAGAGAAAAAAGCAGCACACTGATATTAAGAAGTGTGGTACAATAAGTAAGGGTGCTGTTCACAGAGAAATGTGAACAGTATCCGATAATCAAAGATGTGAAACGCCAAGGGGTAGCAATGGCGTATGAACATAAAAAAACTATATAATATATTTTAAGGAGGAAATATTATATGAAAGCAAAAAAGGTTATGGCATTAATGCTCTGTGCAGCAATGGTAACAAGCATGAGTGCAACAGCAGCTTTTGCAGCTGAGGAGAAAGAAGATGCAGCAACAGAGGAGTCCGCAGATTCCACAGCATCTGAGGATCCTACCGCACAGTTTGACGGACTGAAAGCAAACGAAGCTTATGTGTTCCCGATGATGGTTAAATCTTTCCAGTCCACATACTGGGATGCAGCTCAGGAAGGTATGAAAAAAGCATCTAAGGAGCTGGGCGTTGATTATAAACCACAGGGACCGAACAGTGAGTCCGATATCGCTGACCAGGTTAACATGATCAACACAGCTATCGCTTCCAATCCTGTTGGATTAGGACTTGCAGCTTGTGATACATCTTCCGTTACAGATGCACTTAAGACATGTGCAGAAAAAGGAATCCCGGTTGTAACATTCGATACAGGTATCGCTGATGCTCCAGAGGGATCTGTAGTATGCGAGGTTTGTACAGACAACGCACAGGCTGGTGCAGTAGCAGCTGAGAATATGTACAACAGCATTAAAGACGTTGTTAAAGATGCTGAGGGACAGGTTGTAATCGGTGAGGTTAACCAGGATGCAACAGCTCAGAACATCCAGCAGCGTGGTACTGGATTCATCAACAAGATGATCGAGCTTCTTCAGGCTGATGGCAAGACTGTAGCAGTAAGCGGTAACGAGTTCTATGTAAACGCAGCAGAGGGTGCTGACGCAGACGCTAAAGACGCTGACGTTGTTATCCAGGTAGCTGTTCCGGCACAGACAACTGTAGAGCTCTGCTCCACAGAGGCACAGGCAATCCTTTCCCAGGAGAACTGTATCGCAGTATTCGGTTCTAACCAGGTTTCCGCAGAGGGTGTTCTTGCAGCAAATGCTAACCTTAACGTTCTTGGTTCTGACCCGGCAAACGGTGATGTAGTTGGTGTTGGTTTCGATGCTGGTTCTATCATCAAAGCAGCTGTTAAAGATGGCACATTCATCGGTGCTGTTACACAGTCTCCTCTTATGATGGGATACTATGCAATCTACGCTCTGACAGCAGCAGCAAACGGCCAGGAGCTTGAGGATGTTCCTACAGACGGTTACTGGTATGATGCAACAAATATGGAAGACGAGGATATCGCTCCTAACCTTTATGACTAATCATATAATTGATAAGATCGTGAAGTTATAATGAACGCGGATTGCGTTCACGGACGTATGAAATAAGAGATCCGCTGGCTGATTCAGTCAGCGGATTTTTTAAACAAATAATGTAGCAGTTCATAAATAATCGCTGTATTATTTGCAAATAAAGACACTTTTTTTGACAAAAGAGGTTCTTATCACCGGAAGGATCCTGATGTATGATAAATACAACATCAGATATGAAAGTGATCAGAAGCTTACATATTGAGGAGGATTTAAAAATGGCAACATATTATTTAGCAGTAGATATCGGAGCATCCAGTGGACGTCACATTCTGGGACATATGGAAAACGGAAAAATGATCCTGGAAGAAATCTATCGTTTTGAGAACGGTATGGTTAAGAAGGATGGAGAGCTCTGCTGGGAGTTTGACCGTCTTTTCACCGAGATCGTAAATGGTCTCAAAAAATGTAAAGAGATCGGCAAGATTCCGGTAAGCATGGGAATTGATACCTGGGGGGTTGATTTTGTACTTCTTGACAAAGATGATAAGGTTCTTGGAAATACTGTAGGTTATCGTGATCATCGTACAGAGGGAATGGATGAGGAAGTTTATAAGACAATTTCTCTGAAGGATCTGTATGCAAGAACCGGTATCCAGAAAGCAATCTACAACACTGTATATCAGCTGATGGCAGTGAAGAAGAAACATCCGGAGTATCTGGAGCAGGCAGAGACACTTCTTCATGTACCGGATTATTTCCATTTCCTTCTTACAGGAAAGAAAACCTGTGAATACACAGAGGCAACCACAGGACAGCTTGTATGCCCGACAACTAAGGACTGGGATTATGAGCTGATCGATATGCTGGGATATCCGAGAAAGATTTTCCAGAAGCTGATCATGCCTAGCACAAGCATCGGACATTTAACAGACGCAGTGAAAGAAGCTGTTGGCTTTGACCTTGAGGTTGTAGCACCGGCTACACATGACACAGGATCTGCAGTTCTGGCTGTTCCGGCAAATGATGACGATTTCATTTATATCAGCTCCGGCACATGGTCTCTGATGGGAATTGAGAGAAAAGAAGCAGACTGCTCTGAGAAGAGTTGTGAGATGAACTTCACAAATGAGGGTGGATATGCGGGACGTTTCCGTTATCTGAAGAACATCATGGGTCTTTGGATGATCCAGTCTGTACGTCACGAGTTTGATGACGCATACAGCTTTGCACAGATCTGTGAGATGGCTGAGGAGGCTAAGGATTTCCCATCAAGAGTAAACGCAAACGACGAGTGCTTCCTTTCTCCTGAGAACATGACAAAAGAGGTTCAGGATTATTGCCGCAGAACAGGACAGCAGGTTCCGGAAACTCTTGGAGAGATCGCAACAGTTATCTACACAAGTCTTGCAGATTGCTACGCTAAGATCGCAAAGGAGATCGAGGAGATGACAGGAAGAACCTACAGCCGTATCCATATCGTAGGCGGTGGTTCCAATGCAGGATACTTAAATGAGCTGACTGCAAAAGCTACAAAGAAGGAAATCCATGCAGGTCCTGGAGAGGCTACTGCAATCGGTAATATCACAGCACAGATGCTGAAGGCCGAGGAGTTCAAAACTATCGAGGAGGCTCGTACAACCATCCATGAGTCCTTCGGTATCAAAGTATACAAAGCATAAATAATTGGAGGTCTTATTATGTTAGTTAACACAAAGGCAAAAGTTGGTGTATTTTCAATTGCTTTAGGTGCATACCTTCCGCAGTTCCCGTCTCTTGTACCGGAATTTGAAGCACAGTATGATGCGTTCAAGAAAACACTTCCGGGTACAGTAGAGATCATCGACGGTGGAATGGTTACCACAAAAGAGCAGGCTATGGAAGCTGGGGACAAATTCCGTGCAGCAGATGTTGATCTTGTATTTCTTCAGATGCTGACCTATGCAACATCCTACAACATGCTTCCTGCAATCCGTGATCTTGATGTTCCGGTCGTTCTTGTGAACGTTCAGAAATTGAAAGCGCTGGATTATGAGCACACTGACATTGCCTCCTGGCTGGGTGAAGGCTATGCATGCGGTGCTGTAGGCGAGGCAGTTGCTGACCTTGAGAGAGCAGGCAAGAGACATGCGGTTATCACAGGCGTTGTAGAAGGCGGAGATCCTGCAGTTCAGGCTGAGATCGAAGACTGGTGCAAGGCTGCTCAGGTAAGAAGAAGATTTCGTGAAACTAACATTGCACAGATCGGAAGACCATATCCGGGTATGATGGATCTGTATATTGATGAGACAAACCTCTATAACAGAATGTTCCTCTACACAAAACAGTTTGACTGGGAGAAGATGTGGGCGATCGCTGATGATATCACAGACGAGGAAGCAATCCGTGCAAAGGCACAGGATATCCTTGATACATTCGATATTGAGGGCGGCGGCACCATTGAGAAGGTATGGGATATGGCTAAATACGTTGTTGCTTTTGAGAAATGGGTAAAAGACGAGCATCTTGGAATGATCGCTTCCCATTACGACGGATTTGCACAGGGTAAAGCCGGTGTCCTTGACAGTATGCTGATCCCGGCATTCTCCATGCTGATCAAACAGGGTACTGCATGTGCAGTAGAGGGTGACATGAAGGTTGCCATGGCAATGAGTATCTTAAAGACAATTTCCGGTACAGGTCAGCTTTCTGAGATGTACTCCATCGACTTCAACGATGATATCTGTATTATCGGACATTCCGGAAGCGGTGACGCGGACATCTCTGACAAGAAGCCAACCATGAAGATCGTAAAAGTATTCCATGGCAAAACAGGCGGCGGATATCTGACACAGTTCTATCCGTACACAGGTCCGGTGACATACCTTGCGATCACCCAGGATAAAGACGGAAACTTTAAATTCGTTGTAGCTGAGGGCGTAAACGAGGAGGGACCGATTCTTTCCTTTGGTGATACAAACATGAGAACACGCTTCACATGCGGAGCAAGAGAGTTTGTTAACCGCTGGAGCGAGGCTGGCCCAACACATCATATGGCAGCTGCTACAGGAAGACACATCGATACGATCCTGAAGGTCGCAAAAATCTTTAACGTACCGGTAGATATCGTGACAAGATAAATTCTTTCTTATATATTTAACCTAAAACATATTCAAAAAAGGAGACTGCGCGGAGCGGTCTCCTTTTTCAGTGGGAAAAATAAGATAAAAAAATCTGCCGGAAATGCAGCTGGCAGATCCGGCAGATCAAAGCTTTGGATTTTTATTTATTTTTTATGCATAAATGAGTGCTCTTTGAGAAGCTCATCGTGCAGCTGGACGGAAGACCAGTGCTGAGTTACCGGTGTGAGCATGGCCTTCAGTGCAACAGGCGTGAGCTGGTTTTCACGGAAAAAAGCAAGAAAACCATCCATCTGTGCACTGGAAAAATCCTTCAGTACGATCATTTCATCGTTGAAATTGATTCCCAGATTAAACTGGGAGGAGGGATGAAATCCCGGAATCTCAAAAAGATATCCAAGCGGATGAAGAAATTCGGGAGCTGTGATGATCCGTGTCTTAACCTTCTGTCGGTTCAGATAGCGGCGGATCTGGCGAAGACGTTCAGGATCATTAAAATTATATAAAAGTGCAGCTGGCTGTGTATTCATATAGTGTTATACCTCTTTTCTGTGTAAAGATTTTTGTGGAACGTAAGTTACTTTTCACGATGTGCAGGGAACCGGATTTCAACCTCCGTACCCTCTCCAGGATTGCTGGAATAAGTAAGTCCGTAATCATTTCCATAGAGAATTTGGAGTCTCCGGTGGGTATTATAAACTGCGATATTTGTGCCGCCGGACTGGCTTTTTCCCTTTCCGGAAAGGATAGTTGACAGGATTTCCGGCGAAATCCCAACACCGTCATCAGAAATCAGAAGAACAACATCCTCATTTTCCATCCATCCGGTAATAACAATAGTTCCGGATTTTGATTCTTTTTCCAGGATCCCGTGGAGAATGGAATTTTCCACAACAGGCTGAAGAGTCAGTTTCGGGATCTGGTATTCTGAAAGCTCATCCGGGATATCCGTGATCAGCTCAATGCTGTCATGGTAGCGCATATTCTGGAGTTGCACGTAGATGGTTACATGCTCCAGCTCCCTTGCAATGGTAGAGATTCCCTTTTTGCGGCTCAGGGTCAGCTTATAAAAACGGGAAAGGCTTTGTACTGCGTGACTGATCTCATCGGTCTGTCCCTGCAGTGCCATCCAGTTGATCATATCCATGGTGTTATAAAGAAAATGTGGATTGATCTGTGCCTGGAGGGAATTGAATTCTGCGATCCGGAGATCTTCGGCAGCCTTAGCCTGCTTCTCCATCAGTTCTTCCATTTTTCGAGTCATATAGTTGTAGGTATCGATAAGATTACCAATCTCATCATGTGCCTGTGGACTTTCCATAGGAGTAGGCGGGCCGTGGCGGACGGTCTGCATCTGCCGGATCACAGAAGAAAGTCTTCCGGTAATGGAATGAGCCAGTACATTGGCAAAAATAAGTGCCAGAACCAGAAAAACTGCATAGATCAGTACGATCTGGATCATCAGCCGGTTGCTCTCATGTATCAGCGGCGGGGAAGGCAGGACCGTCACCATAAACCAGTCTGTATTGGAAATGCTGTAAAAACCGGCATAAACCTTTGTGTCCAGAATGTTCCGTTCAATGAAGTTGTTGGAAAACATAAAGGAAGCCTTGATGGTGTCGTAATCCAGTTGGTAGATTCCGGATAATGACGGATCTGAGGTAGCAACAATGGCATCACGTTCGTTTACAATATATGAAACACTTCCCTCCAGAGATAGATTGTCGGAAAGAATGGAAGTAAGCTTGTCATCAGAATAATACACTGCCAGATAAGCCTTATAAGCAGTGGAGTGATAATAAAGGCTCAAAGGACAAATATATGCCATATCACCATAATTCTTTTTTTCCCTGGGACCAAGATAGAAGGAAGGACAGAACATTTCCTGGGTGTTACGGTTTCCCTGAAAGATACCGTACCAGTAGGTACCTTTCGCCTGACTTAAGGGAGCAAGGATATTCTCAGTGTTGGGATAAGTATCCAGTGCCTTCAGATCATCAGGAAAATCCACATAGATCCGTACATCGGTAACAATGGAATCTGTGGTCAGACGCTGAACGGCATTTTTAAAATCAGTGGCATGGTTAGATGCTGCAAGCTGTTCTGCTGAATCGCTGACCGGCATATAAAAAAGTTCCTGAAAAAAATTCTGTCCTGTAATATTACGGGTAGTAGCGAGAATCGTATCCATAGTCCGTTCGATCAGAGGTGCAGTTTTTGCGGAGGCATCCTGTTCCTGCCGGATGGTATTGGAAACCACCATGCTATAAAGTCGCCCATAAAAAAGAAAGGCGATAAGACATGCAGGAACTACCACAATGCTGATCAGTGCAATGGTGAATTTTGTCTGCAGGTTTAAATTCAGGTAGCCGTTTTTGAAACGGCGCCAGAGGGCCCTCATGACATTTTCTCCCGGTATTCAGACGGGGAAAAGCCGGAGTATTTTTTGAAGCTTTTTCCGAAGTAATTGCCATCCGTATAGCCTACCTTGGAAGAAATCTCGGAAATCTTGTATCTGGGATCGGAAAGCAGCTGCTTGGCCTTTTCCATTCGGTATTCTGTCAGATATTGATTGAGAGTCTGTCCGGTCTCACTTTTGAAAAAAGTGCATACATAAGATGCGGAAAGGTATACATGGCCGCTGATATCTTTTACGGAAAGTGTATCGTTCATATAGTTCCGGCTGATATAATCCTTGATCATAAAGATCGTGGAATTTTCCGGCTGGGAATTTTTCGCATCTTCAAAATACTGGGCGGTTTTTTCTTTCAGAGCTTTGTGAAGCTCTTCGTAGGTGAAGGCGTTGTTTAACGTATCTACGATCAGATCCTGCTTTTCATGAAGTTCGGTTTCAAGCTGATTTTTTTTACGGGAAGCTGAAAGTGTATTAAACAGCTGGTAATAAAGATCACGGATCTGGTTGGGCATAAATGTGTGATTGCAGCTGTAATACCGGAAAAGCTCATCAAGAAACTGAGAACAGTGTTCTTCTTCTCCGGCCAGGAGATATTTGGAAAAAGTATTTTCCGGTGACTGCAGGAAATCCGGAACCGGTCCCTTCGGGGAAAGCCGGCGGATGGCATTTTCCGTCAGAAATGTTTTTTCCGGAAAGAAAAAACAGTTCTGCAGAAGGATCACGGCAGAAGCGTAGGACTGATAAACCCTGAAAATATCCGTTACGGTATTTCCGGCTGCGATCAGATGCTTTCCGCAGGTGTCATATTGCCTGGAAATATAGCTTCCCACTGCGGAAAGGGTAGTCGGGGAAAGTGCATTTCTTCCATATATGTGGTGAACCAGATACTGAACCCTTTTTTCCGCAAAAAGACATTTCAGATGGTAATGCTCCAGAAAATGGAAAATGTCGTTCTGGAGATCTTCCAGGAAAATGCCGGAGGCCTCCACAGATCCATTGAGCTTCACGATCACAGAGGTAAAATTCATGCCGTTCTCAAGAAGTTCCGACTGTCCCAGCTCCAGACAGAGATCTGCAATTTTGTTGTTATCGGAAGGTGGAAGAGTCAGCTGTTGTGCCAGCCGGGTGGCGATTTCCTGGGAATGGATCGCTTCGCCACGATGGGAGCGGAGCTTTTGTTTGTAAAGAGTCTGCGCTTCCAGAACTGCAGCCTGTACTTCCTCGGGATGCAGAGGCTTTTCGATGTAATTGATGGCTTTTAGTTTGATGGCAGCTTTCAGATACTCTTTGTCAGAATATCCGCTCATAAAGATAGGGATACTGTCCGGCAGGAATTTTTCCAGACGTTCCAGCATGGCAATGCCGGTCATCCGTGGCATCCGTACATCGCAGAGAATGATCTCCGGTTTATACAGTTTGGCCATTTCCAGTCCGTTCACACCATCGTCTGCCTGAAGGATCTCGGTGATCCCCAGAGAATCCCAGTCGATAGATGAGATCAGCCCGGTACGCGTAAGTTCTTCGTCATCAACGATCAGTAATTTCATATACAGTTCTCCAATCGAGCATAGCTTCATAGCTTTGTAAATCGGACGTTTACAGTTCTGTTTATATTCCCAGAAAACTGTAACGTCAGCGTTATCATTATAGCATAAAGTATATAGAAATACGAGAATGGGATAATGGTTTATGAGTAATATTTTACAGGGAAAAGAAGAATATTTTACCCTTATCCAAAAATATTCCCATTATCAGCCTGTGGGCCGGATGATAGAATATAATCAGATCAAAGGAAAGGGAGGAGAAAGAGCCGTGTCAGAATATGTTCTTGAATTAAAAGGTATTACGAAGATATTCCCCGGTGTCAAAGCTCTGAATAATGTACAGTTCCAGCTCAAGCCTGGTGAGGTTCACGCGCTGATGGGTGAGAATGGTGCTGGTAAATCTACGTTTATCAAGGTTATTACCGGAGTACATAAAGCAGAAGAAGGTGAGATGTTCCTGAACGGACAGAAGGTTGACTTCAAGGGTCCGAAGGATGCTCAGGAGGCAGGTATTGCAGCCGTATATCAGCATCCGACATCATATCCGCACCTTACAGTTGCAGAAAATATTTTTATGGGTCACGAGATCATCAAACATCATATGATCCAGTGGAAAGAGATGAATCAGGAGGCGAACAAGTACTTAGGTGAGCTGGATGCAGATTTTGATGCAACCGCTGAGATGGGAACTCTTTCTGTTGCACAGCAGCAGATGGTTGAGATCGCCAAAGCACTTTCCACAAATGCAAAGATCATCATTCTGGATGAGCCTACAGCAGCACTTACCAGAAACGAGTCCGAGAAGCTTTACACACTGGTTGACAAGCTGAAAGAGAATGGTGTTTCCATTATCTTTATCTCCCATCGTTTCGAAGATATGTACCGTCTGGCTTCCAGAGTTACCGTATTCCGTGATTCCCAGTACATTGGAACCTATGATGTAGATGGAATCACAAACGCAGATCTGATCAAGGCAATGGTTGGCCGTGAGATCAATGATCTGTTCCCGAAACCGGAAGTTGAGTTGGGAGATGAGATGCTCCGTATCGAACATCTTTCCAGAACAGGATTTTTCAAGGATGTTTCTTTCAATGTACATGCAGGCGAGATCGTAGGTCTTACAGGTCTGGTTGGTGCAGGACGTACAGAGGTTATGGAAGCTGTCTGTGGAATCACCCGTCCGGACGAAGGAAAGGTTTTCCTTGAGGGAAAAGAGGTTTATATCAAGACTCCTTCCGAAGCAATGGAAAAAGGTATTATCCTTCTTCCTGAGGACAGACAGAAGCAGGGCCTTGTCATGAGCTGGGGACTTGGAAGAAACGTAACACTTCCGATCATCAGCAAATATGCAAAATCCGGATTCAATGACGAGAAAGCAGAAAGAGAGCTTTCCAAGAAGCTTCTTGAAGAAGTAGATACCAAGGCTGTTGATATTTTCCAGCCTGCAAGTTCACTGTCCGGTGGTAACCAGCAGAAGGTTGTTGTTGCCAAGGCACTTGCTCAGGAAATGAAGGTCGTTATCATGGATGAGCCGACAAAGGGTGTCGATGTTGGTGCAAAAGCCGAGATCTATGCGATCATGGGAGATCTTGCGAAGAAGGGCTATGCGATTATCCTGATTTCTTCCGAGATGCCGGAGATCCTGGGTATGGCAGACCGTATCATCGTTATGTGTAATGGCCGTAAGACAGGAGAACTGAACAGAAGAGAGGCAACACAGGAAGGAATCCTTGAGCTGTCCATGGAAAAGAGCACTGGAAAGGGGACTAAATAATGGAAAAGAAATCTGTTATCAAGAAGATTACAGGCTCCCGAGAGGCTCTGCTGGCAATTATCGTGGTCGTGCTGTTTGCCGTTGTCACAGTGATCAGCCCGTCATTCCTTACGCCGAAGTCACTCATGGAGATGCTGAAAAATAATGCAGTAACAATGGTAATGTCACTTGGTATGCTGTGTGTCATGCTGGTAGGCGGAATCGATATTTCTATCATGTCAACTCTGGCACTTTCCGGTATGTCCATCGGTATGCTCCTGAAATATGGACATATCACAAGTACATTACTTGCTTTCATCATTGCAATGGCGATCGGTATTGCCTGCGGACTGGTTGTAGGTCTTGTGATCTCAAGAGCAAACGTTCCGCCTATCATTGCAACCATGGGCTTTATGTACATCTACAGAGCAATGGGTTATCTTGTTTCCCACGGTGGTGAATGGGCAAGTGCCGCAGCTCTTGGTGAGTTTAAGAATTTTGCAACAACCAGCTTCCTTGGGATCAACAAGGTTATCTGGGTGATCATCGTATGCTACGTGGTATTCTTCTTCTTTATGAAATGGACAAGAACAGGACGAAGGATCTACGCAGTAGGAAGTAATGCAAGCGCAGCACAGGTTTCCGGTATCAATGCAAAGAATATCAACCTTCTTGTATATGTGATCATGGGATTCCTCGCAGGTCTTGGCGGAGCACTTCAGGTATCTGTTTATGCTTCTGCAATGCCTGATATGCAGTACGGCGGTGAGATGGATGTTATCGCAGCCTGCGTTATCGGTGGTGTAAGCATGAGCGGTGGACGTGGAACCGTAGTAGGTGCATTCCTCGGTTCCATTATCCTTGCAACGATCGCAAAAGCTCTTCCGCTTGTAGGTATCAGTTCACTGTGGCAGAACATGATCAAGGGTGTTATCATCCTGGTAGTAGTTGTGATCAACGTTGTTCTGCAGAGAATCGCAGATAAAAACGCATTAAAGGGAAGGGAGATGTAAATCATGGCTGGAAAATCTGGAAGAAGTATTAACAATGTGCCGGAAAATCCGATGAAACACATCATATTCAGTTGGGAAGGCATCCTGGTCATTCTCTTTATCCTGGTAAATATTTTCTGCGCATCATTTTCTGAGTTTTATAATATGAAGAGTGTTCTTCGTCAGATGCCGGTTTACCTTGCAGAGGTATTCATGATGTTCCCGATGGCGTACATCCTGGTATTAGGCGAAATCGATATTTCCGTAGGTGCGATCGTGTGTCTCTCCGCTACCTTAAGCTGTATGGTCTGCAACACAAACGCTCCGTTCATTGTAGTAGTACTTACAGCACTGGTTGTTGGTGCCCTCTGTGGTGCGGTTAACGGATTTATCCTTACCCGTTTCAAGGAGCTGCCTCCAATGATCGTAACACTGGCAACACAGATCATCTTCCGTGGTATCGCTGAGGTAACACTTGGAGCCGGCGGAAGTATTGCGATCACAAACACAGACGGCTTCCGTGCCATCGGTGGAAAGGTTGGAAATGTTCCATATATTCTTTTCCTGGTACTGATCCTTGGTGTGATCTTTGCAATCTTCCTTGGAAAGAGCACATTCGGACGCCGTACATATGCGATCGGAACAAACCGTGTGGCAGCTTATTACGCAGGTGTCCACGTAGAGAAGATCCGTTTCATCATCTATACAATTATGGGGCTTATGTCTGGACTTTGTGCAGTGTTCCTGGTATCCTCTTCCTACGGTGCAAACACAACGACCGGTAACGGATTTGAGATGGATGCCATCGCAATGGCAGTATTCGGAGGTATCTCCTCCACAGGTGGTAAAGGAAACCTGGCCGGTGGTATCATTTCCGCATTCATCATCGTATGCTTACGAGTTGGTCTTGGACAGAAGAACGTAAATGCACAGGTAATCCTTCTCATCATCGGTGTACTTCTGGTAGCAGCAGTAGCTCTTCCGAATATCATCGGTGATGTGAAAAAAGCAGTCGCAATGAAGAAAAACTAAATATCACTTTTGAAAACCATATGATTGTTAGCTGCCTCCATTGGTGTAGCGTAGGCAGCAGCATATAAAAAATTATATTCTTATAGGGAGGAACAACAATGAAAAAAAAGGTAATTAGCGCAATCCTTTGTGGAGCAATGGTTCTTGGTACAGTTTGCCCGGTTCTTGCAGCAGACGACAAATCCGAAGATACTAAGACAGAAGCAGCTGGAAATTCCGCAGAAGGCAAAAAAATCGCTCTGGTTGGTAAAGCAGCTGGTAATGCATTCTTCGAGATCGCAGCGAAAGCTTTCCAGGAGACAGTAGAGGCTGAAGGCGGCGAGGTTCAGGTCGTTTATCCTGAGACAGCCACAGCTGATGCACAGATCAAGGTTCTTGACAACCTGATTTCCCAGGACTTTGATGCAATCTGTATTTCCGCTAACGATGTTAACGCTCTTCAGGCTAAGCTTGAGGAAGCTATGGATGAGGGAATCAAAGTATCTTCCTTCGACTCCGCACCGAACAAAGACAGCCGTGAGATTTTCGTAAACCAGGCTGGTACAAAAGAAGTTGCTCAGGCACTTATGGATGCAGTTCTTGATATTTCCGGTGGTGAGGGACAGTTCGCTATCCTTTCCGCTACATCTCAGTCCGCTAACCAGAATGCATGGATCGATGCAATGAAGACTATCATGGAAGGCGATGAAAAATACAGCAAGCTTGAGCTTGTAGACGTTGTATATGGTGATGATGAGCCACAGAAATCCACAGACCAGACAGCAGCTCTTCTTCAGAACTACAAGGATCTGAAAGTTATCTGCGCACCTACAACAGTTGGTATCGCAGCAGCAGCTAAATATCTTCAGGATAACGGATCTTCCTGCAAGCTGACAGGACTTGGACTTCCATCTGAGATGCAGGAGTACACAGGTGATGATGATTCTCATTCCTGCCCGTACTTCTATCTGTGGGATATGCAGGGCCTTGGAAAACTCAGTGCTTACACAACAATCTCTCTGATCAACGGCGACATCACAGGTGCTAAAGATGACAAGTTCACAGCTGGTGACCTTGGTGACTACACAGTAACAGACGCTGATGACGGCGGTACAGAGGTTGTTCTTGGTGCACCTCTGAAATTCGATACAAGCAACATTGAAGAGATGGCTAAGCTGTACTAATCAATCCTCAGATTGACTGTATAATCATATGATAAATCCTTTCAGAACAGGCGGAGTCTTCGGGCTCCGCCCGTTTTGTATGTTTGGATTTCGTGTATAGAAGGTTTCTGAAAAAATCTCCGCCTTCTGATTCTGGTTGTACTCTTATGGTTGCAGTGTTAAAATGAGGACAGCAGAACAGAAAACCATGAACAGATAAAGGAGCAAAATACATGCAGCAGGCATTACTGGATCAGCTGAGAAAGATTACAGATGAAGAGAGGAGAATTCTGGACGGAGAGGCAGAGGTAGACAAAGATCTCTACACATCCGGTCGGGACTTTACCGTGGACAGCCGTAAGATGCTGAAAGAAGGCAGGCTGATCGCTGTGCGTACACACACCCGTTTTGTGTATTTTCCGGCGCACAGGCATAATTTTGTGGAGGTGCTGTATGTGTGCGAGGGCTCTCTGACTAATATCATTGACGGAAAAAAAGTCATAGTTAACAAAGGTGAGCTGCTTTTTCTTAATCAGTTTACGAAGCATGAGATTCTGAAAGCGGGGCAGAATGATATTGCGATCAATTTTATGGTGCTGCCGGAGTTTTTTGATGTGGCCTATTCCATGGCGGGAAATGACAATATGCTGGCAGATTTTCTGGTGAATGTCCTGCGTCAGGATGAAGAGCGTGGGGAATATCTTCATTTTAAGGTTGCGGAAGTGCTGCAGATCCAGAATCTTCTGGAAAATATCATTTATTCTCTTGTAAACGGTGAGGAGAACAGAGAGCGGATCAATCAGACCACAATGGGCCTGATCTTTATGTATCTGGTAGAATCGGTGCAGTATGTGGAGATGCGTCTGCCCAATCAGTACGAAAATATGATCTCCATGACAACACTGGATTATATTGAACAGAAATACCGGACTGCCACGCTGACGGAGCTTTGTGGTCGCCTGCATCTTCCCATGCATGTCCTCAGTAAGATGATCAAGAAAAGCACAGGGTTTAATTTCAAGGAACTTCTTCAGAGAAAGCGTCTGAACAAGGCTGTAGAGCTGATGTGTGAAACAGATCTGCCTGTCAGTGACATCATTGCAGCTGTAGGCTATGAAAATAACAGTTATTTTCATAGGGTATTCAAGGAACATTATCACATGACACCGCGGGCGTTCCGGGCGAAAAACAGTGAGAAAGAACAGGTGAGGCTGTAACAGCCTCACCTGTTTTTTTAAATATCATGGAATTGTCCGATCTTGTTTTTGATCCGCTGCATTTCGTTATCCATATCGATCACAGCGCGGGCGCAGTTCAGCAGCTCATTGCTGACTTCCTCATAACCGTCCATTTCTTCGATATTCTGCTTGTAACGCAGCTGATGCTCCAGAGTAGCCCAGAAATCCATACCGTTGGTACGGATCTGGATCTCTGCACGCATGGGAGTTTTTCCCTTGGAGAAGAATACAGGGATTTCCACAATCATGTGATAACTGCGGTAGCCGTTTGGTTTTGGATTTTTGATATAGTCCTTTACCTGAATGACGGTAATGTCATCCTGCCTGGTGATCAGGTCTGCAATGGTGTAGATATCATCGATAAAAGCACAGACAACACGGATGCCTGCCACGTCATTCAGTTGATTCTGAATATTCTCCGCAGTAAACTCATAGCCGAGCCTTTTGAGCTTTTTGTAAATGCTTTCCGGCTTTTTGATCCTTGTCTTGATGAAGGAGATCGGGTTACGTTTATATTCCAATGAAAATTCATCGTTGAGGACTTCCAGCTTGGTGCGTACCTCACGGACCGTACATCGATACATCATCATCAGATCATTAAATTTTGCGGAATTTTTGATAAAAACCTGCGGATCGGGGGTATCCAGCCAGGTGTTTGTATTTCTTTCTGCCATAGTGCTTTTCTGGTCCTTTCCATGTGACATTTATAACAATTACTTTTATACAATTATAGAACAAAATGATATTTTTTTCAACTTTTGTATTGACATATCAGAAACACTGTGCTATTTTATAGAAAAAATTTAATTGAGTAAACCGCTAAACCGTTGAAGCGGAGATAAAGATATCCATGCGCGCACAGAGAGTCCGGGAGGGTGAGAGCCGGGTCGAGAGGCAGTTTATCAAATGGACCGCAGAGGGCACAGGGAAAGATACTTTCGGGTATCAAGTATTCTGTGACGTGAGGGCATACGTCAGTTGCCGGGAATATGAAGGTATTCCGCCAAGTGCACGGGTCAGACCGTGAATCAGGGTGGCACCGCGGGTGATTTTGAATTTAAAGCTCGTCCCTGACAGAACCAGATTCTGTCGGAGACGGGCTTTTTTTTAATTTTATGAGCAAGTAGCGAATACGGATTGCAAATGTCCCGTCCTCCGGTAAGGAATGAAAAACTCAGGAGGGCCTGTATATGTATCCAACATTAGAAAAAATCAAAGAAATCGCACAGTCAGGCGAATACCGGCGAATCCCTGTATGCAGAGAGCTGTATTCCGACCGCTATACACCCGTAGAAGTCATGAGAACCTTACGCACAGCCAGCAGACATTGCTATCTTCTGGAAAGTGCCAGTCAGACAGAGGTATGGGGACGCTATTCCTTCCTGGGATATGAGCCATCCATGGAGATCACCTGTACAGACGGAAAGCTTCAGATCCGTATGATCCATGAGGACGGAACTGAAGAAAAAACCGTACAGCAGGTGAAGCATCCGGGAGATGCCATTCGGGAGATCCTGAAAGAATACAAAAGCCCGGTGCTGGAAAATATGCCGACCTTTACCGGAGGCCTGGTAGGATATTTTTCCTACGATTACATTAAGTATAGCGAGCCGAAGCTGGAGCTTACCGACGAGACAGTACAGGATTTCCGGGATATGGATCTGATGCTTTTTGACCAGGTGATCGCCTTTGACCATTACAGACAGAAGGTGCTTCTGATCACCGGCGTGATGACGGATGATCCGGAAAATTCCTACCAGAAGGCGGAAGCAAAATTAAAAGAGATGGCAGATCTGATCCGAAACGGAAAACAGAAGGAATTTCCGTCTTTGAAACTGAAATCTTCCATTGAGCCGCAGTTCCCGAAAGAAAAATACTGTGAGATGGTTGAGAAAGCGAAACATTACATTCATGAAGGAGATATTTTCCAGGTAGTCCTTTCCAATCCTATGAGAGCAAAAGCCGAGGGAAGCCTGTTTGATACTTACCGTGTTCTTCGGGCTACCAATCCTTCCCCATATATGTTTTATTTTTCCAGTGATGATATTGAGATCGCCGGAGCATCACCGGAAACACTGGCAAAGCTTACCGGTACAGAATTGAGTACCTTTCCGTTAGCAGGAACCAGGCCAAGAGGCAAGACAAGAGAAGAAGATGAAGCGCTGGAAAAAGGACTTCTGGCAGATGAAAAAGAACGTGCCGAGCATAACATGCTTGTGGATCTTGGTCGAAATGATATCGGAAAGATCAGTAAGATCGGTACTGTGAATGTAGAAAAATATATGTGCATCGAGCGTTTTTCCCATGTGATGCATATCGGTTCCACAGTTACCGGCCAGATCCGGGATGACAGGGATGCGGTGGATGCAGTGGATGCCATCCTTCCTGCAGGAACACTTTCCGGAGCACCGAAATTCCGTGCCTGCCAGATCATCCAGGAACTGGAACAGAGCAAGCGAGGCATTTACGGCGGTGCTATCGGATACCTGGATTTTGCCGGGAACCTGGATACCTGTATTGCCATCCGCCTGGTTTATAAGAAAAACGGTGAGATCTGCATCCGGTCAGGAGCAGGGATCGTAGCAGACAGTATTCCGGAAAGTGAATTTCAGGAGTGCTGCAACAAGGCAAGAGCCGTTGTACAGGCAATCGAAACTGCACAGGAGGGACTGGAATGATAGTACTGATCGATAATTATGATAGCTTTTCCTACAATGTTTACCAGCTGATCGGTTCTGTGGAGCCGGATATCAAAGTGGTAAGAAATGATGAAGTGACAATCAAAGAGCTGGAGGCCATGAAGCCGGAGGCATTGATCCTTTCTCCTGGTCCGGGAAGACCGGAGGATGCGGGAATCTGTATTGAATCCATAAAATATTTCAAAAACAAGCTGCCGATCCTGGGTATCTGCCTTGGACATCAGTCCATCTGTGAAGCCTTCGGAGGGACAGTATCCTACGCAAAAGAGCTGATGCACGGAAAGCAGAAAGAGATACATAAAGTTGGAAAGAGCCGGATGTTTGAAGGACTGCCGGAAACTTTTCCGGCAGCCAGATATCACTCACTGGCAGCTATCCGGGATACCTTACCGGAGGAACTGGTTGTTACCGCTGAGTCTGAGGACGGAGAGGTGATGGCACTGGAGCATAAAGAATATCCGATATTCGGATTACAGTTCCATCCGGAATCTGTTATGACACCGGATGGAAAAACAATGATCGAGAACTTTATGAAGGTTGTCAGAGACAGATAAGACAGAGAACAGCAATCCATAAAAGATAGAATCGTTACAGAACAGGAGGAAACAACAATGATCAAAGAAGCAATCATCAAGCTTTCAAAAAAAGAAGATCTTACATATGACGAAGCAGAAGCCGTAATGAATGAGATCATGGACGGAGCGGCAACACCGGTACAGATGGCCTCCTACCTTACTGCACTTTCCCTGAAAGGAGAGACTATTGATGAGATCACTGCATCAGCAGCCGGAATGCGTGCACACTGCATCAAGCTTCTCCACGATATGAATGTTCTGGAGATCGTAGGAACCGGTGGTGACGGAGCAAATTCCTTTAACATTTCCACGACATCTTCTCTTGTGATCGCAGCAGGTGGCGTTCCGGTAGCAAAACACGGAAATCGTGCAGCATCTTCCAAGAGCGGTGCAGCAGATGTTCTGGAAGCACTTGGCGTAAAGATCAACATTCCGCCGGAAAAAAGTGCAGAGATCCTGAAAAAGATCAACATCTGTTTCCTGTTTGCGCAGAATTATCACATTGCCATGAAATATGTGGCACCGATCCGTAAAGAGCTGGGAATCCGCACGGTATTTAATATCCTCGGACCATTAAGCAACCCGGCAGGCGCAAACATGGAGCTGATGGGAGTCTTTGACCAGTCTCTGGTAGAGCCGCTGGCACAGGTTATGATGAAGCTTGGCGTGAACCGCGGAATGGTAGTTTTCGGGCAGGATAAGCTGGATGAGATCTCCATGAGCGCACCGACTTCTGTGTGCGAGATCAAGGACGGATGGTTCCAGTCCTATGAGATCACACCGGAGCAGTTCGGCTATACACGCTGCAGCAAAGAAGATCTGGCAGGCGGCACACCGGCAGAGAACGCAGAGATCACAAAAGCCATTGTAAACGGAACCGAAAAAGGCCCGAAGCGTCAGGCGGTCTGCATGAACGCAGGTGCAGCACTTTATATCGCAGGAAAGGCAGAGAGCCTGGAAGCCGGCGTAAGAAAGGCTGAAGATCTGATCGACAGTGGTGCAGCTGCTGCCAAGCTTGAGGAATTTGTTAAATTAAGCAATGAGATTTAAGGATAATGGTGGCAGGAGAAGAACAGGCACAGCTCATTAACTGACATATGAAGTTGCCAGATTTCTTAAAATTGCTGAATGAGAGTTGAAATGAAATATCAAGGAGACAAACAAAGAATGAGCGAAAAAAACATTCTGGAAGAAATCGCAGAAAAAACAAGAGAACGTATCCGGAAGGAAAAGCTTCAGTTTCCCCTGGATCAGCTGAAAATCCTGGCAGAAAAAGCGCCACAGCAGCCGTCCTTTCTGGAAGCATTGAAAAAGCCGGGTATGTCCTACATCTGTGAAGTAAAAAAGGCTTCCCCCTCCAAGGGGCTGATCGCATCGGAATTTCCGTATCTGGAAATTGCGAAAGAATACGAGGCAGCAGGTGCATCCGCGATCTCCTGCCTCACAGAGCCATTTTATTTCATGGGAAGTGACACTTATCTCCGTGAGATCACAGAAACAGTGGATATTCCGGTCCTCCGGAAGGACTTCACGGTGGATAAGTACATGATCTATCAGGCAAAAGCATTCGGCGCATCGGCTGTACTTCTGATCTGTGCTGTCTTAAATGACCGGGAACTCCTGGAATACAGGGAGTTGGCAGAAGCTCTGGGAATGGATGCACTGGTGGAAGCTCATGACGAGAATGAAGTGGCAAGAGCATTAAAGACAGGTGCAAAGATCGTCGGTGTAAATAACCGTGATCTGAAAACCTTTAAGGTTGATATGAATAACAGTATCCGTCTTCGAAACCTGGCACCGGACAATGTGGTATTTGTGTCTGAGAGCGGAATCAAAAACGCAGGTGATATCGCTATCCTGGAAAGAAACCGGGTAGGTGCAGTCCTGATCGGTGAAACCCTGATGCGAAGCCCGGATAAGAAAGCTGTATTGGAAAATCTGAATGGTGGAGCGCTTGTATAAAGGCCAAACTAAAGAATAGAGCAAATAAGTAACAGAGCTGACCAGTAGCAAATAGTAACGAAACAGGAAGGTGCAGGGTCAGACAGAAAGGGCAGGATTGGCTGAATATGAGAGAACAACAGTTGAAACGTGGGAGCAGAACCAGAATCAAGATCTGCGGCCTGACCCGCCTGGAAGATATCCAGGCAGTTAACGAAGCAAAACCGGACTTTGCAGGATTCATTGTAGAATTCTCAAAAAGCAGGAGAAACGTCACCGTGGAGCAATTGAGGGCTCTCCGGGAAAAACTGGATGAGAGCATTTTGCCGGTAGGCGTATTTGTCAATGCACCGGTGGAGCTTCCCGCACAGCTTTTAAACGAAGGAACCATTGCCCTGGCACAGCTTCACGGACAGGAAGACGAGAATTATATCAGACAGCTTAGGATCATGACAGACCAGCTTCTGATAAAGGCTTTTTCCATAAAAACAGAAGCAGATATAAAGAAAGCGATCCGTTCGGAAGCAGACTATATTCTTCTGGATCAGGGCGCAGGAGGAACAGGAGAAATTTTCGACTGGAGCCTGGTGCCGGCGATCAAACGTCCCTGGTTTCTGGCAGGAGGTCTGGGCTGTGAAAATCTGGAATCAGCCATACATCTGCTTCACCCCTGGGCAGTAGATTTAAGCAGCAGTGTAGAAACCGGCGGTCACAAAGACTCGGATAAAATATTAGAAGCAGTATACGCAGTAAGGAGCATAAAGGAGGAAATATAACATGTCAAAAGGAAGATTCGGCATCCATGGCGGACAGTACATCCCGGAAACACTGATGAACGCCGTTCTGGAGCTTGAGGAAGCATACAACCATTATAAAAACGACCCGGAATTCAACCGTGAGCTCACAGAGCTTCTGAATGAATATGCAGGAAGACCATCCCGTCTTTACTATGCGGCACATATGACCGAGGACCTTGGCGGAGCTAAGATCTATCTGAAACGGGAGGATCTGAACCACACAGGAGCTCACAAGATCAACAACGTACTCGGTCAGGTGCTCCTGGCGAAAAAAATGGGCAAGACACGTGTGATCGCTGAGACAGGAGCCGGACAGCATGGTGTTGCAACTGCAACCGCAGCAGCTTTGATGGGGATGGAATGTGAAGTTTTCATGGGAAAAGAAGACACGGAACGTCAGGCCCTGAATGTTTACAAGATGCGTCTCCTCGGAGCAAAAGTCCATGCAGTCACAAGCGGGACCGCAACCTTAAAGGATGCTGTTTCGGAGACCATGCGTGAGTGGACAAACCGTATTGCAGATACCCATTATGTACTGGGATCTGTTATGGGACCGCACCCGTTCCCAACTATCGTACGTGATTTTCAGGCAGTGATCTCCAGGGAGATCAAAGAACAGATGCTGGAAAAAGAGGGCAGACTTCCGGATGTTGTCCTGGCCTGTGTGGGCGGCGGCTCCAATGCTATCGGAAGCTTCTACAATTTCATTGAGGACAAAGACGTTCGTCTCATCGGCTGTGAGGCAGCAGGACGTGGCGTGAATACTGCGGAGACTGCGGCAACCATCGCAACCGGTCGTCTCGGAATCTTCCATGGTATGAAATCTTACTTCTGCCAGGATGAATACGGACAGATCGCACCGGTATACTCCATCTCCGCAGGTCTTGATTATCCGGGTGTAGGTCCGGAGCATGCACACCTTTATGATATCGGAAGAGCAGAGTACGTTCCTGTTACAGATGACGAAGCAGTAGAGGCTTTTGAATATCTTTCCAGAACAGAAGGAATCATTCCTGCGATCGAAAGTGCCCACGCAGTGGCCTATGCGAAAAAGATCGCACCGACACTTGGAAAGGACAAGATCATGGTAGTTACCATTTCAGGACGTGGAGATAAGGACTGTGCGGCAATTGCCCGCTACAGAGGGGAGGATATTCATGAATAAGAGAATTACAGAAGCATTTGTAAACGGAAAAGCATTTATTCCTTTTTTAACCTGCGGAGATCCGTCTCTAGAGGTAACAGAGCAGTTGGTTTATGCAATGGAAGAAGCAGGAGCAGATCTGATCGAGCTTGGGATCCCGTTCTCAGATCCTACCGCAGAGGGACCTGTGATCCAGGAAGCTAATGTCCGGGCACTTGCAGGCGGCGTGACTACAGATAAAGTTTTTGCAATGGTAGAAAAAATCCGTAAAAATACAAAAATCCCAATGGTATTCATGACCTACGCAAACGTAGTATTTTCTTACGGAACAGAGCGTTTTATCAAGAAAGCAGCGGAAGTTGGAATGGATGGACTGATCCTTCCGGATGTTCCGTTTGAGGAAAAAGAAGAGTTTGATGTTGTGTGCAAACAGTACGGCCTTGACCTGATATCCCTGATCGCACCAACCTCCCATGAGCGGATCGCCATGATCGCAAAAGAGGCGGAAGGCTTTGTTTACTGCGTATCTTCCCTTGGTGTAACAGGAATGCGTACCAGCATTACCACAGATATCGGAGCTATGGTGAAGCTGGTAAAAGCCCAGAAAGACATCCCATGTGCAGTAGGATTCGGAATCTCAACCCCGGAGCAGGCAAAAAAAATGGCAGATCAGTCGGACGGTGCCATTGTAGGATCTGCCATTGTGAAGCTTTGTGGTGCCTACGGCAAAGACTGCGTGCCGAAGGTGAAGGCTTATGTGAAAGAGATGAAGGATGCGATCAGATAATTTTCCGGCTGAAATCGAAACACAGATCACAAAGTGTAATAAAAATCTGCTTTATCCAAAAAAGGGTAAAGCAGATTTTTTTCGTGCTGAGCAGATTTCGGAGAAATTACAGAAAATATCTACTTGACAGTTAGAGATCAGGTGATAGATGATATAAAAAAAGGTGAGGAGGAAATTGGGGATGAATCGGGAGGAAGCAAAGGAAAAAGCAGAAGTGCTGGTTGCCAGAATGACGCTGGAGGAAAAAGCCAGTCAGTTAAGGTATGATGCACCTGCAATAAAAAGACTGGGAATTCCGGCATATAACTGGTGGAATGAGGGACTTCACGGTGTTGCCAGAGCAGGGCAGGCAACGGTTTTTCCACAGGCGATCGGAATGGCGGCAACTTTTGATAGGAAAAGTGTGGCAGAGATGGCCGGTATCGTGGCAACAGAGGGCAGAGCAAAGTATAATGCATATTCCGTAAACGGTGACAGAGATATTTATAAGGGATTGACGTTCTGGTCTCCTAATGTCAATATTTTTCGTGATCCACGATGGGGTAGAGGCCATGAAACTTATGGGGAAGATCCGTATCTTACAAAAGAACTTGGAGTTTCCTTTGTAAAAGCACTTCAGGGAAATGGGGATACAATGAAGGCAGCAGCCTGTGCCAAACATTTTGCAGTACATTCCGGGCCGGAGGCACTTCGTCATGAATTTGATGCGGAAGCATCCGCAAAAGATATGGAAGAAACGTATCTGCCGGCATTTGAAGGTCTGGTAAAAGAAGCGAAAGTAGAAGCGGTTATGGGAGCTTATAACCGGACAAACGGGGAACCCTGCTGCGGAAGTCCCACATTACAGAAAAAACTCAGAGGCGAATGGAAATTTCAGGGGCATTTTGTATCAGACTGCTGGGCGATCCGTGATTTTCACGAACACCATATGGTAACGGATACAGCCGTTGAATCTGCAGCACTGGCTATTAATAATGGTTGTGACCTGAATTGTGGAAATACCTATCTTCACATTATGAAAGCATACGAAAAAGGGCTTGTCACAGAAGAAACCATAACCCAGGCAGCAGTGCGGCTTTTTACTACAAGGTATCTGCTGGGCTTGTTTGATGGAAGCGAATATGACAATATCTCCTACCTGGAGGTGGAATCTCCCAGGAATCTGGCTGCAGCGGAGAAAGCAGCGGAAAAAAGTTTTGTTTTGCTGAAAAATAACGGGATTCTTCCGCTTGATAAAGAAAAACTGAAAACAATAGGAATTATTGGACCAAATGCAGACAGCAGACAGGCGCTGATCGGTAATTATCACGGGACAGCTTCCAGGTATATTACCATACAGGAAGGCATACAGGATTATGTGGGAGACGATGTAAGGATCCTCACTTCCAGAGGCTGTGATCTGTTCCGAGACCGGACGGAGCACCTTGCGTTTACCAGAGATCGTATTACGGAAGCAAAGATGGTTGCGGAAAACAGCGATGTAGTGATCTTATGTATGGGACTGGATGAGACACTGGAAGGAGAAGAAGGAGATACCGGAAACAGCTATGTATCGGGAGATAAAGAAGATATTGAACTTCCCGGAGTACAGCGGGAACTGATGGAAGTAATCGCAGACACCGGAAAACCGGTAGTATTCTGTCTGCTGGCAGGAAGTGACCTTGATCTGAAATATGCGGCAGAGAAATTTGATGCAGTCATGATGCTGTGGTACCCTGGATGCCAGGGTGGGAAGGCAGCGGCAAAGGTAATGTTTGGAGAAATCTCGCCATCAGGAAAACTTCCGGTGACATTTTATGAAAGCCTGGAAGAACTTCCGGATTTTACCGATTATTCCATGAAAGGCAGAACATATCGCTATATGGAACGAAAAGCACAGTTTCCTTTTGGATATGGTCTGACATACAGTAATGTGGCAGTAGATAAAGCAGGGGTCAAAACATGTGGACAGAAGGTAAACGTGGAGGTAGAAGTGCGGAATAACGGCGCATATGATACAGAGGATGTTGTTCAGATCTATGTAAAAAATATCGACAGCAAAAACGCCATTCCCAATCCGATGCTGGCCGGTTTTCAGCGGATATTCCTGAAGGCGGGAGAATGCCGAAAAATAGAAATCCCAATATGGGAAAAAGCATTCACCGTAGTAGATGAAATGGGGAAACGGATGGAAGAAGGAAAGAAATTTGAAATTTATGCAGGCTGCAGCCAGCCGGATGAAAAAAGCAAAGAACTGACCGGAATCATGCCGGTAAAGATCATCTGGGAAAAATAATAAGAAAATCTAAAGTAACAGGAGGGCGATGAATCAGGCAGCGCCCTCCCTTCATATCTACCGCATAAACAACCGTACCATTTTCTCATAAATCTTCCGATATTTCTGATATCTCATAGGAAGATCGATCCAGGTCTTTTTATCTACAATACTCTTATAATGAGAGAATGTTCGGAAGCCGTCGATGCCATGATAGGATCCCATACCGCTCTCACCAAAGCCGCCGAACCCCATATTGCTGGTTGCCAGATGTATGAGGACATCGTTGATACAGCCACCGCCGAAACCACATCGGGAAGTAACTTCCCGGGCATTTTTTTCATCTTCGGTGAAGATATAAAGAGCCAGCGGATGTGCCATGGAATTGATCTTTGTTACGGCACCTCCGAGAGAGTCATAGGTGAGGACCGGAAGTACCGGGCCGAAGATTTCCTGCTGCATGACCGGATCATCGAAGGTTACGTTGTCAAGAACCGTCGGCTCGATCTGAAGTGTTTCACGGCTGGAACCACCGCCGCAGACAGTTTTGGCAGGATCGATCAGACTGTTGATACGGTCGAAATGCTTTTCGTTGATGATCTTTCCGTAATTCCGGTTTTTCAGAGGTTCTTTTCCATACTGGCGTGTAATCTGCCTGCGAAGCTCTGCGATCAGGGCTTCTTTGATCTCCGGATCACAGTAGATGTAGTCCGGAGCCACGCAGGTCTGGCCGCAGTTCAGAAACTTGCCGAAGACGATACGTTTTGCCGCAAGGCGGAGATTGGCTGTTTTGTCCACGATGCAGGGGCTTTTTCCACCCAGCTCCAGAGTGACTGGTGTGAGGTGTTCGGAAGCCTTTCTCATGACCTCTTTTCCCACAGACTGGCTTCCCGTGAAGAAGATGTAATCAAAGTGCAGACTGAGAAGATGTGTGTTTTCCGCACGTCCGCCTGTGACAGTTGCAACGTATTTTTCATCGAAACATTCATGGATGAGAAGACGGATCACTTCACTTGTTGCCGGTGAGTAGGCACTTGGTTTCAGGATGACTGTGTTTCCAGCTGCAATGGCGTCTACCAGTGGTTCTATGGTGAGAAGAAACGGATAGTTCCACGGACTCATAATGAGAACCACACCGTAGGGGGATGGTTTGCGGAAACTGTGGGAATGGAACTGTGCCAGTGGAGTTGGAACGGTCTGTTCTTTTGCGTAGGAGCGGATATTTTTCAGCATATGTGTGATCTCGGAGAGTACCAGTCCGGTCTCACACATATAGCTTTCGAAATTACTTTTTCCCAGATCCTTTTTCAGCGCGGCGTGGATCTGATCTTCGTGTTTCCGGATGGAAGCGCGGAGACGTTTCAGGGCGCTGATGCGAAAATCAAGGTCAAGAGTTGCGCCGGAGTAGAAGTACTGGCGCTGTTTATCTAAAAGCTGGTTGATCTGTTCTTTTTCCATGGAATTGTAGTCCTTTCTGAAAAAACTGTATTCGAAATATCGAAAAAATCTTTCTATGCCAATGGCTGTTTTAGCAATTGCCTGCCGGAGGCATCAGTCTGTAATACAGTGTTTCAAGTTCGCCGGCATCCATCAGTACAGGAACCGGGTACAGAGGATTGGCTTCTTTATCTGCGTAATGGGCAAGCTCCGGGATGTCTGTTTCCTGGATTTCCGGAATATAGTCTCCGATGCCAAAGCGTTTTTTCATATCTTTTATTGCATCAATAAACATCCGGGCAGCAGTTTTATCGTCCTCATGTTTATCGCAGAGACCGGCAGTTACGGCAAGGTTGCGGAGTTTGTGAGTGATGGAATCTCCGTATGTTTCCAGTACCATAGGAAGGATCACTGCATTGGCAAGCCCATGTGGAACATTATATTTTCCGCCGAGGGAATGTGCAATTGCGTGGACATATCCAACGTAGGATTTGGTGAAGGCACAGCCTGCGAAATAGGAGGCGCGGAGCATATTTTGTCTTGCTTCAATATTATTGCCGTCTGTGTAGGCGGTATCCAGATTTTCAAAGATCAGTCTGACAGCATCCAGGGCATTTTTTCTCGTGCCAGGTGTAGTGGAATTTCCAATGTAGGCTTCCACTGCGTGAGTCAGGGCATCCATGCCGGTGGTAGCTGTGATAAACGGCGGAAGGCTTAAAGTCACTTTTGGGTCAAGAACTGCGTAGCGTGGGATCAGCGGAAAATCGTTGATGGCATATTTGTGCCGTGTTTCTGCATCGGTAATGACAGCAGCAAGTGTTGTTTCACTTCCTGTTCCTGCAGTCGTGGGGATGGCGATGAGAAGAGGAAGCTTTTTGTGGATCTTCAGGATTCCCTTCATCTGAGCAAGAGACTGGTGTGGCTTGGCAATGCGGGCTGCTGTGGCTTTTGCACAGTCCATACTGGAACCACCGCCGAAGCCGATGATCGCCTGGCAGTCATGATCCAGATACATGTGAAGGGCTTCGTCCACATTGACGGTTGTTGGATTGGCAACGGTTTTGTCGTAGATATGGTAAGAGATGCAGCTTCGCTTCAGTGTCTGCTCCAGTCTTTCTGTAAGGCCAAGGCTTCGGATACCTGCATCTGTGATGATGAGTACATTGTTATAGTTTCTTTTTTCCAGAACTTCCGGGATCCCTTTGACACTTCCTATGATCTTCGGATTGCGGTAAGGAAGTAGTGGAAGGGCGAATTTAAAGACATTCTGGAAAATCCGGCAGTAAGCTTTTTTTAATGGATTCATGGTAGTTTTTGTTCCTTTTAAAGTCAAATTATTTTATTCTAAATATTATATATAGCAGTTGAAATGGGAAAAGTCAAGCGATGAAAAATAAATCAGAGTATTAAAAAATGAGAAAATATGGTTCGAAATTAAAAAAAAAATTTTGAAAAATAAAAATATAAATAAAAATCCTGTTAAATGAGATTTCCTTGTTGATATATTAATGAAAGAGCGTATAATTATAGTACATAGCAAGATAATATATAAACAGAAAGATAAGGAAGAGGAGATGTGACATGACAAAATATATAGAAAATGTAAATGTTTATCTCTCACAGATGAAGATTAAGCAGACATATATCAGTTTGAAAACGGGAATTGATGGGAAAAAATTGTCGCGTATTCTGACTGGTGTACAGGATATAAACAGCACCGATATGGAAAAAATAGCATCTGCGTTGGGGAAAAAAATGGATTTCTTTATGAAAGATTCTTTTTTTATCCCTCAGATCAGTGATTACACACAGGAAAAAATTGCTTTTTATGCAGGAAATCCTACAGAACGTCAGAATGAAATTGCGGGAAAGCTTGAAAATCTGATGGAAAATATTGATGAAGTAATGAGTGCGAAACATCGATTTATGAATATATCAAAGGAGTAGTCCATGGATATTAAACGTCTTAGAAAGATAATCCAATATGGGGATTGTCATAAAGAAGAGATGGAAGAGAAGATAAGAAGCTTCTGTTCTTTTGCGGGAATCAGTAACGATAAAGAACTTCTTAATATTATGCAGATCGTAAGACCATCTTTTCAGAAAAAAGGATATCTTATTATAGAACTGCCTTTTTGTGATCAGGAAATAGGAGCTCTTTGTTATAAAGGAGATGCGTTGGGATATATTGTACTTAATACATCATTGCCAAAGGTAAATGTGAATTTTGCTTTGTGCCATGAACTGTATCATGTGCTTTATCAGAAAACAGATTTTCGTACAAAGGTGGAGTTTGCCAATGATGATTATTATACACATGAAGAGGAAGTTGCAGCTAATTTGTTTGCCGGAATGCTTTTGATGCCCACAAGCGGATTTCGTTTTATGTTTCAGAAATTTCATGCGGAATCTGAAAATAATGAAAGAGATACAGTATTTCGCCTGATGAATTATTATCAGGTTCCTTATATGGCTGTACTGGTCCGATGCTTTGAACTGGAACTTCTGGAAGAATCAGATATATCAAAGATGTTACTGGAAATATCTGCAGATGATATAAAGAATGGTTTTTCCAGACTATGGCTGGATGAAAGTATTTTAAATCCATCGTATAGGGATGATTACGACAAGTTGGAGTACATGGTGAAGCGATATGGTGAAGAATGTATGGAAGGAGCTTATTTAAATGAAAGAACATTAAAAAAAGTTCTTCAGAATATGAAAAGGCTCTACAGAGAAGTAAGGGGGGAATAGCAAATGGCAGAAGGCTATGTGGATAACCCCTATAATATACAAGAAATCATGCCTTGGATAATTACCGGGAAAGATCAGATCATATCAGAAATTTTTTCCAGAAAGAAATGTTGTTTTTATGATGCTTGTTCATTCCGGAGACATTCCAAGCTGAAAAAAGAAGAAGCTGGGTATTTACTGAAGCATATGAAGACTCAGGATACCGTTCTTGTAATTACGAGATGCATTTTGATGGAACTGGCTTCTCATAGTGGAATACTAAATCAGGAATATATGGAATATATAAAATACATACGGGAATATGGAATACCGGTAGTGGTTCTGTATGAAGAGGATATTTTTTTCATCATGGAGATGGTTTTTAACACGAATGCTGCGATCAATAATTATTTATGCTGGGCGGTAAGACTATTAAAAGGACCGGTCAGTACCATAACATATACCATTGAAAATAATGCCGAGATTAATAAAGAAGTTATGCAGGGGAAAAATCTCAACAGTAAAGAAATATATCGACATTTTTTTGAAACAGTACGAAAAAATAAAGAATCGGGCGATAACCTTGGTGAGGAAATACTGGCTGTTTGTCTTCATATTTTGGCAAATATTCCCGGAGAAGCAGATGAAAAGTTTTATGTTATTACGGATGATAAAGGCGCAGCTGGTAAAATAGATAATTTATTTAAACGGACAAGAATGCAGTATCGTGGGAAAGAAATCGGCATATACAGTACACCGAAATTGGTTCAGGTTTTGTTCAGAAAAGGAATTTTGACAGAAAAAGATCACATAAGAGAAATTATGAGCGCAGGAATATCGGGAAATCTTGTAGTACTGGGAATAAGAAAAAGAGATATTCGTGTAAAAGAGATTTCATCAGATGCCGAAGAACTGGCAGATATGCTTATGCAGCCAGACGGAATTGATATTATATTTTAACAGAATAACTGTTTGGCAGTTATTCTGTTATGAGCAAGTAGCGAATGCGGATTGCGAATATCCGCTTGAGTGGAATAACTGCTTGCGGTATTCACCTGAAGATCACGGAGGAAATCATGCCAGAAACAGACACATCCGAAAAAAATCCTCTTCACGTATCCGAAGTGGATGATAATTTAAAAGAATTAAGTCCTCACGGTTCCTTCGAGCTGCCGGTGGAAACCTATATGGCGAACTGTGAGATCTTTCATGCACTGTATGACCACTGGCACAGTGAGATGGAGATCATGTATATTGAAAAAGGCAGCGGCTTTGCCAGACTGAACCGGGAGAGCATCCGCCTGAAAAAGGGGGATATCCTGATCGTGAACTGTGGAGTTCTCCATAGTATGCGGACTGATCTTAAGAAGCCTCTTTATTATAAGAGTGTGGTTTTCAGCCTGGGCTTCCTTGCAGGTCAGCCGGGAGATATCTGCCAGGAATGTGTGGTATCACCATTAATAGAAAACAAGGCAGAATTCTGTCATCATATAGAAGAAGGAGATTCCGGATATGAGAAGCTTCGGGAAATTTTTCTGGAGATCCATGACTGTCATACGGAGAAGAAGCCATATTTTTATGTGAAGCTGAAAATGCTGTTCTTTGATTTCTTTTATGAGATGTTGACGAAGCATTATATTATCCCGGTAAGCACAGAGCAGAACAAGAGCCTTGCAGCAGTAAAGGAAGTGCTGGATCATATCAGCCTTCACTATCAGGAGAATCTTACCGTTTCAGAGCTTTCCGGACTTTCCAATTACAGTGAGTATTATTTTATGAAGCTTTTTCGCCAGTATACGGGAAAAACCCTGGTGGAATACATCAATGACTTCCGTATGGAGAAGGCAAAGTATCTTCTTACACATTCCGATGCACCTGTGACGGAGATTGCCATGCAGGTGGGATTTAACAGTACAAGTTATTTTATAAAGAAATTTCAGCAGTCCAATAAGATTTCACCGCATAAGTACAGGAAGAGTATGAGACAGGTCTGAGAAAGATCTCGAAGCGACCGCATATGTCACGTTTGCGTTTTAGGCAGAGCTACAGTAAAAAGTGAAAAACAGTCTGACAAATATCTTGCATATCATGACAGGATTGTTATATTTTTGAAAAGAAATACGTGATATCCTAATAACATCAAAAAACAAAGCAAACAACCTTGTAAAAACATATTTCATCCCATCAAGATCCATGAAAGGAGATCAAAAATGGAAACATTAAGCAAAGTATTTGAAGACAAATATAACAAAAATGTAAAAGATTGTACAAACGAGGAAATCTATCACGGACTTCTCTCCTGGACAAAGGAGCAGCTGAAGGGCCGCGGCTACCAGGAAGGAAAAAAGAAAATTTATTATATTTCCGCAGAGTTCCTTATCGGTAAGCTTCTTTCCAACAACCTGATCAATCTGGGCGTTTACGATGAAGTTGCGAAATATCTTAAAGAAAACGGAAAAGAGCTTTCCATGATCGAGGAGATCGAGCCGGAGCCATCTCTCGGAAATGGCGGACTTGGCCGTCTGGCAGCTTGCTTCCTGGATTCCATCGCAACTCTGGGACTTCCGGGAGAAGGAATCGGGCTTAATTATCACCTCGGACTTTTCAAACAGGAGTTTAAGGATCATCTTCAGTTTGAGACACCGAATCCGTGGATCCAGCCGGAGAGCTGGCTTACAGATGCAGGCGTTTCCTATTACGTGCCGTTTAAGGGCTTTATGCTGAAATCCACACTGTATGATATTGACGTGGCAGGCTATGAGAACAAAGCGATCAAGCTTCGCCTTTTTGATATTGATATTGCAGATGAGAGCATTGTAGGCGAGGGAATCTCCTTTGATAAGAAGGATCTGCTCCACAACCTGACACTGTTCCTGTATCCGGATGACAGCGATGACGCAGGAAGAAAGCTTCGTATCTATCAGCAGTACTTCATGGTAAGCAATGCGGCACAGCTGATTCTGGATGAGGCAACAGCAAAAGGCTGCAATCTTCATGACCTTGCCGATTATGCAGCAATCCAGATCAACGATACACATCCGAGTATGGTAATTCCGGAACTTATCCGTCTTCTCACAGAGCGTGGGATCGAGTTTGAGGAGGCATGCGAGATCGTATCTCATGTATGCGCTTATACCAACCATACCATTCTTGCAGAGGCACTTGAGAAATGGCCGATCTCTTATCTTGAGGAGGTTGTTCCGCACCTGATGCCGATCATCCGCAAGCTGGACGAGCGTATCAAAGCAAAATATCCGCAGGAAAATCTTGCCATCATCGACAAGAACGACCTGGTCCATATGGCACATATGGACATCCACTACGGATTTTCCATCAACGGTGTTGCATCCCTTCATACCGATATCCTGAAGGAGACAGAGCTTCATCAGTTCTATGAGATCTATCCGGAGAAATTCAATAACAAGACAAATGGGATTACCTTCCGCAGATGGCTCCTTCACTGCAACCATCCGCTGACTGAGTACATCACATCCATGATCGGTGACGGCTTCCGCAAGGATTCCTTTGAGCTTGACAAGATGCTTGAATTTAAGGGAAATCAGGACGTTCTTGCCAATATTCTTAAGATCAAACAGGATGCAAAGAAGAGATGTGCGGAGTTTATTAAGGCCAACACAGGTGAGGAGATCAACACACACAGTGTTTATGATATCCAGATCAAACGTCTTCATGAGTACAAACGTCAGCAGCTGAACGCACTTTATATCATCGACCGTTACCTGAAGATCAAGGCAGGCGAGAAGCCGCAGCGCCCGGTAACCTTTATCTTCGGTGCAAAGGCAGCTCCTGCGTACGTTATCGCAAAGGATATTATCCACCTGATTCTCTGCTTACAGGAGCTTATCAACAATGATCCGGAGGTTTCTGCATACATGAAGGTTGTTATGGTGGAAAACTACAACGTAAGTGCAGCAGAGAAGCTAATCCCTGCCTGCGATATCTCCGAGCAGATTTCTCTTGCTTCTAAAGAGGCCAGCGGAACGGGAAACATGAAGTTCATGCTCAATGGTGCTGTAACACTGGGAACCATGGACGGCGCAAATGTGGAGATCAGCCAGCTGGTAGGCAAGGATAATATTTATATCTTCGGAGAGTCCAGTGAGCAGGTTATCGAACACTATGAGAAGGCAGATTACTGCTCCAGAGATTTCTATGAAAAAGACGAGCGCATCCGTCGTGCAGTAGACTTTATCGTAGGAAACGAACTTCTTTCTATTGGAAGTGAAGAGCATTTAAGAAGACTGCATCATGAGATCGTAAGCAAAGACTGGTTCATGACTCTTCTTGACTTCGAGGATTATGCGAAGGTGAAAGATCAGGCACTGTCCGATTATGAGGACAGAACCGCATGGGCAGAAAAAATGCTTGTAAACATCGGAAAAGCAGGATACTTTTCTTCAGACAGAACTATCGAGGAATACAACAGAGATATCTGGCATCTGACGGCGGAGAAATAAACTGGTTTTAGCCAGCTTACTCCGGTACGGAAGAAAATAGAAAAATAGAAAATAAAAACACCGGCATTCATCGGAAATATGTACCGGGTCTGAGCTGTCAGAGATGATCTGGCAGCCTGGACAGAACATGGTACAGATGAATAGTCGGTGTTTTTTTGTGAAATTGGTTACGAAAAATTGTTTACGGAATCAGGCAAGCGATACTTCAGGCCTTTCCATGCTTAAATGCCATCATCATCTCCTTGGTAAGGCTGATATTATCACCCTCATCCGGGATTTCCTCGCGGTTGAACCAGGAGGCCATGGAGAGTTCGTTGTGGTCTACAGTGAGAGTGTCGTCGCCGTCCAGGTCACAGTAGAAGCCGAACAGGAGAGTGCCGGAGAAAGACCATGGCTGGCTCTTGTAGTAGCGGAGATTTTTGACCTTTACGCCGATCTCCTCCATAACTTCGCGGTGTACAGTTTCTTCAATAGTCTCGCCAATCTCGGCAAAACCGGCGATCATGGCATAACGTGTGTGGCTTCGTCCCTCATATTTGGAAAGGATCAGCTTATCGCCATTGGTAACGCCAACGATCACAGCCGGGGAAAGTACCGGATATTCTCCGTTTCCGCAGGAAGGACAAATCATTTTGCGCTCTGTCTTATCGTGTACCATTGGCTGGCCGCAGCAGCCACAGAAACGACGCTTGCTGTACCACTGAAAAAGCTGGTATCCGGTGATTCCGGCAAAAGCCAGATACTGAGGCTCTGCTGTGCGAAGCACACGGATGATCTCAAACTGATATCCGGGAAGAAGGCTGGTATCCAGATCCGGGATCAGATAAAAATGTTCTTCATCAACAGAGAAGAGATAGATATAATTTTCATAGAGATTTTCAACTTTTCCTTCCAGCTCTCCGAAGCTTGGAAGAGTCATAGTCTCGCCATCTTTTTTCATAAGGATCTTTCCTTCTCCATAGGCGAGGATGTGGCTTTCTTTATCCGGAGCCACAGGTTTGTACTCATTGTGATAGGTATGTGGTGCGATATCCTGGATCATGATTGATAATTCCTTTCCGAATTTATTGTTTTGCAGCGTTTGCTGAGAAGTTTTGCCATATAAATACAGCACGTTTTCTACAGTATAAGCTTACCTTGAGAAAAAGGCAACTGTCCTTTTGATGACCAGAAATAACAAAAAAAGTTGTATGAGTCAGAAAATCAGTGTAAGATAAATGTATTATATTGTGCAGAAGATGTGAAAGGTCTGAAATTTTTTCTGCATAGAAGGAGGAGATCATGTCAACAACAGAAAAGCCGGGACTGACCCGAGATGCCATTAAATATCTGGCAATTTTTACCATGCTTCTGAATCATATCGCCAACGTGCTTTTGCCGGAAAACACGATCCTGTGGGAAGTGTTTATAGACATTGGCTACTTCACAGCCATTACCATGTGCTATTTTCTTGTGGAAGGTTTTTACTATACACATTCCCGTAGAAAATACGGTGAAAGACTTCTGATCTTTGCCGGGATCTCCCAGGTTCCCTATATGATGGCTTTTGGGAATTCACAGCTGAATATGATCTTTACTCTGTTTATCTGTTTTATGATCCTGGTTGTTCAGGAAAGGATGATGGCAAGTAAATGGAGAATTCCACTTCTGATCCTGCTCCTTTTGCTATCCATTTGTTCGGACTGGGCGATTCTGGCACCGGTTTTTACCATCTGGTTCCATGAAGGCTGGGGGAACAGGAAGAAGATGATAACAGCGTACGGAGTCGGTGCTGTCCTTTTTGTGCTGTTTAACTACAGCTCCTACGTGGAAAAAATGGCAGCCGGACCGGCAATGATCCATGCTCTGCTTTCGGCATTAGGGATCGTGGCATCAGGAATCATCATTCTATGCTTCTATAATGGCAAAAAATCCGAAAAAGCACCGAAGTTTTCCAAATGGTTTTTCTATGTTTTTTATCCGGCACATCTTTTGATCCTGAGCATAGTCCGTGTTATAGTATAGTGTTTGCGCTGAATGGCGTCGGCTGGGAGCCGGGACCTTATGCGGATACGATCCCACATCTGGTATTTGTGGCGTTCCAGATGATGTACTGGTTGATCTGGACGTATCCCAGTATGGAGAGAATGCATATCCGTCATTCAATGGATTTGACTGATAAGAGTCCATTTCCTGTTAATGTGAATGATGGTGTTAAAGAGAAGATTAATATGTAAATTATGTGTGAAAGAGACCTTCGGGAAATCACAGGGATATCAGGAGATATGATCTTGAGATTTTTCGGAGGGCTTTTTTACCACAGATTTAACAACAGTCTTACGTTGATTTGATGAAAAATATCATGTGGCCGGTATAATATATAAGATGTACATGAAAACTAAAAATAATAGATAAGGCAGACATGACAAAAAAGAAATCAAAGAAAAAAATAAGAAAAAAACAGATAGAACCAGAAAATCAGAAACTGGCAGCAGAAAAAACAGCAGCCATTGTAAGCTGCATCAAGGATCCGGACTATCGCCTCCGCTGTAAGGCAGCCATCGATATCCTTATGGCAAAACTGAAGATGATCAACGCAGAACTTTCCGGGCAGAAAAAACGTACTGTGATCAGTCAGACTACCAGTCGGATAAAAAGTGCGGAAAGTATTTACGCTAAACTTCTGAAAAAAGGACTGGAACCGGATTTTGAGACTGCTAGAAAAAATCTGAAAGATCTCATCGGTATCCGTGTGGTCTGTCCATTTGAGGATGAACTTTACCAGGTGGCAGAATTCCTGGAAATGCAGAAAGATATCGAGATCGTCCGGATTAAGGATTACATTAAAAATCCAAAGAAAAACGGTTACAAAAGTCTTCATCTGATTGTGAAAGTACCTATCTACTCTGCGGAAGGTGAACAGAAAGAACTGGTGGAAATACAGCTTCGGACCATTGCGATGGATTACTGGTCTGTGTTAGAATATGAGTTGTATTATAAAAAAAGAGATAATGCGGAAATTGAAGCAGAATTAAAAAAATATGCAGAAGAAATTGCGAATCTGGACCACAGAATGCTGGAATTGCGAAATAAAATTGAAAAAATCTGAGCAATCAGCGAATGCGAGATCAGAATGCCTGTTTTATGACAAACCTGTAAAATTACTGCATCAGAAAAGGAGAATATCCCGGTGCTGGAGAAATAAAAGATATTTACACATGAAATTATAAATTAGGCTTTATAAAAATAGAAAACGGAGAATTCCCGAAAGAAAAATTTAAGGAATTCTCCGTTTTACTATCTGACTGAACAGACTATGAAGCTATTATCAATATAGAACTGTGCAACAAATGGGGTATAAGATATCCACCTGCCTTTTTTAGCCATAGTTGCATTTCAACTGCAAAGATGACATTTCTCACAGGCAGACGGTGTGGCTGCACAACCGCCGAGAGCAGTCTCACGAAGCTCTGCAGGGAGCTTTTTGCCTACGGTATACATGGCATCGATCATCTCATCCAGAGGGATGAACTGGGGGATACCGGCCAGTGACATTTCCGCTGCGATCAGGGCATTGGAAACACCGGCTGCGTTACGGTTCTGGCAGGGATATTCCACCAGGCCGCCTACAGGGTCGCACACAAGTCCAAGCATGTTCATAAGAACCGTGGAAGCAGCATAAGTACACTGAAGAGGTGTACCGCCAAGAAGTTCCACAGCAGCAGAAGCAGCCATTGCGGAAGCAATTCCGACCTCAGCCTGACATCCGCCAACAGCACCTGCAACTGTTGCATTACGCATGGCAAGATAGCCGATAGCGCCTGCATTAAATAGTGCCTGGCGGATTTTTTTATCGGAAAAGCCGTAGACCTCCTGAAGAGCAAGCATCATTCCGGGAACGATCCCGGCACTGCCGGCAGTAGGAGAGGCAACGATAAGTCCCATGGAAGCGTTGGTCTCAAGGGTTGCCATAGCGTAGGTGATACCCTTTCCGAGAACATTTCCGCACAGGCTTTTTCCCAGGTCATGAAATTCGCAGAGCCTTCGGGCTTCACCGCCGATCAGTCCGCCCATAGATATCACCGGATCCTTGATGGGGGAAAAAGCGGCGTCCTTCATGATCTCCAGAACACGGTCCATGCGCTGGTCCACGATTTCAGCAGTGGTTTCACCGAGAAGGATCTCACGCTGACGCATTACTTCGGAAATCGGAAGCTTTTTTTCCTGGCAGAGAGCAAGGAGTTCCTTGGCATTTTTGAAATCCATAAAACAAATCCTCCTTTTCTCTACATTTGAACAACCATGACATCATGGATGTTGGTGTTCCGGTGAATGTTTTCTACGATATCTTCCGGGAGATGACCGTCGGATTCCACGATCGTATAGGCTGTGGTTCCTTTGGATTCACGGAAGAGGCGCATGAAGGCAATGTTAATGTTACGTTCACTTAAGCATCTGGTGATGTAGGCCACAACACCGGGAGTATCCTGATGGATCACGATGATAGCACTGTATTCGCCGGTGAAATCCACTTTTACGTGGTTGATCTCCACAATGCGGACCTTGCCGCCGCCCAGAGATTCCCCCCGGACTGTCATTTCCTGTCCCTGGTCATTGACCATGTGGATATCGACAGTGTTGGGATGGACATCGGTTTCTGTTTCATTTGGAGTAAAGGAAAAGTCGATCCCCTGTTCCCTGGCAATATCAAAAGAATTCCGTATACGCATGTCATCTGTGGAAAAGCCCATGATCCCGCCAAGGAGGGCACGGTCTGTACCGTGTCCCTTGTATGTTCTGGCGAAGGAACCGTAAAGGATGAATTCTACTTTTTTCAGGGGCGGCGTGATCATCTTCTGGGCGAGGAAAGCAATACGCGCAGCCCCTGCGGTATGAGAACTGGAAGGGCCGATCATGTTGGGGCCCATAACGTCAAATACACTGATAAAAGACATTTTGATTAATTCTCCTGTGGTGTTTTTGCGATAAATTTTTTATAAATGGTGTCAACGATTACGCCGATAGCATTGTCACCGGATACATTGCAGGCTGTTCCAAAGGAATCCTGTGTGATATAAAGGGCAACCATGATCGCACAGATTGCACCGTCCGGATCACCGGCTTCAGCTCCGAATACCATGTAAAGGAATGGAAGAGCAGTCATGATGGAACCGCCAGGAGCACCAGGAGAGGCAACCATGGCAACACCGAGAGTCATGATGAACGGAACGATGATCCCGAGACTGATGGGCAGCTGGTTCATAAGGCAGACTGCAGTAGCACAGGCTGTGATGGTGATCATGGAACCGGCCATGTGGATGTTTGCACAGAGCGGTACTACGAAGTTGCGGATCTGCTCACATACGCCATCCTTCTTTGCACATTCCAGGTTGACCGGGATGGTAGCTGCGGAAGACTGGGTTCCCAGAGCCGTTGTGTATCCCGGGATCTGATTTTTGATCAGAGTGAAAGGATTCTTTTTGCTGACAGTACCTGCGATCACAAACTGGATCGTAATGCAGATCAGGTGCATGATGATAACAACAAGGAATACCTTCCAGAGGATGCTTAAGATGGCAAAGGTTTTTCCGGAAATAGTCATATCTGTGAAGGTTCCGCAGATGTAAAGCGGAAGCAGTGGGATGATAATGGTATGAAGGACTTTGTCAATGATCTTGGAAAAGTCGCTCATTCCGTTATAAAGGCTGTTTCCCATTTCTTTTCCACGCATGGAAGAGAGGCACAGGCCCATGACAAAGGCAAGGGCAACGGCAGAAAGAGTATCCATGACCGGCTCCAGTGTGATGGAGAAAAACGGTGTCAGTGATGCGTCTGCGGTAGCTGCGATCTGGTCCAGTGCACCTTCACTCATAAAGTGCGGGAACAGGCTGGATGATACCAGATAGGATGCGGAACCTGCGATCAGAGTGGAGCCATAAGCCAGAGCCACTGTGATCAGGAGAAGCTTCCCTGCACCCTGTGAAAGATCTGCAATACCCATGGTTACATAGGCAAGGATCATGAGTGGTATCACGAATTTCAAAAATGTGCTGAAAAATCCGGAAAGGGTTACAACAAAGCGACAGAAGCCTTCCGGAAGGAACTGGCCGAACAGGATACCTACGATGATGGCAATGATCAGCTTCGGCACAAGTCCGATCTTGATTTTTTTCTTTTCCATTTGGATTCTTTCCTCCTAAGTATGAATTTATTCATTTTGCACAAAAATACGATTGACGTCCTCGTGATTGTATTGTAACATTGACATAAAAATAAGGCAAATTCACAGATTTCATCATCACGATGAAAAAATTTCATAGTAAAAGGGAGAAAATCATGGAAATCCGTCAGTTGGAGACGTTTGTACATGTAGCACAGCTTCAGAGCTTTTCCAGGGCAGCAGAGGTTCTGGGATACACCCAGTCAGCTATCACTGTCCAGATCCGTCTTTTGGAAAATGAGCTGGAAACAAGACTTTTTGACAGAACCGGAAAGCGTGTGGTGCTTACTCCGTCCGGAAAAGAGTTTATGGAGCATGCATGCCGGATCTTATATGACGTAAATAAAGCAAAAAAGTCAATGAATGATGATGCGGAACTGAAAAATCCATTACATATCGGGACTATTGAATCTCTCTGCACAGCAAAGCTTCCGGCTGTTCTCAGCAAATTTCGTGAGCTTCACCCGAAAGTAAATATGCAGGTGACTATTGATACGCCGGAACAGCTGATACGGATGATGGAGCATAACGGGCTGGATCTGATTTACATACTGGATACCCCAAGGTGGGAGCAGAACTGGATGAAGGTCATGGAGAAGGCGGAGCCGGTAGTATTTGTGGCTTCTGCAGATTCGGAGTTTGCGGGAAAGACGCTGAAGATGGAGGATATTCTGGAAGAACCTTTTTTTCTCACGGAAAAGAATGCCAATTATCGACAGGCCCTGGACCAGCAGCTGGCTCTTAAGAAGCAGGCGCTGTCCCCGGTGCTGGAGATCAGTGATACCGCTTTTATCATCCGCATGCTGGAAAAGAACCACGGACTTTCCTTTCTTCCCTATCTGGCTGTGGAGCGGGATATCCGGAAAGGAAGAATTGCCCTTTTACATGTGGAAGATGTGGAGATATCCATGTACCGGCAGATCTTTTACCATAAAAATAAGTTTAAGACGAGAGAGATGGAGGAATTCATCCGTCTGGCGGCAGAGTGATCTGCCGCTTTTTTTATACTTATATATACAGGTAAACCCACTCGCAGCTGATTGATTACAACTTTTACAGGGCTTCTCTGATCCATCCTAAAACGCTTCCCGTGTACAGGCAAGAACGCCCTCTTTCAGTTCATCATAAGTGTACGGCCGCTGTTTACGGAAGTAATAAACCACCTGCTCGCAGATTCCGTCAACCAGGACTTCCACCTTCATAGAAAACCATTTTTCCGGAGTGTGTGGGATATCCGGCACAGCCATAATTTTTGCGGTAATTTCCCGGCGCATTTTCCGGAGAAAGTAAACGGGGGAATCAGAAGCGAGGATCTGGCGGTACAGATTTTCATTTTGATGGATCAGTTCCATCAGATCGTCCAGAAACTGAAGCATTTCTTCCTTGGTCTGAGGATTTTTTTCCAGGATACTGCTCATCAGGGAGTGCTCCATTTCCGCGGCAATATCATAGATATCACTGTAATGAAGATAAAAAGTGGAGCGGTTGATGTTGGCCCTCCGGACAAGTTCCGTTACTGTGATCCTGTTAAGGTCCTGCTTTTCTTTTACCATTTCCGCAAAAGCCGTGCGGATGGCTTCTTTTGTCTTTAAGGACGAGTTATTGAGATTTTTTACTTTCATAATATCGACAGTTCCTTTCAAAGCGTCTATATCTGCACAGTATTTCGCTTTCTGTACTTGATTTTGGGATTTTACTTATTATATTCTTTCTGTGCAAAGAAATCAACAGTGTTGATATTTCGACTGTGTGATTATTAAATCGAGGAGGAAGGCAAAATTGGACCATTATACCAAGTTTATACTAAAGCACCGGAAAATGATCATCATCGTATTTATGATATTGACTGTGATCTGTATCGGTTTATCCACACTGGTTGGGGTGAATTATAATTTTGCGGATTATCTTCCGAAAGATGCTCCATCTACCAATGCATTGAATGTTATGGAAGAGGAATATTCCCAGCCCATCCCCAATATGAGGGTTGTCGTTTATGATGTATCCATTCCAGATGCACTGGAATACAAAGAAAAAATAGAAAAAGCCGAAGGCGTTAAGGAAGTTACCTGGCTGGATGATTCCATTGATATCTACGAACCACTGGAACTTGCGGATCAGGATACCGTAGAAACCTGGTATAAAAACTCCGATGCCCTGTTTTCCGTTACTGTAAGCAGTGATGAGAAAGAAAAGAAAGCAGCTGTTGACGCGATTCGCGAGATCATCGGTGATGACAATGCCATGTCTGGAACTGCAGTTACCGATGTGCTTTCTCCGGTACATACCAGTCAGGAAATCCAGAAGATCATGCTGATCGCACTGCCGATCGTATTCATCATCCTTCTTCTGACGACAACGTCCTGGTTTGAACCGGTTCTGTTTATGATCACCATCGGCGTGGCGATCATGCTGAACCGTGGAACAAACCTGATCTTCGGAGAAATTTCCTTCGTAACCAATGCAGCAGGAAGTGTGCTGCAGCTGGCGGTTTCCATGGATTATTCTATTTTCCTTCTGCATCGTTTTGCGGAAAACCGTCAGGAAGGCGGAAATGTACAGGATGCCATGATGAAGGCAGTAAAACAGTCCATGGGTTCCGTGCTTTCCAGTGGACTGACCACAGTGACCGGTTTTGCGGCCCTGATTCTGATGCGTTTCCGGATCGGTCCGGATATGGGATATGTTATGGCAAAAGCCATTGTATTCAGCCTGATCTGTGTACTTTGTTTCCTTCCGGCACTGGCAATCTCTACCTATAAATTAATTGACAAGACCAGACATCGCGCTTTTTGGCCGGATTTCCATAAATTTGCAAAAGCAGTTCTGAAAGTAAGGATTCCGGCACTGATACTTGCGGTATTACTTCTGATCCCGTGTTATATTGCTCAGGGAAAAAATGATTTCCTTTATGGCTCCAGCCGTGTTTACAGTACCAATGAAACCCAGATGGGACGTGATCTTCTGGCTATTGAGGATGAATATGGACCATCTAACCCACTGGTGATCCTGGTGCCGAAAGGAGATATCAGCAAAGAACAGCAGCTGAATGACGCATTGAAAGCCGATCCGGATGTAACTTCTGTAATTTCCTATGTAAATACAGTCGGTGCTTCCATACCGGAGGATTTTGTACCGGAGGAATCCTTAAGCCAGCTGTATTCCGAGCATTACAGCCGTTTTGTGGTATCTCTGGATACCGAAGAGGTGGAAGACGGATGGGCAGACAAAGTAGATGAACTACATACCATCTGTGAAAAATATTATGGAGATGAAGCACTGATCGCCGGTGACCTGGCAAGTACTGAGGATCTGAAAGATACCATTACCGTAGACAATACAAGAGTTAACATCCTTGCGATCCTGTTTGTATTTGTGATCCTGGTATTGAACTTCAAATCTGTTTCCATTCCGGTAATCCTGACGCTGGTCATTGAATTATCCATATGGATCAACCTTTCTGTTCCCTATCTGCAGTCAACAACCCTGCATTATATCGGATATCTGATCATCAGTTCCGTACAGCTGGGAGCCACCATTGACTATGCGATCCTTCTTACAGGAAGGTATATGGATGAACGAAAGACGAAAAAGCGGAAAGATGCTGCCATAGAAAGTATCCGGGCCTGCGTGCTGTCCCTGTTTACTTCAGCAATCATCCTGACAATTGCAGGCTCAGTGCTGGGAGCCATTTCAACCAACCTTGTATTAAGCCAGCTTGGTATACTGGTAGGCCGTGGCGCCGTAATTTCATTTATACTTGTATTATTTGTACTGCCGGCACTTCTGATGATCTTTGACCGGCTGATCGAAAAGACAACTGCAAAAACCAGTTTTTATAAGGAGGAGTCCAGACATGAACAGAAATAGAAAAGCAATGGCAAAAACAGGAGCTGTGCTTCTGGGTGCGGCAGTAGCAGTGAATACAATGGCAGTTCCGGCAATGGCAGGCACAGAAGCCCAGAAAGACGAAAATGTTTATGTAAACTTAAATCAGGACGGAAGTATTTCCGGTGTTTATGTGGTAAACGAATATGATCTGGACGAGGAGACCGATATCACAGATTACGGAAATTATGATTCTGTAAAAAACCTCACAACCGATGACGCTTTAAGTGTTTCCGGAGATAAAGTCGAGATCCAGGCTCCTGCCGGAAAATTCTATTATCAGGGAAATCTGAAAAATGCGGAAGTACCATGGGATATTTCCATCAGCTATCAGCTGGAGGGAAAAGAAATATCCGCAGATGATCTTGCCGGGAAAAGCGGAAAACTTCAGATCAAGATTGCAGTAAAGGAAAATAAAAAAGCAGATGACACCTTCTTCGAAAATTATCTGATACAGGGAACGGTAACACTGGATACCAGGAAATGCAGCAATATCCAGGCGGAAGGCGCAACGGCAGCCAATGTAGGTTCCAACCGTCAGCTCCTTTACAATATCATGGCAGGAAATGAAAAGGAGTTCACCATCTCCGCACAGGTAAAAGATTTCGGGATGGAGGCAATTTCCTTCCAGGCAGTTCCCATGTCCTTTGATATTGACAGCAGTTCCATGGATATGGATGAGCTTTATGACAAAACCGATGAGATCAAAGATGCGGCAAAGGAATTTGACGATGGTGCCGATGATCTGAAGGAAGGCTCCTCCAAATTGAGAGATGGTTCCAGTGACCTGAAGGACGGAGCCAGTGATCTGAAAGACGGAACACAGAGTCTGAAAGATGGAACAGAACAGCTGAAAAGCGGAGCCTCTTCTCTGGAAGAGGGAGCCAATAAACTGGTAGATGGCGGAAACAGTCTGGAAGACGGAGCAGGACAGCTTGACAGCGGAATTTCTTCCGCAGATCAGGGCGCCTCTTCGCTGGTATCCGGAGCAGCATCACTGGTATCCGGTTCAAAAGAGCTTGCTTCCGGAACCGAAAGTGTGGATGAAGGTGCAAAATCCCTGAAAAAAGGTGTGGAAACAGCAGCTGCAGGCCTAAAGAATGTGGATAACGGCATTACTTCTGTAAATAAGAGTGCAAAGCAGCTCTCAGATGGAGCAGCTTCTGTTGCTGAGGGAAGCAAAAGCTTAAGCAGCGGCATGAAGACGCTGAGCAAAAATCTGAAAGCTATGGATGAAGGTGTCAGCCAGATGAATGCTTCCCTGGAAGAACTGTCCTCAAAATCCGGTGAACTGACAAAGGGAAGTGCAACGGTTTTATCTTCTCTGGAACAGATCCAGACGAGCCTTACTACTGTTAATGTAGGAACGGAAGAAATGGAGGAAAAGGTAAATACCCTCAGCGAATCTGATGAAATGCAGCAGCTGCTTGCAGCTTCTTCTCAGATTAATGAGCAGGCTGCAAACTTAAGCAGCGGCATCAGCCAGGTTTCTGATGGCCTGAATGCATTAAATCAGCAGTATACAGGCCTGGATGGTCTTAAAAATCAGAACAGAAGCAGTGCGGAATATCTCCGTGGTCTTGCATCACAGGCATCTTCCACATATGGAAGTCTTGATCCTGCAGTAAAGGCCATGGTACAGCAGTTAAGTGGCGGTGTGGATGTGGAAGGTGTCATTTCCAATCTGAATAATATTGCCAGCCTTCTGGAAAATAACAACAGTACTTATGATTCTTTAGGAAGTGCGACAGGTTCTTTGGTCTCCGGAGTCAGTGATGCGGCAGATGGCGCAGCGGCGTTAAGCGAAAATTATGCGGAATTTGACAAACAGCTGCAGGCTCTTCCGGTGCTGCTGAACAATTTGATATCCAGTCAGATGGACACTCTGAAAACAGCCATTGATACCCTGACTGAAGAGTATCAGAAACTGCATGGCGGAATCGGGGAATATACAGCAGGAGTCGATCAGCTGCAGAAAGGCTACAGTCAGTTTTATGATGCCTATGAGCAGGTCGTTCAGGCAACTGATAAGTTAAATACTGCATCCGGACAGCTTGCAAACGGAAGCAGTTCTCTTGCATCCGGCAGCAGCAAACTTGCCGCAGGAACCAAACAGCTGAAGTCCGGAAGCAGCTCGCTGGTAACCGGAATGGAAAGTCTGAAATCCGGAAGTACTACATTGTCAGAGGGAACTGGCAGCCTGAAATCCGGAGCCACACAGCTGGAAAGCGGGGCAAAGACCCTGTATGCCGGAACAAAGACCCTGAAAAACGGAACTTCAGCGCTGACTTGCGGAAGCAATTCCCTGTTAAGTGGAATTAACAGCCTTCAGAACGGACTGGGAAGCCTTCAGACCGGTGTGGGAACTCTCTCCAGTGGAATTCTCAGTCTGGACGACGGAGCCGGAACATTGAATGACGGAGCCGGCACACTGTATGATGGTACGGTTCAGCTTTATGACGGAGTGGTGGAACTGTCAGACGGAACCGACAGCCTCAAGAGTGGAACCGAAGAATTTACAGATAAGACAAAAGATATCGATACTCAGATTGACGACGCAGTAGATGAGGTTACGGATAAGATCAGCGGATCTGATTTCACACCGGTATCCTTCACATCTTCTGAAAACAAAGAAGTGGGACTGGTACAGTTTGCAATGAAGACCAATGCCATTGAAATAAAAGAAGAGGCGGAAGAAACCATTACAGAATCGAAAAATAAAGGAATCCTTCAGAAGCTGAAAGATCTGTTCTGATAAAAACGATCATTGATCAGAGCAGAAATATCACAGATATTACAGGCAGTGCGTATGGAAGTGGATACGCACTGCCTGTAATGTCTGCAAAGGAAGAAAATGTGGATCGGTTTTACCTTGCAAACAAAATAAAAATGTGGCATTATAAACACTAGTACAGAAAGAATTAAAGGGAGGATAAGATGGATTTTATTGAAGAAGCGAAAGCTCTTGGATTTTCCGATGCAGCGGTCATAAATACTGATAAACTGGTATTTGTTCCGGAGTACCGTGTCTTCTGCGAGGATAATCTCTGCGGAAATTATGACAAAAATCCGGCCTGTCCGCCGGAAAGCGGAACTGTGGAAGAAATGAAAGCACGTGCCCTGAAATTTGAAAAGACACTGGTACTTCAGACCATGCAGGATGGGGAGATGGACTATAAGAAGGCCAAACTCTATCATAATAAATTGACGGAGCAACTGGCAGAGAAGATGAAAGAAGCGGGAAAAACAGAGCTTCTGATCATGAGTGCAGGCCCCTATAAACACAATTCCTGTATGTCAGCTTATTGTGTGGATGCCCAGAAAATGGCCGATGCGGCGGGAATGCTGTGCTGGACCAGCGACGGTATGATACGCTACTTTTCCCAGATTCTTTTCCGGGAATAAGATATTTTCAAAGATACAATAAAATGATCCAGGAAGGAGAAAAAATAAAATGGAGAAATCAACAGTTTATTTCACTGATTTTCGCTGTCCGGTGGGAACCAGCCAGCTGGACAAACTGAAAAAACTCTGTGTTGCCGCAGGAATCAAAGATATCGATATGGATGGAAAATTCGTAGCCATCAAGATGCATTTCGGAGAACTTGGAAATATGGCATTCCTTCGTCCGAACTATGCGAAGGTAGTCGCAGATCTTTGTAAGGAGCAGGGCGGAATGCCGTTCCTGACAGATTGTAATACTCTTTATCCGGGAAGCAGAAAGAATGCACTGGAGCATCTGGACTGTGCAAATCTTAACGGATTTAACACGATCACGACCGGATGTCAGATCATCATCGGTGACGGAGTTCGAGGAACCGATGAAGTAGAAGTTCCGGTAGTAAACGGAGAATACTGTAAAACTGCCCTGATCGGACATGCTATCATGGACGCAGATATTTTTATCAGTCTCAGCCATTTCAAGGGACATGAGGCAACTGGCTTTGGCGGCGCCCTGAAGAATATCGGTATGGGCTGCGGAAGCCGTGCCGGAAAAATGCAGCAGCATGCCAGCGGAAAGCCGGCCATCCATGAAGAGGTCTGTCGTGGCTGCCGCCGCTGTGCGAAAGAGTGCGGAAGTGACGCGATTACATATGTAAACAAGAAAGCAGTTATCGATTACGATAAATGCAAAGGCTGTGGCCGCTGTATCGGTGCCTGCAGCTATGATGCCGTATATAATCCGAATAGCAGTGCAAACGAGCTTCTTGACCGCAAGATGGCAGAGTATGCACAGGCTGTCTGTCATGGACGTCCTCATTTCCATATTGCACTGGTACAGGATATCAGCCCTAACTGTGACTGCCATGGTGAAAATGATGCGCCGATCCTTCCGGATATCGGAATGTTCGCAAGCTTTGACCCGGTTGCATTGGATCAGGCCTGTGCAGATGCCTGCCTGAAGGCAACACCGATCGCCAACAGCCAGCTTGGAGAGCATCTGGCAGAGCCGGGATGGCACTGTCATCATGACCACTTTAAGGATTCCAATCCGAATATTGAGTGGAAGGCAACTCTGGATCAGGCAGAAAAGATCGGCCTGGGAACCAGGGAATATGAGCTGAAGATAATCAAATAAGCAACAGAAATTATATAAAATCACGAAAGCACGCCTGTAACATGGCGTGCTTTTTTGCGCGAATTGAGAATTATAAAATAGAAAAAACGGATAAAAACTGTATTTTAAATAAAAAATATATGCGTGCATATGCGTGCCTGAAAGACGAGCATTGTGAATAATATACAAAGAAATAACAGGAAAATTTGGACAAAAACGAGAAAACAGAAAAAGCTGTAAATTTATATTGCATAATAAGATTGCGTGTGATAACATACACACAACATGATTAACACGCATTTGGCACGCAAATAAAGAATGATAGCACGCAAATAAAAGAATATCAGGAATAAGCAGAGCTAATGTACAGGAAAACGTGCAGATCGTGTGTACAGAAACAGGCTGCATTCTGTGAGCAGAGAGTACAGAGCAGGCTGGAAATCTTTTTCAGAGGAGGAAATTATGACAGGAATACAGAAAAAACAGCGTTTGCTGACTATGATATTCGGAGCTTTCGCAATCTTTTTTACCGGATATCCCCATGTATGGTCTATTTACCAGCCCTATGTGATGGAGCAGGCAGGCTGGAGCCAGGGACAGGCATCCATGTGCTTTTATCTGGCACTGAGCACCTTTGTATTCGGAAATATCGTAGGCGGAAGGATGCAGAACCGCTTTAAGGAAAAGACGATCGTATGGATCGGAGGCGGGATCTTTGCGGCAGGAATCCTGGCATCCGCATTTCTGATCGTTTCCACACCGCTTCCTATGTATCTGTCCTATGGAGTTATGCAGGGATTTGGACAGGGAATGATCTACACGGTGATCCTGGCAACTGTGCAGAGATGGTTCCCAGACCGTACCGGATTTGCTTCCGGTGTTGTGGTAACTGCCAACGGACTTTGCGGATTTTTCCTGGCGCCGCTGAGTCGAAAGCTGCTGGAGGCAGAGGGCGTGCAGAAAACCTTTCTGATCATTGGGGCAGCCATCGCAGTTTCCTGGATCTTGTGCGGCATCTTTTTTCAGGCACCCGATAAGAGTCTGGTGAACGCAGGTGGCTCTGCGGCAAAGTCCGGAACATCGGAGATGAAGCAGTATACATCCGGAGAGATGATGCGTACAAGAAATTTTTATCTTCTTCTTGCGACCATGTTCTTTGGACTGATTTCTTATTTTATGGTTTCACCGGTATCCCAGACCCACCAGATCGACCTTGGGATTCCGTCTGCAGTGGCAGTCAGCGCCGTTATGCTTGGATCCATTGTCAATGCGGGAGCAAGACTGGTGCTTCCGACACTGGCAGATAAAGTGGGAAGGATCGTCTGCATCAAAGGAGTGCTGATCGTGGCAGTGATCGCTATGGGAGTTCTCGCTGTATCAAGATCCCTGGCAGTAACGGTTGCTGTTGTGCTGATGTACGGCTGCTACGGCGGCATCATGGGAAGCTTTCCGTCCCTGACAAGCTCTATTTTCGGAATGAAGCACACCGGGGAGAATTACGGATTTGTCATGTTCGGCATTGTATTTGCAACCTTTGGCGCACCGGCGATCTCCGGTCTGGTGAGCAGCAAAGGTTATGAGATGAACGTGGTATTTGGGATCGGAGCTGTTTTTGCAGTGATCGCATTTGTATGCCTGACTCTGCTTGGACGGAATCTTGTGCAGGAAAGAAAAAAGACGGACATATCTGAGAAAGAAAAATGTGAGCCGTCTTTGGAAAACTGAATATTTTGCACAGTTGGATGAGGATGTCGGGAAATAGATAGTTCCAAAGCAGGGAGGGTATGACTCACAACGAGTCATACCCTCCCTGAATTTATCTGAAAAAAGAAAAAAAGATGGCTAACGACAACCATCTTTCTCTCCGTTACATGTTATAATGTAACTATGCTAACAACTAATTATTATAACGATTTTTTTGAGTTTGGGCAACAGAAAATTAACTTTAGTTTCTTCGAATTGAGTTTACCTGACGACGATCCAGTCTATACCCTGAAAAAAGTGATGGAGGAATTAGATTTTTCTGGCTTGTTAGCCAAGTGTTCAGATAAGAGAAGAACCGGGTACAACCCAATCACCATAGTTTTGCAGTAACATATGTTCGCTTATTGCTTGAAAGCCTTTTGTTTCAAGGGCACTGAAAAAGTCTAATTCTTCGAAAAAAGAATTAGGCTTTTTTCAATGTTGGCATTATAATAGAAATGTAAGGAAGGGGGAATCTTCGATGTTAAGAAATAATTCACAGTTAAAACTATCTTTATCACCTTATCAGGGGATTTATGAAGTAATCATTCCAACTAATCATCTTCTGCGTAGAATTAAAGAGAATATAGATTTTAGTTTTGTAAATCCTATGCTTCGTAAACAGTACTGTGAACATTTTGGTCGTCCGGCAAAAGAACCAGAAATGATGTTTAAACTATTGTTTCTGAAAAAACTGTATGATTTATCTGATGAAATCCTGATCAGTAGTGCACAGACAGATATGGCATACAAATATTTTCTGGATTTAGAGCCAGAAGCAAAAATGATTGATCCCAGCCTTCTTACAAAATTTAGAAAAACTCGTATTACGGAAGATATCTTAGAAGAAATGCTGAAAGAAACAATACAGCAGGCTTTGGATAAAGGACTAATAAAATCAGGAACTATTATTGTAGATTCCACCCATACGAATGCAGCTGTTCGTGCGAAATCCCCTACTCAAATTTTGCGGGATATGAGCAAACAGCTTCGAAAAGAAATTTACAAAAGTGCGTATGAATTATCGGAGAAATTTCCGGAAAAACCATCCTTAGAAGCCGGATTAGATGAAGAGATTACTTATACAAAAAATCTGCTTCATGCATTGGAGAAAGGAATAGCAGACTGTGGGAATCAGAAGATACAAGAAATTGCAAAAAAGATGAACGAGCTGCTTGAAAATGAGCAAATCAGGGAAATCCGTTCAAAAGATGATAAGGATGCCCGATTTGGACACAAAACAGCAACCAGTACATTTTATGGATATAAAAACCATATAGCAATGACAGAAGAACGACTGATTGCCGGGATAAGCGTAACACACGGTGGAGCACCAGACGGTCCGGAATTGCCAAGGCTGATAGAAAAAGCAAAGAAAAATGGGATAAAAGTGACGGAAGTTATAGGTGATATGGCATATGTCAGTGATGACAATCTGGAAACTTGTGGAGAAGAAATTGCGTTGATTGCCCGAACTAATACCGCAGTTGCGGCTGCGGCAAACGGAAGATTGGAAGAAGGTTTCTGTTTTAATAAAGATGCTGGGATATTGCAATGTCCAGCCAGGGAACTTGCAATGCGCGTAAAGAAAAGGAAAGCTCAAAATGGGAATACATATTTAAGGTATGTGTTCAGTAAAGTTGAATGCCGAAAGTGTCCATTAAGAGAAAACTGCCATGTTGGAAAGTCAACAGCAAAAGTGCGTAGCTACAGTATCACTCAAGTGAGCCAGAAGAATCAGGAAAGACTGGAATTTGAATCCAGCGAAATGTTTAAGGATCGGCTGAAAATCCGCCATCGAATAGAAGAAAAAAATGGAGAATTAAAAGAAGCCCACGGATTGCGAAGATCAGATTCCAGAGGGCTGTTTGCCATGTCCCTTCAAATGTATTTTACAGCATTTACAGTAAATATAAAAAGAATTGTGAAACTGAAAGAACATGCTATGGCATAAGTCATAGTATGTTTCAAAATTTTTAGAAAACTAAACCCCAAAAATGCCAAATACAAAAACTCCCACTCAAAAAATGGGAGTTTTTCAGTGCCCTTATTTTTCCAGATTTTCGCTGTGCATACAGAAAGAATGCGAAAAAGAGAACTATCAGGCGGTTTTTCTGCAGGCTTCTCATATTACAAATCAGGTTCTGAAAGATTACACGAAGCAGCTGGCTTTCATGGGAGCGTGTGGAATCGTGGTGTGTGGATTTGAAGAGCAGAGTCTGGCATCCGATACAAGAAGAGAATTATCGGAATGCAGGCTTCCAATCGTATTTATTGAGAGGACAGCAGACTGCTATGGATTTGACAGAGTGTTAGTTGACAGCGAAATGGGCACACAGATGGCTGCAAAATATCTTCTGGAAAAAGGGCACAGACATCTGCTTTACATATCACAGAGTGGAAAAACAAAAGTGGAAAATGCACGTCTGGAAAGGCTGCACAGAGCTGTCAGAGGCTGGAAACAGGAAAAATTCTGCTCATCTTTTTCATTGAAAGAGGCTTCGGATATGGTCCGCAGGGTGCTGGAAGAAGATAAAGATATCACCGAAATCCTGGCGGGGAATGATATTTATGCGATTGGAGCAGTGATGGCAGTTCTGGAGAAAGGTAGACGAGTTCCGGAGGAAATAGAAATTATAGGATACGATGACATACTGGCAGGGAATTTATCCCCTGCTTTAAGCAGTGTAAAGATGCCGATTGAAGAAATGGCAGCTTATGCACTGGAGATCATCATCATGAAAAATACCAAACGTCAGAAAATGGTAGCCCGGACTGTCACACTTGAACCCAAACTTGTTATACGGTCGAGCAGATAAAGTTATCCTTAATCCAGTTAAGGTATGCTTGATAATTCGCCATTTTGTTCTATAATAAAAGAAAAGTGCTGTATTTAAAGAATGTGCTTGATTTATGCTACAAGATACCATATAATATATGTCATACGTAATACGTTTGCAAAAGAAAGATGGTGATGTAAAGAAAGTATGGAAAATAAACACGAACAGTTAAGACAAATTGGTCAGAAGGAAACAACCGTAAATCTAATCATAAAAGAGATTAAAGGCTCTATTGAAAATGGAACTTATAAAGCAGGAATGAAGCTTCCAAATGAGACAGATCTGGCAACAGAGATGGGGGTAAGCCGTACGTCTATCAGGGAAGCGATGAAGGTTTTATCTGCTCTGTCCATTGTAGAAATTAAGAGAGGGGACGGAACCTATATCTGTTCTAAGATGGATCCATCTCTGTTTGACAGTATGGTATACAGTATTATTTATGCATCCAGTACCAGTGAAGAACTCCAGGAATTAAGACAGATACTTGATGAAGCAACGGTACAGCTTGCCTGTAAGAGAGCAACTGAAGAAGAAATTGAGAACATGCAGAGGAACATTGATTATATGCGTGTGCTGATCAAACATGGTGACGGAGAGAAAATGCGTGACTGTGATATGGAATTTCATATGATGATGATCGAATCATGTAAAAATGCTTTTTTTATTCGTATTATGAGGGGCGTTTATGATATTTTAAAATATTCTATTTCGGAGAGTGTACATACAGAAAAGGTAGACTCTTTGGCTGCAGATTACCATCAGGGAATGCTGGACTGTATTAAGAATAAATCATACAATGAGATTCATGATGCCGTAAAATACTCACTGACTACCTGGAAAAACAGAGTTTGACCTTAGTTTTAACCGGGGGTGTGGAGCTGCTGTTTAAGTTATGAGTTGGCATCAGTGTATTAATAGTGAATTATGAATAATTGTTTAACAGCAGGATTGGAAAGAAGACCAGTCCTGCTGTTTTTTGCGTTATTGTTAATCACTGCAGCCAGTTCCGATATAATCACAAACTAAGAAAAATAGTCAGCAAATATCCCATTGATGAATTATACAAAGTGCACAATTGAATAGAATATAATTCGTTCTATATGACGAAATGCATAAAAGAGATTGACATTCGACATGAATCGAGTATAATCAAGACATAAACATCATACGTATTACGTACAACGAATTAACGGAGGTTGAAAATGAAGACAAAGCTTTCCATAGACGGAACAAAGTTCCTGATCAATGATTTTCTGACTTACAGTGAATATCCTGACTGCCCGGAAAAATATAAAGGACTTCTGATGAATGCGAGATTTATTCAGGGCATATTTGATGACAAAATGAAACCTGAAAGATTTAACAGATTCGGAAAAAAATTTGAAGCCGAAAAAAATACCGAAGATTTATGCCAGGCATTATCCCAGTGGTATGAAAAAGGTCTGAGAGCTTTTACTGTAGGATTACAGGGCGGTGGACCATGTTACACGGTTAACAGTCAGACAATCGACAACAATCCATTCAGTCCGGATGGAACATCCATTGAGTCAGAATATCTGGACAGACTGAAGAAGATTATCCTTGCAGCCGATGAGGCAGGAATGATTGTGATTGTCAGTTATTTCTACGGAGCACAGAGTCGTTTTCTTAAGGATGACCTTTCAGTGATAAGGGCAGTGAAAACTGCATCTAACTGGCTGAGAGATGAGAAATTCACAAATGTGATCATTGAGATCGCGAATGAACATAATGTGGAGGAGTACAAATTACATCCGATCCTGTTTGACGGAAAAGGAATTGCAGAGCTGATCCGGATCGCACAGAGAGAATCAGGCGGACTTCCGGTAGGATGCAGTACAACCGGACATTATTTTTCCAATGATATCGGCAATGCGTCAGACGTTATCATTATTCATGGAAATAGTATGTCACGTCAGATTTTCTACAATCACATTCAGGAAGCAAAAGCGATCAAGCCGGTACGCCCGATTATCTGTAATGAAGATTCACAGGCACTGGCAGAGATGCAGGTAGCACTGGATGAAGGAATTTCCTGGGGATACTACAACAACATGACAAAACAGGAACCGCCGGTTGACTGGAGCATTACAGAAGGTGAGGATACATTTTTTGCAGCCCGTCTGGCAGACAGCCTGGGAATCCATAAGCTGGATATACCGCTGGAAGAACAGTTCTATCTTCAGGGGCTGGAGAAAGAGATGACCTATGAAGGCAAGAGATGGATCCGTCTGGCAAGTGTTTATCCGGAGAAAATACAGAGAGTTGATTTTTACAGAAATGGAGAATATTTTGCAAGAGCTTATAATGACCCATTTACGATCAACTACATCTGGAACTGGCTTCAAGGTGCAACAGAAGGAATTCAATCCGGAGAGACATGGAAAGCAGTAGTTACACTGGTTGATGGAAACGTAATAGAAAAAACGACAACAGTTGAGTAGAGGAGAGGCAGAACAGAAGTGAAAAAGTTATATGCAATTTACACAGTTAACAATTTTATGGATATGATCTACAGACCATTTGGTCAGGAACTGGAACGAAATCATCCTGGTGTAAAAGTTTACAATATTATGGATGACAGTCTTCTTGTTGATACAAGAACATACAACGGAATGACACCAACGATCGCTTCCAGAATGTTAAATTATGCAAAGGCAGCAGAGAATTCCGGAGCAGACGGAGTGATCGTAACCTGTACTTCTGTAAACGCAGCAACGAAGATGATCCGTCCACTTCTGAACATTCCGATCATCAATATCGAAGAACCGGTTGCGGAAATGGCGGTAGAGAAAGGTAAGAAGATCGGAATTCTGGCAACACTTCCAACCAGTCCTGCAGCGATCGGAAGAGTCATTCAGGAAAAAGCAGATCAGCAGCATAAAGAAATTGAAATCGTAAACCGTGTAGTTGACGGAGCATTCGATGTATATTGCGAAGGAGATATCGCCAGACATGATGAGATGGTAAGAGAAGAGTTATATCGTCTGGCTGAAGAAGTTGACGTAATTGCATTTGCACAGGTTTCCATGAGTAAAGTAGAATTTGATGCTGACAAAGTAAAAGTTCCTGTATGCATGATCGGAACATCCGGATTCGAGCGTATCTATTCAATGATGAAATAAAAAAAGGAGAACATATATATGAAAAGAAAGTCTATCAAAAGAGTAATCGGCACAGTCTTAACAACAAGTTTACTGGTTTCCATGCTTGGTGTAACAAACGTTGCAGTTTTTGCAGATGACAAAGAAACTGTAAGAATCCTTGTTCCTGGATTAAGTGAGCAGTCAACAATTGACCCGATCTCAGGGTTGGAAACAAAAGGTCTTCCAGAATTCCAGGAATTCCTGAATGAGCAGATCCCGGATTATAACATCGAAGTAAAAACAATTGCATGGGATGGCTGGATCCAGAGTATGGAAGCAATGGTAACAGCAGGAGACATTGATGTTGGATTTTTTACAAACCAGGAAGCTGTACCGGATTGGTATGCTGACTTAACTCCATATCTTGAGAAAGATGATGAAGTAAACTTTGATAATCTCTCAGATTTATATATCGAACCGGCTGTACATTATACTACATATAAATCATTTAACCATCCGGAAGATACAGGAAATGTATATGGACTTCCAGTGACAGTTGCGTGCAACCTGATCACTTATGACAGCAAACTCTTTGAAGAGTGGGGTGTAGAAGAACCGACAGAAGACATGACATTCTCCGAACTTGTAGATCTTGCAGAAAAAATGACAGGTACAAACCCTGTAACAGGAAAACAGAATTACGGCGGATATATGTACTCAAGCTGGACAGAGTGGTATTCCCTTTGCTATAACGCGATCAAATCATACTTAAGCGATGATATGGATATCAATAATATGGATATGGATGAATTCGTAGAGTACATGAAGACTTCACCGGAACTGAAAGAATATTTCAGTGATCTGATCCGTCTGGTTGACTGCTGTAACCCGGCAGTTGCAACAGGAAGCGGCGCAGAGAACTGGCTGACAGAAGATAATGACATTGCAATCAACTTTGACGTTAACAATCATACAAAAACATATATGCAATATGTATATGCAGATGACACTGAAATGACTGACAGGTATAAAGCTCTTTTAATCCCGACAGGCGATGCAGGTGAAGGATTCCCTGAATTCTTCCGTTTTGCAATTGCAAACAATGCAAAGAATGGCGATGCAGCATGGGATGTTATCAAACAGCTTACAACAAACAAAGAAATCATTGACTTCTACCTTAAAAACTATGCATATGACAAATTATCCTGCCTGAAAGATACATCCGGTATCTCAATGATGGAAGATTATGATATCAATGTAAAGCGTCATGATTATCAGATGGAAAATATGTTTATCACAGATGATTACTGGTACTGGAGAACTCCAATGCAGACTGTAATCAATCAGATCTTATCCAAACAGTACACAGCAGATGAAGCAGTTGAAGCTATGTATGACGGTGTAAATGAATGGATCAACAATATTAAACAGCAGTCTGCCAACTAAGTAATGCCGACATAGAACATACACACAGCGTCTGTACCGTGTAAAAACGGTACAGACTATAAGGAGAGGCAGATTTTTATGGGAAATTTAAAGACGAGACGATATATGAGCTGGTACCGGCTGCTGCTGATTGCGATTATTGGTACACTTGTATTTAACTTCTATCCTCTGATAGAGACTTTTATTACAAGTCTTAAGAATATGAACGGCAGTTTTATTGGTTTTACAAACTATAAAATTCTTTTTAGCAGCGATGAGTTCCGCCAGAGTATAATCAATACATTGTATATGGCTGTGTTAGGTGTAGGACTGAATGTTCCGCTGGCTTTTATTATTGCCAGTGTGCTTAACAGCATTGCACATGGAAAAGGAAGCTACAGAGTTATTTTTCTTCTTCCGATGGTTATGTCTATGATCACAGTTGTTACCTTATTTAAATATATGATGATGCCTTCATCAGATGGTATCTTCAACTATATCTTCAGCTTTTTCGGAGTGGCGCCTAAGTTATGGCTGAACGATCCGAAAGCAGCGAGAGAATGTGTGGTACTGATTGCTGTATGGAAAGGAATCGGATATAATATCATTCTTTTCTTTGCAGGTTTACAGGGAATTTCAGCAGACATGTATGAAGCAGCAGAGATTGACGGAGCAAATGCATTTAAGAAATGGCTTTATATTACAATTCCGGCATCAAAGAATACTTTTACATTTGTTATTATGACCTCTACGATCGCAGCACTCAAACGATTCACAGAGATTTATGCAGTCAGCCGTGAAACAGGAAACCCGGCAGGCAAGCTTGAAACTATTATGTTATATATCTATAAGAATTCTTTTTCCACACTCAACTACAAAGATGAAGGACTTGCATGTGCTGCTTCCGTAATTTTGTTTATTATCATTCTGGCAGCAACGCTTCTTAATAATAAGCTGACAGGAGAAAGAAAACCGCGCAGATCAAATAGAATAGGAGGAAAGGCATAATGAGAAAGAAAAAAGTAAAGCCGGCGACAGTCGTAAGTTATGTAATCCTGACTATCTTTGCGCTGATTGTACTGGTTCCGTTTATCTGGTTTGTTTCAACCAGTTTTGACTATGTGAAATCCTATTCTCTGAGATTCCCGCCACGTCTGATTCCTAAGGAATTCAGTACATTTAACTACAAAATGGCATTTTCAAATGTGCCGATGCTCAGCTATCTGAAAAATACAGTTATTATTGTTGCATTAAGTGCGATATTAAACGTTATTACATCTACACTTGCAGGATTTGCACTTTCAAAAGGAAAATTCCCGGGAAAGAAAATCGTTCTGGTATTTATTCTTTCTAATATGATGGTTCCATTTGAATCAAAATTACTGCCGATTTATTCTATCATCCGAAATATGGGACTGAATAATAATGCACTGGGTGTTGTACTTCCGGCAGTTCTGACAAATGCGATGTATATTTTCTTTGTAAAAACTTACTGTGATGGACTTCCGGATGATTTATACGAAGCAGGAAAGGTTGACGGAGCAGGAATTCTTACTATATATGGAAAGATTTATTTCCCGTTACTGACCCCGATCATTGCGACAATTGTAGTTCTGGATGCGATCAATGTATGGAATGATCTTCTGTGGCCAATGATCGTTCTGACAAAACAGAGCAGTTACACTGTACAGATTGGTCTGCAGATGTACAACACAGGTGCATCAGGAACAACACATGCAGGAACTGCACTTGCATTATCTGTTATCAGTATTATACCTTTGTCGATCATTTACATTTTCTGTCAGAAATATATTGTACAGAGCATTGCTTTTTCCGGAATGAAACAGTAAAACGAAAACAGATGCTGATTGAAACCGGAGTTGTACCGGTTCAATCAGTATACGTCTGAAATAATTATTTTTTTTGCATTTAAACGTATGATGTCATATGAAAGAAGGGATTTTATGGACGAGAAAGTATATTCAGGAATAGAATTAAAAGAAAAATCAAAAGAACTCAGAAAAATGCTGCTTACAATGATCTACAAAGCACAGTCCGGACATCCGGGTGGTTCATTATCAGCGACAGACATTATATCTACACTGTATTTCCACGCTTTGCGTTTAAATCCGAAGAACCCGAAATGGGAAGACAGAGACAGATTTGTTCTTTCAAAAGGTCATGTGTGTCCGGTATTATATTCCGCACTGATTATGAAAGGTTTTATTGATGAGGATGCACTTGGAACATTAAGAAAACAGGGATCTATCTTACAGGGACATCCGGATATGAAGAGATGTCCGGGAATTGAGATTTCCACAGGTTCTCTTGGACAGGGAATCTCCTGTGCAGTAGGAATGGCAATCGCAGGTAAGAGAGATAAAAAAGATTACCGTGTTTATACACTGGTAGGTGATGGAGAATGCGGAGAAGGTCAGGTATGGGAAGCTGCTATGGCAGCAAATAAGTACCAGCTTGATAATTTTACTGTTATTATTGATAACAATGGTCTTCAGAATGATGGTTTTGCAAAAGATATCATGCCGACTCTGGATCTTGAGAAAAAATTCGAGGCTTTTGGTTTCCAGACAGTAAGAATTGACGGACATGATGTTCTGCAGATCGAGGCTGCTCTTGATTTCATGCAGACACAGAAAAATGGAAAACCGAAATGTATCGTATGCAACACTGTAAAGGGAAAAGGCGTGTCATTTATGGAAAATGTTCCGAAATGGCATGGTGTAGCACCAAATGACGAAGAATATGCACAGGCGATGAAAGAGATTGAGGAGGGATTCTAGTGGAGAAGAAAGCAACGAGAGATGCACTGGGAGCAGAAGTGCTAGCACTTGGATTAGAGCATAAAGACGTATTTGTAATTGACTGTGATGTTGCAAAATCATGCAAGACACTGGAATTTGCAGCAAAACTTCCTGAACAGCATATCAATGTAGGAATTTCCGAGCAGAACGCAGTTGGTATTGCAGCAGGTCTGGCAACTACCGGAAAAGTACCGTTTGTTGTAACTTATGCGATTTTTGGAAGTATGCGTGCAGTAGAGCAGATCAGACAGGAGACCTGCTACACAAAATTAAATGTAAAGATTCTTTGCTCTCACGGTGGTCTGACACCGGCAAACGATGGAGCTTCCCATCAGTGTGTAGAAGACATGGGAATCTTGAGAACAATCCCGAACATGACAGTTATCATGCCGGCAGATTATAATTCCGCAAGAAAGCTGATTGCAGCAGCTTATAAATATAACGGACCTGTATATCTTCGTTTCACAAGAGATGCCATTCCATGCATTTACGGGGAAGATGAAGAATTTGAGATTGGAAAAGCAAAATGCCTGAAAGAAGGCAAAGACCTGACGATCATGGCAAACGGAGATACCGTATCCATCGCACTTGAAGCTGCAAAGAAACTGGAAGAAGAAGGCATTCATGCACAGGTATATGATTTTCATACAATTAAGCCTCTGGATGTGGATGTTGTTAATAAAGCAATTGAAGAGACCAGCAAGATCATTACAGTAGAAGATCATAATATTATCAATGGTCTTGGCTCTGCAGTTTGTGAAATCGTAGCAGAAGCAGGAAAAGGAAAAGTTCACAGAATCGGTGTCCAGGATCAGTTTGGAGAATCTGCACCATATGAAGAACTCCTGAAGAAGAATGGAATCACATCAGAGAATATCGTCAAATGTGCGAAAGACATGATGGATTAACGAAAAAAGAGAGGAATATTTATGAAAATCGTTGTATTAGATGGATATACAGAGAATCCAGGAGATTTAAGCTGGAAAGATCTCGAATCACTGGGAGAAACCACTATTTATGACAGAACTCCTGTTGAATTGGTAGAGGAACGTATCGGGGATGCTGAAATCGTAATTACAAATAAGACTCCGATTGATAAAGAGATTTTTGAAAAATGCCAGAATATTAAATATGTAGGTGTTCTTGCAACAGGATATAATGTAGTAGATGTAAATACTGCAGCTGAAAAAGAAATTCCGGTATGCAATATCCCTACTTACGGAACAACAGCAGTAGCACAGATGGTATTTGCACTCTTACTGGAAATCTGCCATCATGTAGGTACACATTCTGAAGCTGTAAAGATGGGGGAATGGTCAAATAATGTTGACTGGTGTTTCTGGAAATATCCATTGATCGAACTTGCCGGAAAGACAATGGGAATCGTAGGATTCGGAAGAATCGGAAAAGCAGTTGGCAGACTTGCCAAAGCTTTTGGTATGAATGTTCTTGCATATGATGAATATGAGAATGAAGAAGGAAAAGCAATCGCAGACTATGTGACACTGGATGATCTTTATGCAAAATCTGATGTGATCTCTCTTCACTGCCCACTGTTCCCTGCAACAACAGGCATGATCTGTAAAGAGAGTATTGCAAAGATGAAAGACGGGGTTATCCTGATAAATACCAGCAGAGGTCCGCTGATTAATGAAGCAGATCTGGCAGAGGCATTACAGAGCAAAAAAGTGTACGCTGCAGGTTGTGATGTAGTATCTACAGAACCGATTAAAGCAGACAATCCATTGCTTGGTTGCTACAACAGTATTCTTACACCACATATTGCATGGGCTCCAAAAGAAAGCAGACAGCGTCTGATGAATATTGCAGTGGATAATGTAAGAAACTTCTTAAATGGAACAACTGTTAATGCAGTGAATATGAAATAAGAGTAAAATACAGAACTGTATAAAACTGAATCAAGAAGTGCAGTGGATTGAAGTATCCGTTTGAATTAAGTGGAGGGCAGGGGGCTGTCGCACTAAGCAATTAGTGCGCAGCTTCTTTTCTTGTGCAAAAAAATAACTGCCAGACCTCGAAAGAATCCGGCAGTTGGTGTAAAATTAAGTTATGCTAATAACTAAATTATTACAAAAAGATTATACGAAAAATTCAGACGGATATCAACTTAAACTTCCGTTAAATCTTGAAACAATCATTCCAGATAATGATTCTGTTCGATTACTAAGTCAGTTTGTGGAGGCTATGGATTTACAGATCATGATGCTGCTTTTATGCGAATGAAGGAGGATGCCATGGGAAACGGACAGTTAAAGCCTGCTTATAATCTTCAACATGGCGTGGATTCTGAATACATCACATGGCTTACCATAGGTCCCCAGTCTGCTGATACCATTTTTGAAAGATGCACAGGAGCATTTGAAATTCAAATATAAAAACATAACAGCAGATGCAGGATATGAAAGTGAAGAAAACTATCTGTTTCTAGAAGCAAATGGTCAGCTTTCTTATATAAAACCTGCGAACTATGAGATTTCCAAGACCCGTAAATATAAAAATGATATCGGTAAGATAGAAAATATGGAGTATGATGCATTGTAAAATACCTTTAGAAGAACGGACAAAGACACTTCAGGTTGCGAAAACATTTCTAAAACATAGAAAAGAAGATTTAGACCGGATTCTCTCAGAAGAAGGGATTCTCTTTAGGACAAACCGAAGTATACAGGCGGAAGGCTCCTTTGGAGATTTAAAGCAGGATATGCAGTTCCGCAGATATTTAAGCAAAGGAAATGCAAATGTTCTTGCAGAGAGTACGTTGCTTGCCATGGCAAGAAACATAAAAAAACTACATAATAAGATTCAAAATGGAAGAACCGGAACACATTTATTTCCGATAAAAAGTGCCTAAATTTTGACTTATCAAAACAATTTTTCAAGCCATCAAAAATGGCTTATTAAAGTGCGTCTTAAATAATAGACTGTAACAATGAAAAGCGTTTTTTGATGGATTTTATCCTTAAAACAGCAAAAAAGGAAGCTGCCGCTTCACGAAATTTTATTCGTTAAAGCGACAGCCTCTTTTTTTAATGCCTGTGGATTCCGGTGATTGAGAAAAGCGCCAATTTCTTTCAGAGGCATGCCAAGCCTGCTCAGGCAGATGGAAGAACTGAGAGGGAATCCGTTGGATTTATAGGAAATTGGTTTCATGGTATTATAGTTTCAGAAAGAAACGGATACTGTGAAGCCATTTTTTTAGAGGGAGAGAAACTGAATGGGAAGTTATCTGAATCCGGGCGGTGGAATGTTTAAAGCCTGTCTGCGGTCAAAAATCTATGTGGATAAAAGCGGGCTGATCGCAAAAACAAATGAAGTATTGGGAACAGAGCAGCGTTTTGTCTGCGTGAGCAGACCGAGGCGATTTGGAAAATCCATGGCTGCCAATATGCTGGATGCATATTATGGCAGAGGGGAAGATAGTGCAGAACTGTTTTCTGCTCTCAGAATCCATACAGACAAAAGCTTCCGGGAACATCTGAATCAATATGATGTGATCCGGATCAATATGCAGGAATTTTTAAGCGCTGCACCGGATATGGATGAGATGCTGAAGCTTCTTCAGAAGCGTATTCTCAGAGAGCTGAAGATGCAGTATCCGGATTATATCGACAGTGATTATCTGGTCTTTGCCATGCAGGATGTTTTTACATATACCAGACATCCTTTTGTCATTCTGATCGATGAATGGGATTGTATATTCCGTGAATTTAAACAGAATATAGAAGCACAGAAAAAATATCTGGATTTTCTGCGTGTATGGCTGAAAGATCAGGAATATGTGGCATTAGCCTATATGACCGGAATCCTTCCGGTAAAAAAATATGGTTCCCATTCTGCATTAAATATGTTTACGGAATATTCCATGATCAATCCAAGAGAAATGGCAGAGTTTTTTGGATTTACAGAAGAGGAAGTAAAGGAACTTTGCAGCCGGTATAAACGGAATTTTCAGGAGGCACAGGCATGGTATGATGGCTATGAGCTGGTCGCTATAGAAGAGGGAAGAAAGAAGACATATTCCATGTACAGCCCGAAATCTGTGGTGGATGCCATGTTAAGTGGAATTTTTGACAATTACTGGAACCAGACAGAAACCTATGAAGCGCTGAAAGTTTATATCTGTATGAATTATGATGGCCTGAAAGATGCAGTGATAAGAATGCTGGCAGGTGATAAGGTGCAGATCAATACAGGGACTTTTTCCAACGATATGACAACGTTTCAGGGAAAGGATGATGTACTGACACTTCTGGTACATCTGGGCTACTTAAGCTATCACTGGCCGGACAAAACTGTGACGATTCCAAATAAAGAAGTGTCGCAGGAGTATATAAATGCCATCAGCACCATGGACTGGAAAGAAGTCATACAGTCGGTAGAGTCTTCCAGAAAACTCCTGGAAGCATTGTGGAATCTGGATGGGGAAGCAGTGGCAAAAGGAATTGATCAGGCACACAGAGAAATTTCGGTTCTTCAGTACAACGATGAAAATTCTTTGAGCTGCACCATTAATCTGGCATTTTATTTTGCCAGAGAGTACTATACAGTTATCCGGGAACTGCCAACCGGAAAAAGCTTTGCAGATATCTGCTTTATCCCAAGAAAGTTATACGCAGACAAACCGGCAGCAGTCATTGAACTGAAATGGGACAAAGATGCCCATGGAGCCATATCACAGATTAAAGAAAAGCAATATGTAGATGCACTGAAAGACTATCATGGAAATCTCCTGCTTGCAGGAATCAATTATGATAAAAAAATAAAGCAACATACCTGTGTGATCGAGAGGTATCATAAACAATAAAATAGATGCAAGTGCAGAAAAAGAGTCCCCTGAATACGGAATCCTATCCGTGTTCCGGGGATTTTTTACAGTGCAAAATTATATTATAAACATAAAGATTTATACAACGAACATGTACGGATAAAATATACGATGCTATTGTATAGACAGTAACCAAGCATACCGCAACAGAGCAAAATACAGTAGAAAGAAGAAAGCATATGGAGAGCATAGCGGTTAATAATCTGTACAAAATATATAAAATCTCACAGCGACAGGAAGGTTTTACCGGAATGGTGAAATACTTATTCCATCCCCAATATAAAGAGAAGGAAGCTGTAAAAGGAATTTCTTTTTCCATACAGCAGGGTGAATGTGTAGCTTTCCTTGGGGCAAACGGGGCTGGAAAATCAACGACCATTAAAATGCTTACAGGGATCATGAAACCGACAGATGGAAAGATTTCCGTTATGGGAAATGATCCATTCAGGGAACGAATCAGAAATGCCGGGAACCTAGGCGTTGTGTTTGGTCAGAAGACACAGTTGTGGTGGGATATTCCGGTAAAAGATTCTTTTGAATTGCTGCATAGTATTTATGAAATTCCGGACAAAGTTTATGAAGAAAATCTGGATCTGTTTAAGAAAATACTGGAACTGGAAGAATTTATGGATCAGCCGGCAAGAAAGCTGTCCCTGGGACAGCGAGTAAGGGCAGATATAGCAGCAGCTCTTTTACATGATCCGCCGGTTTTATTTCTGGATGAGCCGACAATAGGGCTGGATGTGGCAGTCAAACAGAAAGTATATCAGTTTTTACAATACATAAATAAAGAAAAAAAGACCACGATTTTGCTGACAAGCCATGATCTGAAAGATATGGAATGGCTGTGCCGGAGACTTATCATTCTGGAAAAAGGAGAAATTTTATTTGATGATGAAATAACAAAAATTTTTGATAATTATCCGGAAGCAGAAACACTGGAAGAAATTATCATTGAACTGTTCAATGGAAATACGAAGAATTAACCGTCTGATTTTGTTTTTCTGAGGAGAGCAAATATGAGAAAATATCTGGCACTGATAAAAGGGGGATTTCTGGAAGGAATTGCTTATAAAGAAAATTTCCTGACCGGTTTGCTTGCAAATTTTATTCAGGTTGTAGTTTTTTACTATGTATGGAAAAGTGTTTTTTTATATCATACGGAGATCAATGGATATACATGGGAAATCATGAAAAAATATGTGATCGTTTCTTTTTTGTGCAACAGTACGTTTTCTTTTGGATTTGAAATGCAGACAGCCAACAGTATTATCAGTGGAAATATAATCACAGATTTGTTGAAACCGCTGAGTTACCGAAGTTTGACTTTCTTTAAAGCTGTTGGAACAGCAGGGATGGAATTTCTGATCACATTTTTATGGTGCGGTACTTTTCTGGTAATGTGTAACGGAATGCAGAATATAGAGATGTGGCGAGTTCTTCTGCTGCTTTTTTCCATACTTTTGGGAATGGGAATCAAATTTAACATCCAGCATATATTTTCCATGCTCTGTTTTTATACAGATAATGCGTATGGTGTTGTAAAAGGGAGAGAAGTTCTGACAAATTTCTGTTCTGGAGCTCTGGTTCCGCTGGCATTGTTTCCTGGATTTTTGCAGAAAATTGTTATGATTATGCCCTTTTCAGGGATTGTATATATTCCATGCAGCATATTTGACGGAATATTTTGCTGGCAGAAATGTTGGGAAGCACTTTTGTTCCAGAGCGTGTGGAATGTAATATTATTTGCATTTGGAAGCATCTTCTGGAAAAAAGCCTCTTCCGTTATCGCATTATATGGAGGTTAAAGATGGGCAGATACAGGAAATATTTCAAAATATACCGGAAGATGCAGAAAATGAATATAAAATCCCTGATGTATTATCGAGCAGATTTTCTGATGATGACATTTTTTACATTGCTGTCCCAGGTGTCAAATCTGGCAGTTGTTGGAATTATCTATACAAATATTCCCACAGTTGGCGGCTGGTCTGTATGGGAAATTTTATTGTTATACGGATATCTGTTATTTTCAGAAGGATGGGTGAACTTTTTCTTTCAGGGTTCCTGGAAAATTGCACAGATGGTAAATAAATCAGAAATCGACCGGTTTCTCGTAAGACCGCTTCCGGCAGGAATGCAGATGGCAGCTTCCCGGATTGATTTTGACGGATTAAATAAAATGATCATAGCACTGGGAATATTGTCAGTTGGAATAAAAAACTGTAAAATAAACTGGACGATCATAAAAATCCTGTATTTTGTGGCATCTCTGCTTGCAGCATCTATGATTCGTTTTTGCATGATCTGGATGGCAAGCTGCAGGTCCTTCTGGATGCAGGGACCAAAGAATTCATTAAACTATCTGGTTCTTTCTGTAGGAGAAATGGCGAAATATCCACTTATTATATACCCAGGCCTGCTGAAAGGAATCTTTGGATACATCATACCCTACGCATATGTCAGCTATTATCCCGCCGGTTTTTTGCTTGGGAAAAATGACATGTTAGCAGGATGTCTGTTACAGTTTCCTGTCTGTTTAGGGATGTTGTGGTTATCAGCAGTGTGCCTGAAACGTGGGCTGGGAAGATATGAAAGTGCTGGAAATTAAAGATCGTTTACAGGGGAGGTGAATACATGCTTGGAAGTAAAGATATTTTTCTGGATCGGGCAAAGCGGGAATTGTCGGTCATGCAGATGAACCACTGCGGTATCCAGGAATGTGAAAAAGGACATATGTGGCAGTTTCAGGCCAGGCCTTATCATCTGCTGCATTTTGTACTGCAGGGAGAAGGAAGCTTGAAAATCTCAGGCAGAATGCTGAATGTACATGCCGGACAGGCATTTTTTATACCTGCGGGAATAGAAGGAAAATACATAGCTTCCATGCAGAACCCCTGGAAATATGCCTGGATCGGATTTTATGCAGACAACGGAAATAAATTTATTGATCTTTTATTTGGAAAAAACGAGATCCTGGATCTGGCGCTTTCGGCTAAAGAACTGGAAAAAGAAATCCTGTCGATTTTGTCAGTTATGGATAAAAGACTTCAGGATGTGGCCATTTATCAGGAAGAAGATTTTCCGGGAGAGCAGTTTTTCTCCATACGGAATTTTTCCGCATCCCTGGAGGCAAACAGCAGAATGCTGCATCTTTTTGCCAGGCTCCTTGAAACACAGGGCGATATAAAAAAGCTGACAAAAGAAGAAAAAAATCTGGCCAAGGATGCAAAAAACTATATGGACCGCATGTACAGCCGGGATATCCGGATCCAGAATGTGGCAGGAATCCTCCATGTACATCCAAACTATCTCAGCACATTGTTCCGCCGGGAATACGACCAGTCACCACGGGAATATCTCCGCAAAGTAAGGATGAATCAGGCAAAGATCCTGCTGGCCACCACAGAATATTCCATATCGGATATCTCCTCAGATGTGGGATATACAAATCCGTTTCAGTTTTCGAAGGTATTCAAAAGCTGTTATGGGATTTCGCCTACAGAGTATCGAAATATGAGACAAGTGTAATACAAACATGTTCAGACTGGCAGCATGATTGCGATCATGCTGCCTTTTTTGCTGCTTTCCAGTACTTTTACCTGTCCGTTATGCTGTCTGACAATTTCACTGACAAGTGCAAGCCCCAGGCCGGCACCTCCCATAGCACGGCTTCTTGATTTGTCCACACGGAAGAACGGGGTGAAGATTTTTTCCTGATATTCAGGAGGAATGCCGATTCCGGTGTCGGAGACTTCAAGAAAGACGTAATTGACAGATGTGGATGTATCTGTTATTTCTTCGGAAGGATGGATATTTACGGTTACTTTTCCACCGGAGTGATTGTATTTGATCGCATTTTCCACAAGATTGTACACAGCGCGATACAGCAGCAGGTAGCTTCCGGTAATGATGCAGTCCCCCTCCTGTTGGATCAGTTCAATATCCTTCTGTTCCGCTACGGAAGCCAGGTCGCAGAACACCTCATCAGTCAGTGCTGCCAGAGAAATCCTTTCGGAACGTTCAACAGTCTGTACACCGGTCATATCCAGGAGAATCTCAGCCAGATGGGAAAGTCGCCCGGTCTGTTCCTGGAGCATGGCAAAAATCTCCTGATAATCTTTTAAAGCAGGTGTTTCCCTGCGGGCAAAGACCTCCAGATTTGTCTGGATAACAGCAAGAGGAGTCCTCAGCTCATGGGCTGCATTGGCAGAAAACTGCTTCTGGGCAGTAAAAGCTTCATCCAGACGTGCGAGCATTTTGTTAAATGAAATTGTCAGGCGGGAAATCTCGTCATTGGTAGCAGGAACTTCAAGAGTCTTCGAAAGGTTCTGGGCCTCTATTTTGTTCACCTCCTGGCTGAGCCTGCGAAGAGGAAGTAATGCCTGACGGCTGATAAAATATGTGCAGATACTGCTGAGAAGGATGATGATTCCTGTTACCATGAGTCCTTTGGTGAGAAAAAGCTTTTTTGTTAGCTGCAGCTGATTGGAAAGCTCCGGAAATAAGACGGAGGGATTCATATTAAAGGTGATGGGAGCAGAATCAGTGTTATCGATCCGTATCATGTAATCTCCCAGATCCTCCATTCCGGCAACTGCGGACTGGCTGATAAAAAAATACATCAGAATGCAGGTGACTGTCATAAGCAGCGCAGTGATCAGTGTCAGACGCCATTGAAGAGAAAGCTTTCCGGTTATTTTTTTCATTGTATATCCTCCGTTAAAATGTAACCCTGGCCGATCTTATTCTGTATTGGATCAAAGCCGAGAGCAGTGCGCAGTTTTTTTCGAAGAGAAGAAATGTGGACACGAATGGAATTGCTGAGACTGTTGACGCTTCCGTCCCAGATATGCTCGATCATTTCTTCCGGGCTTATGATACGGTTCTGATGAAGAAGGAAATATTCCAGAAGAGAACTTTCCTTTCGGGTCAGAGAAAGGGGGAGTCCATCGATACTGGCCTTTCTTGTACGGGTATCAAAGCTGATACGTCCGCATTGCAGACACACATCCTGCTGGATGAATTTTCTTCGTGTCAGACTTCGGATCCGTGCCTCCAGCTCTTCAAAATGAAAAGGCTTTGTGAGATAGTCATTGGCACCGAGATCAAGCCCTTCAACCTTGTCCTGGATCTGTCCTCTGGCAGAGAGGATCAAAACGGGAGTGGAAGTATCGGATTCCCGAAACTGGCGCAGGATTTCCAGACCATCAACGCCTGGAAGATTCAGATCAAGAAGGATGAGATCATAATTTTCCACCAGACATAATTCCAGTCCTTCATCCCCGTCAAAACATGTGTCCGCTTCATAGCCATCCATACGAAGTCCCTCCGCAATAGACTGGCAGAGCTGCTGTTCATCTTCGATTATCAATATATGCATAATAAATCCTCCAAAAAAACAGTTGATTTTGCTTTGTTATCTATAATATCATGTATAGCATAAAATTCCTGTAAATTTTTTTGTTTCTTAACAGAGATTTTATACAGGGGATGATATAGTAAGGCTACAGAGAACAAAATTTACATATAAAATATATGCTGGTTCCGGATATGGGCCGGTGATATCAGAAGGGAGAATATAAACAATGAAATTAAGAACACAGAAAATAACAGCACTTATGGCAGCTGCGGTATTAGGAATATCTGCATTTGGAAGCGTGCCGGTAACAGCGGCGGAAAGCACGGAAACAGCAGATCCCGGAGCGGCAATGATGATGGATGGAGAGGCAGTTTCATCAGATTTGGTAGCAGGTACATTTAAGCCTTCCGACGTAACCTGCAAGGCACAGGATTCTTATGAATATCCGTTTCTGGGACTGAAGCTTTCACTTTCGAAGGAGCTGTTAAAGCAGATCAAGGACCAGAGCATTGCAATGCTTACCACGGAAGATTTTGAGAATCAGACCAATGCAGTGACATATGCCTACGTAAGCTGGAGCAAAATGACAGAGGAACAGAAAAATGCCGAAATACAGAAGATGGGAACAGGATATGACGACTGGGTGGCAGGTCTGGACAGAATCGGTACAATTGGCGTTTATGACGAAGCTTCGCAGAAAAAGCTGGATGAGATCACCGGCTGCACAGAGCATAAAGAGCTTGGAAGTAGCAGTGACGGGAAATACAAATATTATCTGAGCACCAACAAAGATGCAGATGAAAAGCTGACAAAGGAGCTGGAAAAGATCAAAACCGATATTACGGAAATGACACCGTATCAGAATATTTCCGTGTTTGACCAGCCACAGGATACCAGCAGCAACCCGGAGGACGTAAAATCTGTAGGAAAATTTGAAACAACAGGAATAGATGGAAAAACATATACAGAAAAAGTGTTCAGTGACTATGACCTGACGCTGGTAAATGTTTTTACAACCTGGTGCTCACCATGTGTAAAAGAGATTCCGGAACTTCAGGAGCTCTATAAAGAAATGAAAGATAAAGGCGTTGGAGTAGCAGGCGTAGTGCTTGATACTACAGATGAAAAGGGAAATCAGGACGAGGAGGCTGTAAAGAAAGCAGGCATTCTTCAGGAAAAAACAAAAGCAGAATATCCGTTCCTGACACCGGATACCACTATGATGAACGGTCGTCTGCAGGGGATTTCCGCATTTCCTGAAACATTTTTTGTTGACAAAGATGGAAACATTGTAGGCGATACCTATACAGGAAGCCATACACTGGACGAATGGAAGGAAATTGTGGAAAAAGAGCTTAAAAACGTTTCAAAGTAAAACATGATCATTACGGAGAGTGGAAAAATGATTCGAAAAATAACAGAATCCAGGTGGATCGGACCAGCTCTGGCGTTTTTGGGGATTTTACTGATGATACTGGGAATCTGCAGGGGCGAGGTATCTGTAGTTTTTACAAAAGCGATCAACATCTGTATGGAGTGTATAGGCATTGGATAATAAGAAGATGAAAATAAATGAATGGCCGCGGCATGGGATCCAGGCATTGTGGGCGGCCCTTACAAACAGTCACATATCAGGGTTTATAACTGGCAAGATTTATACCGGAAAACTGAAAAATGTATGTGTTCCGGGGCTGAACTGCTATTCCTGCCCCGGGGCAAGAGGGGCCTGCCCCATTGGTTCTCTTCAGGCTGTGATTGGAAGCTGGAACTTCAAAATGGCATATTATGTAGCTGGATTTCTGATCTTTGTGGGAGCGTTGCTTGGAAGACTTGTGTGCGGATTTCTCTGCCCCTTTGGACTGATCCAGGATCTGTTGAACAAGATTCCTTTTCCAAAGAAGATCCGGACATTTCGTGGGGATAAGCTTCTGCGAAAACTGAAATATGTGATCTTTCTTGTATTTGTGATCATCCTTCCCATGTTTGTAGTAGACATCATGGGGCAGGGAGCACCATATTTCTGCAAGCTGATCTGCCCGGCAGGAACGCTGGAGGGAGGTATCCCGCTGGTGCTGCTGAATAAATCCATGCGAAGTGCAGTAGGCTGGCTGTACATGTGGAAAAATACGATCCTGGTGATCACCATTATCTTATCAATTATGATATACCGGCCATTCTGTAAGTATATCTGTCCGTTGGGAGCTTTTTATTCGGTATTTAATAAAGTTTCCGTTTTTCGTTACAGAGTAGATAAAGAAAAATGTGTTCACTGCGGAAAATGCAGAAATATCTGCCAGATGGAGGTCGATCCGGCAGAGAATCCCAACAGTACAGAGTGCATCCGGTGTGGAAGATGTAAAAAGATATGTCCGACACAGGCGATCCGGTGTGGGTTTGCAGGAAAACCCTGATACAGAAAAATACGAAAACGGTACAGCTTATAAAATATAAGGTGTACCGTTTTTTTTGGCAGTAAACTACTTTTCCATATTATCTATCTTTCTTATTAATTTTCATTGTATACGACTATATCGGAAAAACTGGTTCTTTGTAGAGTGGTAAGAAACTTTTCCGGAATAAAATTTCATAAAAAGGAAACTTCTGCATTTGCATTTATCTTTATTTAGGGTAAAATATAGCTGTTAGGCTGAAGGTTTCAGCCTATATCAAATATATACTTGAAGAGGGGAAATTGAAATGAAAGAAAAAGGAAGCAGCTTTTCCGGCTCAATAGGTTTTGTCCTGGCGGCAGCCGGAAGTGCAGTAGGAGTTGGAAATATCTGGAGATTTCCATATCTCTGTGCCAAAGATGGAGGAGGACTTTTCCTGCTGGTTTATCTGATACTGGTACTGACTTTTGGATTTGTACTGTTGACAACGGATGTAGCACTTGGGAGAAAGACAAAGAAAAATGCATTGAGAGCTTTTGAAGCACTTAATCCAAAGTGGAAATTTTTAGGACATTTAACGTTTCTGGTTCCGGCATTGATCATGACCTATTATTCTGTTATCGGTGGATGGATCGCAAAATATTTTTTTACTTATATTATTTCTGATGGGAAAGATGCGGCTTCAGATGGATACTTTACATCATTTATTACATCAGATATTGCACCCGTTGTATTTATGCTGATTTTTCTGGCCCTGACTGCCTGGATCGTATTTCGTGGTGTGGAAAAGGGAATCGAAAAGTTTTCCAGGATCATTATGCCGGGGCTGATTCTTCTGATCGTGATCATTGCCATTTTTTCACTGACACTGTCCCATACTGATACGGATGGAACTGTCCGCACCGGTATGCAGGGGCTGGCTGTTTACCTCAAACCGGATTTTCATGGACTGACGGTAAAACGCTTCCTGGAGATCCTTCTGGATGCGATGAGCCAGTTATTCTTTTCCTTAAGTGTATCTATGGGAATCATGATCACTTATGGTTCTTATGTGAAAAATGAAGTTAATTTAAATAAAGCAACAAATCAGATTGAGATCTTTGATACCGGCGTTGCGTTTCTTGCAGGAATGATGATCATACCGGCTGTTTTTGTATTTCTCGGAAAGGATGGAATGGCTTCCGGCCCAAGCCTGATATTTATCTCACTGCCAAAGGTTTTTGATGCCATGGGAGTATTTGGCCGTCCAGTGGCAATTGCATTTTTCCTGATGATGGGATTTGCGGCACTGACTTCCTGCGTATCTGTCATGGAGACACTGGTTGCAAACTGCATGGAACTTTATCATAAACCACGTAAGAAAATGTGTGGTGCTGTCGGAATCTATTCTCTTGTTACAGCAGTACTGATCTGCCTTGGTTATAACAAACTGTATTTTGAACTTAAGCTGCCAAATGGTTCCGTTGGACAGCTTCTGGATGTGATGGATTATATCAGCAACAGTTTTCTGATGCCGTTTATCTCACTTTTGACAAGTATTCTGATCGGATGGGTGATCGGCCCTGACTGGATCATAGGAGAAGTGGAACGAAATGGGGAACACTTTAAACGGGCAGGGTTATATCGCTTTATGATCCGTTATGTAGTGCCGGTTGTAATGCTGATATTATTCCTGGTATCTACAGGATTTGCAGATTTGATTTCATAAGTGTGGTAAGAAAACTTCTCTGTATAGATGTATGTTTATGGTGCAGAGGGTGGAGAGAAAACTAGTACAGCGAATATTAATTTTTGCTGTACTGGTACATAAAACGGAAATGATTCAGAAAATTAGATTCAGCTCACTTTAAAAGTGAAAAAAATAATTTGATAATTTCTTGACAAATACTAATAAATATGTTAGTATTCAATCATCAAATTAATAAAGTCTTCGGTGACTGACGGAATTGTGGGCTAACCACGAGGGAGCCGGAGATTTGATGAGTCGACCGTCTGGGCAGTATTTGAAGAAATTCAGATACTGCTCTTTTTTATGGGATAAAAAGATCCGGACGGTTGCTGCGGAGAAAGGAGAACATTATGGGATTCAAAAGTGACATCGAGATTGCACAGGAGTGCACAATGGAGCCAATTACCAAGATCGCGGAGAAAGCAGGTATTGATGACAAGTATCTGGAGCAGTACGGTAAGTACAAAGCAAAGATCGACTATAATCTTCTGAAAGAAACAGACAAAAAAGACGGAAAGCTGATCCTGGTAACAGCTATCAACCCGACACCGGCAGGTGAGGGAAAAACTACGACAACCGTAGGTCTTGCAGATGGAATGCAGAAACTCGGAAAGAATGTTATGGTAGCTCTTCGTGAGCCATCTCTGGGACCGGTATTCGGTGTCAAAGGCGGTGCGGCAGGCGGCGGCTATGCACAGGTAGTTCCTATGGAGGATATCAACCTTCATTTTACCGGTGATTTCCATGCAATCGGTGCGGCAAACAACCTTCTTGCAGCAATGATCGACAACCATATCTTCCAGGGCAATGAGCTGAACATCGACCCGAGAAAGATTACATGGAGACGTTGCGTGGATATGAACGACCGTCAGCTTCGTAATGTAGTAGACGGACTTGGCGGAAGAACAAACGGTATGCCGCGTGAAGACGGTTATGACATTACCGTAGCATCTGAGATCATGGCTGTTCTCTGTCTGGCAAGTGATATCAAAGATCTGAAGGAGAGACTTTCCAGAATCATCATCGGATATACCTATGGTAAAGTTTCCGAGCAGAAACCGGTAACAGCCGGTGATCTTCACGCAGAGGGCGCTATGACAGCTCTTCTGAAAGATGCTCTGAAACCAAACCTTGTACAGACACTGGAGCATGTTCCTGCAATTGTTCACGGTGGACCATTTGCAAACATCGCTCATGGATGTAACTCTGTAACCGCTACAAAGATGGCTATGAAGCTTGCAGATTATGCCATCACAGAGGCTGGTTTTGGTGCTGACCTTGGTGCTGAGAAGTTCTTGGATATCAAGTGCCGTATGGCAGGGCTTACACCAAGTGCAGTTGTTATCGTAGCAACCGTACGTGCCCTGAAATACAACGGTGGCGTTGCAAAGGCTGATCTGAACAATGAAAACCTTGAGGCTCTTGAAAAAGGTATCCCGAACCTTCTGAAGCATGTAAGTAATATCAAGAATGTATACAAACTTCCATGTGTGGTAGCTATTAACGCATTCCCGACCGATACCAAGGCAGAGCTTGATTTTGTGGAAGCAAAATGCAAGGAGCTTGGTGTAAATGTAGCACTTTCTGAGGTATGGGCAAAAGGTGGCGAAGGCGGAATCAAGCTTGCTGAGGAAGTGATCCGTCTTGTTGAAGAGCCGAATGATTTCACATATGCTTATGAACTGGAAGGCTCCATCGAGGACAAACTGAACCAGATCGTACAGAAGGTTTACGGTGGAAAGAAAGTGGTTCTTACAGCAAATGCTCAGAAGCAGGCGAAACAGCTGGAGGCACTTGGATTTGGCAACTGTCCGATCTGTGTAGCTAAGACCCAGTACAGCTTAACAGACGACCAGACAAAGCTTGGTGCTCCGACAGATTTCGAGGTAACAGTAAGAAATCTTAAGATTTCCGCAGGTGCAGGATTTATTGTTGCACTGACAGGTGAGATCATGACCATGCCAGGTCTCCCGAAAGTACCGGCAGCAACTAAGATCGACGTAGACGAGAGCGGTAAGATCACAGGACTGTTCTGATATAACGTATAGAGATTTTTTGAGGGGAACTCAGACAAAAAGCGGTAGAGCCTGTAGAAATAGAGGTTCTGCCGCTTTTTCTTATACTATTATAATATTGTTTATAATTATTTTACTAGTCTGAAAATTCCATGTATGATATACTTAGAAAAAAGCAGGAGAGTGATTAATTGAAATTTGAGTGGGATCAGGAAAAGAATCTGATCAATCAGAAAAAACATAAGATATCATTCGAAACTGCAGCATATGTATTTCAAGATAAGAATTACATAGAAATGTATGATTTTGAGCACAGTACAGAAGAAGACAGATATATTGCTATAGGATGTGTTGGTGAAGTTTTATTTGTGGTGTTTACCGAAAGAAAAGAAAACATTCGGTTGATTTCAGCTAGGTTGGCAACGGAATCGTAGAGGAGGCTCTATTATGATCAAAACATTTACTATTAATAAAGGGCAGAAGCCGACAAAAGAGCAAATACAGGAAGTAATGAATGCAAAAAAATCACCAATTGTACCAGATGAAGATGCACCAGAGTTGTCACCAGCAATGTATAAAGCTTTTAAAAGCAGTGTGATACAGCGAAATCGAAAGAAAAATGCATAAAAATAGAAAAATCTCCTCCGGCAGTAAAAACGGAGGAGGTTTTTTGCATAAAAAGAGAAAAAAATCTATAATCGAACACATTTTCTGATATAATAAGAAAAGAAAAAATTTCCGGAGGTTATTAACAGTTAAATATAAATTATAAAAATCATATAAGTACATGTTGAGTTTTATAAGATATTAGAGCAGAATATTATTGAAAGGAGTTGATGCTTTGAGTAAATATTATTCTATACATGAATTTTCAAAAATTATAGGCGTATCTGCTCAGACATTACGAAATTGGGATGCCAATGGAAAACTTCATCCGCATCATACTACAGTAAGTGGCTATAGATATTATTCCGATGAGCAACTCAGCCAAGTAATAAATGTAAAGCCTAAAAATCGCATTACAATTGGATATTGTCGCGTTTCCAGCCATAAACAAAAAGATGATTTGGAACGACAGATTGATAATGTCAAGACATATCTTCTAGCAAAAGGGCAGCCGTTTGAGATAATAAGTGATATCGGTTCTGGGATTAATTATAAGAAAAAAGGGCTTCAGGAATTGATCAGACGAATCTCTCAAAATCAGGTTGAAAAGGTTGTTGTTTTATATAAAGATAGGCTATTGCGATTTGGTTTTGAGTTGATAGAATATATCGCTTCACTTTATAATTGTGAGATTGAGATTATTGATAATACTGAAAAATCTGAACAGCAGGAACTTGTTGAAGATCTGGTTCAAATAATCACAGTATTCAGTTGCAAATTACAAGGAAAACGAGCGAACAAAGCTAAGAAACTTATCCGAGAATTGATACAGGAGGAAACAGATGGTAAAAGCCATAAAAGTAATGTTGATACCAAACAACGTACAGAAAACTAAGATGTTTCAGTACGCAGGAGCTTCAAGATTTGCTTATAACTGGGCTTTGGCCAGGGAAAAAGAAAGCTACGAAAAAGGTGGCAAATTCATTTCAGATTCAGAACTCAGAAAAGAATTTACAAAGC
>ENA-OUQP01000113-OUQP01000113.1-human-gut-metagenome-genome-assembly--contig:-NODE-113-length-87336-cov-5.506674_pt1 | contig 87336 bp, 80 predicted proteins | sample MGYA00237951_ERZ548836 | MGnify/ENA primary metagenome ERZ548836 (study PRJEB26490, sample SAMN05194702) | human gut metagenome | biome: terrestrial biome; feature: human-associated habitat; material...
CATACGAGATCAGCCTCGGTCTCGTGGGCTCGGAGATGTGTATAAGAGACAGTAAGCGCATCGTCTGGCCGACGATATTCGCGCTCTTCGTGCGCGCGCCGGTGAGAAGGCCCATCTTGTACATCGTGTACAGGAGCTTTCGGTGCGAGGGCTTGAAGCCGTCGATCTCCGGGATGGCGCGCGAGACGATGACGGACATCGCATAGGGCATGTAGTTCGTTTCGAGCGTTTCAGTGATATTCTGCTCCACCACGTCCGCGTGGAGGCCCATGACGTTCGGGTCGGCGCGGCGGTGGGTCTGCTTGGGTGTCTTGTCGCTTTTCTTCATTTGGATACCTCAAAATCGCTCCGGCGGCAATACGGCCGCCGAACATACTATTTCTATGATATCCTATCACACTTTTTTCAGCCGCGCAACACCGCGCGCAGGGGGAAATCCGATCTGTTCCGCCGAAAAAAAGCACTTCGGGCAGTCCGAAGCGCTTTTTTCGTCAATTTCTCATTTTCTGCGCCACACGGAGGGCATCATCAGCACGAGCAGCGGCATGATCTCAAGCCGTCCGAGCAGCATCGTCAGCGTGAGGACGAGCTTGCTGAAATCGGAGAGGAAGCCAAAATTACACGTGGGGCCGAGCGCACCGAAACCGGGGCCGACGTTGCTGATGGCCGTAAGCGAGGCGGTGAAGGCCGCGGTGAACTCCACCCCGTCGAGCGACACGACCAGTGTGCCGAAGAGCAAAATCGCAATGTAGGCGAAGAAGAATACCGACACGGACGAGAGCGTCTCTTCGCTCACGCGCTGGCCGTCGAGCGTGATGGGCCGCACCTCGCGCGAGTGCATGATACGGCGCATATCGCGGCGCACGCCCTTCACGAGCAGCACCACGCGCGAGACCTTGACGCCGCCCGCCGTGGAGCCCGCACAGCCGCCGCAGAACATCACCAGCACCAGAATACAGCGACAGAACGGCGGCCAGAGGTCAAAGTCCTCCGTACAGTAGCCGGTGGTGGAGATGAGCGTTGTGACCTGAAAGGCCGCGTGCTCCAGCGCCGAGCTGAAGCTGCGTCCCGTTTTGGCAACAAGGTCGAGCGTGATGAAAAGCGTTGAGCCGACCACGATGCCGGTGTAGACGCGCAGCTCCTCGCTCCTGAGCGCCTCGCGGAAGCGGCGCGTGACCATGAGAAAGAGCAGCGTAAAGTTCACCGATGCGGCAAACATGAAAAAGACAAGTATCCAGTTGATGAGCGAGGAGTGGTAGTAGGCGATGCTCGCGTCGCGGATGGAAAAGCCGCCGGTCGAGATGGTCGTAAGCGCGGTGGTGAGCGCGTCGAACCACGGCAGGCCGACGATGCGCAGCACCACGGCCTCGATCGCCGTGAGCGCGATGTAGATGCGGTAGAGGATGCGCGCCGTTTCCGCCGTGCGCGGGCGGAGCTTGGTGCTGATGGGGCCGGGCGATTCCGCCTTCATCAGATTCACGCTGCCCTCGCTGATCTTGGGCAGCAGCGCCAGCACGAGCACGAGGATGCCCATACCGCCCATCCACTGCGTCAGCGCGCGCCAGAGCTGGATGCCGCGCGGCAGCGCGGACGGAGCCGAGAAGATCGATGCACCCGTGGTGGTCAGGCCCGAGACCGTTTCAAAGAAGGCATCCATAAAGTCGCAGCTATGGCTGAAAAAATACGGCAGCGCGCCGAACAGCCCCAGTACGATCCAGCACAGGGCCACGCAGACAAAGCCGTCGCGCGTCTGAAGGCGCGGATCGTCCGGCCTTGTGAGCGTCAAAAGGCCGCCGACTCCGCCGCATATCGCGACGGAGCGGAGAAACGCCGGCATATCCGGCCCCCCGCTCACCGCTGCAACCAGCAGCGGCGGCAGCATACACAGCGCCTCGATGCACAGGATGAGGCCCACGATCCTAAGGATGAGTTTCTGGTTCATAGTAACTTCCTTTGCCGAACAAAGCGGCGATCAGCCGAGAATATCGTTGAGATCCTGCAAAAAGAGTTCCTTCGCCACCACGATGACGCGGTCGCCCGCGTGGATCTGGGAATGTCCGTTCGGGATCTCCATCTTACCGCTGTGCACGATGGCGGCGACGAGCAGGCCCTTGCGGAAGTGCAGGTCGCTGAGCGGACGGTCGAGGAAGTGCGTGGCGTTCGTCGCGGTGAACTCCACCGCCTCGATCGAGCCGCCGAGGATATAGTGCAGGCTCTCCACCGCGCTGCCCTGCGAGTTCGCAAGGCCGCGCACATAGCTCGAGATCTGCCCCGCGATGATGGCCTTGGGCGAGATGACGCTGTCGAGCCCCGTCAGGCTCACGATATCGAGATACCCCAGGCGCGACATCTTGGGCACGACCTTTTTCACGCCGTAGCGCTTGGCCGTGAGCGCCATGAGGAGATTCTCCTCGTCGCGGTCGGTCACGGCGATAAAGGCATCGCAGTGGAAGATGCCCTCCGCCTCCAGAAGGTCGTGGTCCGTGCCGTCGCCGTGGATGATGGTGGCCTTGGGCAGCTTTTCCGCAAGCGTCAGGCACTTGGCCTCGTTCTTTTCCACGATCGTCACGTGCGTGCCGGTGGTCGTGAGCGTCCAAGCAAGGTACTGGGCGATGCGGCTGCCGCCAAGGATGCTCACGCGGCGGATGGGCGCCGTGGGCCTTCCCATCGAGCGCAGCACGCGCGTCGTCTCCGCGGGCGTGCCGATGACATACACGCGGTCGCCCGGGAGCGGGACGAACGAACCGTCCGGCACGATGACGCTGTCATCGCGCTTGGCCGCGCACATGAGGATGCTGTTGGGCGTTTCACGGTTGAATTCGATGAGGGACTTTCCCACAAGGCTGTCGCCCGGCGCAGCCTGAAAGCCGATGAGCTCAACGAGGCCGCCAGCGAAGGTCTCGACGCTGAAGGCGCTCGGCACGCGCAGGATACGCGAGATCTCCTGCGCGGCAGCGTGCTCGGGGTTGATGATCATATCGAGCCCGATCTCGCGGCGCAGAATGGGCGCGTCGCGGAAATAGTCGGGGTTTCGCACGCGGGCGACCGTGTGCCTCGCGCCGAGCTTTTTCGCCATCAGGCAGCAGATGAGGTTGACCTCATCGTTTTCCGAAACGGCGATGAGCAGGTCCGCCTCGCGCACGCCCGCCTGCAACAGCACGCTGGCGCTCGCGCCGTTGCCCTCCACGCACATGACGTCCAGCATGGAGTCGGCGTGGTCAAGCACCGCGCTGCTCTGGTCCACGATGACGATATCGTGATTTTCGCCCGTCATCTGTTCGGCGATCGCATAGCCGACCTTGCCGATACCAACAATGATGATTTTCATATGATCACGAGTCTCCTATCGCTTTTTGCGCATCTTGCGTTTCTTTTATTGTTTCTGTTTCTTTGGCTTTTTCGTTCTTTTTTGTCTGCTGCACCGGCGTGTGCTCCGTGCGCCGCATCACCATGAGAACGCTGTTGAACTCCGCGCCCATAATGAGCATCATCGAGGCAAGGTACAGCCACAGCAGCAGCACGATCACCGCCCCCAGCGTGCCGTAGATCACAGAATAGCGCGCGATATTCTCCACATAGTAGGAAAAGAGGTAGGACAGCGCCAGCCACATCGCCATCGAGAAAATGACGCCGGGCCAGATGCGGTTCATCTTGCGCGATTCCTGCGCAAGGCCGTACATCAGTGCGATGGGGAAAAACACGATGCCGCCGAGCAGCGCAAAGCGCAGGATCGACCACAAATGGATGGTCCGGTCGCTCAGCGGGATGGTGATATAATTGCTGATATAACCGGAGACAAAGCTCAGCACCCGCTCGCCTACAACGGTGAGCGCGATGGAGATGATAATGATGAGGATCAGGCTCAGCGTGTAGAGCAGGAGCTTGATCTGATAGCGCAGAAAATTCGTCGGCGCTTTTTCGCCGTAGGCCCGGCGGACCGAGCCCATGAGCGCGCTCGCCGCGCGATACGGAAAATAAATGGAGAAAACGAGCGAGAACCACAGCAGCTGCCGGCTCGAATCACGGCTGACATAGGTGAGGTACTGCTCGATGATATCCAGCGCCTCCTGCGGCATAATGGTGTGCAGCCCCTTCAAAAACTGGCTGATATCGAACGACATCATACCGACAAGGTTGCTCAGAAAGATCATCAGCGGAAAAAGCGCAAACAGAAGATAATACGTCAGCGCCGCGCTGTCGCGCCCGACGTGATGGTCGAAGTAACGGCGCACCATCAGGTAAGCGCCCTTCAAAAAGCGGTGCCGCTCGAGATACTGCTGCAAGGGCGTGGCTCACCTCCCGAAATAGACGATATCTGTTCAATTTAGGTAGTATACCACAGCGCTTACGGAAAGGGAAGCGGAAAAGCACAGCCGCACAAAGTTTTTACATGAATAAAGACGGAAAAGGGGTTGACAGAGCGGAAAAATGTGCATAATATAATACCGTTAATTCCATAAGGTCGTCCGGTAGGTAAGGCTACCACAAGGATACGGACTGCTGCCGCGGAGTAGTGGAGACACTATGAGAGGGTTTGAACAGGTTGCATCGAAAGCAAGGTGCCATCTAATGCAGTTTCACCGCCTCGTGATGCTAAAGCTTGAACGGTAAGGAAGCGCCGCGCCAGCGGCAGGTGTTTCCCAATTGTCGCTCCCATAGCCGCGTCGCCGGACGCAGGATATGGGAGAATTTTTATGCACCTTTGAGAAAGGAGGAAGACGGTATGGTCGGATTTGAAGAAATGCGCGAGGAACTGTTGGACGGGATCAAGGAGCTTCTCAAGCGAAAACAGTACACCGCCCTGCGAGAGCTGCTCTGCGACCTGGAGCCGGCGGATATCGCCTCGCTTTTCGAGGACCTGGACGAGGACAGCATCCCGCTTTTGTTCCGTCTTCTTCCCAAGGAGCCGGCGGCGGAGGTGTTCGTCGAGCTCGACCCCGACGCGCAGGAAATGCTCATCCGCGGCTTTTCGAACACCGAGCTCAAGGAAGTCCTTGACGAGCTGTATCTGGACGATGCGGTCGACATCGTGGAGGAAATGCCCGCCAACGTCGTCAAGCGCATCCTGAAGCACGCGGACCCCGACACGCGCAAGAGCATCAACGAGATCCTCAAATACCCAGACGACAGCGCGGGCGCGCTGATGACGACGGAGTTTGTCGACTTAAAGCGCGATATGACGGTCGAGGACGCCTTAAAACGCATCCGCCGCACCGGTACGGACAAGGAGACGATCAACGTCTGCTACGTCGTCGACCCGGCGCGCAAGCTGCTCGGCATCGTCTCGCTGCGCACCATCCTGCTCGCCGACGAGGATGATATCATCGAGGAGATCATGGAGACGCACGTCATCTCCGTCACGACGCTCGAAGATAAGGAGGACGTCGCGCAGACCTTCTCAAAATATAACTTCATCGCCCTTCCGGTCGTTGACAAGGAAGACCGCCTCGTCGGTATCATCACCGTTGACGACGCCATCGACGTCATGGAAGAGGAGACGACCGAGGATATCGAAAAGATGGCGGCCATGCTGCCGACGGATAAGCCGTACCTCAAAACGAGCGTGTTCGAGACCTACAAGTCCCGCATCCCCTGGCTGCTGCTGCTGATGGTCTCGGCGACCTTCACCGGCCAGATCATCGCCCGCTTCGAGGATGCGCTCAGCGCGTTCGCCATCCTGACGGCTTATATCCCCATGCTGATGGATACGGGCGGCAACTGCGGCTCGCAGGCAAGCGTCACGGTCATTCGCGGCATCTCGCTCGACGAGATCGAGTTTTCCGACCTTTTCCGCGTCATCTGGAAGGAGATCCGCGTGGCGGTCATCTGCGGCGCGACGCTCGCGGTGGCCAACTTCGCAAAGCTGATGCTCGTCGACAAGCTCATCTTCGGCAACCCCATCACCATTTCCGTCGCAGCGGTCATCTGCCTGACGCTCGTGGTCACGGTGTTCGCCGCCAAGGTCGTCGGCTGCACGCTGCCGCTGCTGGCCAAGAAGATCGGCTTTGACCCGGCGGTCATGGCTTCGCCGTTCATCACGACGGTCGTGGACGCGATCTCGCTGATGATCTACTTCAACTTTGCCTCCCTGCTGCTGGGAATCTGAAAAAATCGGAAAAAGGCGTTCCAATCGCGCCACTTGTGTGTTATGATGCTTTATGTATGGCATTGTACGATATTCAAAGAGGCGGCTGTGCCACGCGCAGCCGCCTCTTCTTTTTTCAGGAGGACATTCCATGGAAAATAAACTCAGAGAATATGCGAAATTGCTCATTGAAGTGGGCCTGAACGTTCAAAAGGGCCAGACCGTCGTGATCCGCTGCCCAGTCGAGTGCGCGTTTTTTGCGCGTCTGTGCGCCTCCGCCGCCTACGACGTTGGCTGCCGCGAGGTCGTGATGCGCTGGACGGACGACTACATGAACCGCGAGCGTTTTCTGCGCGCGGACGACTCCGTGTTCGACGTTTTCCCCGACTGGCAGGCAGAAATGCTCAACGGCTATGCTGACGAGGGCGCAGCATTTCTCAATATCTCCGCCTGTGATCCCGAGGCACTGCGCGGTGTAGACCCCGACCGTCTGACGCGCGCAAGCCGCAGCGAGACGGCCATCCAACCCTATGTAAACGCTGTGATGTCTAACGGATGCCCCTGGTGCGTTGCCTCCGTTCCCATCCCGAGCTGGGCAAAGAAGGTCTTCCCCGATCTTCCCGAGCAGGAGGCGATGGACAGGCTCTGGGACGCGATCTTTACCTCCGTCCGCATCAGCGGCAAGGGCGACGCGGTCACGCGCTGGCGCGAGCACACGGCGCTGCTGAGAAGCCGCGTCGATAAGCTCAACGCGCTGCGCTTCGAGTCACTCTACTACGAAAACTCCCTCGGCACGCGCCTCAACATCCGCCTGCCCGAAAAACACGTCTGGTCCGGCGGCAGCAACCTCTGTCGCGCAGGCTTCCCCTTCGTCGCCAATATGCCGACGGAGGAGGTCTTCACCGCCCCGCTCAGAGACGGCATTGACGGCGTCGTTTACGCGGCGCTGCCGCTCGTGCACAACGGCAACATTATCGAAAATTTCCACTTCGTCATCAAGGACGGCAAGATCGTCGAGGCGCACGCGGAGAAGGGCGAGGACATTCTGAAAGCCGCCATCGCCGAGGACGAGGGCGCGTCGTATTTCGGCGAGGTCGCGCTCGTGCCCTACGACAGCCCCATCTCCAACCAGAAAATTCTCTTCTACAACACGCTCTTCGACGAAAACGCGGCCTGCCACCTCGCCTTCGGTGAGGCGTATCCCGAGTGCGTCAAGGGCGGCGAGGCCATGAGCAAGGAAGAGCTCAAGGCCTCGGGCCTGAACGATTCGAACACGCACGTTGACTTCATGATCGGAACGAGCGACCTTTCCATCATCGGCACGACGAAGGACGGGCGCGAGGTGCCGGTGTTCGTAAACGGCAACTTTGCCCTGTAAAAAGGATATTTCGGGCTGCGCAAGCCGCGCCCGCTTGATAAGGAGAACATACCATGGCTATGAATTTTGACCGCATTGAAAGCAATGACAAGGTGCTCATCATGGAGGGCGCGCAGGTGCTCGGCGACGTGGTCGCGGGCGAGGGCACGGTCTTCTGGTACAACAGCGTCTGCCGCGGTGAGATGCAGAGCGTGCGCATCGGCAAGCGCTGCAACATTCAGGACCTTGCCCTTATCCACAACAAGGTCACCATCGGCGACGATGTGTCCGTCGGCCACAGTGCCATCGTCCACGGCGCGACCATCGGCGACCGCGTCATCGTTGGCATGGGCGCAACGGTGCTCGACGGCGCGGTCATCGGCAATGACTGTCTGATCGGTGCGGGCGCGCTCGTCACAGGCAAGATGAACGCCCCGGACGGCTCGCTCATCGTCGGCTCGCCTGCCAAGGTCGTGCGCGAACTGACGGACAAGGAAAAAGAGAGCATTCTGGCCAACGCCAGGCTGTATCTTGAAAAAAGCCAGGAATACCGCGCCCACGCCGTCAAGCAGGCGTAAGGCAAACCATTCAGGAGGAATACCCGCATGAAAATCTTAGTCATCAACGGCGCAAATATGAATATGCTCGGCCGCCGCGAGCCCGATATCTATGGCAAGGAGGACTATGCCGCCCTCTGTGCCCGCATCTATGAGCACGCCCAGAGCCGCGGCGTGGCTGTGGAGTGCTTCCAGTCCAACCACGAGGGCGCGATCATCGACGCTATTCAGGAGGCCGACACGACCTTTGACGGCATCGTCATCAATCCCGGCGCCTACACGCACTACAGCTATGCCATCCATGACGCGCTCAAGGCCGTCAGCATCCCCGCCGTCGAGGTCCATATGTCCGATATTCAGAAGCGCGAGGAGTTCCGCCATCTGTCCGTCACCGCGCCCGCCTGCATCGCGCAGATCCGCGGCCACGGCTTCGAGAGCTACACCATGGCGATCGATATGCTGGCAAAGCTCACCCCGGAGGAAAAAAAGTAAAAGCAGCTCCCCTGCGCGAAAGCGCGCTGCAGGGCGCTGCCATATAAAAGGCGAGCAGGTCTCTCCGCTTGGGGATGCCCGCTCGTCTTTTTCACTTTTCTGCTTGGAACAGCGCAGGGCGATGAGTGAACCGCTCATTGCCCTGCGTCATTTATGGATTTCTGCCGCGCCGTTACTCGATGCCCGCCAGCGTCTGGGCGTCGGCCACGTACTGGTCGATGAGGCCCTGCTCCTGCATTTCGGCGATCTTTTCGTTCAGGTAGGCGACGAAGTCCTCGTTGCCCTTCTGCACACCGATGCACTGGCCCTCGCTGTCGCTCTTAATGCCGATATCCTTGACCGTCAGGTCATCGTTGGCCGCGGCAAAGGCGAGAGACGGGGTGTAGTCGATGTACACGACGTCCAGCTTGCCGCTCTTGAGCTCCATGATGAGGTCCTGCGCCTTGACAAGGCCAACAACGTTCTCCTCGCCCGCAAGCTCATTGGCAATGGGCACCTGAATGGCGCCGTTCTGCACGCCGACCTTGTGACTGGCGAGGTCCTCGGGCTTGTTGTACAGGGAATCGTCGTCCTTACGGATGAGGATGGCCTGCTGCTGCTTAAAGTACGGGTCGGAGAAGTCGACGGACTTCTGACGCTCCCCGGTCGAGGCCATACCAGCGATGACAATGTCGAAATCGCCCTTGGCGAGGTTGATGCACAGGTTGTCGAACGACATGTCGACGACCTTGAGTTCGACGCCGAGGTCATCGGCGATGTACTGCGCGATCGAAACATCAAAGCCGACGATGGTGTCCTTGCCGTCCACCTCCGTGTGGAATTCGTTCGGGGGATAGTCGGCCGAGGTACCCATCACGAGCACGCCCGCCTCCTTGATCTGCTCGATCTTGGACTTGGCGGTATCATCGCCGGACGGCGTATCGCCGTCCGAGCCGCCCTGCGCGCTGTCGTCGCTCTTGCTGCCGCAGGCAGCAAGGGACAGGATCATCATCAGCGCCAAAAGCAGCGCCGCAAATTTCTTGAATGCGTTCATTCTCGTTCCCTCCTGCGTCTCTTATTCCCACAGGGGCTTGTCCCAAAGGTTGACCTTGGTGCCAATGCCCATTTCCGTTGCGTTCAGGTAGAGCTGATAGGCGATCATGATATCCAGCGCGCCGAGGCCCATGGACGCGGCGGCGACAAACTGATCGTCCGAGGTGCGCGGCTTCTTCGTGCCGAGCACCAGCTCGCTCAGGTCCATGATCTGGCTCTCATCGAGCTTGCCCTCCTTCGTGAGCTTGGACAGCGGGTTCGTGTGCTGCTTGAGCTGCGTCTAGTAGTCGGCGACAAGGCCGTCGGCCTTGAGGAAGACCTCCTCCTTCACCTCGTTGGAGTGCATGGAGACGAGGCCGCAGCCGGGCGTGAGCCAGGAGGCATCCATGAAGGGCTTGGGTGCGGTCGTCTCGCCGACGATGAGCTGGGACTTGAGCGCCGCAGCCTTGCTGTCGCTCGTCGGGATGATCTCGACGCCCAAGCTGTCGCCGTACTCCTTTGCGATGCCCTCGGCCTTGGCAAGGTCAATGTCGCAGAGGTACATGGTCTTGATCTGGGGCAGCGCCTCGTGCACGGCGGAGATCATCGTGCGGCCGATAACGCCCGCGCCGACGAGACACGCGGTGTCCGCATTGGAAGGAGCGGCGTACTTGGCCATCAGGTCACCGACGGCAGAGGTGCGCATCGCGGTGATGAGCGTGCCGTCCAGAATGCAGAACGGCAGCACCGTCTCAGGGTCGCTCAGGACGGAGATATCAATGCCGTAGGGGACACCGGGGGTGTGGGAGTTCTTTTTGGATTCCGCCGCCCACTTGATGCCGCCGATGTTGACGTCGCCGCCGATGTAGCAGGGCATGGCGTTGAAGAACGACTGCCAGTTTTCCTTGTCGGGGATGCTGGTGTTGGTCTTGGGCGGGTTTTTGATGAGGCCCTGACCGAGCATCGCGTAGGTCTTTTCCGTAACGGCCAGGATCTGTTTCATATCGAGAAGGCCGGCCTTGATGACATCTTCCTGCTTGAGGAACAGAATTTCGGGATTGATCGTGTGAAGCATTTTGGTTTCCTCCAATAATATCGTAAATTTTATAATTTGTTAGGGTTCAAATGACGTTGATGACTTTTGACAAAAATTCCTGTGTGCGCGGATTTTGGGGGTGCTCGAAGATCTCCTCGGGCGTGCCCTGCTCGGCGATCTGTCCGCCGTCCATAAAGAGCACGCGCGTGCCGACCTTTCGGGCAAAGCCCATCTCGTGCGTGACGACGACCATCGTGACGCCGTCGTGGGCGAGGTCGGAGATGACCTGCAACACCTCGCCGACCATCTCGGGGTCGAGCGCGGAGGTCGGCTCGTCGAAGAGCAGCACGTCGGGCTCCATCGCAAGCGCCCGCACAATGGCGATTCGCTGCTTCTGCCCGCCGGAGAGTTGGGAGGGATAGGCGTTTGCCTTATCCTCGAGCCCCACGCGCTTCAAAAGCTTGAGGGCTTTTTCCCTGCACTCCTCTTCCGGCAGCTTTTTGACCTTTGTGAGCGAGATCGTAATGTTTTCAAGCACCGTCAGGTTGTTGAACAGGTTGAACTGCTGGAACACCATGCCGACCTTCTGTCGGTGCCGGTTCACGTTGAAGCCCTTGGCGGTGATATCCTCGCCCTCGAAGTAGATCTTTCCGGCGGTGGGCTGCTCCAGGAGGTTCAGGCATCGGATAAAGGTGGACTTGCCGCTGCCCGAGGGACCGATGATGACGACCACGTCACCCTTGCAGATGGTCTCGTTCAGCCCGTCGAAGACGGTCAGCGCGCCGAATTTTTTCTGCAGATCCCTGATCTCGAACAATACGTTACCGTTCACTCTTTTTCAGCCTCCTCTCAAAGATGTTCAGGCCCTTGCCGAGGATGATATTCAGCGCCAGATAGATGATGGCGGAGATGTAGTAGCAAGGAAGCGGGTTATAGGTAGAGGTGACCACGATGCCGTTGTTGTACATCAGATCGCCGATGCCGAGGTACTGGATGATCGAGGTCTCCTTGACCATCGTGACAAATTCATTGCCGATGGCGGGGAGAATATTTTTGACCGCCTGCGGCATCACCACGTAGCGCATGGCCTGCGCATTCGTCATGCCGCACGAGCGCGCGCCTTCCATCTGGCCCTTGTCCACCGCCTGAATGCCCGCGCGGATGATCTCGGCGACGTAGGCGGAGGAGTTGATCGAAAGAGCGATGATGCACGGCAGCGCCCGCTCCAGATCGACGCCGAAGAGACTGCCGGAGGGATAGTTGATAAAGTCGAGCTGGTAATAGACGATGTAGAGCTGCACGAGCAACGGCGTACCGCGGATCACCGTAATATAAATGGCGGCGAATTCTTCAAGCGGCCTGCGCTTGGAAAGGCGCATAAAGGCGATGAGGCAGCCGAGGATGGAGCCGCAGAGCACGGTGAGCAGCGAGATGAGGATGGTCGTTCGCGTCCCTCGCAGGAAGTATTGATAATAATTCGTTGCAATTTCCCAGATAGTCATGTGCTGTGGTCTCCTCCTTCGTAGGACTGACTGTGACGCTGGTTGTATATTTATGTCCATAAAACGTCAATAGTTAGAATAACAATTCGCATCAAGATCGTAGCCGTGAATAAAGAGGTGAAACGCAACATCTGTTGCTTTAGTAAAAATATACATAAAGTTTAGCATAACTATGACGCTCAAGACCGAGCGCAGCACGAAATATCCAGCTTGCAAAGGAGACCAAAAGAGCGTTTTGCATAAAAACACGCAAAAAAGAAAGGCGTCTGACCGAAACTTTGAGAGTATCGGTCAGACGCCTTTTTCATAAAAGTGCAAAATACGCAGATGACCCCCGCCATCCCCAATGGCAGGAGCCGTCTGCGTGATCTGTGTGAGGCGCGGCGCGCCCTGGTATCATAAGGCCGAAGCCTTATCATCCTGCTTACTCGTTGTTTTCGAGCATCCGGTAGCCCACGCCGATCTCCGTAAAGATATACTCCGGCGAGGCGGGATTCTTCTCGATCTTGCGGCGGATGTTGGCCATGTTCACGCGCAGGATCTGGTTGTCCGCCTTGGCCTTCGGGCCCCAGATCTGCTTGATGAGATAGTCATAGGTCAGCACCTTGCCGGCGTATTTGCCGAGCAGCGCCACGATCTTAAATTCGTTGAGCGTCAGGTGCACGTCTTCGCCGCCGACGAGCACATGGTGCTTGTCATAGTCGATGGTCAGATCGCGCACGGTGAACTTGCCCGACTGTGCGATCTCACCGTTGTCGAGCGAGGTGCGCGTATGACGGATGGCCGTGCGGATGCGCGCAAGCAGCTCGCTCGTGCCGAACGGCTTTTCTATGTAATCGTCCGCGCCGAGGTCGAGCGCCGCGACCTTGTCATGCTCGTGCGTGCGCGCCGAAACGACGATGATCGGCAGATTCGACCAGGCCCTGACCTCCTTGAGGATGGTCTGGCCATCCATATCGGGAAGGCCCAGGTCCAGAATGATGAGGTCCGGACAGTGCGAGGTGATCATGGAGATCGCCTCCGCGCCCGTCTGCGCGACCAGCACGTCGAAATCGTTCGCGGTGAGAACCGTCGAAATAAAGTTGCTGATGTTCTGCTCGTCTTCTACAACGAGCACTTTATCCTTCAATTTCACTGTTGATGCCCTCCTCCAACGGTAGATAAAAGCGGAAGCACGCGCCGCCTGTTTCCAGATTTTCCGCGGTCATCGTGCCGCCGTGCGCCTTGACGATCGTATAGCACACGGAAAGGCCGATGCCCATATTCTTTTTCATGTCGAAATTGCTGTGAGACACATCTGAAAGCCCGCCCTGAAAGATGTTCGTGAGCTTTTCCTTCGGGATGCCGACACCGTCGTCGCTGACGGTGAAGCAGGCGAGGTTTCCTTCGCGCGAGAGACGCACGCGGATGTTCTTCACGCCTTCGCCGTGGATGGCGGCATTTTCCAGCAGGTTCATGATGACCTGTCGGATGAGCGTCGCGTCCATCGGGACCATCAGCACCTCGTCCGGCACCTCAACGGAGACATTGATGCTGGGGAAGCGCTTTGTAAACTTGCTGACTGACACGGCGACGATCTCTTCCGCCGCCTCGCAGTCCTTTTCGATCCTGGCCTGTCCGCCGCTCATGCGCGTGATGGAGAGAAGATTCTCTACCATGCGGATGAGCCACTGCGCGTCCTCGTTGACGTCTTCAAGGAGGCAGCGCTTCTGCTCGGGCGAGAAGCTGCCCTCATTGTCGAGGATCGCGGCGGTGTTGCCGACGATGCTCGTCAGCGGCGTGCGGATATCGTGCGACATCGCGCGCAGGAGATTGGCGCGCACAGCCTCCTTCTCCGTTTCGATGCGCAGCTTTTCCTGCTTTTTGATCTGCGTGTTCATCGTGCTGATCATCATCGAGACCGTCAGCATCGCAAGGAAGGTGAACGGGTAGCCCGTGATCGTAAAGTTAAACTCCCAGTAAGGGTAGGTGAAGACATAGTTGACGAGCAGCACGCCCGTGACCGAGCTGAAAATGCCCCAGAAGAAGCCCTCCGTCCAGCGAGAGATGGTTGCGACCGCCAGCACGAAAATGAGGTGCACATAGCCCCCGCCGCTGTCCAGTCGGCGCAGCAGCGTGCATAGGACCGTCGCCGTGACGAGAATGGCAGCCGTCAGGAAAAAGTCATACAGCCGCCGCAGTCCGGTCACGTTTTTTTCCATCAGGCAGCCCCCCTTTTCATCCTTCCCTTGAATGCGGGCGAAGATGCCCGTATCCTAATCGCATTATAACACAGCCTATGCTAAGTTTGCGTTAAAATGCGAAATTTTATCAGGATAGCAAAAAGAGCGGCTGTGGGGCCGCCCTTTCTGCTGTTAAAAGGAAGAAGTGGAATTCAGGTTAAATCTTGCGAATGCTGACATTCGTCACATTCGCCATATTGAAGCCGGGCTGCTGAGCAATGGCGGCCATGATAGCGACCTTGACCTCATCGGTCAGCCCGTCGGCAGGAACGGCAGGGGCAGTCGGTGCGGCGGCAGCCGCCGCAGGCTTCGGCGCCTCGGGCTTCGAGAGGATCTTTCCCATCAGGATGGTGAGAAAAATGATGCAGGTCAGGCCCACGAAGGTGACGCCCATGCCCATAATGACAACAAACGCGCTGGATACTTCCATTGGTGGATACGCTCCTTTTATGTATTCTGGCGCTATTATAGCGCGCAGAATTCGCACCGCAAGCGTTTTGGAGCGCTCTTAACAGGGCGTTAGCGCCGCCCTTTCCCCTCTTAACATCGCTTTTATTCTTGTTTACTTTCCGCTAAGGACAGGACCTCCAGCGTATCCCCGCGCACGCGGAATTTAACGTCCCGGCCGCCAAAGCTCATCCCGTAGACGCGCTCGGAGTCGTGCTGATACTGCGGGCGTGGGTCCTGCGCGAGCACGCCGAGCAGCGCCTCGCGCTGTCCCTCGGGGAGTCCCGCAAGGAGCTCCGGCGGGCAGTCGACCCTGATGGTCTCCTTCGGAGAGGGCGCAAAGCCGCCCAGCGCCTCGGGGTGCGCGTCGGCATAAGGCAGGTAGGGCTTGATATCGTAAATGGGCGTGCCGTCCATCAGATCCGCGCCCGAGACGATCAGAACGTTGCCAAATCCGTCCTCGTGCCGCACGCCCTCGAGCTTCACGCAGGAAAGCCCGATGGCATTCGGGCGGAACGGCGAGCGCGTGGCGAATACGCCGACGCGCTCGTTACCGCCCAGGCGCGGCGGGCGCACCGTCGGCGACCAGGTATCGCGCACGGCGGCAGAAAACTGCCAGATGAGCCACAGGTGCGAAAAGCCCTCGATGCCGCGCAGCGCGTCGTCATTCCGGAACTCCGGCTCGAAGACGATCTTTGCGCGCAGCGCCGGCACAAGTCCGCTCTGGCGCGGGATGCCGAATTTTTCGGGAAAGTCGCTTTGGATGCGGGCAATGACCTTCACAGCGTGCATTTCCATGGAATACTCCCTTTCTCAGCAAAGAAGGGGCGCGATACGCGCCCCTTCTCTTTTCTTTTTTACATCAGCTTCATCGGCGTGAGCTGGAGATAATCGTCCAGCGTGCCGTCGTGCAGGCAGCAGTCGATGATCTCGCGGCCCAGCGGGTCGAGATCGTCGGAAACGAACTGCTGGAGCTGCTCTTTGAAGAAGTCGGTCAGGATCTTCGCGCCGGCATCGTAGCCCTCGGCGCCGAGCTTGGACTGCGTCTCGGGGCGCAGGAAGGTCTGACGGATGAACTGACCGTCGAGCTTCATCTCGTCGAGCGCATAGCCGAACAGCGGGCAGCGCGCGGGCACCAGGTGCTTCTCGCGCACGATACCGTTGTGACGCGCGAGGTATTCGCGCGAGATCCACTCGCCCATGAAGCCCACGTGATAAGCGCCGATGTGCTGGTTCGGGATCAGCACGTTCGTCGTCTTGGGGGCGGAGAGGATCTGCTCGAGCAGCAGGTTTGCCTGCGTGACCTTGAGACCTGTAGCAAACGGCCAGTAGGAGCCGACGCCCTCTGCCTTCAGGCCGCTGCCGGCGTTCGCATCGGCGATGGACGGATTCTTGAAGCCGCGCGGGGAGATGAGCCGCCACAGCCAGGCGATAGACTGCGGCACGACCTGCAGCATACCCATCACGCCGTAGTTCGGGTCCTTCGCGGTGCTCGGCGGCATACGCACGCCGAAGCTGCGCACGTCGACCTCGACAGGTGCGGTGTCGGGGATAATGTTGTCGACCATCCTGCGCGGCAGGATGACGCGCGGGTTGGAGCAGGGCTTGCCGTTGGATTCGATCACGTGCTCCCAGATAAGACACGTCGCGCCGGGCACGCCGTCCATGTTGAAGAAGACCAGCGGCTCGCTCGGATGGATGCAGATGCGCTCATAGAGCGGGCTGTTGCCATAGGCGGTCATGCCGTCCATGCGCAGGAACCAGCCGTCCTCGGCGTCGAGGATGCGCAGCTTGCCGCTCTCGGGGTCCTGGAAGCTACCCAGCGCGCAGGCCATATCGTCGGCGATGGGATGGATCTTGCAGCTCTCGCCGAGCGTCATGTAATATTTTTCGCCCGTGACCGTGTGCGTACCGATGAGCAGGCGGTCATCCTCCTCGCGGTGGAAGTCCTCGAGCATCTCGCTCTTGCCGCCGCCGGACGCGCCCTCGTGCATGAACACGACCTCGTTTTCATACGGCGTTTCGACCATGGCCGCGCTCGTGTGGCAGCAGACCCAGCCCTCCTGCTCGCCGATATCGAGCAGCAGGGAGAAAACGCCCTTCTTGGCGCTGGGACCCGGATAGAGATTATAGGCCCAGACCTCGTGCATCTCCTTGGAGCGGTTGTGGACAACGACCTGCTTGCCGTCAAAATGCGTATGGCGGAAGGGCGGCGCGACAAAGATGATGGCGCGGGGCTTGTAGTGCTCCGGCACGTCGGCGATGCTCGTAAAGCCCTGCATATTCGCAAGCGACAGCGCAAAGAACGCGGCGTTGAGCGGGCAGACCATCAGGCTCGGATAGCCGTGGCCGCGCGGACCGGCGGAAAACGGCAGCATGATGACCTGCTGGGTCGAAAGCCAGTCGAGCGTCTCCTGACGGAGCTTGGAGAACTCATAGCCGAAGCGGTCCTTGAAGCGCGGCTTGTCGGTGGGCAGATCGTCGCCGATGGCCATGCTGTTGGGGTCGCGGCGGCGCATATAGTCCTCCATGAAGTTGACGACGCAGCCGTTCTTGCAGCGCACGACCTCCGCCTCCTTCACCGTGCCGTTTCCCTCAATGGGATAGACCACGTCGTAACGGGAGGTATGCGTGGGGCCGTAGGCCATTTCCTCCAGCTCCTCCTTCGTCTCGGCGTAGGCGATGCACTTGCATTTCTTCAGCGCTGCGGTGATCTCAGGCGCCAGGTCAAACTTTTGAAAATACTGGTCATACATCACAAATACCTCCACATAATAAATATTCCTCCGCCCCGTTCGGGCGGAGCCTTATACGTGCGGCGTCAATTTATCATAGTGCCGCAATACAGAAAAGATTAGAATGGATGTTATCACATCTGCCCCGAAAGTGCAATAAATTTTGGATGAAGCTTTCAAAAGACCGCCTTAATTTCAACAAATGACTCACTTATTGCAAAAAACGGCGCTTCGCCTGTGCAAAGCGCCGCCGCCGGATATTTTATGAAGCTTTTCTTGTAAGATTTCCCCGGACCGCTCAAATCTCATCCAATATTCTGCCATCCGTCGAGATCGTCACCACCTGCCAGGGGATGAACTTGCCGCTTTTTTGCAGCGCGGTCTTCGCCGCGTGCTCGAGTCCGCCGCAACACGGGACCTCCATGCGCACGACCGTCACGCTTTTGATATCGTTTCCCGCGATGATCTCGGCGAGCTTTTCGCTGTAATCCACGCTGTCGAGCTTCGGGCAGCCGACAAGCGTGATATGCCCCTTGATGAACTTCTCATGGAAGGCGGCATAGGCATACGCCGTGCAGTCTGCCGCGATGAGCAGCTTCGCGCCAGAAAAGTACGGCGCGTTCACCGGAACGAGCCTGATCTGCACCGGCCACTGGGAAAGTTGACTTTCCTGCGCAGCGGGAGCCGCCGTTTCCTGCGTTGCCTTGTGTGCAAAGGTCCTGAGCTGCATACCGGGGCAGCCGTGGTGCAGCACTGCTCCCTCCTTCTGCATCTTTTTCTGTTTGTTGGCAAGCACCGCCTGTTCATCGTAGGCCGCCGCCTCGCGCTCGACAAATCTGATCGCACCGGTCGGGCAGGTCGGCAGACAGTCGCCCAGTCCGTCGCAGTAGTCGTCGCGCATCAGCTTTGCCTTGCCGTCCACCATGGCGATCGCGCCCTCGTGACACGCCGCGGCGCAAGCGCCGCAGCCGTTGCATTTATCCTGATCGATCTCAATGATCCTGCGTTTCATGATCGTTCCTCCTTGCTTTGTTGGCCCTATTGTAGTACGATAGCGCCAACAAGTCGGTTGAATTTTCAACGAAAGAAGCATTTTATGAAAGATTTTTATTCCATGCTCCGTCCCTGTCCGCTGTTTTCCGGTATTTCCGAGGCGGAGCTGGACGCCATGCTCTCCTGTCTCAACGCGGAGAAAAAAAGCTTCCCGAAGGACGCCTTCGTGCTGCGCGCCGGCGATACGGCGGAGTCGATCGGCCTCGTCCTGTCGGGAAGTGTTCTGGTCATACAGGAGGACATTTGGGGAAATCGCAATATTCTTTCCAAGGCAGGGCCGGGGCAGACCTTTGCCGCCGCGTTTGCCTGCGCGCCCGGCTCGGTGCTGAATGTGAGCGTCATCGCGGAAGCGCCCGTCACCGCGCTCTTTCTGAACGTCAAGCGCATCCTGACCGTCTGTCCCTCCGCCTGCGCGCACCACAGCCGCATCATCCGCAACCTGCTCGGCGAGCTCGCCGAAAAAAACCTGCGCTTTGGCGAAAAGCTCACGCACATGGGCCAGCGCACAACGCGGGCAAAGCTGATGTCCTATTTCTCCACCGAGGCGCAGAGGCGCGGCGCGGTAGAGTTCGACATCCCGTTTTCCCGCCAGCAGTTAGCGGACTTTCTCGGCGTCGAGCGCAGCGGACTGTCGCTCGAACTCGGGAAAATGAAACAGGACGGGCTGCTGGACTTTCACAAAAGTCACTTTGCCTTGAAGGTGTGACGCCGCGGCCGGCCGGCAACGGAAAAAGCCCCCTGTCTTTTATGAGATCTTCCTCATAAAATTCCCGCCGATGCGCACCCCCTCCTGCACGATGAAAAAGGCGTTCGGGTCAAGCTCGCGCACCGTCTCCTGAAGGTCCGCGACCTCAAATTTCGAAACGCAGACGCACAGCACGCGCATATCGCTCCCCGTATAGGCGCCCTTGCCCTGCCAGTACGTCACGCCGCGGCCGAGGCGGGACATGATGCTCTGCGGCAGCGCGGGGTCCTCGTCCCTCGTGAAGATGAGCACCTGCACGCTGATGTTCTGCTGGTGTCCCCTGTCGATGAAGAGCGAGCAGAAGACCGTATAGATGACCGAATAGATGGCCGTCTGAATGTCAAAGAGCAGCGCGCAGGCCGCATAGAGCAGCACGTTGAAGCTCATCGAAAAGCGCCCGACCGTAAAGTGGCTGCCGCGCTTGCTGAGGCAAAGGCCGATGATATCGAGCCCGCCGGTCGAGCAGCCGCAGGTGAGTGCAAGCCCCAGCGCAAAGCCGCACAGGATGCCGCCGACCACGCAGGCCGCCAGGCGCTCGTCGAGTATCGGCGAGGCGGGCGCGGGGATGACGCTCAGAAAGAGCGACGACGCACCCACGCAGATGAGCGTGCGGACGAGGAAGCCGCGCCCGAGCTCCCGCCAGCCGAGAAAGAGCATCGGCACATTCAAAAGAAAATAGAGGATACCGGCGATATCCACGCCCGCAGGCAGCGCTGCGCGCTGCGCGAGCACCGTTCGGAGGACCTGGCTCAGGCCCACCACGCCGCCGGAATACAGTCCGACCGGCACGATGAAAAGGTTGACGCCCACCGCGTAAAGGAAGGTCGCAAGGACCGCGATCGCAATGCGCGACCCCTCGTTTTGCATAGCCTTGTGCAGCATAGTGTTTTCCTCCTGTTTCGTCCCGCGGTCCGCCGTCCATGGCCTGTGCGGGGTCATTCGGTCTGCCGTTCGCTGATTCCGGGTATACTGGGATTATAAGCCATAGCGCAGGCACTTGTAAAGTCTTCTTCTCGCGCGCGAGAGCGTGCGCGAAACCGTGGACTTGTCCCGCCCGATGGCTTCGGCGATCTCGCTCACGGTCATGTTCTCCTCATAGCGCAGGCGCAGCAGCTCGCGCTGGCGTGCGGTGAGCTCCTCCTCGCGCGCAAGACGCAGATTGCGCTTGAGCCGCTTGAGGTCGCTCTCGTTGTCGCCCGCGTGCGCGGCGATCCATGCGGTCATATCGCCGTAGATCTCATTGTTGCGTATCTTATAGGGTGTACCTTTCATTGCGATAATAACCCCTTTCATAGTAATGTCTCGTCAGGTCCGCCAGCTCGCGCGACTGGCGCAGGAGCTGCTGCAGCTCCAAAATGCGCCGCTTCAGGCGCAGTTTGTCCTCTCCCTCCGCGGTCCTGGCCTGCTCGCGCAGAACAGTGATGCGCATCCGGAAGCGCAGCGCGTCCTCGCGGTAGACATAGGACATCTGATAAAGCGTCATGGCACGCTCTCCTCTCCAAATATGTATTCAAACGGTCTGAGCTCCTCGCGCGCAAACGGCACAAAGCAGTCCGCGCAGACGGTCTGTCCGTTCCGGCACCACGCCCGCTCGCCGGGGAATATCTCCTGCGCGCAGAGCGAGCAGACCGCACGCGGCGACGCAGCGGAGCGCGCCGCACGCCGCCTTTTTTTCGGATACAAGAATTTTCCTCCTTTTTTTCAAAACTTCGTCTTGACAAACAGGATAAAGTCTGCTAAGATACAACCTGTTCGTTGCTGAGATGCTGGTATAGCTCAGCTGGTAGAGCAACTGATTTGTAATCAGTAGGTCGGGGGTTCGAATCCGTCTACCAGCTCCACCAACAAACAGCAAAATTGCATATGGGGGAATTCCCGAGTGGCCAAAGGGGGCAGACTGTAAATCTGTTGTCAGTGACTTCGGTGGTTCGAATCCACCTTCCCCCACCAAGGAAAACCGTTGCACCGTCAGGTGTGACGGTTTTTCTTTTCGTCCGGTGGATTCGAAGGGGAGCGGAAGTGAATGATGCGCCGGCGGCGCATCAGAGCCGCGGAACGGCCTGCCCGCAGGCAGGCGAATCCACCTTCCCCCACCAAGAACGAGCTGGTGAAAATCAGCTCGTTCTTTTTTATCCCACCACGCAAGAATATCGAGCAGGCGCTTGCGCGCCGACCCGATATCGTCTTTCTCTCTATTTTTTCGTGCGTCCGTCTCCCTTGCGGGGGCGGCGCATTTTCTTTTTTCTCGCGTAGGTCATGGCCGCTGCGCTGGGGCAGACGGCCATCGCCGCGGACAAGCGGACGGAGGAGGGAGCGGGGCAGCTTTCCGCGGCGCGCTGCAAAGCATAAAGTTTTTGTCAGCAAAATCAAGTTATCACAAGTTTCTTGTTATGTCAAGAATATTTTTACAAGAATCTTGTTAAACTTGATTGACAGATACAAGCTTCTGCGCTAAAATGTGCACGATAAAGTCGAAGTTTGTCCATTTGGGAGGTATCCTGATGAGTATTGGCAAACAAATGCGACTGCGCCGCGAAGAGCTCGGGCTCTCCCGTGCAGAGCTGGCAAAGGAGCTGGGCGTCTCCCCCTCCGCGATCAGCAACTATGAAAACGGCGTCAGCTCGCCGAAGGAGGACATTCTCCTCAAGCTGTTCAACGCACTTCGCATCGACCCGAACTATCTCTACCGGGATTTCTTCCGCGTCGAGGCGCCGGACTTCTCGCACGAGGAGCACGAGCTCATCGCGCAGTACCGCGCCCTCCCGCCGCGGGGCCGCGAAGCGGCGCGCACGCTCATCGCCTCGCTCCGCGCCCTGTGCGGAGAAGCAACGCAGGGACCGCCGTCCGCGCCGCGCCGCCTGCCGCTCTATCACTCGCTCGCCGCCGTGGGTGAGGCCGCGCCCGTGCAGGGCGTCGATTTCGACTACATCTCCGACGACGGCACCGTGCCGCACGGCGCGGAGTTCGCCGTGCAGACAGCGGAGAACGCAGCGCCGCCGCTTCCCCGCGGCAGCCGCATCTTTGCCGACCACGCGCCGCTCGCAGCAGGAGATATTGGCCTTTTCTTCGTGGACGGCAGGGTGCTCTGCCGGCAGTACTGCCGCGATCTCTCCGGCGCCGTCCGCCTGCTTTCCCTTGACCGGACGCAGAGCGCCGCGGACCTCATTTTCCCGCCCGGGGACGCTCACCGCTTCGTGTGCATGGGCCGCGTGCTGCCCGATCAACACACCGCCGGCGGAAATGCAGGCAAAACTGGCGATCTTCGCGGTTAAAGGACTTGAAACGTTCACAAATTCCGCTTATAATACAGGTTTGGAAATCAATAAAGAAGAAGGAAGCGTATTTCTTATGACAAAAATTGATATTTTCTCCGGCTTTCTGGGCGCCGGCAAGACCACGCTCATCAAAAAGCTGATCGCCGAGGCCTACAGCGGCGAAAAGCTCGTGCTGATTGAAAACGAATTCGGCGAGATCAACATCGACGGCGGCTTTCTGAAGGAGTCCGGCATCGAGATCTCCGAGATGTCCGCCGGCTGCATCTGCTGCTCCCTCGTCGGCGACTTCAATAAGGCGCTCAAAGAGGTCGTGGCGCAGTTCCATCCCGACCGCGTGCTCATCGAGCCGAGCGGCGTGGGCAAGCTCTCCGACGTCATCGTCGCCGTGCAGCGCACGGTGGACGAGTGCCCGGGCGAGCTCACGCTCAACAGCTATGTCACCGTGGCCGACGCCAGCAAGGTCAAGGTCTATATGAAGAACTTCGGCGAGTTCTACAACAACCAGATCGAGGCCGCCGGCACGATCATCCTCTCCCGCACGCAGAAGCTCTCGCAGGAGAAGCTCGAGGCCGCCGCCGCGATGCTGCACGAAAAGAATCCCGACGCCGCCATCCTGACGACGCCGTGGGACGAGCTGGACGGCAAGACCATCCTCTCCGCCGTCGAAAAGGTATCCCTCAGCGACGAGTTGCTGGAAAAGATGCGCCGCGAGCACGAGATCGAAGAGGCCGAGCACGAGCATGAGCATCACCATCATCACGATGAGCATGACGAGCACGACCATGATCACGAGCATCCTCACCATGACCACGATGAGGATGAGCATGACCACGAGCATCATCATGACCACGAGCACGATGAGCATGATCACGACGAGCACGAGCATCATCACCATCACCATGACGGCGAGGAGTGCGACAATCCCGAGTGCGAGTGCCACCATCACCATCATCACCACGCCGACGACGTCTTCTCCTCCTGGGGCAAGGAGACGCCGAAGAAGTTCAGCCGCGAAGCGCTCGAGGAGATGCTCCGCAAGCTGGACAGCGGCGACTACGGCCACATCCTGCGCGCCAAGGGTATCGTGAACGGCGAGGACGGCTGGCTCGAATTTGACTACGTGCCCGAAGAGCATGAGGTCCGCGCGGGCCATCCCGACTACACGGGCCGCCTGTGCGTCATCGGCGCGGAGCTCAAAGAGCACGAGCTTGCAGAACTGTTTGGAGTGTAAGGCATGGATATTCCTGTTTATCTGGTCGCCGGATTCCTCGATTCCGGCAAAACGAGCTTTATCAACGGCATTTTAGAAGACGGCTTCGCCCGCGAGGACAGGACGCTTCTGATCTGCTGCGAAGAGGGCGACGAAGAATACGAGAAGAAGGCGCTCGACAACGTCACCGTTGTCACGGTGGACGATGAGGACGACTTGACGCTCGACTTCTGCAAGGAGCTTGAAAAAAAGTACCGCCCCAAGCAGGTGCTCATCGAGTACAACGGGATGTGGCAGATGGAAAAGCTCTACCGCGAGGTGCTGCCCGCCAACTGGGTGCTCTATCAGATCATGACGTTCGTGCAGGCGCCGACCTTTGAGCTGTTCGTCAAGAACATGGGGCAGCTCATGATGGAAAAGATCACGAACGCGGACATGATCGTCTTCAACCGCTGCGACGACAAGCTCAAAGAGAGCCTGCGCGCGCGCAATCTGCGCATGGTCAACCGCCGCGCGGACATCTACCTTGAGGACAACGACGGCAACAGCGAGGATTACCTGACCGGCGACGAGTGCCCGTTCGACATGACGCCCGACCTCATCGACATTCCCGACGACGACTACGGCGTCTGGTACGTCGACGCGATGGACCATCCCGACCGCTGGGATGGCAAAAAGGTCCACATGAAGCTCATCATGTGCCACTCGAAGAAGTTCCCGGGCATCCACTGCCCCGGCCGCTTCGTGATGACCTGCTGCGAAAATGACATCCAGTTCGTCGGCATCGTCGCCAAGGGCGACAGCCTGAAGGCCTACAAGAATCGCGACTGGGTCGATATCACTGCCACGGTCAAAAAGGAGCATCTCGACGCCTATGAGGGCGAGGGCCCCGTGCTCTACGTCGAGCGCATCACCACCACGTCGAAGCCGGCGCAGGAGGTCGTGTCGTTCTGAGTTCACCAAAAATCGCACAAAAGGCCATTGACCGCTTGCAAGCGGTCAATGGCCTTTTTCTATATGAGCTGCCGTCGGCGCTTATCCGTTCAGCGCCCTTTCCCAATCCGCCTCCCGGAAGCCGGCGAGCGCGAAGCCGTCGCCGATGAGCAGCGGGCGCTTGACGAGCATTCCGTCGGTTGCGAGGAGTGCAAGCTGCTCCTCTTCGGACAGGGCGGGGAGCTTGTCCTTCAGCCCGAGGTCCTTGTAGATCAGGCCGCTGGTGTTGAAGAACTTTTTCAGCGGCAGGCCGCTCATCTTGTACCACGCGCGCAGCTCGTCCGCGGTGGGCTTCTGCTCCTTGATGTTTCTCAGCTCATAGGCGACGCCCCTGGTGTCGAGCCATTTCTGCGCTTTCTGGCAGGTGGAGCACTTGGGATAGCAAATAAACAGCATAGGGAACTCTCCTTTGTGTCTGATCTGTTCTGAATCAACGCAGCGCGCCGCGTTCCTGTCCATCGTATCGGAAATAGGCGAAAAAAGCAAGCGCCGGTTTATCCTCCCCCCTCCGGGCCCCGATCGAAGACCGCTCCGCGTGATGCAGCGGCGCCTGCGGCGGCATTGCCGCGAGGCGCTTTCCTCTTGCCATTTTTTCTCTCCTGCGGCTAAAATAGAAGCAAATTTTGATTCATTGCTCCTTCGCCGCTCCTGCATACACTCCAAGGCCGGCGAATGGAAAAGGAGGCGCAGCGTGAGCGTTACGGTATCGGATCTATTGAAGCTCCCCTCTCTGCGGCAGGCGAAGGTCCTGGGCGGGGCAGGCGGATTGCAGAAGGTCGTTTCATCGATCTCCGTGCTGGAATCCACAGACCCCTCGGTGCTCATCAGCGAGGTGTTCCCGCGCGACAAATACTCCGGCAGCGAGATCGTCATCACAGGCTTTCTGAACTGCATCAACGACGTCGACCGCCAGTGCTCAAACCTCATGCGGCTCATCGACGGCGGCGAGGTCGGGCTCGTGCTGTACTATGTCGGCGTTTATCTTCCCCGCGTGGACCAACGGCTCATCGACATTGCCGACGCGCACGACTTTGTGCTCATCTGTATGCCGGAAGGACAGCGGCATCTGCGCTACAGTGACCTCATCACCGATGTGACCGAGTGCATTTACCGCGACCGCTCGGCCGCGGGCTCGCTCGTGTCCGACATTCTCGCGCGCATTTCGTCCGCGCCGCACCGCCAGCAGTCGGTCGGCACGGCGCTGCAAATGCTCTGCACCGAGCTCGGCTGCTCGGCGGTGCTGAGCACGCACGAGGGCAACATCCTGAATCTTGCCACATGGCCCAGCGGCATGGACGACACCATCCGCGAGGGCATTGAGCGCTGCCTGCCGCTGCCCGAGGGACAGACGCATCTGCCGTGCCCGTTCCTGCCGGACGCGGAGCTATCCTCCGTCCCCATCCAGTCGGACCTTGCCCAGCCGCTCCAGCTCACGCTCATCAAGGTCGGCGCGCCGCTGGAGGAGCGCGCCATCGATCAGGCGGCCGACACCGTGCGTATCTGCATCAACATCTGGGGCAAGCAGCACGGCGCGGTCGCCATCCACGAGCTGCTGCGCGCCATTTTGCAGGATGAGCCGCTGAAGATGCGCCGTCTTGCCGACATTTTCCATGTTGACGTTGCCGCCATGCACGAGCTCTGGATGCTCTGCGGCGCGGACGCCGACGAGGTTGAGCGCCGCTTGGAGCAGGACCTTGCGCTCGTGCGCGAATGCGCGGATACCGTTGTCGGCGGCATCTACGAGGGCCAGCCCGTCATGTTCCTGAGCACGCCCCACTCCCTGCGCGAGGCGGAGAGCGTGCTGCGCGAGCTTCTTGCCTCTGCGCTTGAAAGCAGCCCGGACGCCGCGATCGTCCGATGCAGCGGATTGGCCAATACAACAAGCTGTCGCCGCGCATATTTGTTGACACTCGACAATTTGGAGGATGCAAAACGCATTTTCCCCCACAAAAATGTATTCCTGCAGGGCGAGCTGGAGCTCGCTGCCTCGTGCCGCAAGCGCATCAGCGAGGGGGAGGCCGCCGCCACAAAGCGCATCCTGCCGCTCGCCGTGCTGCAATCCGACCAGGAGTATCAGGACCTGCTGCACACGGCCTGCGTCTACCTTTTAGACTGCGACAGCAGCGTCACCCGCACGGCGGAGCTGCTGTTCCTGCACAAGAACACCATCAAATACCGCCTGCAGCGCATCTCCGATCTTCTGGGCTACCGCATCGGCAAGATGCCGGAGACCATCGACCTCTACCGCGGCGCGGCCATCTACCGCCTGCTTCATGATGTGCATTGATATTCAGTATAACCTCGAGTGTTCCCATTGTCCTTTCGGACAACGGGAACACTCCTTTTTTCTGCCTATGTGACAATATTCATTTCCGTTTTCCGGTGATATACTTGCGCCATTCTTCATTTTCCCCGCAAAATATCCCAAAAAGAGGTGCTTTTCCCATGAGTGAAAACAACAACGGATTCAAGGTAGAAGAGTCGCAGCGCCAAAGCTGGCTGTCCATTGCGGCAGTCTGGGCGGGCGGCATGATCTGCGTTCCCTGCCTGATGATCGGCGGCGTGCTGGCCGGCGGCGGACTGAGCATGGGCGAGATCGTCGCGTCCATCCTGATCGGCTATGGCCTCATCTGCGCTTACATGATCTGCATCGGTATGCAGGCATGCGATACGGGCCTTCCGGTCTCCGTAATGGCTTCCGGTGCGCTGGGCGAGAAAGGTGCGCGCTACATCATCAGTACACTCCTCGCCATTGCCTGCGTCGGCTGGTTCGGCATCCAGTCCGCCACCTGCGGCAGCGCCTTTGCCAACATGGTCGCTAACATGATGGGAAGCGAAGCCTCTCCCGCATTTGTCACCATCAGCTCCATCATCTGGGGCATCATCATGCTGCTGACGGCCTGCGTGGGCTTCAAGGGCCTAAAGTGGCTCAACTATATCGCCGTTCCGCTGCTGGTCATCGTCTGCCTGTACGGTCTGATCGCCGGCATCACCACCAACGACGGCGGCAGCGCCATCGCAAACTACGCGCCCGAGGCTTCCTCCGGCCTGGTGTTCGGCATCTCCATGGTCGTCGCCTCCTTCGCCCTCGGCGGCGTCATCTCCGCCGACTACTGCCGCTTTGCCAAGAGCCGCGGTGACGTGGTGAAGTCCTCCATCGTCGGCGTCATCCCCGCCGGTCTCTTCATGCTGATGACCGGCGCGCTGATGAGCATTGTCACCGGCCAGTATGACATCTCCGCCATCCTCGCCTCTCTCGGCGTTCCCTTCATCGGCCTTGTCGCCCTCGTGCTCGCCACCTGGACGACCAACGTGACCAACGCCTACTCCGGCGGTCTTGCCCTGAGCAACCTTCTCGGCTTTGATGAAAGCAAGTTCAAGATCACGACTGGCGTTGCCGGCGGCATCGGCACGCTGCTCGCCGCTTTCGGTCTGCTCAACGCCTTCCAGAGCTTTTTATCCCTTATGTCCGCCCTCATCCCGCCGCTCGCCGGCGTGCTGATCGCGTCCTACTGGATCGTCGGCAATGGCAAGAAGGAGAACTTCGCCATCCGCTCCGGCTTCTCCGCCATCGGCGTTGTCTCCTTTGCCGTGGGCGCCATCTTTGCCTGCATCACCGGCAGCACGTTCGCGAGCTTCCCCGGCCTTGTCGAGGCTCTGCCGTTCCTGAACCGGCCGTTCTTTGTCGGCCCGGTCAACGGCATCGTCGTCTCGCTCGTGCTGTATGTCATCCTTGCAAAGGTCTTCCCCGAAAAGAAAACCGCGTAAATCCCCTCTCCCGCAGGAGGAGCGAGCAGCCGCCCACTTCTCCTTGCATTGTAATAATAATGAAAGAAGGAAAAGGTCATGCGAAAAATCGGTATCCCTGAGATCGAAGATATTGCCACCGGCGCGGCCCTACTGGGCGCGGGCGGCGGCGGCGACCCCTATGTCGGCAAGCTCGTCGCCATCGGCGCGGTGCAGGAGTGCGGCCCTGTCACACTGCTTGAGCCCGAGGAGGTGCCCGACGACGCCCTCGTCGTCCCCATCGCCATGATGGGCGCGCCCACCGTCCTTGCTGAAAAAGGCATCGGCGGCACGGAGTACAAAAAGCTCTTTGACATGGTCTCGAAGTTCTTCGGCCAGAAGATCTACGCCTTCATGCCCATCGAGGCAGGCGGCGTCAACTCCATGCTGCCCATCGCGGCGGCGGCGCGCCTCGGTATGCCCATGGTGGATGTGGACGGCATGGGCCGTGCGTTCCCCGAACTGCAGATGGTCACCTTTACCATCGGCGGCATGAAGGCTACCCCCATGGCGCTTGTGGATGAGAAGGGCAACAGCTGCATCTTCGAGACCATCACCAACAAATGGACGGAAGAGCTCGCCCGCGCGGTCACGATGAGCTGCGGCGCCTCCTGCTCCGTCTCCCTCTACCCCATGAGCGGCAAGCAGATGAAGGAATTCGGCGTGCACGGCATCGTCAGCCGCAGTGAGCAGCTTGGCCGCGCCATCCGCACCATCAAGGACTGCGGCGACAAAACGCCCGAGGAGCACTTCCTCGAAATGTCCGAGGGCTTCAAGCTCTTCAAGGGCAAGATCGCGGATGTGCTGCGCGAGACGCGCGCGGGCTTCAACTTCGGCAAGGTCGTGCTCGAGGGCATCGGCGAGTGCAAGGGCCATAGCGCCTATGTCGAGTTCCAGAACGAGAATCTGACCGCCACGGTGGACGGCGAGATCCTTGCCACCACGCCCGACCTCATCTCGCTGGTGGACACGGAGACGTTCCTCCCTGTCACGACCGACGCGCTCAAGTATGGCAAGCGCGTCATGGTGGTGGGTCTCAAGTGCTTCCATCTCTGGCGCACGGAAAAGGGCATCGAACTCGTCGGCCCGCGCTATTTCGGCGTAGACACTGATTACATTCCGCTCGAAGAGCGCTGCAAAGGAGGTTACTAACGATGTACAAACTCGGAATTGACGTGGGCGGCACCAACACGGACGCCGTCCTGATCGACGAAAACCGTGCGGTGGTCGCAGATATCAAGTATCCCACCTCCGCAGACATTTATGACGGCATTCTGGGCGCGATGCGTACCGTGCTCGAGGTCTCCGGCGTGGACCCCAAGCAGATCCATCAGGCCATGCTCGGCACGACGCAGTGCACCAACGCCATTGTAGAGCGCAAGAATCTCGCCCCCATCGGCATCCTGCGCATCGGCGCGCCTGCCACCACCGGCATCCGCCCCATGGTCGACTGGGCCGAGGATATTCAGAAGGTCGCCGTCGGCAGCGCCATCATCGGCGGCGGCTTTGAGTACGACGGCAAGCAGCTCGCCTCCTTCGACGCCGAAGCTGCCAAGACCTTCTTCACCGATATGAAGGCCAAGGGCGTCAAGTCCATCGCCATCTCCTGCGTGTTCTCCACTGTCCGCAACGACCACGAGCTCGAGGCCGCAAAGCTCTGCCGCGAGGTCATGGGTGAGGATGTCCATATCTCCGTCTCGAGCGAGATCGGCTCCATGGGCCTCATCGAGCGTGAAAACGCCACCATCCTGAACGCCGCGCTCTGGCAGGTGGCCGAGCGCTTTACAGAAGGCTTTGCCAAGAGCCTGCGGGATGAAGGCATCATCAACGCTGACGTCTACCTCAGCCAGAACGACGGCACCCTCAGGACCATAGAGCACGCCCGCCGCTACCCTATCCTGACGGTTGCCTGCGGCCCGACGAACTCCATCCGCGGCGCAAGCTATCTCTCCCAGCTCAAGGATGCCATTGTCGTTGACGTCGGCGGCACGACGACCGACCTCGGCGTCATCCAGAACGGCTTCCCGCGCGAATCGAGCGTCGCCGTCACCATCGGCGGCGTGCGCACGAACTTCCGTATGCCGGACGTCATCTCCATCGGTCTCGGCGGCGGCTCCATCGTGCGCGTCAGGGATGACGGCAGCGTGACCGTCGGCCCCGACAGCGTGGGCTACGAGATCACGAAAAAGGCGCTCGTCTTCGGCGGCGACACGATGACGGCGACCGACATTGCCGTGCGCCTCGGCATGGTGGAGCTCGGCGACAAGAGCAAGGTCGCGGATATCCCGCAGGAGACGGCGGACAAGGCCATGGCCGTCATCCGCGCCCTCGTCGAGGACAGCGTGGACGCGATGAAGGTCTCCAACGCGGACGTCGATCTCATTCTCGTCGGCGGCGGCTCCATCATCCTGCCCGAGACTATCGGCGGCGCGGCGTCTGTTCTGAAGCCGGAGCACTTCGGCTGCGCCAACGCCATCGGCTCGGCCATCTCCAAGGTCAGCGGCATGTACGAAAAGCTGATGAATTATGACGAGCTGCCGCGCGAGCAGTCGCTGGAAAAGGCCAAGAAGGAAGCCATCGAGCTCGCGGTCGCGGCCGGCGCCGTGCGCAAGACGGTCGAGATCATCGAGATGGAAGATGTTCCTCTCGCCTACTACCCCGGCAACACCAACCGCGTCAAGATCAAGGCCGCCGGCGACCTGAGCTGAGACGCCGGAAAACGTCGGATATCCTTCGCTGAATTGCAGCAAAAAACATGGCAGGCGCAAAGGTGCCTGCCATGTTTTTTCATAGATACCGATAGCGGTGCAGGGTTCCCGCCCTTTCCCGGTCTGTTTTTGTTCTTATCTGTTCTCCTCCAGCCAGCGGATGGCGCAGTGCGTCAGGCAGCTCACACCGATGGGGCAGACCTCCTCGTTGAAGCGCACCTTGGGGTTGTGCGCGGGCGCGTCGCCGCGCTCGTCGAGGAAACCCGCGGAGAGGTACAGGAACGCGGAGGGCACGCGCTCGGCAACCGAGGCAAAGTCTTCCGACGCGTTGGCCGAAACGCCGGGATACGGCACGAGTCCGGGGATAGGCAGCTCCTGCATATAGCCCACGATCTGTTTGGTAAGCGCGCTGTCGCAGATCAGCGGCGGGACCTCGGAGATCATCTCCACGCTCGCTGTGCCGCCATAGACCTCAGCCGTCTTCTCGGCGGTCTCCTTCATGCGGCGCACCAGCAGCGCGCGGCTGTCGCGGTCATTCGTGCGGATCGTGCCCTGCAGAATGGCGGTATCGGGGATGATATTGGCCGCAGCGCCGGCAGTGAACTGTCCGACGGTCATCACACAGGTCTTGTTGGGGTTGGCCTCGCGCGCGAGAAGCGCCTCGAGCGCCAGATAGATGTGCACGCCGATGTTGATCGGGTCGATCGAGTTCTGCGGGTACGCGCCGTGCGAGCCCTTGCCGTATACGGTGATCCGAAAGCCGTCGACCGAGTTCATCATCGTGCCGCTGTCGTTGTACATAAAGATGCCGACCGGCATACGGCCGGTGCTGACGTGATAGGCAAGCGCCGCGTCCACGCCGTCCAGAATGCCGTTTGCGATCATATCCTTCGCGCCCTCGAAAGTCTCCTCCGCGGGCTGGAACATAAAGCGGACCCTGCCCGCAAGTTTCTCCTCCGACTCCTTGAGCAGCTTTGCCGCCGACAGCAGCATCGCTGTGTGAAAATCATGGCCGCAGGCGTGCGCCTCGGTGCCGGTCGGACAGGCGAAAGGCTCGCCGCTCTCCTCCTTCATCGGCAGCGCGTCCATATCCGCGCGCAGCAGCAGCGTCCTGCCGCCCTTCTTCCCCAGCTCCGCCACAACGCCGTGGCCGCAGGGCCGCGGCTCCAGCCCAGCACGCTTGAGCTGCTCTATCACATAGGCCTGCGCCTTCGGCATCTCCAAGCCGACCTCAGCATGGGTGTGCATCCAGCGGCGGTGCGCGACCGTTTCGTCCCGCAGCGCCAGGGCGCGTTCATAATCATTCATCTTATCGCTCCTTCTTTTGATCCGCGGCGGCTGTCCGCCTTTGTTTATGGGGTATGTTTGAGATCCGCCCGCTCTGTCCGGTGCCGGCCGATAAGCCGGGCCTATATCTCCCCTTCCGGCCGGCCCAGAGAACGCTTCGCTTCAAATCCATCCGGGTATCTTTTCTTCAGTTTGGCAATATTCGCTTGAAAAATGTCATCCAGCGACAGATCCAACGCCGCGGCAGCTTCCGCCAGATACCACGCAATATCGCCAAGCTCCTCCGCAAGGTGCCCCCTGTCCAGCTCATGGCCCTGCGCCATCCATTTTTTTACAATGTCGATGGCTTCGCCCGACTCGCCGCACAAGCCCATGACGCTATTGATCAATATGTCCCTTTTCGTCAGCTCCGGGTTTAATGTTGTCATGGCCAATTTCTGATATTCATTCGCTGTCATTCCGCACTTCCTCCTCGATCTGCAAATCGCCGTCCGCCGAGCCGGGCCGGGCACACCGCACCTTCCCGGTAAAAAAGGCGAGGCAAGGGCCGTTTTCTTCCATTTTACCGCTCTCTTCCTCACATCGCTATCCAAGCATACCGCAGAACGCAGCAAAAAGCAAGCACCGGCACGGCCGGTACCGGGCACACTCCTCCCGAGGCAGGCTTCTCCCCCTTCTTTCGCGCAGGCGGATACAAACTCTTCCAGTGCCGCGGCGGTGTCGGCGGTCACGCCGCCTGCCAGATCTGCCGCGGAGCTCACGAAGCAGGAGCCCACATACCCCGCGACGCTGCCGTCACACACGGTGGACGCTTCGACCTTCTCAATACTGTTCAGATTGCTGTAGCGCTCATCCGGCGCGTTCTTGGCAATGGAGGGAACTCCCTTGACGGAAGCCAGCGTATTGAGCTGATCCTCGCGCGCCATGAAGCGCAGGAACTCCAGCGCATAGTCGCTGTTGCTGCCATCCTTGTTCACGGCAAAGCCGTACCACGGCTCAAGGTACTCATAAACGCCGTTGTCGCCCATGGGCGCAAAGGTAAATTCATACTCGAAGGGATTGGCAGAGAAGGCTTCGGACTTGGATTCGCGCTTCTTCATACTGCTGACCTTTTCCGTGTCGCAGACCCAGAACGGAACGTCGCCCTCAAAGAAGGTCATGATCGCGCCATCATAGTTATCCTCGGGATATGTGCTTTTGTCCTCTCGGCTTCCCCGCCAAGGCCGGAGGCGCCTCTATCCATAAAACAGCACGCCGGCTCAGTGAGCCGGCGTGCTGTTTTATCACAATATCGCAGTCTTATTTACTTCTTTCTGCCGCCGAGGAACTCGGGCAGAGGCTTGCCGTCCTTGCGCCACTGGTGATACTCGGCCGTGGCAGCGAATTCCACGTCGCCCGCGGAGTTCAGCGCGGTTTCGACAGAGTCCTGAATGACGCCGATGATGAAGCCGACGCCGACGACCTGCATGGCAATATCGTTCGAAATGCCGAACAGCGAGCACGCCATCGGAATGAGCAGCAGCGAGCCGCCCGCCACGCCGGAGGCACCGCACGCGCCAAGGGCCGACATGATGGAAAGCAGGATGGCCGCAGGCAGCGAGACCTGCATCCCCAGCGTGTTGGCCGCAGCCAGCGTCATGATCGTGATGGTAATGGCCGCGCCGTCCATGTTGATGGTCGCGCCGAGGGGAATCGAGACGGAGTAGAAGTCCTTATCCAGGCCGAGCTTTTCGCACATGGCCATATTGACGGGGATATTCGCCGCGGAAGAACGGGTGAAAAACGCCGTCAGGCCGCTCTCGCGCAGGCAGCGGAATACCAGCGGGTAAGGGTTGCAGCGCAGATAGATGAAAATGATGATGGGGTTGATGATGAGCGCCATGAAGAGCATCGTGCCCACCAGCAGGAGCAGGAGCTTGCCGTACTGCGTGAAGATCGCAAGGCCGTTGCTCACAACATTGGTGAACACAAGGCCCATGATGCCGAACGGCGCAAGGTTGATGATCCAGCGCACGATGGCCGAAACCGCGTCGGACACATTGCTCAGGAAGACCTTTGTGGAGTCCGCGCCGAGCTTCTTCATCGCAACGCCGAAGAGACAGGCCCACATCAGAATGCCGATGTAATTGCCGTTCATAATGGCGGAAATGGGGTTCGAGACGATGTTAGCCAGCAGCGTGTGCATGACCTCGCCGAGGCCCTGCGGGATGACCTCCGCCTTGGCCGCCTCGGGAAACACCAGCGTCTGCGGGAAGATCGTGCTCGTCACAACGCTTAAAATGGCGGCGAGGAACGTCGTGAGCATATAGAGCCACACAACCGTACCAAAGCGGCGGTCGAGCTTGGACGTGCCCTGCGCCAGCGCGCTCGCCACGATGACGAACACCAGCACGGGAGCAATGCCCTTGAGCGCACCGACAAACAGGTTGCCAAGCTCCTGTAACCACGTCGCGCCGGGACAGACCAGCGCCAGGATCACGCCGACGACAAGGCCGATCGCGATGCGCAAAATCAGGCTGACGCCGTTATATGCGGCGGCAATTTTCTTGAGGGTTTTCATACAAACATCTTCTCTCTTTTCAAAATATACACCTCTGCAAAGTGATTTGTATTATACCCTCGGACGGCAGAAAATTCAATAGGCGGACAGATGTATTTCTGTCAAAAACACCTCAATAACGAAATTTCGTCATAATCGCCATGAAATTCGTCGCCTGTCGCCGTCTCGCAGCACAAAAACAAGTTTTCTGTCCGCGCGCTGTAAAATCTTCCAGCATCCGGTTTGGATAAATTGGCGGCTTTTCCAAAGACTAAGTGCAGTTTATCGAGTATAAAAGGAGTTTTGATAGATGAAAGCAACCGGAATTGTCAGACGGATCGACGACCTCGGCCGCGTCGTCATCCCCAAGGAGATCCGCCGCACCATGCGAATCCGCGAGGGCGACCCGTTGGAGATCTACACGAGCAAGGACGGAGAGGTGATCTTCAAGAAGTACTCCCTCATGGGCGGCGTGGATGAGTTTGCCGCGCAGCTTTGCGAAACGCTGAGCAAGTCCACCGGCACGACGGTCGCCGTGACGGACCGCGACAGCGTTATCGCCGCGGCGGGCAGCGCGCGCCGCGACCTCATCGGCAAGCGCATCAGTCCCCAGCTTGAGCAGATCATGGAGGACCGCGGCATCTACCGCGCCGTGCCGAACGAGCGCAGCGTGTTCGTCACCGAATCGCTCGACCGCTACTGCGCAGCCGTCGCCGCCCCCATCATCTCCGAGGGGGACGCGCTGGGGCTCGTCGTCTTCATCGGCACCGATGGCAGCGTCGGCGCGGGCGAGACGGAGTACAAGCTCGCGCAGGCGATCGCGGGCTTTCTCGGCAAGCACATGGAGAGCTGAAAAAAGAGGACGGTTTTCTAACCGTCCTCTTTTCTGTTTTTTCCTTCACAGCACAGCAAATCGCTTCGCGCCCCGCGTTTTGAGCCAGCGGTACATAAGTCCCGCCGCCGCGAGCGTCAGGGCGGCAAAAATCGCAAGGTAGGCAGCCGCGCCGAGTCTCCAGCCCGCAAGAAGGTAAAGCCCCGCCAGCGCGACAGCGTAAAGCCAGCCGCTAAACATGGCGATCATCACCGCCAGGCTCTGCTTGATGGGCATGAGCTCACTCGTCCAGGTAAAGCTCGCCCGCGTGACGCCAAGCGTCAGCCCCAGGCACGCGGAAAACGCGATGTACGCAAGCGCCGTGACCGCCGAGAGCGCCAGCGACGGCGTGAGCGGCAGAACGGCCGCCATACAGACAAGCGGCACGAGCGCAGGAAGTGCCGTAAGCGCAAGCTGTACCTTGAGCTTTGCGCGCAGTGCCTGCCACGGCGTGACCGGCAGCGACTGGGCGAGCCAGAGGGATTTTCCCTCCAGCGACACCGACGGTGTCGCCATGTCATTCATCGACGCAACAGCGCACACACCGGTGCAGAGCAGCACCTCTGCGCAGCCGCCGCGCGCGCCGAAGATGATATCCAGAAGCGACAGGATCTCCCCGCCCTTCCACAAGAGCAGGATGCCCGCGACCGGCAGCAGCAGGACACCCAGCCCGCAGTTGAGCATATAGTTCGGGCTCGCGGTGAAGCGCGCAAGCTCTTTGCGGAAGAGTGCCGCGTCCGCGCTCTGGCGCTTGACGGTCCTTTCGCGGTACACCGCCCTGCCCGACGCGCCCGTCGCGGTCGTGATCTGCAAAAAGCTGCGCGAGAGCACCGCCCACATCAGCGCGAACAATGCGAGGACGACCAGCGCGCTCAGCAGCATCGCAAGGCCGTCGCCTGTACCGGCCTGACCGAAGACGTAGAGCGGATGCGCCGCGCCCCTGATCTTCTCACCGTAGACCGCAGCGTTGGCGACGAGCTGCTCGATAGCCGTCTGTGCCTTGAAGACGAAGAAATAGTAAAGTCCCAAGCCTGCGAGCGAAACGATGACCGTGATGAAGCTCTTATGTCTGAGCTTTCGGCTGACCTTTGCGACGAGCCAGCCCAGCGCGCAAGAGAGCGTGAGCACGAAAATCGAGATCAGCACCGTCAGCAGTACGCCGCCGAGAATCGCCATCGGCGCGGCCGAGACCGTGACCCAATAGACGATGACCGCCGGCACGATGACGACCGCGGAGTACATCAGGCCCATGAGATAGACCGTCAGCAGGCGCGAGGCCATCAGCGTCCGCACCGGAATGGGCAGCGAGAGCATCAGGTCGTTGTCCTTGGCGAAGTACAGGGCAGAATAGGTATTGAACACGCTGCCGAACGCGCCGAGAAAGATGGCGAGCAGCGACATGAGCGCAAAGTAGAGCCAGCCCATCCCCGCCTGCGAAAGCGGCGCGCAGAGCATGAGAGACAGTCCCGTGAACATCCCGCCGAGCCCGCCGAGCATCAGCGCGGCAAAGAGCAGGATATAGGCAGCAGTTCCCGCCGCCGAGCGTTTTTTGTTGGTTTTCGCATTGTAGAAGTAGCTGCGGAAAATCTCCATCAGCTGCTTTTTGACGAGCGTTTTCAGCATGATTCGCCCTCCAGCTCAAGGAAGACCTCCTCAAGCGAATCGTCGCCCTTGACCTCCTCCATCGTGCCGGAGCGGATGAGTTTTCCACCCTTGATGATGGCGACCTTGTCGCAGAGCTTTTCGGCGACCTCGAGCACGTGGGTCGAGAAGAAGATCGCGCCGCCCGCGTCGCACACCTCGCGCATCATGCCCTTTAAGATATGCGAGGCCTTGGGGTCGAGGCCGACGAAGGGTTCGTCCATCAAAATGAGCTTCGGCTCGTGCAGCCAAGCGGAAATGATGGCAAGTTTCTGCTTCATGCCGTGCGAATAGGCGGCGATGGGCTGGGCGAGGTCGTCCGTCAGCGCGAAAAGCTCGGCATACTTGCGGATGCGCTCCTGCCGCTTTTCCGCGTCCACGCCGAAGATGTCGGCGATGAAGTTCAAATACTGGATGCCCGTCATAAATTCGTAGAGATCGGGGTTATCCGGAATGTAGGCCAGCATTTTCTTGCAGGCGATGGGGTCGTCCTGAATGGAATGGCCGCCGATGGTGATCGTCCCCGCGTCGAACTGCTGGATGCCGACGACGGATTTGAGCGTCGTGGTCTTGCCCGCACCGTTGTGTCCGATAAAGCCGTAGATCTCCCCCGGCGCGATGTGGAGCGACAGATCGTCCACCGCCTTCTTTTCGCCGAAGGTCTTGGTCAGGTGTTCAATATAGAGCATAAGGTTCTCCCTCTTTTCTTCTTGCAGACGTTTCGAGCATCTATTTGATATCGAAATAATATCATAACTTTCTCAGCTGTCAAGCTTCATTTCACAAATGTCAAGTTTGCTTTACTTTCAGCATAACACCATCCGCTCGTTTTGTCAAGCAGGCTTTACATTTTATCCTTATGATGCAGCACGAGCGACACGATCCCCATCACCGCCGCGTACAAAACGCCGCCGATCGCCCAGATAAACCAGCTGTTGCGCGGCTGCCCGTTGCCCATGGGACCGAACGTGTAGAAGAGGAAGATCGCCGTCACGCTCAGCCAGTAGATAAGTGTAAGCGTGCTCATTACGCCGCTGCGCGCCTTCTTTTTGCGCGTGTAGTCGCCCTCCTCCAAAAGCTGGTCCATCGCACCGGTGTATGTCCCGCTCCAAACGAGCACCCCCACACCGCACGCGACAAAAACCAGCAGCGCATCCACCGCCGCCGCAGCGTAAACGCCTGTCGGCGCGATGCGTGTGAGCAGCGCGCCAACACTGGAGGACGCAGCTCCGAGCCCGAGCATCAGCGGCACAACGGCGAGGATGCACAGCACCGCGCCGAGGATCGTGCAGCGCAAGGCGGTCGCCTCGTAGCTTCTGCGGCGTTCCCGCACCATACCGCTCACGCCGTATTCCGTTTCAAACGGCTCTTTTTCAAGGAAGGCAAACTCCTTCGTCTTCGCCCCGCAGGAGAGAAAGATCCCCACCGCGGCGGCGACCAGCACCAGCAGCACGCTCACGCCAAGGCCCGCGGCAAGGTTCTCTGAAATGCCGCCCCAGCCGGTGTCCGCCATGGCCGTGAGAAAAATCAGCGCAACAGGAGAAACGATGCACAAAACCACTGCCAGCGCTGTCTTCGGCGCACAGGCTCTGCGCAGCGCAAGATATTGCGCCGCCTGCTCCATCGTTACCCTCCGCAGCGGCGCTTCATCCGCCGCAGATTCGGCAAACTCCTCCTCTTCGAGCTCATCCTTCAATAAATAGTCGGTGCTCACGCCGAAAATGCGGCTCATCTGCACCACCTTGTCAAGGTCCGGCACGGACTGCGCGCCCTCCCACTTGCTGACCGACTGGCGCGTCACGCCGAGCTGACTTGCCAGCTCCTCCTGCGACCAGCCCGCCTTTTTGCGCAGCGTGATGATTTTATCCGCTAAGATCATATCGTCTTCCTCCTGAAATTTAAGGGCGCGCTTCCGCGCCGTTTGGATGGCGTTATCATAGCCCATTTTGCGGTTGCGGGAAAGAAAGCGCACTGTCAAATTTGTCAACCGGCAGTTGCAATCCTTGATTTTTCAAGGTTTTTTCGCCGTGCGCTCCTATTACCCTATGTATCTTCGTCATGATATCATACCGCGGCGCAGAAAAAAAGAGCGTCCCGTTCGGGACGCTCTTTTTAAGGTTTTTTCACACACTTACACCACGGCAAAGAACTTGACGAGGAACAGCGCGGAGATCACATAGGTCAGCACGCTGACCTCCTTGGCCTTGCCGGAGAGCACCTTGACGAAGGTGTAGGAGATGAGGCCGAGGCCGATGGCGTGGCCGATGGAGCCGGAGACCGGCATACCGATGAGCATGATCGCCACAGGCAGCATCTGGTCCATATCGCCAAAGTCCACATTCTTGAGGCCCTGGAGCATCAGCACGCCGACATAGATGAGTGCGGCAGAGGTCGCAGCGCCGGGGATGATGGCGGCGATGGGGGCAAGGAACATACAGGCGAGGAACAGGATGCCCGCGGTGAGCGCGGTCAGACCCGTGCGGCCGCCCGCTTCCACACCGGAGGCAGACTCGATGAACGTCGTGACGGTGGAGGTGCCGGTGCAGGCGCCCGCGACCGTACCGATGGCGTCGGAGAGCAGGGCTTCCTTCATGTTGGGCATGTTACCCTCTTCATCGACCATACCGGCGCGGGAGGCCGTGCCGACGAGGGTGCCGATGGTGTCGAACATATCGATCATGCAGAAGGTGATGACGAGCGTGACGGCGGTGAACCAGCCGATGTTCACAAAGCCCGCAAAGTCAAACTTGAAGAGCGTGGTGGAGACCATGTCGGCAAAGGGCGGGACAAAGCTCGCGGTGGCCAGACTCTCAAAGGGGTTCACGTGCAGGAAGATGGCGCTGCCCGCCCAGTAGATGACGGAGGAGAAGAGCATACCGAGCAGCACCGCCGCCTTCACGCCCTTCTTGGCAAGAACGACCATGACGAACACGCCGAGGAAGGCCGTCACAACGGTCAAAACCATCGTGTTGTAGCCTACGTCGCCCATGCCGTCCTTGATGATGCTGGGCGTGAGCGCGCCGAAGAAGTCGCGCATCATGTAGAAGGGGCTCGTAAAGCCGTTGCCCTCGGCATAAATGCCGACGTTGGAGCCAAGGCCCACGTTCATCAGCATCAGGCCGATGGCCGGCGCGATGCCGTAGCGCACGCCGAGAGGGATGGCCTCGACGATCTTCTCGCGCACCTTGAGCACGGTGAGCACGAGGAAAACGATGCCCTCGACCAGAATGATGACGAGCGCCGCCTGGAACGCGGACTCATACTCGCACTCGTTGATGACGGCGATGTTGGCCACAACGACGGCAAAGAAGCTGTTGAGGCCCATGCCCGGCGCCATGACGAACGGCTTGTTGGCAAAGAACGCCATGCAGATCGTACCGATGGCCGAGGCGATGCAGGTGGCGAGGAACACACCGTTCCACAGCGGCGTGCCCACGGCGAAGTTGGTGAGCAGATTCGGGTTGAGCGCGATGATGTAGGCCATGGTCATGAACGTGGTGAGGCCGGCAAGAAGCTCGGTGCGCACGGTGGTCCCGTTGGCCTTCAGCTTGAAAAGCTTTTCCATGATTTTCTCCCCTTTTTTGTTTTTCCGCCCCATTGCCTAACAAAAAATTAGGCAGCAAAACAGATTTTCTGTCAACATTATAAACATCCCGACAAGAAAATGCAAGCATTCTGTGCATTTTTACGATACTTTCTTGTTTCTCACCGAGAAGGCGCGCGGTTTCTGTTGTGTTTTTGGTCGCTTTGCGCTATACTGTAATTAGTAAAAATTTGCACTCTGGGAGGTGTATGCCGTGAAGCTGATGGTACTCGACGGCAACTCCATCATCAACCGCGCCTATTACGGCGTCCGTCCGCTCACCACGCGCGACGGCTTCTTCACCCATGCGATCTTCGGCTTTCTCACGATGCTCGGCCGCTTACTCGACGAGGAAAAGCCCGAGGCGCTGTGCGTCGCCTTCGACCGCCGCGAGCCGACGTTCCGCCACCTCGAGTACGAGGGCTACAAGGCCACGCGCCATGCCATGCCCGAGGAGCTCGCCATGCAGATGCCCGTGCTCAAGGATGTGCTCGACGCGATGAACATTCCCCGCTACGAGCTCTCGGGCTTTGAAGCGGACGACCTGATCGGCACGATCTCGCGCAAATGCGAACAAGAGGGCTGGGACTGCGTCGTCGCCACGGGGGACAAGGATTCTTTGCAGCTCGTGACCGAGCACACGACCGTCAAGCTCATCTCCACACGCATGGGCCAGACCACGACGAAGGACATGACGCCCGAAAGCTTTTTCGAGGTCTATGGCTTCGCCCCCATCCACATTGTCGACCTCAAGGCCCTGATGGGCGACGCGAGCGACAACATCCCCGGCGTACCGGGCGTTGGCGAAAAGACGGCGATGGCGCTCATCCAGAAATACCAGAGCATCGACGAAATTTACCGGCTGCTCCCCGATATCGAGGCCAAGCCGAACGTCATCAAAAAGCTCACCGAGGGAGAAGAGAGCGCCCGCAAGAGCTTTTACCTTGCAACCATCATCACCGACGCGCCGCTTGAATTTTCTCCGCAGGAAAACCTGCGAAAGGCCCCGTCCGAGGCGCTCTATCCGCTCTTTATGAAGCTCGAGTTCACAAAGCTCATCGAAAAATACGGTCTCAAGCCGCCCGCCGATGTGCCCGCCGCCGAGGAGCCGGTCGCCGTCACCGTAACTGCCGAGGCCGTGACCACGGCGGAAAAGGCCGAAGAGTCTCTCGCGCTCTTCCGTCAGGCGGCACACGTGACGCTTTTGGCGCTGCCTGACCTCTCCGGCGTGATCGTCGACTGCGAAAGCGGCGAGAATACCGCCGTTTCCGCCGAGTTCTTCTTCAGCCGTTACGAAGGCGACTGGAACGCGCTGCTGCGCGCCCTGTTCTCCTCCGACATCAAAAAAGTCAGCCACAACGTCAAGGACCTGCAGCGCACGCTGCTGGAAAATGGTCTCCCCATCGAGGGCTTTGTCTTCGACACCGCGCTTGCAGGATACCTGCTTGACGCGACGGCGGGCAAGTACGACATTGCGTCGCTTTTCGCCGCCTATTTCCACCAGTCGCTCACAGAGCCGAAGCATCTCGACCCCGAGGCCTTTTCGATGCTCGGCGACACGACCGCGGCGGAAACGGCATTCCACAGCTATACCGCCGCCGTCGATGCGCTGTACGAAGCGCTCGCCCCCATGATCGAAGAGCGCGAGCTGCACGAACTTTATTATGAGGTGGAGCTTCCCCTCTGCGCCGTGCTTGCGCGCATGGAGCATACGGGGATGCGCGTGGACGCAACCGCCCTCGCCGCCTTCGGCAGCGAGATGGAGGCGCAGCTCAAAACGCTCGAGCAGCACATCTATGAGGAGGCGGGCGGGCCGTTCAACATCAACTCTCCCAAGCAGCTCGGCGAGGTGCTCTTTGATAGATTGCAGCTGCCGCACGGCAAGAAGACGAAAACCGGCTGGTCAACGAATGCGGATGTGCTCGAAAAGCTGCGGTGGGAAAACCCCATCGTCGAAGAGGTCCTGCAATACCGCCAATACGCCAAATTCCGCTCGACCTACTGCGACGGACTCCTGAAGGTCATCGCACCCGACGGGCGCATCCACACGAGCTTCCAGATGACCGTCACGGCGACGGGACGGCTGAGCTCGACCGAGCCGAATTTGCAGAACATCCCCACGCGCACACAGCTCGGCAGCGAATTCCGGCGGATGTTCGTTCCCGCCGACGGCTGCGTGCTCGTCGACGCGGACTACAGCCAGATCGAGCTGCGTCTGCTCGCCCACATCGCGGACGATGACGCGATGAAGCAGGCGTTTCTGACCGGCGAGGACATTCACACCGTCACGGCCGCGCAGGTCTTCGGCGTGCCGGTCGACCAGGTCACCAAGCAGATGCGCTCGCACGCAAAGGCCGTCAACTTCGGCATCGTGTACGGCATTTCCGCTTTTTCCCTCGCGCAGGATATCGGCGTGCCGGTGTACGAGGCGAAGGAGTATATCGAGACCTACTTTGAGCGCTTTCCCGGCATCCGCCGCTACATGGATGAGGTCGTCGCGCAGGCGAAGGAGCGCGGCTACGTGGAAACGCTGATGCACCGCCGCCGCGCCCTGCCCGAGCTGACGGCGAGCAACTTCAACACAAGATCATTCGGCGAGCGCGTGGCGCGCAATATGCCCATTCAGGGCACAGCCGCGGATGTCATCAAGCTCGCCATGGTGCGCGTCGACGAGCGGCTGCGCAAGGAAAGCTTACAGGCAAAGCTCATTTTGCAGGTGCACGACGAGCTGATCGTCGAATGTCCCGAGGCGGAAAAGGAAACGGTCGCGCATCTTCTCACCGAGGAGATGGAGGGCGCGGTGCACCTCTCCGTCCCCCTGACCGCCGAGGCCCACTGGGGCAAAAACTGGCTGGAAGCCAAATGACCGGAGGATATCAATGGAACAGTTAAAGAAAAAGGTCCGCATCGTACCGATGACGAACGAATATCTGGAGGATGTATCCGACCTCGAGCGCGAGTGCTTCTCCAACCCCTGGTCGCGCAATATGCTGGCAGAGGAGCTTGAAAACGCGTGCTCGGCCTTTCTGGTCGCGCTGGACGCGGAGACGAACAGCGTCGTCGGCTACGCGGGACTGCTCGCCGTCGCGGACGAGGGCTGCATCACCAAGATGGCCGTCCGCCCCGACTGTCGCCGCGGCGGTGTGGCCGGGCAGCTTCTGGACGTGTTTGTCCGCTTTGCGGGCGGCAGCGGCCTCGCGTTTTTAACGCTGGAAGTGCGCGCGAGCAACTATGCTGCCATCGCGCTCTACGGCAGCCGCGGCTTCCGCAGCGAGGGCCGCCGCAAGAACTACTATGACCACCCGAAGGAGGACGCCATCATCATGACGAAGAACTTCCGCGCGGCAGAAGCGGAGGCGCAGCAATGAAGATCCTCGCTTTCGAGTCCTCCTGCGACGAGACTGCCGTTGCCGTCGTCGAAGATGGGCGCAAGGTCCTCTCCGACGCCATCCTCTCGCAGGCTGACCTGCACGCGCTCTACGGCGGCGTCGTGCCGGAGATCGCCTCGCGCAAGCACATCGAGGCCATCGCCGCGCTGACCGATCAGGCCCTCAGCGAAGCGGGTGTTCAAAAATCCGACATTGACGCCGTGGCCGCGACCTACGCCCCCGGTCTCATCGGCGCGGTGCTCGTGGGGCTGAACTTTGCCAAGTCCGCTGCCTACGCCCTCAGCGTGCCGCTCATCCCCGTGCACCACATCCGCGGCCATATCGCCGCGAACTACTTAGCCTTTCCCGAGCTCGAGCCGCCGTTTCTGGCGCTGTGTATGTCCGGCGGCAACACGCTCATCGTCGATGTGCGCGGCTATACGGACTTTGTCCTGCTCGGTGCGACGCGCGACGACGCGGCGGGCGAATGCTTCGATAAGGCCGCGCGCGTGCTCGGTCTCCCCTATCCCGGCGGCGCGGCGATGGATCGGCTCGCCCACGAAAGCGCGGGCGGCGTTTACGAGCTGCCGCGCGCCAAAATCGACGGCTGCCCGCTCGACATGAGCTTTTCGGGCCTCAAAACCGCCGTCGTAAATCTCGCCCACAACGCCGAGCAGTCCGGAAAGTCCCTCGACCGCGCGGCGCTCGCGCGCGACTTCACGCAGGCGGTCGTCGACGAGCTCGTGCCGCGCGCGATGCTCGCCATGGAGCAAAGCGGGCGCAAGGTGCTCGTCGCCGCAGGCGGCGTGGCCGCAAACTCGTTCATCCGCGCAGCATTGGAAAAGGAGTGCGAAACGCACGGCTACCGGCTCTATCTGCCGCCGCTGAAGCTCTGCGGCGACAACGGCGCGATGATCGGCGCGCAGGGATACTACGAATATCTCGCCGGCGCGCGGGCAGATTGGTCGCTCAACGCGTATGCGACGCGCGACATCGACGATCCCATCGTCTGACGCTTTGCGGCGCGTGAGCGCTGCAAGGCATCAATTCCCTGCGGCAGACAAAAGATAAGGATAAAACAGGACGGTCCTCTTTTTCAAAAGGGACCGCCCTGTTTTTCTGTATCCTCACGCAGCGCAGGACGGACAAGGTATCCCGACCCCGGCAGACTGCAAGGTCTTTGCGCCGTCTTGCAAAATTCGTCTGTTATGGTAACAAATCGAAAATCTGTTCTGCAATAAATTTCAAGTCAACAATATTATGTCAATTTCGACACGCGTCTGTTCCCACAGTGGGTTTTCCCCTTTTCAAAAAATCAAGCGCTCAAATTTCCCAAAAATAATGACATTTCAGGAACCCCTGTTGTGTGGAAAACTCTGTGGAAACTGTGGATAACTCACCGTAGAATCGTTTTATCGAAATGATTATGTTAATTTGTCTTTTTTTCGCTCAAGTGCGCTAAAGCGGTCGGACAGGGTGTAAAAACCGCGTGAGTTCCCGCATTTTGGCAACTTTCGCCGCGCAGCCCTCCGCAGCCTTCCTCATGTCCGGTCGTCATTTCCTGTCATTTTGTGCATTTGATCTGCAAGATTTCCGCGATAATACTCTTTGTATATCGGCAGAAACGGCTCTCGCCGAGGCGGGAGCCGTTTGCTCAGCAGGGAACGTCCAGCCCGTAGCAGCCACTCACGGGGTCGAGGAACAGCGGCAGATGCGGCGGGCGATACGTGCACCAGACGAATGCGAACAGCAGCAGCCACAGGACAACGAAGCCCGCAAGCTGCATCGCGCCGCCGCGCAGCCGCCCATCCGTCAGCATCCGGTAGCTGACGAAGTACAAAAGCGCGTCGGCAAGGAAGAAGATCGTGATATTCACCCAGTCGGGCAGCTTGCCGAATATTCCCGACAGCGTGTAGAAAAACACCGGGATGGCAAGAAGGCCCAGCAGAATGCTCGCCGCCTTGACCGCAAAGAAGTTTCGGAACGCCTCCGAAAACACGATAAACTCCACCACCGTGAAGACAAGGAACGGGATGAACAGCAGCTTCATGTGCTCCCAGGTCGACTCGTTCACGGCAGAAAATGCCGCGGCCACGCGGCTCCCGCCCGTCCATTCGTATACAAAATGCAGCAGCGTCCCAAAAAGTCCCGTCACCGCAAAGCCGATGAGCTCCCACCGGCGCAGCTCCCGTTTCATGCTCCGTCCTCCCTTTCCGCCCCGGTCAAGCCGGGCAAGCACTATATTCTACGCGGGAAGGACGCGCTTTATACAGCAAAAGCCGCCCCTGCGGGCGGCTTTTGCGTTTCTTTTCTTATTCGGCAAATTCAGGCACAACAACGCCCGCCGGCGCATCCTCAGTCAGCGCAAAGCTGTCGGTTTCGAGCCTATGGACGCTTGCCGCATCGTACAGCGGCAGGAATCCGTCCAGCGTGCCGATCTCTGGATAGCCGTGCGCGCCGAAGCGATAGTGCATTGGCACAACAACGCGCGGCGCGATCGCGTCCGCGACCTCTTCTGCCGTCCTTGCGTCGATGGTGTAGTATCCGCCGATGGGCAGCAGCAGCGCGTCGCAGCCCTTGACCGCCGCGAGCTGCTTCTCGCTCAGCTCATGGCCAAGGTCGCCGCAGTGCACGAGCGCCAGACCTTCGGCGCGCAGGATGTGGATGGTATTCTCTCCGCGCAGCGCACCGCCCCTGTCGTCGTGAAAGGTCGAAACAGTCTCGACCGCGAACGGGCTCCCCGTCTTACTGCGGCCCGAGAGCGTCACCGCCTCCAAAAAATTATGGTCGCGGTGGCCGTGAGAGCAGAGCACTTCATCTGCCTCGACGTGCAGCGCGGGATAGGTCTCCACATAGTAGGGGTCGAGCACGACGCGCCAGCCGCCGCTCTCGACGAGAAAGCAGGAATGGCCCAGCCAGGTGATGTTCATGGTTTATTCCTCCGGTTTTGTTTCGTTTGCCGCGTTTTTGTTTTTCTTTCTGCCGATCTTCGGCAGCTTCTTCCCTCGGCGCAGGCGGCCGATGAGCTTCACGGCCGCAAACGCGACCGCCGCGAAAATCAGGATGCCGAGCCAGCTGTAGGCGAGCCAGATCGCAAAATCCTCCAGCCCTTCACGCACGGCGGCAAGCCCGTCCGTAAAGGCGTTGCCGAGCTTTTCACCAAAGCTCTTGGGTGCATCCTCCGTACCGGAGAGGCGGTAGACCTCGCTCAGCTCGAGCGTGACGGTCGCATAGTCCACGAGCGCGTCGTAGTGGCGCACTGTGCCGGAAAGCCGCTCGATCTCATACTCCGTTTCGGAGATGGCGGACTCGATGGTGATGATGTCCTCCATATTTTCCGCTTTTTTGAGAAGCTCCTGCAAGCGCGCAAGCTTGATCTGCGCCGTTTCCAAGCGCGACTGCGTGTCGTAATACTGCTCGCTGATGTCCTCTGCCGAGTCGCTCTGCCATGTCACATGGCAGAGCGTGCCGACCTGTGCGCAGAAGTCGGCGAACTGCTCCGCCGGCACGCGCACGGTGTAGCTTGCATGGCGATAGCCGTTTGAGTAGTTTGAAAAATTCTTCTGCTCGAAGTAGCCGCCGCTGCGCTCGACGAGCGCGGCAATGTCCTCCACCGCCTGCTCGTAGGAGAGCGTCTGCATCTCGATGCTCGCGCTGTAGACCATCTTGACGCCGCGCTCGGAAAGGCTCTTGTCTATGCCTGAGCCTACATGCCCATCGCCGTTCCACGCGCCCGCGTCTTCCGCTTCGTCATCTGTCGCGGTAAAGTCGTAGTCTTCTTTCGTCGAATCATAACCGTTGTAGCTGCCTGTCATGGTATCGGGGCCCGCAGACTTCGCGCCGCAGGCAGCAAGGGACAGCGCCAGCACCAGCGCGAGCAAAAGGGTCAAACATCTTTTCATCTTCTTCCACCTCACTTTGATTTTTTGGGGGTGCGAAGGTTTAGACGTTCATTTTGCGAAAAATGTTCCCAATTTCCTCGTTTTTCTTATTCGAGCTCATCGAGCGTCATGGAAAAGCTCTCCATACAGTGCTCCATAAAGTAGTCAAGCTCCGGCATTTTCATCTCATCGAGCGCGCGGCGCGTCTGCTCGGCAGCCTTTTTGAATTCTAGGTTACCTGCCTTGAGCTCCTCCACGCACTTGATGTAAGCCGACAGCTTGTCCGCCGCCTTGACGATGCGGTGCACCGTCTCGTCTTCGACCTTGATGATCGGCTCATAGTCCGCTCGCAGCGCTTCGGGCAGCATGGAGAGCAGCTTGTCGCCCGCCACGGCCTCGACCTTGCGGTAGGCGTCGCGGATCTCGGGGTTATAGTACTTGATGGGCGTCGGCATATCGCCGGTCAATATCTCGGTCGCGTCGTGGTAGAGCGCGGCGACCGCCACGGCGTTCGCGTCGGTCGGGATGCCATAAACGCGCGTGCGGATCAGCGCGAGCGCGTGCGCCAGCACCGCGACCATGTGGCTGTGCTCCTGAATGTTCTCCTCCTCGGTGTTGCGCATGAGCGCCCAGCGCTTCACGCAGCGCATCCGGGAGATATAGGCGTAAAAATGGTTCGCCATCGTTCATTCCTCCACTTCGCCGCGAAGTCCGCCGCTTTCGACCGCCGTGATCTTCACGTTCTTTACTTCATTGTGCAATCCCTCGCGCGCAACGGAGACCTCCATATAGTTCGGCGCGTGGCCCGCGCTGCCGCCCTTGCGGTCGCGCTCGAAGAGCACCGGGAAGGTCCTGCCCACGCAGCGCTCTAAGTAGGCTTCGTGCATCTCCTTTGCGACCGCCGCGGCGCGCGCGGCGCGCTCCTCGCGCACGGGCATATCGACCTGCCGCATCTCCGCCGCCTTTGTGCCGGGGCGGATGGAGTAGGGGAAGACGTGCATATCGGCAAAGCCGACGCGCGCGATGAAGGCAAGCGTCTCGGTGAACTCTTCCTCCGTCTCCTCGGGAAAGCCCGTGATGAGATCGGTCGTGATGGCGGGATCGTCAAAATACTGGCGCAGCAACTCGCAGGACTCCATAAAACGTGCCGTGTCGTATTTGCGGTTCATGCGCTTTAAGGTCGCGTCGCAGCCCGACTGCATCGAAAGGTGGAAGTGCGGGCAAAGATATGGGAGCTTCGCCGCCCGCTTGCAGAACTCCTCCGTGATCGTGCGCGGCTCGAGCGAGCCGAGGCGGATGCGCATCTCGCCGCCCTCGCGCGCGATGAGCTCCAAAAGGTCGATGAGCGAGGTGCCGTCCTTAAAGTCCGAGCCGTAGGACGAAATTTCGATGCCTGTGACCACGATCTCACGGTAGCCCTCTTCGCGCAGCGCACGCACCTGTTTTGCCGCCTCGTCCATCGGCAGCGAGCGCACGCGCCCGCGCGCATAGGGAATGAGACAGTAGGTGCAGAAATTCACGCACCCGTCCTCGACCTTGAGCATCGCGCGCGTGCGATTCACCATGCCGCCTGCGGGCAGCACCTCGAAGTCGCGCCGCTCCCACACGTCGTCCACGTCGACGATGGGCGTTTTCTCCCGCGCCGCGCGCTCTAAAAGGTCGATAAAATGCGCGCGGTCATTCGTGCCGGCGATGACGTCGAGCCCAAGCTTTTTCACGTCCTCGGGATGCGTCTGGGCATAGCAGCCGCAGGCGGCGATGACCGCGCTCGGATTGCGGCGCTGCGCCTGACGGAGCATCTGGCGCGACTTTTTGTCGCTCACCGCCGTGACTGAGCAGGTGTTGACAACGTAGGCATCCGCCGTCTGCTCAAAGTCCGCCAGCTCGTGCCCGCGGTGCAGAAGCTCCTGCTCGAGCGCCTGCGTTTCATATTGATTCACCTTGCACCCGAGGGTGCAGATCGCAACTTTCATGTATGTTTGTATCCTTTTCCGCGATTTAGGCGATAACACACCGCTTTTTCTGCGTTTCCCGACGTAAAGCGGTCCGCCGCCCTTGCTTTTTTATTTTTATATTGTATAATCATTTGAGCATTCTGACAAGTCCAAAGAAAGGATTTCCCCGATATGATCTATCTCGATCACGCGGCCACCACTCCCGTTCCCGAGGAAGTGGCAAAGGCCGTTTACGATACGCTGGTTTCTGGCTGGGGCAACCCCAGCTCGCAATACCCCATCGGAAAGAGTGCGCGCGATGCCGTCGCCGCGGCGCGCGAAACCATCGCCGCCGCCCTCGGCTGCAAGGCAGAGCAGCTCGTCTTCACCTCCTGCGGCTCAGAGAGCGACAACTGGGCCATCCGGCTCGCCCTGCACCAGAACCGTCACGTCGGCAAGCACATCATCACGACCGCCGTGGAGCACAGTGCCATCCTTGAGACCTGCAAGGCGCTCGAGCAGGAGGGCTATTCCGTCACCTACCTAAAGCCCGACAAAAACGGCGATATTGCCGTCTCTCAGGTTGAAAACGCGCTGCGTGAGGACACCGCGCTCGTCACGATGATGCTCGTCAACAACGAAACGGGCTGCATCTTCCCCATTGCCGAGGTCGCGCGGCTTTTGAAGGAGAAAAAGTCCCGCGCGCTGCTGCACACCGACGCGGTGCAGGCCTTTTTGAAGCTCCCGTTCCGCGCGGATACACTGGGTGCCGACCTCATCTCCGTCAGTGGGCATAAGCTCGGCGCGCCCAAGGGCATCGGCGGACTGTATTTGGGCGAGCGTATCCGCGCGCCGATGCCGCTGATCTTCGGCGGCGGGCAGGAGCGCGGCCTGCGCTCCGGCACCGAGGCCACGGGGCAGATCGCAGGCTTTGCCAAAGCGGTCGCGCTGCGCGTCGATCACCTGGAGGAAAAACTCGCCCACATCGCCGCCATCAAGTCCTATGCCGAGGAAAAGCTGCTCGCGCTCGACGGCGTCGTCCGTATCGGCGACGGGAAAGCGCCGCACATTCTCTCGATCTCGCTTGTCGGCTACCCGTCGGCGAACGTCGTCACGGAGCTCGGCGCGCAGGGCATCTGCATCTCGGCAGGCTCGGCGTGCCACCGCGGGCAGCTCAGCCACGTCTACCGCGCGATGGGGCTCGACAAAAAGACTGCCGCGGGCGTGCTGCGCGTCAGCTTCGGCCCCGAGACGACGGCAGAAGACATCGACGCGCTCGTCTCCGCGCTCAAAGCGCACCGCGATACGCGCTTCCCCATGCTGTAATTTCAACATCCGAGGTTTTTATGTTCTCCTATCTTCATCAGCCCAAGGGCTTTTACAAACGATTATTTCTGCTGGCGCTGCCGGTCATTTTGCAGAATCTGATCACCACGTCTCTCGGCTTTCTCGATACGTTCATGGTGGGTCTTCTCGGCAGCGACCAGATGTCCGCCGTCACGGTGGCAAACGTGCCGGTGTTCATCATCCAGCTCATCGTCTTCGGCCTGCAAAGCGGATCGAGCGTGCTCATCAGCCAATACTGGGGCCGCGGCGACCGCGAGAGCATCAACCGCGTCATGGGGATCGGCTTTATGATCGCAGGCGGGGTCAGCGTGCTGTTTGCGGTCATCCTGTGCGCGTTCCCCGCACAGGTGCTCTACCTCATCACCGATAACCTGACGCTCGTAGAGCTGGCCGAGCCGTACCTTCGCATCGTCGGCTTCTCCTACATTTTCAATTCACTCTCGTCCATCTACATCGGGATGCAGCGCAGCATCGAAAATCCGCGCTTCGGCATGATCGTCTTCGCCATCTCGATGCTCTGCAACACGCTTGGCAACTATGTGCTGATCTTCGGCAAGCTCGGCCTGCCCGCACTCGGCATCACGGGCGCGGCGGTGGCGACGCTTCTCTCCCGCGTGGTGGAATTTGTCATTGCCTTCTCCTACGCCTTCCGCTGCCGCACGATGCCGCTCATCAAGCACGCCATTCTCCGCCCCGGCATGGATATGCTGCGCAAATTCCTGCGCTACAGCGCGCCGGTGCTCATCAACGAGACGCTCTGGGGCACAGGCTTTTCGATGATCACGGTCATCATGGGCCACATGGCCGGAAGCTCCGACCTCATCGCCGCCTACACGCTTGCCGGCAATATCGACAAGCTCATGACGTCCGGCGTCTTCGGCATCGCGGCGGCAGTGTCCGTCATCGTCGGCAAGGAGATCGGCACGGGCAACCTGAAGGGCGTTTACAACATCGGCAGGGCGCTCTGCTTTACGGCGTTCGTGTTCGGTCTTGCGCTCGGCGTGCTCGAATATACGATGTTCGTCACGCTGATGCGGCCGTTCGTCATGCCGCTGTTCTCCCTCTCGGCGGTTGCCGAGCAGCTTTGCAGTGTAATGCTCATCTGCTACGCCTGCGCCATCCCGCTGCACAGCTTCTCGACCACGATGGTCGTGGGTGTGCTGCGCGGCGGCGGCGATGTGAACGCCTCGCTTTTCATCGACAATTTTCCCCTCTGGTGCGGCACACTGCCGATCATGTGCCTTCTGGGGCTTGTGCTCAAGGTACCGAACGAGGTCTTCTGCCTCTGCCTGATGATCGAATACCTCATCAAGTCGCCCATCGGTCTCTGGCGCCTGCGCTCCGGCAAGTGGATCCACGATATCACCCGCATCGACGACTGACAAAGAATATCCCCGAAAAGCCGACCGACTTTTCGGGGATATGTTTTCTTATTCCGGTTTCACCGCGCGCTCCCGCCGCATTTCGCGCAGGACCGGCACGCTGACGCACAGCGACGCCGCCACGAAAAACGCGATGCCGATCATGCGATTCACACTGATGTGCTCATGGTACACAATGACCGCCAGCGCCGTCGCCAGGATCGGCTTGATGAGATAAACGAACGACGCCTCCGTTGCGGAGGTATACTCCGTGATCTTTGCCGTGAGCAGAAATCCGATGGCCGCGCAGCCGATGCCGACATGACACAGCAGCAGCGCCGATCTGAGCGTAAAGCCCGCGAAAAACGGAATGCCCGCAAAAATATTCAGCCCAAGGCCGCGGTAGAGCGCGCCGATCGCCGGAAGCTCGCCGAGCAGCAGCAAAAGCAGGAGCTCCAGCCCGCCGGAAAGCATATTAAAGGTCGTGATCACGAGCGCGCCCAGCCGCGGCAGGCGCAGCTTGCACAGCGTGCCGTAGGTGGCAAAGAGCAGTGTCGCGGTGATGATCTCTAAAAAGCCGCGCAGACTGATCTCGAGCTTTGCGGGATTCAGGATGAACAAAATGCCGACGAGTTCCACGCCGATGGCCAGCAGATGATTCCTTTTGAGCGGCTCATGCAGGATGAAGTGCGCCAGCGCCACCGCAAACACGGGGTTGCCCGAATAGATGATCGACGTGGCAGAGGCGTCCATGTGCAGCACTGCCATCTGCAAAAGCGACATATGCAGCGTCACCGTCAGAAAGCCAAGCAGCGCAAAGTAGCCCCAGTCCGCCTTTGTGAGCCGGATATCACGCTTTTTGAGCTCCCTGAGAGCAAACGGCAGCAGCGCCGCAGCGCCGAGCAGCACGCGCTCCACCGTCACCTGCATGGGTGCGAACGCGCCGCCGAGCGCCTTGAGCGCGACCTCCGTGGTCGAATAGAGCATCGCGGCCAGCAGGATGTAGAGATAGCCCCGTTTCCGTTCTGTTTTCATCTTCTTCCTCCCGCGCCCGCCTTCGGCGGTCGCAGCATCATTGTATGCCCAGGTGCACGGAAACGCAACCAAAACTCCGCCTTTTCGCCAAAAAATGCCGCTCTGCAAAGCAGAGCGGCATTTTGACGATGCAGCGGGAAAATTACTTGGCAGTCTGCGCGGCCTTCTCGCTCTCCCATTTGCTCACGCACAGCGCGCAGGAGATATCGCCTGTGATGTTCAGGCAGGTACGGCCCATGTCGAAGAGACGGTCGATGCCGTAGATGATCATGATCATGTCGACGGGGATGTTCATCGCTTCGAGCACCATGGCGAGCATGATCATGCCGGCGCCCGGCGTACCGGCGGTGCCGATGGAGGCAAGCGTCGCGGTGACGACGATCGTGACCATCTGGCCAAGGGTCAGCGTCATGCCGCAGCAGGTGGCAAGGAAGATCGTGGCAACGCACTGGTAGATGGCGGTACCGTCCATGTTGATCGTCGCGCCGAGGGGGATGACGAAGGAGGACACGTCGTTCTCCGCGCCCAGCTCATCCGCGCACTCCTTGCTCAGGGGGATGGTGGCGGCGGAGGAGGTGGAGGTGAAGGCGAAGATCATCGCGGGAGAGGCCTTCTTGAAGAAGCGGAAGGGGCTGATGCCCGCAAATGCCTTGGCAGAGAAGGAATAGCAGAGGATCGCGTGGACGATGTAGCCGAGGTAGGCGCAGCCGAGCACCACCGCAAGAGAGCCGAGGATCTCAGGGCCCTGCGTGGCGACGACCCAGGTCATCATCGTAAATACGCCGATGGGACTCAGCGAGATGACGAACGCCATCACGCGCTCAATGACCGCATAGAGTGAGGAGACCATGTCCTTGGCAAGCTTGCCCTTCTCGCCCGCGGCAAGGATGCCTCCGCCGAACATCAGCGCGATGACGATGACCTGCAGCATATTGGCTTCCGTGAAGGACTTCCACATATTGCTCGGGAAGATGGCGACCAGGGTATCCATGAAGTTGGCGCTGGTGGCCTTATCCCAGACCGCGCCCTCTTCCAGCGCGAGCGTGGGGAACCAGCCGGCGTTGTTGAAGATGTTCGCAAAGAGAAGGCCGATGACGCAGGCCGCGGCCGTGGTGATGAGGAAGTAGGCGACCGTCTTCCAGCCGACGGAGCCGACCTTCTTCATATCGCCCATTGAGATGATACCGTCGATCATCGACAGCAGCACGACGGGCACGACGATGAACTTCAGGAGGTTGACGAAGATCGTGCCGAAGGGCTTTAAGTAGTTGGTGGTGAACTCGGGCTTACCGATAAAATAGAAGATAAGGCCGGCCGCAATACCAAGGGTGAGCGCAATAACGATCTGCACCGGCAGGCTGAGTTTTTTCTTTTCCATACTCCACACACACTTTCTAAATCAAGATTCCCCATTTATAGACAATATCAATAGGGGTTGTGCTTATTGTACTGCATCTTATTTCATTTGGCAAGGGGTTTTTGCAGGATATGCTGCGTTTTCTCGCCCGCAAATTGCGACAAAAAAGAAGGATATCCTTCACTTTTCTTGTGCAATATCCCACCTTGCAATTTTCCCTGCTTTCAGGTATTCTTTTTCAGACGAAAACAAACGAACAGGAGGAACGACTCATGATGCTCTGCACTGCGCCGAAAAAGAAAAACACCTCCCTCGGTATCGTTGTTTCCGTTTTTATTGATATTGTTTCTATTGACCGGTAATTTTTACCGGTCTTATTTTTTGTCCGCGCGGGGCACAAATGTGTTTATTCAAATGAGAATAAAAATATGAAGAAAGCAAAGAGGGAAAATCACATGAAGAAAGAACTCGGACACGAAGCCATCTACGACGCCCGACAGTTGGGCACCCCCAGGATGCTGGTGCTGGGACTTCAGCATATGTTCGCCATGTTCGGCGCAACGGTGCTCGTCCCCATTCTGGTGCAGGGCTACGGCCTGCCGCTCTCCATCCAGACGACGCTGCTGTTCGCGGGCTTAGGCACGCTGCTGTTCCACGTCTGCACCAAGTTTAAGGTCCCCGCGTTCCTCGGCTCCTCGTTCGCCTACCTCGGCGGCTTCTCCACGGTCGCATCGCTCCCCGCTTATGAGGGCATGGATCCTGAGCTCAAGCTCGCCTACGCGCTCGGCGGCATCGTGATCGCAGGCCTCCTCTACCTCGTGCTGGCGCTGCTCTTCAAGCTCCTCGGCGCGAAGAAGGTCATGCGTTACTTCCCGCCCATCGTCACCGGCCCCATGATCATCATGATCGGCCTGAACCTCGCCGGCACCGCCATCACCAACGCCCAGACCTGCTGGTGGCTCGCGCTCGTCGCCATGGCGATCATCGTGGTTGCCAACATCTGGGGCAAGGGCATGGTCAAGATCATTCCGATCCTGCTGGGTGTGGTGGGCAGCTACATTGTGGCGGTGATCGCCACTCTCTGCGGCGCCCAGCTGCCGGATGCCAGCGGCGTCATGCAGCCCCTTGTCAACTTCGTCTCTGTGGGTGAGGCCCACCTCATTGGCCTCCAGAAGTTCGTCATCGCAAAGTTCGACGTCTCCGCCATCCTCGTCATGGCGCCCATCGCCATCGCCGCCATGATGGAGCACATCGGCGATATCTCCGCCATCTCCTCCACCACCGGCAAGAACTTCATCGAAGACCCGGGCCTGCACCGCACGCTCGTCGGCGACGGTCTCGCCACCGCGTTCGCCGGTATGTTCGGCGGCCCTGCCAACACCACCTATGGTGAGAACACCGGCGTGCTCGCCCTCTCCAAGGTCTACGATCCCCGCGTCGTCCGCCTCGCCGCGCTCTACGCCATCATCCTGAGCTTCTCCCCCAAGTTTGACGCGCTCGTCAACTCCATCCCCGCGGCCATCGTCGGCGGCGTCAGCTTCATCCTCTACGGTATGATCTCCGCGGTCGGCGTGCGCAACATCGTGGAAAATCAGGTCGACCTCACCAAGTCCCGCAACCTCATCATCGCGGCGGTCATGTTCGTCAGCGGCCTCGGCTTCAGCTCGGTCGGCGGCATCACCTTCACCGTCGGCGGCGCGGCTGTCACGCTCTCCGGCCTTGCCATCGCGGCCCTCTGCGGCGTCATTCTGAACGCCATCCTGCCCGGCAACGACTATGTCTTCGGCGTCAGCGTCGAGGGCGACAAGTCCGCCGACCTCGGCAGCTACTAAGAATCGACCTAACACAGCAAAAAGGAAGCGGCACGCGCCGCTTCCTTTTTTTCTCTTCCCGTGCTATACTTTTTCAAACGATCAACAGGAGGGTTCTTTCATGGACGAGATCAAACCCGGGCGCTACCGCCACTTCAAGGGCAACGAATACGAGGTCATCGGCCTCGCCCGCCACTCCGAAACGCAGGAGGAGATGGTCGTCTACCGCGCGCTGTACGGCGACTTTGGCCTCTGGGTGCGCCCCGCGCAAATGTGGAATGAGACCGTCGAGCGCGACGGCAAGACCTTCCGCCGCTTCACCTATATCGGCCAATGACGGACTATACGCTCATCCGCGCAAAGCGCCGCACGATGTCCCTGCAATTGGACCGCGACGGCAATGCCGTCGTCCGCGCGCCCTACGGCGTGAAAAAAGAGTTCATCGACCGCTTTGTCGCCGCGCACGGGGACTGGCTCGCCCGCGCCCGCGCAAAGCAGCAATCGCGCCGCGCCGCCCATCCCGAGCCGACAGAAGCGGAGCGCGAGGCGCTCATCGCGCAGGCGAAGGAATACCTTCCCGCGCGCGTCGCTCACTGGAGCGCCGTCATGGGGCTGACGCCCACCGGCATAAGGATCACGTCCGCGCGCACACGCTTTGGCTCGTGCAGCGGGAAAAACAGCATTTGCTTTTCCTGGCGGCTGATGCTCTATCCGCCGGAGGCCATCGACTATGTCGTCGTCCACGAGCTGGCGCACATCCGCCACCATGATCACTCTCCCGCATTTTACGCGCTTGTCGAGCGCTATATGTCCGACTGGCGCGGGCGGATGAAGCTGCTGAAGGAATAGAAAAGCCCAAGGGAAGCACTTCCCTTGGGCTTTTTCCCGTTTTTTACTTGTTGAGCTTCAGGCGGAAGTCCTCGCCCTCGGCGGCGTACTCCACCTTGTAGCCCTGCTTTTCGGCAAAGCGGGTCACGTTCTCCACGCAGGTCATGCTGTCGACCAGCACCTCGAGAGACGCGGGCGCGTTCTTCTTCACCTCGTTCTGCACCATCACAACGGGCATGGGGCAGGAATATCCTCTTGCGTCGATCATGCGTTTGCTTCCTCCTTCTTGGGCATATTCAGCACGGCAACGACCAGCATCACGACAAGGCCGAGCACGACGGCGATCTTGCCGACATTGGAAATACCGCCGACGATCAGCTCGCCAGCCTCGCTCTTGGAGTCGGGATTACCGGCAAGGCCGAAGTTGTGTGCAAGCGCCGCGCCGACGATCATTCCAAACACGGTAACGGCACTGTCGCCGTTGCCCTGTGCAGCCAGAATGAGCTGGCGCAGCGGGCAGCCGCCGAGCAGCACGCTGCCCCAACCGACGAGCACCATGCCCAGCAGATTCCAGAGGTGCGCGCTGTGCGCGACCGGCTGGAGCGCGAAGCCGAGGTGGAAGTTGCCCATGATGAGGTTGCCGATCAGCGTGACGAAAAAGATGGCAACAAAACCGTACAGCAGGTGGAAGTCCTTGAGCATGAACGCATCACGCAGGCCGCCGACCATGCAGAGCCTGCTCTTCTGCGCGAGCGCGCCGACAACAAGCGCGATGGCGAGCGCGATCCAGAAGGGAGCGTGCTTGGAGCCGGGGCCCTCTTCGGAGAACTTGAACAGCGCGGGCACGGTGACGACCAGGATAAGCAGCACGGCCATCACAGTGGGCAGCACGCCGCCCTCGGCCACGTGCGCCTCATAAGAACGCTTGAGGGAGAAGCCCTTCTTCAGGCACGCAATGCCGATGAGAATGCCGACGATGAAACCGGCAAGGCCGACGAGCGCGTTGAGGTCGCCGCCGCCGAGACGGAGCACCATACGCAGCGGGCAGCCGAGGAAGGCCAGCGCACCGATGACGACGAACGCGCCGAGCACGAAGCGGACCGCGGGGGACGAGCCCGTGCGGGCCTTGAATTCCTTGCTCGCAACGCTCATAATGAACGCGCCGAGCACGAGACCGATGATCTCGGGGCGGACATACTGCACCTTTGCGGCGCTGTGCAGGCCGCAGGCGCCCGAAATATCGCGCAGAAAGCAGGCAATACAGAAGCCCATGTTCGCAGGGTTGCCGAGCGCCGTCAGAATGAGCGCAGCAAGGCCCACGGCGGCACCGGCAGCGATGACGCCCAGATGTACTTTTTTCATTTTCTCAATTCTCCTATTCCATTTTTTGATACACACTTGGCATTTGTTGAAATTCGCCGATAACAGTATATGGGTTCTTAACAGAAAGGGCAAATGGGAACTTATAATGAAACCGCACACATCATCGAAAAACCCGATAATGTGTGCGGTTTTAGGTTTTCTCTTTGCTCAGATCATCACTTCATAGAATCCGGCGGCCTCCAGCTTCTCCTGCCCGACCATGGCCTCGAGCGCGGGTCTGTCCTCCACGCCCGCGCGCCATGCCATACCGCAGTCTGCCGTCAGCTCGCGCGGCACGGGAATGAGCCGCCCGGGAAGGTCCTTCTCCCGGCAGAGCTTCTCCATCGCGATGGCCGCGGCCGTCGTGTGGAAGGTGATGATCAGATAGAGCTTTTTCTCTCTCATGTCGCTATCTCGCGGATGGCGCGCACCGCCTCGTCCGCTTCCTCTTCTGTATTGTACCAGCCGAAGCTGAAGCGCACCGCGCCCTGTTCCTCGGTCCCGAGCGCGCGGTGCAGCCGCGGCGCGCAGTGCGCGCCTGGGCGCGTCGCGATGCCGTAGTCCTCGGACAGAATGTCCGCGACCTCGCCCGAGTCCACGCCTGCGATGTTCAGCGCGGCGACCGCCGTGCGCTCGCGGTCAAAATCGCCGTAGAGCGTCACGCCCGCAACATCCCGCACGCCCGCGACAAAGCGGCGCAGCAGCGCCGTCTCATGCGCGTGGATGGTACCGATACCGGTCTCGCGCAAAAAGTCGAGCGCCGCATTCAGCCCCGCAATGCCGTGGCCGTTGAGCGTGCCGGCCTCGAGGCGTGTCGGCATCTGCTCGGGCTGAGACTGCGAATACGTCTGCACGCCCGTGCCGCCGACCTTCCAGGGTACAATGTCCACACCCTCGCGCACGCACAGTCCGCCCGTACCCTGCGGGCCCATGAGCGACTTGTGCCCCGTGAAGCACAGCACGTCGATGTGCATTTTCTCCATGTCGATGGGCAGTACGCCCGCGCTTTGTGAGGCGTCCACGAGGAACAACAGCCCGTGCGCGTGCGCAAACTGTCCAATGCGCGCAAGGTCGAGCACGTTTCCCGTCAGATTGGAGGCGTGCGTGCAGACGACGGCGCGGGTATTGGGCCGCAGGAGCCGCTCAAAGTCCGCGTAGTCGATGTTTCCCTGCCTGTCCGCGCCGACAAAGCTCAATTCGACGTTTTTTTCCGCCTCCAGCCGGTAGAGCGGGCGCAAAACGGAGTTGTGCTCAAGGTCCGTCGAGATCACATGGTCCCCGCTTCGGATGCAGCCGTGGATGGCGATGTTCAGCGCCTCGGTCGAGTTGCAGGCAAAGGCCACATGGTCGGGCCGCTTGCAGCCGAAGAGCGCGGCAAGCTTGCAGCGCGTATCGTAAATGACACGCGAGGCGGCAAGCGCCTCCTCGTGTGTGCCGCGCGCGCTGTTGCCAAAGCTCCCCATGGCCTGCACCACCGCGTCGATGACCTGCGGGGGCTTGCGCAGCGTGGTCGCCGCGTTGTCCAGATAGATCATTCTTACGGGCGCACCACGCGGTCCGCACCGCTCATCTTCTCGACGATAACGTACATATTCGTCACTTCGCCGACCGCCAGCTTCTCCTTCAGGTCATAGAAGTTCAGGCACGTGCCGCAGCTCAGGATCTCCACGCCGCGCGCGGCCATGCCCTTGAGGTCCTCCAGAGACTCCGAGCCCTCGCACGTCAGCTTCACACCGCCGTTGTAGCAGAGGATGGTGTCGGGCAGGGTCTCCTGCTGGCTCAGGGCGAAGACGAACGCCTTCATCAGCGCGCCGCCGAGCTCGTCGCTGCCGCTGCCCATTTTGTCGGAGGACAGCACCGCGACCGTCTTCGGCTTGCCGCAGGTATAGCACTCGCCGCTCTCTTCCTCCACGTTGGTGTTTTCGCCAACGGTGATGGTCACGCGGTACTCATGCTCGCCGAGCTTTTCGCTCTTGGAGGCGCAGCCCTTGCTCGCGGCCAGCTTGCCGAGGTTTTCCACCGCCGTCTCGTTGTCGACCAGCGTCTCAATAATGCCCGCGCCGCCGAGCTCCTTCATAGCCTTCTGCGTTTTTACAACAGGGATGGGGCAGACATCGCCCATCGCATTGACTTCGATCGTCATAGTGATCTCTCCTTTTTCCAAAGCGGGTGCTCCGCCGATTTTCGTTTCCAACTATAGCAGATATTTTCGCCTTTGGCACATCTTTTTTCGCGTTTGCGCCGCGCGGCTCATTCTTTTTCTGCATGAGTGCACTTTATTTATCGTTTTCCTCCATCACATTCCATCTTCTTTTCCAATTTGACAAATCCCCTGCAATTCTCTACAATAAGTATACTTTGCCTTTTGGCCTCGGGCGGCCCTCGCTGCCCGCTGCAACAGTGATTCAAGGGGGTGTGCCGCATGAAGGAAAAGCTGCGTCTCACGCAGATGACCACCGCCGCCGGGTGAGCGGCAAAATTGGGGCCGGGTGCCCTTACGGAAATTCTGCAAGATCTGCCGAATGTCAAGGACCGTGATCTTCTCGTCGGATACGACAGCAGCGACGATGCCGCCGTCTACCGCGTCTCCGATGATGTCGCCGTCATCGAAACGGTCGACTTCTTCACCCCCATCGTGGACGATCCCTATCTCTTCGGCCAGATCGCCGCGGCAAACGCGCTGAGCGACGTATACGCCATGGGCGGCGAGCCGCGGGTCGCAATGAATCTTCTCTGCGTGCCGAACTGCCTGCCCAAGGAGGACGTCCGCGCCATTCTGGAGGGCGGACATTCCAAGGCTGTCGAGGCAGGCTGCGTCATCGCCGGCGGCCACACCATACAGGATAACGAGCCGAAGTACGGGCTGTGCGTCACGGGCTTTGTCCATCCCGAACGCATCCTCAAAAATGTCGGTGCGCAGCCGGGCGATGTGCTCGTGCTGACCAAGCCCATCGGCAGCGGCGTGCTGACCACCGCGCTCAAGGCGGACCTCATCTCCGCTTCCTCGCGCGATGCGGTGTATGCGCACATGGCCACGCTCAACAAGGCTGCGGGAGACGCGGTCCGTCAGGTAAGCGATGTGCACGCCTGCACGGATATCACGGGCTTCGGTCTGCTCGGCCACAGCTTCGAGATGGCCGAGGGCAGCGGCGTGACCATCCGTCTGCACGGCAAGGCCATCCCCCTGATGGACGAGGCGCTCGACATGGCCGGGATGGGCATTATCCCCTCGGGCGCTTACCGCAACACGGACTATGTCAAGCCCCACCTCGCGGTCCTGCCCTCGGCACAGCAGGCGCTTCTGGACCTTGCGGCCGATCCGCAGACCTCTGGCGGTCTTCTCGTCGCCCTGCCGCGCGAGCAGGCGGAAAGGCTCCTTTCGCTGCTCCGCCCCTTTGCCCCGTGGAGCGCCATCGTCGGCGAGGTGAGCGCGCGCAAGGCAAGCGCGCTTGAATTCGATTAACCCTTCCCGCAAACCAAGGGTCCTTCAAAGCAATGCTTTGAAGGACCCTTTTGATGTTCTTCCTTATTCGCCGTGCGGCATTCTCGCCTTCACAGCTTCGCCCGTGGGCGTTGCGGCCAGACCGCCGAGCGCCGTCTCGCGGAACTCGACCGGCATGCGCCGTCCGACCTCGCCCATCGCGTCGATGACCTCGTCGACGGGAATGCGGCTCTCGATGCCCGCGAGCGCCATATCCGCCGCGGAGATGGCGTTCACCGCACCGATGACGTTGCGCTTGACGCACGGCACCTCGACAAGGCCGGCAACAGGGTCGCAGACAAGACCCATCAGATTCTTGAGCGCGATGGCCACCGCATGGCCGATCTGCTCGTTCGTGCCGCCGCGCAGCGTCACGAGCGCACCTGCCGCCATAGCCGACGCCGTGCCGATCTCCGCCTGGCAGCCGCCCGCCGCACCCGAGATGCCCGCGCGGTACGCAATGACCGCGCCGATGCCCGAGGCGACATACAGTGCCTCAAGCAGCTGGTGCTGCGTGTAATCCTCTTTTTCCCGCAGCGCCAGCAGCACCGCCGGAACAACACCGCAGGAGCCCGCCGTCGGCGCCGCCACGATGCGGCGCATACAGGCGTTGGACTCCGCCATCGAGATCGCCTGCGCGATGGCCTCGCCGACAAGGTCGCCGCCGATGCTGTCCCCGCGGCGCAGATACAGCCGCATCTTCAGCCCGTCGCCGCCGACAAGACCGCTCACGCTGCGCTGCGTGCCGGTATAGGAGTCCGCCGCGTCCTGAATGGCCTGCCAGGTCGAGAGCATCTTCGCCATCGAAGCCTGGCGGCTCACCTGCCGCAGGTCCATATCATAATGCAGGATGATCTCCCAGAACGGAAGGCCCTCCCGCTCCGAGCACTCAAAGATTTGCTTCATCGAATCCAGAACCATCCTCGTCGTCCTCCTTATCGTAATAGGTCACGGACAAAATGCCCGGCAGCTGTGCGAGAAACTCCACCTGATTGCGCTTGATGTGCTGGTCCGTCTCAATGACCATCAGCGCGTCACCGCCGCGGCGATGGCGGTTGACGCTCATATTCGCCACATTGATGCGAAGCTGACTCAGAATGGAGGTGATGGCCGCGACCGAGCCGGACTCATCCTGATTGCGCACGATGAGCGTATTGAATTCTCCCGTAAAGCTCACGTTGATGCCGTCGATCTTATTCACGACGATCGCGCCGCCGCCGACGGAGGAGGCCTGCAGGGTCATCTGCTTGCCGCTCTTGCCCGTCAGCTCCAGAAGAGCAGTGTTCGGGTGCGCGTCGCGCAGGTCGACGACGTGAAAGGAGTACTTCATTCCCGCGTTTTTCGCCTCCTGATAGGCGTTTGGGATGCGCAGGTCATCCGGCTTCATGCCAAGAAGCCCCGCCAGCAACGCGCGGTCGGTACCGTGGCCGAAGCCCGTTTCGGCAAACGAGCCGTGCAGACCGATCCTCGCCTCGGCCACATCCTCGCCGAGCAGCGTGCGCCCCATGCTGCCGATCCGTGCCGCGCCCGCCGTGTGCGAGCTGGACGGACCGACCATCACCGGCCCCATCATATCAAAAATATCGATCATGGATGATTTCCTTTCTCATTTGCAGCATTCGGTGTCAGCGTATCACACTTTCCCGCAAAAAGCGAGTAAAATCGCCGCTCAAATATTGCAATAATTGAATGATGGCCTTCGCATTCTTTCATTTTTGTTTTTGAGTGGAATTCCCGATGCTTCCGTTTTTTTCATCGTCTCTTCCGATGGTGCAGGAAAGAAGCCGCCTGTCGGCGGCTTCTTTCCATCGTGCTCTCCGGGCAGGCAGACCTGCTCTGTCGGCCCCCGGTACAGGCTTTTTGCTCCCTGCCGGCGCAAGAATGCAGCCGCAGTCCCATCACACCAGCAGCAGCCCGATGAAAAAGCAGAGCTGCGCAAGACCGTTGACGATCTGCTCCGTCCAGTTCACCCTGGGGTCGCTCGAATCCATTCGGAAGGCAAAGACGGTCATCAGGACCATGCCGAGCGCGCCCGCAAGGAAAAACAGGCAGGCCGGAAAAGCGGTCAGCCCCGCGAGCATCGCTTCTCCGTTCAGCCCGTCGCGGTCCGCGACCAGCGCCGCAAGCAGTGCAAGAAAGCCGATCGGCATCAGAATGCGCATCTGCACGAACATCGGCCAGATATTCTTCCCGGAGACCGCCGCAATGAGCTTCCACCCCACCTTCACAACGCCCGAAAGCAGGCAGATCAACGTCCCTGCCACGAACAGCGCGCTGTGAAAGAGGCTCCCCAGCCGCACGGCGGAAAGCCCGAAGAACACGACCGGCACCAGATCGACAAGCGCCATCGGGACGCTGAAGCCCTCCGGAACGGTATCCTTTGTCATGCGGTTTCTCGCTTTTCTGCTCATAACATTCTCCACAGCACAGCTTCTTCCTGCAATCTCGATCTTGTCCAAAAGCAGCAGGCGCGGCGAAACGCTCCGCCGCGCCTGTTTTTTTCAAAATTCTCGTTTACACGCGCTTCCACTTCGCGCCGCCGGGCATATCGGTCACTTCGACGCCCTGCGCCTTGAGCTCGTCGCGGATGCGGTCGGCCTCGGCAAAGTTCTTCGCCTTCTTAGCCTCCGCACGCTGACGGATGAGATTCTCGATGCCCTCGTCCGCCGTTCCGTCCTCGGAGATGACCGTGAAGCCGCCCGCGCTCTGCTGGGACGCGGCCTTCTCCTTCTTCTCGCGCTCGGCTTCGGCCTTTTTGAGAAGGTCTAAGCTCAGCACCGTATCGTAGTCGCCGATGATGGCGAGCTTCGTCGCGCCCGTGGTCTTGGCCTTGAGCACGTCGTAGAGCGCGGTCACGCCCATGGCGGTGTTGAGGTCGTTGTCCATCTCCTTCATGAACTTCGCGCGGTATTCGGCGCGGACGGCCTCGTCCACGCCGCCTTCATCCTTGATGCCCGCGATCTTCGCGATGAGCTTGTTGTACGCGGCCACCGCGTTATCAAGGTTCTCCCACGTGAAGACAAGGCTCTTGCGGTAGTGGCTCTGCAGGCAGAAGAAGCGGTATGCCAGCGGGTCGTAGCCCTTCTCCTCCAGCAGCGAGACCGTCAAAAATTCACCCTTGGATTTGGACATCTTGCCGTGCGAGGTGTTCAGGTGCGCCACATGGCACCACTGCAGGCACCAGGGATGGCCGAGATAGCTCTCGCTCTGCGCGATCTCGTTCGTGTGGTGCGGGAAGGCGTTGTCCACGCCGCCGCAGTGCAGGTCGAGATACTCGCCGTTGTATTTCATCGAAATGCCGGAGCACTCGATATGCCAGCCCGGATAGCCGACGCCCCAGGGAGAATCCCACTTGAGCGCCTGATCCTCGAACTTGGACTTTGTGAACCAGAGGACAAAGTCGTTCTTGTTCTTCTTGTTCTCGTCCTCCTCCACGCCTTCGCGCACGCCGACAGCGAGGTCCTCCTCGTTGTGGTCGTTGAAGATATAGTAGCGAGAAAGCTTGCTCGTGTCGAAATAGACGTTGCCGCCGGCGATGTAGGCATAGCCGGTATCGAGCAGCTTCGTGATGATTTTAATATAGTCGTCGATCAGGCCTGTCGCGGGCTGGACGACGTCAGGGCGCTTGATGTTGAGCTTTTGGCAGTCGGCAAAGAACGCGTCGGTGTAGAACTTGGCGATCTCCATGACGGTCTTGTGCTCGCGCTTGGCGCCCTTGACCATCTTGTCCTCGCCCTCGTCGGCGTCGCTCGTCAGGTGGCCGACGTCGGTGATATTCATGACGCGGTTCACGCTGTAGCCCGAAAAACGCAGGTACTTCTCCAGCACGTCCTCCATGATGTAGGAGCGCAGGTTGCCGATGTGGGCAAAGTGGTACACGGTCGGGCCGCAGGTGTACATCTCCACGTGATTCGGCGTATGGGTCTTGAATTCTTCCTTTTTATGGGTCGCGGAATTGTATAAATACATAATAGATCTCCTTTGAGAAGATGAAATAACGAAATCAGTCCGCCTCTTTGAAGACGTCGAGGTTCTTTGCGAAATACTCAATGCCGGAGTACACCGTCGTCGCTACGATGACCGTGATGCACACGATGTTCAAAAGGTTGCTCTCAAACACCAGCATCAGGCACAGGCACACCATGGTCGAGGCGGTCTTCACCTTGCCCGACCACGCGGCCGCAATAACGCGCCCCTGCTCCACGGCGACCAGGCGCATCCCGGAAACGGCAAATTCTCGCAGCAGCACGATGGCAAGGCACCAGCCGGGCATCTGGCCGCATTCGACAAAGTAGCACATTGCCGCCATGACGAGCATTTTGTCCGCCAGCGGGTCCATAAATTTGCCGAAATTTGTGATCTGATTGTAGTGGCGGGCGATATAGCCGTCGGCAAAGTCCGTCAGGCACGCGATGATGAAAATGCCAAGCGCCCACCATCTCGCGCCCGCGAAGTCCCAATACAGCACCACCAGAAATACAGGGATCAGCGCAATGCGCATGATCGTCAGCTTATTTGCAGTTGTCATATCTCTCTTTCCTCCTGCCTTGCAGGGCCTTTCTCCCGTTTTTATTCGAACGCTTCGCCGGTCAGCTCACCGTCCATCGTACCGGTCAGTCGGACGTTCACGAACTCGCCCGCCATGATCTCGCGGTACGAGGTGAAATAGATCTTGCCGTCGATATCCACGGACTCGGCATAGCTGCGGCCGACAAAGGACTGCGCTTCCTCGCTCCAGCCCTCGCACAGCACCTCGCGCACATCGCCGAGCACGGATTCGTTGTACTCGTCGATGATCCTGCTCTGCACGTCGACCAAAAGCTCCGTGCGGCGCTGTGCCTCCTCCATCGGCACGTGCTCCATTTTCGCGGCCTTCGTCCCCTCCTCGGGAGAGAACGGGAACACGCCCGCGCGCTCGATCTTTTCCTCGCGCAGGAAGTCGCAGAGCTCCTCGAACTCCTTCTCCCCCTCGCCGGGGAGTCCCGCGATGATCGACGTCCGCAGCACAAGGCCGGGAATGCGCTCGCGCAGGTCGCGGAAGACCTTGCGGATGCTCTCCTTCGTGTCGCGGCGGTTCATCGCCTTCAAAATGGCGTCATTGCAGTGCTGAATGGGGATATCGAGATAGGGCACGATCTTCCGCTCCCCGGCGATGGTATCGATCAGCTCGTCGGTGATATCGTCGGGGTAGAGATAGTGTAAGCGGATCCAGTGGAAATCAAGCTTGCACAGCTCGCGCAGGAGGGCAGCCAGCTGATGCTCCCCGTTCAGGTCCGTGCCGTAGCGCGTGATATCCTGCGCGATGACGATGAGCTCCTTCACGCCGGAGGAGGCGAGCTCGCTCGCTTCGTCCAAAAGCTCATTCATCGGGCGGCTGCGGTAGCGTCCGCGCAGGCGCGGGATGATGCAGTAGGCGCAGCAGTTGTCGCAGCCCTCGGCGATGCGCAGGTACGCATACCACGGCGGCGTGGACAAAATACGCTCGCCGCCCTGCGCGCAGTTCTGAATATCGCCCATGTAGCAGGGACGCAGGCCGCTGCCGCCCATCACCTCGTCGACCGCGAGGGCAATGTCGCCGTAGCTGCCGGTGCCGAGCACCGCGTCGACCTCGGGCAGCTCATGGAGCACATCGTCCTTGTAGCGCTGCGCCATGCAGCCGGTGACGATGATCTTTTTGAGCTTGCCCTCCTTTTTGAGCTCCGCCATCTCCAGAATGTTGTCGATGGCCTCTTCACAGGCCGAAGCTAAAAAGCCGCAGGTGTTGACCACCGCGACGTCTGCCCCCTCTGGTGCAAGCTGTACCTCGTGGCCGGCGGACCGGACCGTGGCCATCATCTGCTCGCAGTTGACCTGGTTTTTGGCGCAGCCCAGGGAAATAAAGGAAACCTTATAAGGCATAAAACCGCTCCTAATGTAAACTATTTGTAGAAATTTATCGAACAACTACTCTTCGTAATCGAATTCTGTCGTATCTTTGCTGATTTGGACGAGCGCCGCGCGCACATCGCGCCAGGCAAAGCCACGGCGCAGCAGCATGTCGGAAAGGCGCTTTCTGCCTTTCTCGTCGAGCGTGCGGCCCTTTGTCTTCTGCGCGATCACGCGCGCGATGGTCTCCTGCGGGTCGGGCGCCCCCGACAGGGCATCCTCCCACAGCTCGCGCGGCACGCCGCGCCGGTAGAGCTCGTCACGGATCTTCGCCTCGCCGTAGCCCATGCCGCCATAGTGACGCACAAGCATCGCGGCATACTCCGCATCGTTGAGCGCACCGAGCTCCTCGAGCCAGTCGCACGCCGATTCAGCGTCGGCCTCGGCCGCGCCCTTCTCCTTGAGCTTTTTCGTCAGCTCCCTGCGCGACAGCGGACGGGCGGAGATCATGTTCGCCGCGCGCACGCGCGTTTCACTCCGCGCGCCGGACTGCTGCAATTCTACCACAGTCCTATCATCAATGTCCAGCCCTATCGATAAACCGAAACGCAGAAGCTCGCTCTCGGTGACCCGGAGGAGGTCTCCCCCCTCCAGATACACGAGAACGCGCTCCTGCTTATGCTTCGATCGTTCGATCTTCTCAATCTTCATCCTTGAAATCGTCGGCGCTGACGTCCACGGCGCGGCCCGCAGCCTTCGCCGCCACGCGGGACTGGCCCGTCATCAGCTTGTCGAAGTTGCGGCGGATCTCCGCCTCCAGATTGTCGGCGATCTCGGGATTGCTTTTCAGATACTGCTTGGCCGCGTCGCGTCCCTGACCGATGCGCGTTTCGCCCATCGAGTACCACGAGCCGCTCTTCTGCACGAGGCCCAGCTTGACGCCGAGGTCGATGAGCTCACCGATGAGCGAGATGCCCTCGCCGTACATGATATCGAACTCCGCCTCGCGGAACGGAGGCGCCATCTTGTTCTTCACGACCTTGGCGCGCGTGCGGTTGCCGATGATCTCGCTGCCGTTTTTCAGCGCCTCGATGCGGCGCACATCGATGCGCACGCTCGAGTAGAACTTGAGCGCGCGGCCGCCGGTGGTGACCTCGGGGTTGCCGTACATGACGCCGACCTTTTCGCGCAGCTGGTTGATGAAAATGACGATGGTGTTCGTCTTGCCGACCGCGCCGGTGAGCTTGCGCAGCGCCTGGGACATAAGGCGCGCATGAAGGCCGACAAAGCTGTCGCCCATCTCGCCCTCGATCTCCGCGCGCGGCACAAGCGCCGCAACAGAGTCGACCACGATGACGTCGATCGCGCCGGAGCGCACGAGCGCCTCGGTGATCTCGAGCGCCTGCTCGCCGGTGTCCGGCTGAGAGACGAGCATATCCTCGACCTTCACGCCGAGGGCGCGGGCATAGGTGATGTCGAGCGCGTGCTCGGCATCGATGAACGCGACCTCGCCGCCCGCCTTCTGCGCCTGCGCCAGCACGTGCAGCGCCAGCGTCGTCTTACCGGAGGATTCAGGCCCGTAGATCTCGATGATACGGCCCTTGGGCAGGCCCCCGATGCCGAGCGCGAGGTCGAGCGCCAGCGAGCCCGTGGAGATGGCCTCCACATTGCTCACGGTGTTGTCGCCAAAGCGCATGATCGAGCCCTTGCCATAGGTACGCTCGATCTGCTGCATCGCGGTCTCGATCGCCCGCTTCTTATCGTCGGCCATCGCCGCGGCCGCCTTCGTCTGAGACTTTTCTGCCATGTTCGCGTTCCTCCCACTTCTTTATGTAAACTGATTTTGCTTTCAAATCGTTTCCACCCGCGTGCCGTACACCACGCGGGGAATGCTATTGAGGTCCTTGACGATCTGAATGTCGCCAAAGCCGTTCGAGCGCATGATGCGCAGCACCTGGTCCGCCTGTCCGATGCCGACCTCGAAAAAGAGCATCCCGCTTTCACACAGGGCGTCGCGCCATTTTTCGCAGATCGCGCGGTAAAAGTCAAGCCCGTCCTCGCCGCCGTCGAGCGCAAGGCGCGGCTCATGCTCACGCACGGAGGCGTCGAGCGTACCGATATCCGCGCTTGGGATATACGGCGGATTGCTCACAAGAAACTGGAACTCGCCGAGACTGCGCGTCGGCTTTTCGCGCGCGTCGAGCTTCATGCTCGTCACGCGGCCCGTCAGATTGCTGCGGCGGATGTTCTGCCGGCAGATCTTGAGCGCCTCCTCGTCGTATTCGCCAAGCAGCACGCGCGCGCCCGGCAGGTTTGCCGCCGCCGCAAGGCCGATGCAGCCGCTGCCCGCGCAGAGGTCCAGAATGCGGCAGGGCCCCGCGCTGCGCGCCGCGTCGATGAGCTTTGTCGCCAAAACCTCTGTATCGGGGCGCGGAATGAGCACCGCGGGCGAAATATCAAGCGGCAGGCCGTAGAATTCCCACTCGCCGATCAGATACGCCACCGGCTCGCCCGCAAGGTGGCGCTGCACGAGCCTGCGCGCGGCCCTCTCGACCTCCGGCGAGGCATAGAGCGAGCCGTCGCGCACGAACTCCTCGCGCGTTTTGCCCGCCGCCGAGCACACAAGCTCGCGCGCGGACTGCGTCGCCTCCTCGTCGCCCGCGCGCTTGAGCTCCGTGCGCAGGTCCAGATAAAGGTTATTGTATGTCGTTGCCATCTCTACCACGCATCCTTGCCTTTTTCTTCGGGAATGACCAGCTCGAGTGCGCGGATGGCGACCTCGAGCATACTGTCGTCGGGCTCGTTGGTGGTAAAATTCTGCAGCCACAGGCCCGGACGCGCGAGAAAGCGCGTCACCTTGTTGTCGTGCCCGCCGACATAGCGGTTGAACTCATAGGAAACGCCCACGATGGGAATGAGCAGCAGCAGGTGCAGCCCCATGCGCACCCAGATATTGCGCCACTCGACAAAGCTGAACACAACGCTCGAAACCAGGATGGAGACGACCACGACCACAAAGAGGAAGCTCGTGCCGCAGCGCGGATGGTGGCGCGGCTGGATGCGGCAGTTTTCCACCGTCAGCGGCAGGCCCGCCTCATAGCAGAAGATGGTCTTGTGCTCCGCCCCGTGGTACTGGAACACGCGGTAAATGTCCTTCTGCTTTGAGCACAGCAGCAGGTATGCGAAGAAGATGATGAGCTTGATGACCGATTCGATCAGGTTATGGACGGTCACGCTCTTGATGAACGGGTCGACAAGTCCCGCAAGGAACGTCGGCAGCAGGAAAAAGAGCAGGATCGTGAGGCCCAGCGATAAAATGACCGCGAGCGCCGTGATGAATTTCTGCATCTTTTCGTTGCCGAGCTTTTCCTCCAGCCACCGGTCGAACTTGCTCGGCTCGGCGAGGTCCTCATCGGGGAAATAGTCCGCCGAGAACATCAGCGCCTTGACACCCTTGACCATCGAGTCGACGAATGTCACCGCGCCGCGGATGACGGGAAGACCCAGAATGGGGTACTTGTCACGCACGAGCGTCAGCTCTTCGACCTTTTCCACAAGGCCCTCCGGCGAGCGGACGACGATGGCCTGCTTGCCCGGTCCGCGCATCAGAATGCCTTCGATCAATGCCTGGCCGCCGATGCTCGTGCGGAACTTCGGTGCGGGCACAGTTTCTTTTGCCATGAACGGTTCTCCTTTTTTCTATGCGATATCTTACCACAGGCGTTTCAAAAATGCAACACCCGTTCTATTTTCTTATGGGATCGGCAGTGCAATGGTCACGACCGCACCGCCGCCGTCAGCGTTCGCGATATCGAATGTACCGCCGTGCAGACGCACGATCTCATCACAAACGGCAAGGCCGATGCCGCTGCCGCGCGCCTTGGACGAGCCCTTGTAGAACTTTTGCTTCACAAACGGCAGCTCCGCCTCCGGAATACCGGGGCCGTAGTCGCGCACGCGGATGACAAAGCTGTTCCCCTCGCGTGCGGCGCTCACATCGATGCGCTTGCCGCTGCCGCCGTGCTTGGCGGCATTGTCCAGCACGTTGCAGAAGACCTGCTTCATGCGCTCGCTGTCCGCCACGACCGGCGGGATATCGTCGTCGGGGCCCGTGTAGCAGACCTCGATGCCCTCCTGCCGGAAAAGCTCGAAATACGTGTACACCGCGTCCTCCAGCTCGCCGGCAAGGTCCACGCTCTCCACGCGCAGCGTGAAGCGTCCGTCCTGCATCTTGGTGAATTCGAGCAGCTCCTCGACCATTGTCGTCAGGCGGCGCGATTCCTTCAGGATGATGCCGAGGCCGCGCTTGGTCTGGTCCAGATTGCTGCCGGGGTCCACGCTCAGCGTCTCCGCCCAGCCGCTGATGGCCGTGAGCGGCGTGCGCAGCTCGTGGGAGACCGAGGAGATGAACTCCTGCTGTATCTTTTCGGCCTGGCTGATCTTCATCGACATATCGTTGATGTTGTCGACCAGCTCGCCGAGCTCGTCGCGGTAACGATTCTCGATCATGATGCCGTAGCTGCCGCCCGAGATGCGACGCGCCGCGTCGCTCACAACGGCGACGGGCTCGACGACGTTGTTGATGAAAATGGCGTTCGACGCCGCGATGAGCACCATGCACACGAGCGCCGCCGCGGACGCGAGCAGCGAATCCATCAGCACCCGGTGCTGCGCCTCGCGCAGCGACGTCACATACCGCAGCACGCCCACCACGCGGGAGTTGAAGTACAGCGGGTAGGACACCGCAAGGATGTTTTCCCCCGTCTGCGGGTCGCGCCCCTGATAGGATGCCATCTCGCCGCCGACGGCCGCGTCGATATCGCTCGTGCCGGGCAGCGTGCCCGCCGTCAGCCCGTAGGACGAGACCTGCACGCGCCCGTTCGTATTGATGAATTGCAGCTCGATCGTATCCTTTTCCTCAAAGGTCTCGGCAGAGTAGGACGCAAGGCGGTAATACTCGCTGTAGCTCTTCACGCCGTAGCCCGAAAAGGTCTCCGCCGCAATGCGCGCGCGGCTCTCAAGGCCCGAGCGCATCGCGCTGTAGTAGTATTCCTGCACGCCGATGCTGAACAGCGCCACCGCCAGCACCAGCAGCAGCAGAATGGGCAGCGCCGCGCTGAAGAGCCAGCGCTCCCGAAGGCCGCGGATGTGCAGCGCCGAAACGAAGCCTTTTTTGTTCTCCGGCACGGCGCTCCCCTCCCTTTCGTCCTTCTTTTCGCTCACACGTTCCATTTGTAGCCAAAGCCCCACACGGTCGAGATGTACTTCGGCTCCTGCGCGTCGTCCTCGATCTTGAGGCGCAGGCGGCGCACATTCACGTCCACGATCTTCAGCTCGCCGAAATACCCTTTGCCCCATACCGCGTCAAGGATCTCCTCGCGCGCAAGGGCCTTGCCGCGGTTTTCCATAAAGAGCTTCATGATGGAGTATTCAAGCTGCGTCAGCTTCACGCGCTCGCCGTTTTTCTCCAGCGTCCGATTCGTCAGATTCAGCAGGAACGGCGGCTGATAGAGCTCGCCCGAGCGCGCGGCCGGCACGCTCTCGCCCGTGCGCCGCAGCAGCGCGTCCACGCGCGCCGTCAGCTCGGCGGGCGAAAAGGGCTTGGTCACATAGTCGTCCGCGCCGGTCATCAGCCCCGTCACCTTGTCCATCTCCTGCGCGCGCGCCGTCAGCATGATGATGCCGATCCGGGAGTTGGACATACGGATGCGGCGGCAGACCTCGAATCCGTCGATGTCGGGCAGCATGATGTCCAGCAGGCAGAGCCTTGTGTCGGGGTTATCCTGCAATTTTTGCAGCGCTTCCTCGCCGCACTCGGCCTCCACGACCTCGTAGCCCGCGCGCTGCAAATTGATGACGATAAAGCTGCGGATATTGGCTTCGTCTTCCAGTACCAGCACTTTTTTCATATCCTGCCTCCTCTTCTCAGTTATCGCCCATCGTCCACTCGGCCATGATGAGCGAGAAGCGCTCGCGCAGCGACTGCTCGGTGAGCTGCACGTTCCAGGTCTCGCCGATCTCCGCAGCGTACACCGCCTCGACCTGGCGCGTGAGCGTGAAGCGGTCGCCGATGCTCCCGAGTTCTTCCCTCATATCGCCCGTCAGACGGTAGATCGTCAGGAGCTTTTCCCTCGTACCGTCCGCGTCCACGCGGTAGAAGTCGACCGCCGTCTCCCCCGTACCGGCCACACGTTCGGCCGCAAGCTCTTCCTTGTTCCATTCCTCTGGCAGCGTCAGGCTCCAGCCATCCGAAACGTTGTGGAAGCAGCTCTGCACATCGTCCGCCGTGCCGTCCGCAGCGTACTGCCGCCAGACGATGTAATACTGTGGCTCGCTCTCATGGTCAAAGCTGCGCAGCGCACGCGCCTCCGGCACCTCGGTCACGCCGTCGTCGTTCTCATCGCGCGGGAAAAGACCCAAAAACGCCGAAAGCGAAGGCATCTGGCTGCCGTCTGCGCCGAGGGCAATATTCTGCAGCCGCTCACCGCGCAGCGCCAGCACATCCGTTACCGTCTGGTTTTCCGCCGTCACGCCCGTGACGAAAAGCGCGTTCTCCCCGCCCGTCAATGTTCCGGCGGTAAGGCGGCTCACCTCCGCCAGCGAGAGCGAGAGGCGCATCGAATAGCGCATGGCGAGCGTTCCGTCCGTCCAGTCATAATAGTCCACGCGCCCAACGCTCTCCGTGTCGCTGCAAAGGATGAGCAGCTCCTGCTTGTCGTCTCCGTTCATGTCGATATTCGCATAGCGAGAGTAGCCTGTGATGAGCAGCGCCTCGGGTGAACCCGCCGTCATCGGATAAATGGAGAGCCCCTGCACATCCGAGCTGCTGCGGTAGCCGACGAGGATCTCGCGCAGGCCGTCGCCGTCAAGGTCCGCGTAGTTCACGCTGTAGATGAGGCTCGACGTTCCCTCGATGCGCGCATACTGTTCATAGCTGTCGCCCTTGGCCTTGAAGATGTAGATCTTCATCGGCTTTTCATCGTTCGGAAAGCGGAAGAAGGCCACGGCCTCCTCCACGCCGTCGCCGTCGAGGTCGATCATCTGCACGCTTTGCAGGTTGCTGCCCGAGGTCGGCGCAGCATATTCCCCTCCGGTGGAGAGCAGCGCGTCGATCTGCGTTTCGAGCGATTCATACTCACCCGCAAGCTTCGGCAGGCGGTAAAGCGAGGCCTCCGGCGTTGTGAACATACAGCCCGAAAGCGCCAGCGCCAGTATCCCGGTCACCAGCGCCGCCACTGTTTTTTTCATTCCTTCGCCCCCCCTTCGCGCTTTGATGCCTATTCTAAGTTATCATATCACGCAGCATCCAAAAAAGGTAGCCCCTTTTTGCCGATTTTCCGCAAAAAAACGCCCCGACCGCGCCGCAGCATTTCATATCCACCGCACCTTTTCGCCGCATCGCCAATTTTCGCGTCCGCAAACTTTGCCGCCGCGCATGGCGGCAAATAAATTAAAATCATTTTTCTGACGACACGTGCGTCAGAAAAATCCCTCTCAGGGCGCAAGCGTGGAAACCGTCCACTGACGGCGGACGGTTTCTGCGCGCAGCGGCCTGCTTTCCCCTCTAAAACAAGGGAGAGCAGCTTTTGCTGCTCTCCCTTATTTTAGAACTTATACAGCACCGTCGCCACCTGCGCGCGCGTCATCGCCGCGTCGGGGCGGAAGGAGCCGTCGTCAAAGCCCGTGAGAATGCCCATCGTGCTGAGCGTGCTCACATACTCCGCCGACCACGACTGGATGGCGCTGCTGTCGGTGAATTTGAGCGCAGGCTGGGCGTAGCCCTTCTCGGTCAGGCGGCCGAGCATCGTCACCGCCTCCTGGCGGCTCACGCTGGCCGTGGGATTGAAGCAGAGCTTGCCCGAGCCGTCGGAGCTGCCCTTGATGATGCCGAGGGCATACATCGCCTTCGCGCCGTTCACCGCCCAGGATGCGATCTGATTCGTGTCGGCAAACGGAAGCTGCACGGAGGAATAATCCTTCGAATCGCCGAGGTAGCGCGAGAGCAGCACGGCGAATTCCTGGCGGCTGATGTTCGTATCGGGCAGGAAGTTGCCGTCCGAGCCGTTGGAAATGCCGCTGCGCTTGAGGTATGCCACCGCGCCGTTCGCCCAGTGCCCCGCCATGTCGTTGAAGGCCGGCGTCGTGCTCGCTGTGCCGGCGTCCACACCCGCGCGGCTCAGGTTGCCGCTCGCATCGCCCGCGACCACGTTCACGCGGTGCTGCGCGCCGTCAGCGGCCGGGAGCGTGATGCTCAGCGCGCCGCTCGACTGGCTGTAGGTGTAGGAGGTATAGCTCTTGCCGTCGTAGGTCACGCGAACGGTCGGGACGGCCGCGCCGTCGATATCGTCCTTCACCGTGCCCGTCACGGTGTTGCTGCCCGCGTCATATTTGAGCGACACGACCGGCGCAGTCGCATCGGTCAGGCCGCCGTAGGACAGCACAAGCTGGTCGAGGTAGATCGCGCTGATGAGGTCGGACGCGGACGAGACGGTCATGCCCGTCACGGCCGTCGCCGTGCCGAGCTTCGCCGTCAGCAGCTTCCAGCCGGAGAAACTCAGCGTGCCAAGGTCCACATAGCCGGCATCTGTCGTCAGCATGAGCTGCGCGCCGCTATTGTCGCCGTAGACCCAGAGGTTGAGCTGGTCGTAATTGGAGGGGATCGCGTAGCTGAGAGCGATCGAGGCATTGCCCTCGCTGCCGGTCGCGTAGTCAAGGCGCGCGGAGGCAAAGCCGTTGTGCACGTGCGTCATATCGGTATTGCGCGAGAGCATCGCGCGCGTGCCGGTCGTCGTGCTGAACTCGCTCTCAAAGCCGTCGAGCGTGCGCAGGGCGCGCGCCGTCACCGTCACCGGGATCGTGACCGACACCGTACCGAGGCTCACCGTCACGCTGCCGCTGCCGATGGCGCCGGACGCCGTGAAGACGCCGTTTTCGATCGTGCCGACATTGCCCTGCACGGTCCAGGCAAAGCCCTTGTTGTCGCCGAGCACCGGCAGGTGCCGATACATCGCCGAGGCGGTGAGCGTTGCCGTTTCGCCCGCGCTCAGCGTGATGGAGCTCACGGCCTTGCCGTTCTGCTTGACGCTGATGCTGTCGGGCTGCGTGACAACGTCGATCTTCGTCTGCGCGCTCGCGCCGTTCGCGTTCGCCGTCACCGTCACGGTGCCGGAGGCGGGTGCGGTCAGGATATTGCCGTCGATCGTCCCCTTATCCGCGCGCAGCGTCACGGTGGTGTTCGTCATGGGAATGTAGTTCGTGTCAAGCGCCGTCGCGGTGAGCTTCACCTGCGCGTTCGGCAGCACACGCGCGCTCTCGCTCTCCAAATACACGTGGCCCACCACGCTCGTCGGCCGGCTGTCCGCCACGAGGAAGACATGGTTCGTCACCGCGCGCTCGCTGCCGCCCGAGGGCTTGTCCACGAGCGTCGCCGTCGTGCTGTCGGGGCTCGTCGCGACCATCGCGGTCGAGCCGCCGCCGTCCAGACTCAGCGCCGTCACACAGCCGAGCTCGACCATGCGCTGGGCCACCTGCGTCAGCGTTGCGCCGATGGAATAGCCGCTCTGACGGCCGTCGATGGTGTAGAGCACGAGCGAGCCGTCGCGCTTGAGGCCGATGGCCGTGCGCGGGGCCGCGCCGTTCAAAAGGCCGGAGCAGACCTGACCGTTTTCAACGAGCTGATAGAGCGCGCCGATCATGTTCGTCACATTGTTCCAATCGCTGCCGCTCGCGCTCACGCTCACGGTAAGGCGCTCGCCGACCTGGAGCGCGCGCAGCTGGTCTGCATAGGCGCCGGCCTTCAGGTTGGAAGAGAGCACATACTGTCCCGCGCCGACGGGCGTATCCTTGCCGCCCTCGACGACCTGCTCGACCTGCAGCATCAGGCTGCCGCCGATGGAGAGCGAACCGCCGACGGCTGAGCAGATAACGTCTACGCCCGCTTCGCTCGTGCCGGTCGTGGCGCGGGCGTTGAAGGTCGAATCGTAGAGGTAAATGCCGAACGTGCTCTGGCGCACGTAGTTGAAGGCCGTGACCGTCAGGCTGTGCCCGAGCTCCGACTGCGCCGTGATGCGCAGCGAGGGCTTGCCCATCACCGTGCTGCCGTCATCGCGGAAGCCGATGGCGTAATATTCGCCCGAGGCGTTGCGCAGCACGCCCTCGGTCATCATGCTGCCGAGGGGGATGCCCGTCGCGGTGTCGTAATAGTCGCCGTTCATGCCCGCCACCACGCGGTAGCCGCGCGATTCGAGCTTCCTCGCGGCGGTCGAGACCGTCGTGAGCTGGGTCGTATACTCACCGCCCGTCACGATGGGCTTGACGCGCGTGTTGGGCGAATAGACCACATAATTCTCCTGGCGGAGATCGGAATAGGTATTGCTCCAGAAGGTACCGGCGTTGAGCTCGGTGCGCTCGTTCACCGTGGTGGACGATGCGGCCAGGTCGTCGCCGAGCGCCTCCGACGCAAGCGCCGTCAGCGGCGCCGCCGCGATCACGACCGCGAGCGACAGCGAGAGAAATTTACGGATGATGGATCTCACGATTTGCCTCCTTGTCAAAATGCTTTACAAATGATTTGGTAAACATAACACAGTATAGCAGACGCACTGCCATAAGTAAAGACGCAGAAATTTGGAAAAAGTTTCCAATATTTGTCGATTTTCTCACAGCGCGAGCGCCTCAAGCACGCGCACAATGACGGCGTTCGACACCAGAAAGCCCTGCGGCGTCAGGCGCCAGCGGCCGTTTCCCCCCTGCGCAAGCCCGTGGCGCGCGCACTCTTCGAGCACCGCCTCGGCCTCTCTCGTGTCCTCTCCGAGCGTCGACAGGTCGAGCCCCTGCGCGGTGCGCAGCGCGAGCATGACGCGCTCCTCCTCGCGTTCGCGCGGCGCGGGACACGCGCTTTCGGAAAGGTGCTCCTCTCCCCTGATATAAGCGCTCAGATCGCGCGCATACGCGAAGCGCCGCCCGCCGAAGTCCGAATGCGCGCCGGGGCCGAAGCCCAGATACTCCTGCATCGTCCAGTATTTCAGGTTGTGGCGCGATGCGCGCCCCGGCCGGGCGAAGTTGGAGATCTCGTACTGCCGGTAGCCCGCCTCTTCGAGCAGCCCGACTGCCGCAAGATATTCCTCCGCCTGCGCGTCGTCATCCGGGATGAAAAGCCCGTCCTTTTTGAAAAAGAGCGGCGTGCCCTCTTCGATCTTGAGCCCGTAGCAGGACAAATGCTCAGGCTGCAAAGCGATGGCCGCCCGCAGGTTTTCCCGCCAGCGCGCCGCCGTCTGCTCCGGCAGGCCGTAAATCAGGTCGAGGCTCAGGTTGTCAAAGCCCGCTGCGCGGGCGGCGCTCACGGCCTCGACCGTCTCGCGGTGCGTGTGGACGCGTCCGATCAGGCGCAGCTCGTCGTCGCTCGCCGACTGCATCCCGAGCGAAATGCGGTTGAAGCCCGCGCTCCTGAGCTGCCGCAGCGCCGCTGCATCGCGCGCGCTGTCGGGATTGGCCTCGGTCGTGATCTCGGCGGCTTTTTCCATGCGGTAATGGGCAAACACCGTCTCCAATATCCGGCAGAGGCGCTCCGCGCCCAGATAGCTCGGCGTGCCGCCGCCGAAGTAGACCGTGTCAACGGTATAGTCCTTCGCATCGGGCGCGCGCCGGATCAGATCGCGCCGCAGCGCCGCGGCGTAGGCGTCCATCCTTTCCTCCGAGTGCGGCAGTGAGTAAAAATCGCAGTAAATGCACTTGGCCTTGCAGAACGGAATGTGAAGGTAAAGTCCCAACGAATGCACGGCGTTCGCCTCCCTCCCCGTTTTTTCGCATTCTTCGCCCCATTGTAGCACAAACCGCGCCGCGCGCAAGATGGGAAAATTTCCCGCGCGGATATTCTCCCCGCTTTCGGCGCAGACTAACCGAAAAAAGGAGGAGCTCACCATCATGGATATGACGCCGCAGGAATATCAGGCCTATGTCAAGCGCCTTGCGCCCAGATCGCCCATCGGGAAGGACACCGCCTTCGCCTTCTGCGTCGGCGGCGCGATCTGCGCGCTCGGCCAGCTCATTCAGAACGGCTTTCTGTCCCTCGGCCTTGCAAGGGAGGACGCGGGCACCGCGACCTCGATCTGCCTCATCTTTCTCTCCGCACTGCTCACGGGGCTGAATCTCTATAATTCCGTCGCGCGCTTTGCCGGCGCAGGCACGCTCGTGCCGATCACGGGCTTTGCCAACTCCGTCGTCTCCCCCGCCATCGACTTCAAGAGCGAGGGCTTCATCACCGGCATGGCGTCGAAAATGTTCGTCGTGGCGGGGCCGGTCATCGTGTTTGGGACGCTCGCAAGCGCCCTGTACGGCGTGATCCTGATGCTGGCATAGAAAGAGGGAGAGGGGACGAGCGGTCCCTTCTCCCTCTTTTCAGTTTTGCAGCGCTCCCGGCGCGGTCATTTCAGGATCTCCGGCAGCTGCGCGCGCAGGGCGGCCACGCCCTCGGCAGAGCCGAGGTCATAGCGCTCCACCATATTCAAAACAGACTGCAAAGAGGTTTTCGGGTTGCACCACAGGTCCGGCTCATAGCCCTTGTAGTCAACGTTATCCATGCTGCCGTAAAAGCTGAGACTTACACCAAAGCACGCTGTTATTCCAGTGCGCGGAAGGCTATAGTCATAGACGTTGCCGCAGAGCTGATATCCTGCGGAATTGCTGCCAACAACGATGACATGATCCATCGTCTTGGCAAAGGTCAGTGCGCTTTCGCCGGAAGAGCCGCAGCGGGAATCCATCAGCACGATGACCGGAATGTCGTTCGCCAACCATTTGCCTTGATCAAAGCCACCATCGAACTCATCGGCAGATATCCAGTTGAAGCCGGCAGCACTGCCAAGCTTGCTGCCGCGATTTGCGGAAGCAACTTTAGGCTCTACCGCCTTGGCCCCGGTAAAATTCTTCGTCCATGTGCGGGCATAGGAGTCATCCCCGCCGCCGTTAGAACGCAGATCGTAGATAACGAGCTTGCAGTTCTTCGCCTTGCTGCCGGAGGCTGCATATTCCGGCAGCACCGTGTCTGCAAAGCGGCGATTGTCAAATAAGCGGATAGACAGATAAAGGATCCCGTTTTCTTCCAGATAGCGATAGCACGCAGAACTGCGATCCCATGTGTCATCGAGCAGCGACTCGTTTGCTTTCCAGACGATCTTGTCTGTGCGCGTCACTCCGTCACCATTCCTGAGCGTTATGGTATCGGAGCTTCCCGCTTTTCCGTGGCAAAGGAGTGTCGGCGCATAGCCGAGCGAGCCGTTCGCGCGAAGCACAGGAGACATTTCGGAACTCTTATTGCTCAATGAATCGACATACCATTTTTCTCCGTCGATCATCCGGTAATAGCCGCTGTCATCCTTGAAAAAGCTCTGTTCTGTGCCGATATAGCTGTACCACGCCTTCTGCTGCTTGACGTTTTCCGCTCCGGGTCGAATGGAAAAGTGCGCGTCCTGCACGAATTGCAGCGCAGTGTTGATCGTTTGACCGAGCTTTTCGACATTGACGGTCGTCTGCTTCTGCACCCAAGCCTTCACCTCGGCCTCAGCCGCATCAAACTTATCCTCGCCAAAGTAATAATACGCAGCGTAAGCATTGTGCAGCGCGCGGAAGAGCAGCTCAACATCGGCAAGCGCATCGTCCCGGCTGACGCTCTGACGTGTAGGATGATTTATAACCAATGCCTTGATCTCGTCATCTGACAAAAGGTCGACCGTGGACGGGTCTTTGACAATGTAGTCCTCAAACCCGTCAAAGGTCACTTCGCTTGCCATGTCGGTGCGGCGCTTTTCGTTCACGCTGTCAAGCAGCGTTTCAAAGGCGTTTTGGTAGGTCGCCTTGCTCCCCTTGCTCAGAACGATGGCGGTATTGGCATCCGCATCGAACGCAACGGTAAAGCCGAGCGCGCTGCCGAGGTCACGCAGCTTGAAGTAATTGTTCCCGCCGATGTTGTAAACGGAGATTCCTTCCACAGCCTCGCCGTTGATCAGGACGGACTGCTTGCTGGCGACTGCCGTTTTTGACAGGTCCCTTCCCCGCTCCAGCTCGCCGCCGACCGGCACATAGTCCCCTCCCGGAACGACGGTCACGGCGTTGCTCTCAGCGTCGAAGGCGACGGAAAAGCGGCTGTCCGACTTGCCCAAAAGATACGCAAGGTCGCGCAGCTTGAAATAGTTGCTGCCGTCGATGTTGTATTTGTCGCAGTCCACATCCGTCCCGTCGACCGACAGCTTCTGCGGCGAGGGCGTCACGTCCGCGGCGGACGCGCAGGGAAGCGCGAGGCAAAAGAGAAGCAGCGCCAAAAGGGTCGGAAGCAGCTTTTTCATGGGTAACTCTCCTTTTTTACAGATAATCCCCCCCAACCCATAGGGTTGTACGCTGTCAGCGTATCACACCGCGTTCCGTCCTGCAAGCGCAAAATGCTTTTTCTGTCCGAAAGACGCTTTCTTTGCCGCGGTCGGTCCAATGTTAAATTGACGAAAATCTCTTTTTCGTCTTCCGGCGCACGGAAAAAAAGGAAGCGTGTCCATTCATGGTTTATGCGCGGTTATTCTGTTGACATAACGATGTGGAAAACTCTGTGGAAACTGTGAATAACTTTGTGCTTGCAGGAGGTTTCGGCGGTTGACCCCGGATTATGCTTCGACGCGCTTCGACGCGGGCCGCGCCTGAATTCCCGCCCATTTCCGCATATTGGCATGAAAAATGAAATTTCCCGCCGCCCACTTGCTATTGTGGTCAAAAAATCGTATAATGTACCAAGTTTTGTGTTTGACAAGCAGAATCGTAAATTTCGGCGAAATGGAGAACGCGCAATGGCAGAAGCAAAAAAAGCGAATTACGGCAATGAGAGCATCTCGTCCCTCAAGGGCGCGGACCGTGTGCGCAAGCGCCCGGGCGTCATCTTCGGCTCGGACGGGCTGGACGGCTGCGAGCACGCCGTGTTCGAGATCCTTTCCAACTCCATCGACGAAGCGCGCGAGGGCCACGGCAGGCTCATCACCGTCACCCGCTACTTAGACCACAGCATCGAGGTAGAGGACATGGGCCGCGGCTGCCCCGTGGACTACAACACGAAGGAAAAGCGCTTCAACTGGGAGCTCGTCTACTGCGAGCTTTACGCCGGCGGCAAGTACAACAACTTAGACGGCGACAACTACGAATACTCCCTCGGTCTCAACGGTCTCGGCGCCTGTGCCACGCAGTATTCCTCGCGCTACATGGACGTGACCGTCTGGCGCGACGGGAACAAGTATTCCCTGCACTTTGAGCGCGGCGAGCCGACGGGCAAAAAGGGTCAGGAGCTGACGGTCGAGCCGACTGACCGCGGCAGAAAGACCGGCACGCGCACGCGCTGGCTGCCCGACCTCGACGTTTTTACCGACATTGACATCCCCGTTGATTACTATGTCGAGACCCTGCGCCGTCAGGCCGTCGTGAACGCCGGCATCACCTTCCGGCTCAAAAACGAGGTCCTTCCCGGCCGCTTTGAAACGCAGGACTTCCTCTATGAAAACGGCATCATCGACTATGTCAGCGAGATCGCGGGCGAGGACGCGCTCACAACGCCCGTCTTCTGGGAGACCGAGCGCCGCGGCCGCGACCGCGAGGATAAGCCCGAGTATAAAGTAAAGCTCTCCTGCGCGTGCTGCTTTTCCAACAAGGTGCAGCGCATCGAGCACTACCACAACTCCTCCTGGCTCGAGCACGGCGGCAGCCCCGAAAAGGCAGCGAAAAACGCCTTCGTCTACGCCATCGACAAGTACCTCAAGGACAACAACAAATATCAGAAGAGCGAGGGCCGCATCGCCTGGCAGGACATTGAGGACTGCATCATCTTAGTCTCGAACAACTTCTCCACGCAGACGAGCTACGAAAACCAGACGAAAAAGGCCATCACGAACAAGTTCGTGCAGGAGGCGATGACGGACTTTTTGAAGTCCCGCCTCGAGACCTACTTCATCGAAAACCGCGTCGACGCGCTCAAGATCGCCGAGCAGGTGCTCATCAACAAGCGAAGCCGCGAGAGCGCGGAAAAGCAGCGCCTGAACATCAAAAAGAAGCTCTCCGGCAGCATCGACATTTCAAACCGCGTGGAAAAATTCGTCGACTGCCGCACGCGCGACGTCTCGCGCCGCGAGATCTACATCGTCGAGGGCGACAGCGCCCTCGGCAGCGTCAAACTCTCGCGCGACGGCGAGTTCCAAGGCATCATGCCCGTGCGCGGCAAGATCTTAAACTGCCTGAAGGCCGACTACCCGCGCATTTTCAAAAGCGAGATCATCACCGACCTTTTGAAGGTGCTCGGCTGCGGCGTCGAGGTGCCGGGCAAGTTCGTCAAGGACCTGAACGCCTTCGACCTGAGCAATCTCCGCTGGAACAAGGTCATCCTCTGCACCGATGCCGACGTGGACGGCTACCAGATCCGCACGCTCATTTTGACGATGATCTACCGTCTCTGCCCCACGCTCATCCGCGAGGGCTATGTTTACATTGCCGAAACGCCGCTCTTTGAGATCACCTGCGGCGAAAAGACGTGGTTTGCCTACACGGACAAGGAGAAAAACGACATTGTCAAGGACCTTGAGGGCAAGCGCTACAAGGTCGACCGCTCGAAGGGTCTCGGCGAAAACGACCCTGAGATGATGTGGCTGACGACCATGAACCCCGAAACGCGCCGTCTCATCAAGGTCATGCCCGAGGATGCAGAGGCAACGGCGCGCTCGTTCGACCTGCTGCTCGGCGACAATTTGCAGGGGCGCAAGGATCACATTGCCGAAAACGGCTACAAATACCTCGAAATGATCGACGTATCGTAAATTTCATATACAGGAGGATATTATTATGGAAGGCATTTTACTTCACGTTCTCTATCGCGGCGAAAAGGCCGCAGACTTTGCAGCGGAGATGGAGCAAAGCGGCCTGCGCGCCGCCGTCCTCGACGAGGAGGGCTGTATGCAGTACGACTACTATCTCCCCCTCGCCGAGGAGAATTGCGTGCTGCTCATCGAGCATTGGCACGATCAGGCCGCGCTCGACAAGCACGCCGCCGGAGAGCCGATGGCAAAGCTCAAGGCGCTCAAGGCAAGCTACGACCTCGCAACGACCGTTGAGCGCTTTGAATGAGGATGAGCGCATCCGGGGCAAAAAATTGGGAATCTGCTAAGGAGTTTTGATAGCCATGAAAAAGATCGTTCTTAAAACTGTGATAGGGATTCTTCTCGTTTGCAGCGTACTTGTTGGTTTTCTTTATGTAAGTAACGACATTGGCATAGCATCGGGCAATCTGGAAACAGACATTCGTTCGTCGCAGAAGATCAAGGAGGATTGGGCGGTCGATGGAAGTGTTTCTGACACGATGGCTGCATATATTTCTTATCCGCAGGACATGAGCGACCACACTTTTTCCGTCTATGTCAATCGCCCGGGACTTTCCTTCGGATATTTCTTCCGCGCGGGTGGAAAACTCTCGGAGATCCAGGAAGGAATTGCAGAGTTCACCACAGAGGGTGCTAATGAGCGCGCATTGATTTCCATGAATCAGCAGCAGGTGCAGCAGCTTCAAATCGATGATGGCCGCGCCATTCAAGTGATCGATATCGACAGCGATCAGCCCTTTGCGATCGTCCTGCCGATCAATGCGGGCAGCATTACTTTTTATGATGTGAGCGGAAATACTGTAGAATATTGGAATCATCCTTTTTGACAGCTTCCGGTTTGCCGAACCGGCTTCATCCCTTCAAGAGAGAAGTTCCCTCGCATCTTTCGACCTCAAAAGTCTTTACACAGGTATGAAAACCCGACCGATGGAAAATCATCGGTCGGGTTTTCTGTTCTGATACACCTTTTTCACGCCTTCTGCGCGCCGGCGTCGCCGAGGGCGGCGGCCGCCGTTTCCTCGCGCCGGCGCACGCGGAGCGTGCCTCCCTCCGCCGCTAACACCGCCGTATCGCCGCGTGCGAGCGTGCCGTCGAGCAAAAGAGAGGCGAGCGCGTCCTCGACCTCCGCGCTGATGAGCCGCCGCAGCGGGCGCGCGCCGTAGGCGGGGTCGTTCCCGCGCCTTGCAAGCACCGCCGCGGCCGCATCGTCGAATGAAAACGTGATGCCGAGCGAGCGGACGCGGGCCGCCGTCTGCGCGAGCAGACGCCGTGCGATTTCCGCCATGTCCCGCTCGCCGAGCCGCCGGAATACGACCGTCTCGTCCACGCGGTTCAGAAATTCCGGCCGGAACGTCCGCTTCAGCTCTGCCGTCACAGCCTCCTTCACCGCGCGAAAGCGCGCCTCCTCATCCTGCCGCCCCTCTGAGGCAAAGCCGAGCGGCGTCCCTGCCGCCGTGATGCTCTTGGCACCCACGTTTGAGGTCATCAGGATCACGGTGCTGCGAAAGTCCACACGCCGCCCCTGCGAATCCGTCACCGCGCCGTCCTCAAGGATCTGCAGCAGAATGTTCCACACATCCTCATGCGCCTTTTCGATCTCATCGAAGAGCACGACGGAATACGGCTTGCGCCGCACCTTCTCCGTCAGCTGTCCGCCCTCGTCGTAACCGACGTAGCCC